>JACCEC012117745.1_pt1 | contig 24593 bp, 14 predicted proteins | sample 7450121 | NCBI WGS metagenome assembly JACCEC01 (sample SAMN15323455, study PRJNA562643) | freshwater metagenome | isolation source: river surface water | place: USA:Blue River Watershed | collected 2017-08-18 | reverse complement strand
GACCTTGAGCAACTCGGGGCGCTCGTGGCCGACCGGTTCGGTGCCGAGGCGGGATGTGTAACTGACGGCGATCGGGTCGGCGCGGTCGAGGCCGTAGACGCGGTGGTTTTCGATGAAGACGGTGGGCACGCGGTCGACGGTGGCGGGAATATAGAACGCGGAGTCGAAGCCGACCTCGAGGGGGCCGGGCTTGATCTCGCCATTGAAGTCGATGGAGGTGCGACCGTCGCCGTAACCGAGGTGCCATTTGCCGACGAGGCCGGTGGTGTAGCCGGACTGGCGGAGGAGGGCGGGCAGCGTGAGCGTGCCGGGGGTGAGGGCGAGCGGGGCGTCGCCGTCGAGAATGGCGGTCTGTTTCGGCGGCTGGCGCCAGCCGTATTCGCCGGTGAGCATCGCATAGCGCGACGGCGTGCAGGTGGAGGACGGCGCGTAGCCTTGGGTGAAACGCAGGCCGCGGGCGGCGAGCCGGTCGATGTGGGGCGTGGCGATGTTTTTCGCGCCGTAGCAGCCGACGTCGCCGTAGCCGAGGTCGTCGGCGATGATGATGACGATGTTGGGCGGAGTTGCCGGCGCGGCGGACGCGGAGAGCGGCAGGGCGAGCGCGAGGCAGACGAGGGCAGCAGGGAGCAGACGCATGGGGAACGCGGTGGAGTTACCGACGTGGATCCTGGGCCGCAAGGGTCGGGCGGGGGAATGGGGCAACTCTTTTGGGGGAGGTGACGAGGGAAGGCGTTGAGAGTTGAGGGTTGAGAGTTGGGGTGGGGGACGGATCAAGGCATCGGAGTTGGGTTCGCGCAGATTCAGACAGGAAACGATGCGGAGGATCGGATCCTTGGTGGTTCCGAATCTGCGCGAAAACTCGGGCGGTTGCGGGGAGGCAGGGTGTGGGGGGGAGGGGAGTGGGGGGGTACCGGGGGGGGGGGGGGGTCCGATGGCGCGTGCCGGCGCGCGGCGGCCCGACTGGAGGCGGTCAGGGCTTCAGGTGGGAGAGCAGGAACTTGAGCAGGTGCTGCTGGTAGTCGCCGCCGAGACGCGGTTCTTCGAGGGCAAAGGCCATCTGCGCGGGAATGCCGAGTTCGTCGGCGCGGCGTTTCACGGCGCGGGCGTGGTCGGGGTGATGCAGGAGGTGGCCGCGATTGCCGATCGCGCCCGACGGGTGGCTGGTGAAAAGGAAGAGGGGCGGGTCGTCCTTGGTCATGTGCGCGAGCATGTCGACGTCGTGCATCGCGGCCTGGATTTCCGGGCGTTTCAGGTCCTCGGGCGAAGCGGCGCCGTAGAAGGCGGCGGTCTCGCCGGGGCGTTCGTAGCTCTCGAGACCGGGACCGAGAATCTCCGCCCAGCGGTCGAGCCGGTAGGTGGCCTGACCGTTGATGGCGCCGGCGGCGAGGATGCGGGAGGACTGCCGGAGGACGGGATCGGGCGACGCGGGATCGGCGAGGTCGTCGTGGACGGCGAGCCAGAGGGAGCTGCCGGCGCCGGCGGAGCCGCCGTAGGAGGCGATGCGTTTCGGGTCGAGGTTGTAGCGGGTGGCGTGGGCGCGGACGAATTGGATGGAGCGGGCGCAGTCGCGGAGGATGTCCTGGATCGGCGCGCCGGGGCGGAAGCGGTAGTTGATCGCCATGAACGACACGCCTCGGGCGAGGCAGCCGTTGATCATCTCGGCGCTGGCGCCGGCCTTGCTGCCGCCGACGAAGCCGCCGCCGTGGATGTAGACGACGAGGGGCGTGGGAGTGGCGGAGGGCGCGAGCCAGAGATCGAGCTTGTTGCGCTCGTGCGGGCCGTAAGCGACGTCGGCGTGCGTGGGCGTGGGTTTCCCGGGGCTGTTGCGCGCGGAGCCGGAGTCCTCGGCGGCGGTGCCGTCGGCCGGGGCGGCGGACTTGCCGCCTTTGCCTTTGCGGACGGACTTCGCGTAGGCCTGCGCCTCCTCGAGCGTGAGCACGCCGTCGCGGTCGGTGTCGGCGGCGGGAAACTGGCGGAGGGCTTCGGCGAGGCGCGGTTCGGTGCGGGAGTCGGCGCCGGAGGCGACGAGCGCGGCGCAGGCGGTCAGCGCGCCGACGAAGGCGCGGAGAAGGCAGGACGGAGCGGGCATGGGCGACGGGTGGGAAAGATGGGACGATGCTCAGCGCGGGAGTTGGCGCAGGAGTTTCTTCATCTCGGCGACGGTCGTGGCGTGGGCGGGATCCGCGGCGAGATTGGTGAGCTCGTGCGGGTCGTTTTTCGTGTCGATCAGGAGCGCGCCTTCGCGTCCCTCGGCCCACTCGGCGTAGCGCCAGCGCTCGGTGCGGACGGCAAGACCGAGGGTGTTTTGAAATTTGGTCACGGCGTAGGCGGGGCGGTCCCAGGGCGCGGCGGGATTGCGCAGGAGCGGGGCGAGGCTCGCGCCCTGCAGGCCGGGGTTGGCGGGGAGGCCGCACAGCTCGAGGAGTGTGGGGTAGAGGCTGAGGGTTTCGACCACGCGGGAGCAGGCCTGGCCGTTGCCGGGGCTGCGCGGGACGGAGATGAAGAGCGGGACGCGCGTGCCGATTTCGAGGAGCGAGTTGTGTTTCGACCACTTGCCCTTTTCGCCGAGGTGGTAGCCGTGATCGCCCCAGAAGATGACGATGGTGTTGTCGCGCAGGCCGAGTTCGTCGAGGGCGGCAAGCACGCGGCCGACCTGGGCGTCGACGAAGGAGATGCTGGCCCAGTAGGCGCGTTTGACCTCGCGGGCTTCCTGCTCGGAGGCGTCGCGGCCGATGAAGAGGTCGCCGTTGCGGGCCGGCACGCTTTTCTCGGGAAAACCGCGGGGTGCGGCGGGGCGCGGGCCGAAGTCGGCCGGCAGGGGAATCTGCGTGACGTCGTAGAGGTCGAAGAATTTCCGCGGTGCGGTGGGCGGGCTGTGCGGTTTGCTGAAGCCGCAGGCGAGGAAGAACGGTTGGGTGGCCGAGGCGGGTCCGTGCTGGCGGAGGTATTCGATGGCGCGGGAGGCGGACCGGTAGTCGCCGTGGGATTCGCCGTCGCCTTCGAGAATCACGATGCGGTCGGACTGTTTGGGGTCCTGCTTGCTCTGGCCGGTGCGGTCCTGGTTGCCGAGCGGGCGGGATTCGCCGCCCTCGTGCCAGGCCGCGGTGTCGTCGAAGCCGCCGTGGAAGATCTTGCCGGTGCGGAGCGTGCGGTAGCCGTGCTGTTTGAAATACGCGGGCAGCGTGAGCCAGTCGGGGTGCACGCGGCCGAGGAAGGTGTTGTTGTCGAGCACGCCGGTCGACGTCGGATAGCGGCCGCTGAGCAGCGAGGCGCGCGAGGGGTTGCAGAGCGGATACTGCACGTAGGCGCGGTCGAAGCGGACGCTGCGGGCGGCGAGCCGGTCAAGGTGCGGGGTGCGGATGCCGGCGACGCCGTAGCAGCCGAGCTCGGGGCGCATGTCGTCGGAGAAGAGGAAGAGGACATTGGGGCGCGCGGGCGTGCCCGCGGCGGAGCCGAGCACGGGGAGAAGGGCGGAGACGAGGAGCAGGGCGAGGCGGCAGAAGGGCATGGCGGAAGCGGCGAGGGGTGAAGACGGACGGGGAGCGAGACGATGGCGGCACGCTACGGTTGCACCGGAGGAGGGCGAGCCGCCGTGCGAGGCCGGGTCGATGCAACAAATCCCGGCGTTTGTCGTCCGAAGAGAACGGATCACCTTTCGCCCATGAAAATCCCCGGAGTCACCGTGTTGTCGCTGACTGTGCTGCTCTTGGCGGCCGGCTGTTCAAGTTCGCCGATGTCGCGCATCGACGCCAACCGCGCCCGATACGAGTCGTGGCCGCTGGAGGTGCAGCAGGCGGTGCTGAACGGGCAGGCGATCAAGGGAATGACGCCGGAGCAGGTGGAGATGTCGCTGGGCAAGCCGACCGAGGTCGTGTCGCGCTCGGCCAAGGGCGGGGACGACGAGGTGTGGGTTTATCGGAAGGGCGGCGGCTTGGGTGGATTGGGCGGGGCGCTGTCGGGCGTCTCGGTGGGCGCCGGCACGGGCGGTGTCGCGGTCGGCACGAGCACGTCGGTGGGCGGCGGCCGGAGCCGGGGCAACGCGGAGGAGACCGAGGTGGTGTTCCGCAACGGGGTCGTCTCGCGCAGCACGGTGGAAAAGTGACACCGGCGGGCGCGCGCGAGGCGCGACTCAGCGTGAGCGGGCGGAGGCTGCGTTTTCGGCCGTCGGCGGCGCGGCGAGCAGGTGGCGGACGAAGAATTCCATGCGCCGGCGGGCGGGGTAGGGAAGTTCGCCCGCGCCGTGGCCGGCGCCGGGGACGACGAGCAGGTCGAAGTCCTTGCCGGCCTTGATGAGCGCGTGGGCGACCTGGAGCGTGGAGGCAGGGTCGACGTTGCGGTCGAGTTCGCCGACGGTGAGGAGAAGTTTGCCGCGGAGCTTTGCGGCGTGGGTGACGTTGGAGTTCTCGGCGTAGTGGGGGCCGAGGCGGCCGAGCCACGCCTCGTTCCACCAGATCTTGTCCATGCGGTTATCGTGGCAGCCGCAGTCGGCCGCGGCGGCGCGGTAGAAGTCGCCGTGGTGAAGGAGGGCGGCGAGGGCGTTCTGCCCGCCGGCGCTGCCGCCGAAGATGCCGACGCGCGTGAGGTCGAGCCAGGGACGCGTGGCGGCGGCGGCGCGGAGCCAGGCGATGCGGTCGGGCAGGCCGGCGTCCTTGAGATTGCGCCAGGCGACATCGTGGAACGCGCGGCTGCGCCAGTTGGTGCCCATGCCGTCGATCTTCACGACGACGAAGCCGAGTTCGGCGAAGGCGCGGAGATTGGCGTGCACGCCCCAGGCCTTGGGCACGAAGAAATCGTGCGGCCCGGCGTAGATGTGTTCGAGAACCGGATACGAACGCGCGGGCTCGAAACCGGGCGGAGTCACGATGAGGCCGTGGATCGCGGTCCGGCCGTCGCGGCCGGGCGCGACGAAACGCTCGGGCGGGCGCCAGCCCGTCGCGAGGAGAGCGGAGACATCGGCCCGCTCGAGTTCGCAGATGAGTTTCCCGTCGTCGGCCCGGCGCACCTCGGTGACGGGCGGGTGGTCGACGCGGCTCCACGTGGCGATGATGTGCCGGCGATCGGGCGACCATTCGAAGCGGTGCGTGCCGTCGCCCTCGGTGAGCCGGGTGAAGCCGGAGCCGTCGAGGTGCACGCGGGCGAGGTGCGTGTGGTAGGGGTCCTCGCCGGGGCGGTGGCCGAGCACGCGGAGCCAGAGCGTCTGGCTGCGCTCGTCGAGATACTCGAGGCCGCGCACGACCCAGGCGCCCGCCGTGACGCGGTTCTTCAACGCGCCGGTGCGGGCATCGTGGCGGTAGAGGTGATTCCAGCCGTCGCGTTCGCTGGCCCAGAGGAAGTCGCCGGTGCGGTCGAGCCAGCGGAGCAGGGTCTTCTGCGAGTAGTCGATGAAGGTGGCGCTGCGTTCCTCGAGCAGCGGGCGTGCGGCGCCGTCGGTGGCGTCGATCGCCACGAGGCGCAGGAGCTGGTGGCCGCGCTCGTTGTAGAGAAACGCGAACTGCGAGCTGTCGGGCAGCCAGTGGAACTGCGTGATCGACCACGGCTCGGGAAACAACGCGTCGTCGATCGGAATCGCGGTGCGGCGCGCGACGTCGAACAGCCGTGGACGCGGATGGGCGATGCGGTCGCCGGGCTTCAGGTAATCGAGGGTGTGAAGTTTGGGCTGCACCTGATCGGCGGGCGACGACTCGATGAGGTGGAGCTTCCGCTCCTGCGCCGGCTCGGTCCGGAGGACGACGAGGCGCGAGTGGTCGGGCGACCAGTGGAAGGGCTCGCGGTAGGCGTTCTGCGCGGAGCCGTCGGTGGAGAGCGCGTGTTCGGCGCCGGTGGCCTGGTCGCGCAGCCAGACGTTGTGGTCGCGGATAAAGGCGCGCCACGGGCGGCCGGAGCGGTCGGGGGCGGCGGCGTTGCGGGCGGTGTTGGTTTCCGGGTCGGCCGCAGGGGCGCGGAGGCGGATGGCTTGCTGCGCGGTGCGCACCGTGAAGGTGCCGTAGGACACGCCGCCGTCGGTCTCGGCGAGCCAGCGGTGGCCGAAGATGGTGTGCTGCGTGTGCCGCTCCCCGGGCGCGAGCGTGCGATACCGGCGGCGGGGTTCGCCGCCGGCGGGGAGCCAGTAGAGGGTGAGCGGGACGGCGGCGTCGTTGTGGAAGACGACTTCGGTTTCGCCGGTCGGCGGCGAACCTTCGCCGGGGAGGCTGGGCGCGCCGGGCAGCTTCTCCGGGTCGACGGTTATGCCGAGGTGCGCGGAGAGTTTGGCGGCGAGGCCCGGGGCGTCGAAGCCGCCGGTGCGTTCGCCGCGCGTCAGATCGACGAAGACGTGCTCGCTGCGGCCGGGGGCGATCTCGATGCGATACCAGAGGGCGTTGCCGTCGGGCAGCCAGCGGGCGGCGACGCGGTCGCGGAAGACCTTGCCGGAGATGCGCCGGCCGACTTCGAGGGCGCGCGCGTAGTCGGCGTCGGTGGGCGCGGCGGTATAAGCGGCGGTGGAAGCGGCGCCGGGAACGATGGTCGCGAGAGCGACGCCAAGCAGGAGACCGGCGAAACGCCGGGGCGGGGCAGGGAAACGCATGGACGATGCGGGAGCCCCGAAGGCATCCGCGAACCCGCGGGTGGACTCAACCGGGAAACCGGTGCGCGCGGGCTGCGGCGGTGAATTTTGCGCCCGACATTTCGGGCGGAGGTGTTTTGGTCGGGAGCCTTTCCGACCCATGCGAACCCCACTCCTTGGTTTTCTACTTACATCGGCTGTCGGTGCGGCGGCCGAGTTGCCGGCCCTGAAGATGCGCGCCGAGACGATCGATGCCGCGATCCAGATCGGCTACGGCCTCGCGATCGCGGACATCGACGGCGACGGGCGCGACGACATCGCCCTCGCGGACGCGAAGCAGATCGTGTGGTATCGCGCCCCCAAGTGGGAGAAATTCGTCATCGCCGAAAATCTCACGGAGAAGGACAACGTCTGCATCGCGGCCCGCGACCTCGACGGCGACAAGAAGGCGGAGATCGCGGTCGGGGCGGAGTGGAATCCGAACGACACGGTGAACAGCGGCGCGATCTTCCTGCTGGAGCCGCCGGCCGACCGCGCGCAGAAGTGGACGCCGCGGCGGCTGCCGCACGAGCCGACGACGCACCGGATGGCGTGGGTGCGCGGCGCGGATCGCGGTTACTATCTCGCGGTGCTGCCGCTGCACGGGCGCGGCAACAAGAACAACGCGGGCGCCGGCGTGGAGTTTCACGCCTATGCGTGGCCGTGGCGCGAGGACAGCCGACCCGTTCCGCTTTGGTCTTCCGTCCCGCCGCTGCACGCGACGCACAACTTCGACGTGCTGGGCGGGAACAACGTCGAGACCATGCTCGTCGCGACCAAGGAAGGCGTGCGCTCGATCGACGCACCCTCGATGCGCGCCGTGCCGATGACGATCACCACCGTCGGGGCCGGCGAAGTGCGGAGCGGCTCGCTGCCGGGTGGAGGGCGCTTTGTGGCCACGATCGAGCCGATGCACGGCAACGAACTCGCGGTGTATCGCGCCCCGGATACGCCGGCGTCGAGTCCGTCGGACTGGACGGCCTCGCGCGTCGTGCTCGACGACAAGCTGTTGCAGGGCCACGCGCTGGCGACCGCGGATCTGCTCGGCACGGGCAGCGACCAGATCGTGGTCGGCTGGCGCGGAGCCGGTCGGCCGGGGTCGTCGGTCGGGATCAAACTTTACGCGCCGGCGGATGCGGCGGGGACGGCGTGGAAGCAGCACGCCGTGATCGACGACAAGGCGATGGCCTGTGAGGACCTCAAGGTCGTCGACCTGAATCGCGATGGCCGGCCCGACATCGTCGCGGCGGGCCGGACGACGAAGAACGTCGTCATCTACTGGAACGAGTCGGCGCGGCCGCCGGGCAAGGCGAAGGCCAAGGGCAAGCAGTGATCCCGGCACCGGGCGGTTGACGCGCCGCCCGGCGGCCCCGCGATTGCCGCTTGCGGCAAGGTCGGGGGGCGTGCGTTATCGCGCGAAATGGCGCGCGCGGAAAACCGGCCGGTCACGGTGCACACGATTGCCGAGCATGTGGGAGTTTCCCCGGCGGCGGTATCGACCGTGCTCGCCAACCGGCACGAGGAGCGGCGGCTCGCGCCGGCGACAGTGGAGCGCATCCGGCAGGCGGTGCGCGAACTGGGCTACGTGCCCAACGTCGCGGCGCGCCGGCTGCGGGCGCACGATCCCGAGGTGCGGCACGTCGAGCTGGGGATCCTGACGTCGTTCGAGGCGCCGCTGTTTCTTGTGAGCCGCGCGCTGCGGCAGGTGCAGGAGGCGGTCGACACCCGCCGCGGTCCGGACCGGAAGTTTTCGGTCACGATCGACATGTTTCACGCCGGCCGGCTGCGTGAGATGCCCGGCCTGCTCAGCGCGAGCCGTTTCAACGGCGCGATCATCACCAACACGCTGCCGGAGGATGATGCGTTTCTGCGCGAGATGACGCTGCCGTATGCCGTGGTGGTGCAGGGTCGGCGGCTGGCCAATTACTGCTGCGTGCTCGAGACGCCGGGCGCGGTGGGGCGGCGGGCGGCGGAGATTCTGCTCGCGCGCGGCTGCCGGCGGCTGGCGGTCGTCACGCCCGCGTTGCTCACGGAGACGACGGCGGACCGCGCGGCGGCGTTTTCCGCGGCGATTCTGGAAAACGGACTCGAGCCGGCGACGGTGCGGGCGGAGGCGTTGACGGCGGCGAGCGGATCCGACGCCGTGGCGCGTTATCTGAAGATGGACGGGCGCTGCGACGGCTTGTTCATGGTGACCGACTCGCTGGCGCTCGGCGCGTATCATGCGATCAAGGGAGCGGGGCGGCGGGTGCCGGACGACATCGCGATGGTGGGCGTGGGCGACACGGAGCACGCGGACTACTTCGATCCGCCGCTCACGACGGTCGGGCCGGTCTACGAGCGCGTGGTGGAGGAGATCGTCGCGCTGTTGTTCAATCTCATGACGCGCCGGCGGGTGAAGCCGGTGGAAGTCTTCGTGCCCCCGGCGACGGTGCGGCGCGCCTCGGCCTGACCTGGTCGACGGGCGGGCAGGGTGGTCGGCGGCGAAAAGCCTGCATGTTTTCGCTTGAGCCTAAATCGATTTAGCTTTTCAGCTGCTCCCCGCAGAACCCCTGCAGATCCCGTCCGTCGCCCGACCCGCGGCGGGTGGTGTCCCGCAATCCCCGACCACAAACCCTGCCATGAACACGTGTTCCCTTCTTCCCTGTCTTCGTCGTCTGCGGCTGCCCGCGGCGGGCTTAATTCTCGCGATCCTCGGGGCGTTGCTGGCGCCCCGGGCGGCGGCCGCGGAGAGCACCGGCACCGTCAGCGGCACGGTGAGCAACACGGCCACGGGGAACCTGCTGCCCGGCGCGGCGATCGAGGTCCCGAAGCTCGGCCTTTCGACCGTAACCGACAACACCGGCCGCTACACGCTGGCGCTGCCGGCCGGCGCGCATGAGCTCGTCGTATCCTATACCGGCCTCGATCCGATGCGTGCCACGGTGCAGGTGGCGACCGGCCAGCGCGCGGCGCGCAACTTCGATCTCACGAGCAGCATCTACCAGCTGCCGCAGTTCAAGGTCACCGGCGAGCGCGAGGGCAGCGCCGCGGCGATCACGGCGCAGCGCAACGCCGACAATGTGAAGAACATCGTGTCGATGGATTCCTTCGGCAACCTGCCCAATATGAGCGCCGGCGAACTCGCGATCCGGCTGCCGGGCGTCGCGGGCAACCTCGACGACGAGGGCAACGTGACCGGTCTGACCGTGCGCGGCATGGGTCCGACCTTGAACCGGATCACGGTCGACGGCGGCCTGATCTCCAATGTCGGCGGCCTCAACCGCCAGTTCCAGACGCACAGCCTCACGGGCGCGATGTTCGACCAGCTCGAGGTCATCAAGGGCCATACGCCCGACAAGGGCGCGGACTCGCTTGGCGGCACGATCAATCTCAAGACCCGCTCGCCCCTGAGCATGCGCGAGAAGCGCCGTCTCACCTACAGCGCTTCGGCGCGCTGGGCGCCGCCGTTCACGGAGCAGATTCCGCTGCGTGAGAATCACCGGATCCACCCGCTCGTGAACTTCTCCTATCAGGAGGTCTTCGGTGTCCTCGGCGGCGACCGCAATCTCGGCGTCGCGCTCAATCTGTTCTACAGCGAAAACGTGGCCGGCTATTTCCGCACGATCCGCGACTTTGAGAATACCACGAGCCAGCCGGCGTATCTCTGGGATTACCGCACGCAGGATGCCTACAACAACCGCAAGCAGGGCAGCGTGAACCTGAAGGTCGACTACCGCTTCTCGCCCGAGACCAAGATCACGCTCAACACGATCTACAACGACGCCAACGAGCCCTTCAACCGGCTCTACGAGACCCGTGCGTTCACCAACCAGACGGCGCCCAACGCCACCACGTCCGGCGTGGTCCCGGGCTATACCGCCACCGTGACCAACGTCCGCCCCGTCGCCGCCTCGGTGATCGATGTGACCGAGACGATGTTCAGCTTCTTCAACCGCACGCGGCAGGTGGATCTCGGTGTCGAGCACACGTTCGACCGGCTGGAGATCGACTACAACGCGAACTACAGCCGCACCCACAACAACCTCGGCAGCGGCAAGGGCGGCACGTTGACCAACCGGCTCGGCGGCATCGGCTGGACGCTCGATCGCACCGCGTCGGACCTCTACCCGCGCTTTGTGCAGACGGCCGGTCCCGACATGAGCAACCCGGCGAACTATCGTCCCAACGGCCAGCTCAACACCCGCAACAACGACCGCGACGTCGACATCAAGGAACTGCGCGGAAACGTCCGTTACCAGCTGCCGACGACCATTCCACTCTTCGCCAAGACCGGCGTGCACTGGCGCGAGCATGAAGTGAAGGAAGTCAGCCGCACGCGGCGTTGGAACTACCGTGGCGCGTCGGCGCTGCCCGCCGATCCGTCGATCGTGACCTGGGACCAGGTCCGCACCGGCCGCGTGATTCCGCAGTGGGAGGCGGCGCAGTTCATCCGCGAGGAAGTGCCCGTCGATGCGACGCTGTGGGGCGAGGACATCTACTTCCGCGAGTCGAGCAAGTATACCGGCACGCGCGGCATCACGGAGACGGTCAGCGCGGCCTACCTGATGGCCCAGGCCAAGATTCAGAAGCTCGGCATCCTTTCCGGCGTGCGCGTCGAGAAAACCGAGGACGAGAGCTGGGGCTGGGTGCGCCAGCGCTTCGGCAGCACGGCCGCGCAGCAGGCGGCGGATCCGGTCGGCTCCGCGGAGCGCGACTACGCCAACACGAAACGCGAGATCAAAGGCGACTACACCAAGTCCTTCCCGAGCGCGCACCTCACCTACGACGTCACGCAGAATTTCAAGGCCCGCGTGAGCTGGTCCACCAGCTTCGGCCGGCCGCCGATGACCAATCTGCTGCCCAACGAATCGATCAGCGAAGCCAACCAGACGCTCACCATCAGCAATCCCAGCCTCCGGCCGCAGACGGCGAAAAACTGGGACGTGACGCTCGAGTATTACTTCGAGCCGGTCGGCAATCTGTCCGTCGGCTGGTTCCGCAAGGACATCGCCGACTACATCGTGTCCGGCACCATCGCGGGCACCGTGGGCAACGGCACCGGCAACGGCTACAACGGCGAATACGCCGGTTGGACGATCCTCACCACGAGCAACGCCGGCGCCGCCAAGGTCGACGGCTGGGAGCTGAGCTACGGCCAGCAGTTCACCTTCCTGCCCGGCCTCCTGAAGGGCCTCGGCCTTTCGGCCAACTACACCAAAATCGAGACCGAGGGTAACTTCGGCGGCACCGCCACGCGCAGCACCAACGAGGTGCCCGGCTTCATCCCCGAGACCGCCAACCTCAGCCTTTCCTGGCGTTATCTGAACTTCAGCGCGCGCGTGCTCGTGAATTACACCGGCGACTACATCAACGCCTTCACCGCCGGCAGCCCCGGCCGGAATCAATACCGCGAGGCCCGCACGATCACCAATATCGGCGCCTCCTATCAGCTGCGCCCCTCGCTCAGCCTCACCGTCGACGTCTCCAATCTCACCAACGAGCCCGTCGTCTTCTACCGCGGCGTGCCGTCGCAGATGGAGCGCACCCTCCTCACCGGCACCACCGTGAACTTCGGTGTCACGGGCCGCTTCTGATCCCCCGCTTCCCCGCACCATGAAACGCCTTCGTTTTCTCGCCGGCCTCCTCGGCGTCACGTCCGTCGCGCTGGCGCAGGCCGCCGCGCCCGCTTCGCCCGCGACCCTCCCGCGGCTCCCGCACAACAACCCCGGCACGCTCGCGGACCTCGGCGTCGGCCTGTGGGCGTGGCCGCTGCCGATGGATTACAACGGCGACGGGCTGATGGACCTTGTCGTCGTCTGCACCGACAAGCCCTACAACGGCACGTATTTCTTCGAGAACTCCGGGGAGGTCGATCCGCAGCTCAAGCTGCCGATCTTCAAGCCCGCGAAACTCATCGGCAAATCCGCGCCCTCGGTCGGCATTTCCTACGCGACCGGCAAGCCGATCGTGACCGCCACCGCTTCGGCGATGAACCGCGACACGCAGGTCTATGCGTTTCGCGGCAACGTTTACCCCGACTTCCTGAAGAGTCAGTTCGACAACCCGGTGAAGATTCCGGTGCCGGAGACGATCCATGCGCAGCCCGGCAGCATCCGGCAGAACCAGTGGAAATTCGTCGACTACGACGGCGACGGTGCGGTCGACGTGACGGTCGGCATCGATTTCTGGGGCGACTTCGGGCCGCTCAACGGCGGCGAGGGCGCCTTCAACGCGAAGGGCGAGTGGACGCGCGGGAAGCTCCGCGGCTACGTCTATCTCCTGCGCAACACCGGCACGACGGAGAAGCCCGTCTACGCTGCACCGGAGAAAGTCATGGCCGGCGGCCAGCCCGTCGATCCGTGGGGCATGCCTTCGCCGAGCTGGGGGGACTTCGACGGCGACGGCGACCTCGACCTGCTCTGCGGCGAGTTCCGCGACAGCTTCACCTACTACGAAAACACCGGCACGCGCACCAAGCCCGTCTATGCCGCGGGCCGCGCGCTCACGGTCGCCGGCGGCAAGGAGCCGCTCGTGATGGATCTCTGCATGATCACGCCGACCGCGGTCGATTTCGATCGCGACGGCGATCTCGACCTCGTGGTGGGCGATGAGGACGGCCGCGTGGCCTTCATCGAGAATACCGGCAAGGTCGCCAACGGCACGCCGCAGTTCCTCCCGCCGCGCTATTTCCGGCAGTTTGCCGCCGACGTGAAATTCGGCGCGCTCTCCACGCCCTACGCGGTCGATTGGGACGGCGACGGCGACCAGGACCTCATCAGCGGCAACACCGCCGGCTACATCGCGTTCATCGAGAATCTGGGCGGCGGCGCCAAGCCGCGCTGGGCGGCGCCGCGTTACCTCGCGGCCGACGGCAAGCTGATCCGCGAGATGGCCGGCCCCAACGGCTCGATCCAGGGCCCCGCCGAAGTGAAGTGGGGCTACTCGATCCTCAGCGTCGCCGACTGGGATGGCGACGGGCTGCACGACATCATGACCAACGGCATCTGGGGCAAGGTCGTCTGGTATAAAAATATCGGCACCAAACGCGCCCCGAAACTCGCCGCCGGCAAACCGGTCGAGCTCACGCTGCCGCCCGGCGCCAAGGCCCCGCACCCGGCGTGGAACTGGTGGAAGCCGCAGGGCAACGAACTCGTTTCCCAGTGGCGCACAACGCCGCAGATGGTGGACTGGAACGGCGACGGCCTCATGGACCTCGTGATGTCCGACGCCGAGGGCTACCTCGCGCTCTACGAGCGGAAACGCGGCGCCGGCGGCGGGCTCGAGCTGCACTTGCCGCAGCGCGTGTTCTGGAGCGAAGGCGCGAGCGTCTTCAACAGCAACGGCCTCCCGCAGAACAAGGAGTCCGGCCTGCTCCGGCTCAACGACGGCGTCTTCGGCCGCGGCGGACGTCGGACGTTCTGCGTCGTCGATTGGGACGGCGACGGCGTCATGGACATCATGCTCAACAGCGCGCCCAACGTGAATTTCTTCCGCGGGCTCGGCCGCGATGCGCAAGGCCGCTGGCGTTTGAAGGACGAAGGCCCGCTCAGCGGCCACGTGCTCGCCGGTCACGCCACGAAGCCCACGGCGACCGACTTCGACAAGGACGGCGTGCCGGATCTGCTGATCGGCGCGGAGGACGGTTTCTTTTATCAGGTCAAAAATCCCCGCCCGGCCAAAAGGTAACCTGCCTCGCCGGGCCGCCCCTCGCCGGCCGGCCCGGCGGACTCTCCGGTGCCTCCGGCACCGGCCAATCTCCAACTCATGCAGACTTCTTCTCTTCCCGGCGGAATCTTCTCCGCCCAGTGGATTCCGGTCGACGCGCAGGGTCGCGTCGACCGCGCGAGCCTCGCCGCGCATCTCGATTTCGAGAAGCGCGCGGGCATCCAGGGCGTGCTGGCCCTCGGGAGCACGGGCGAGTTTCCGTTCTTCAACCCCGAGGAGCGCAAGCAGGTGCTGAGCATCGTCGCCGAACTCGCGGCGCCGCTCACGCTCTTCGCCAACGTCACGGACATCCGTCCGCGCGTCTCGATCGAACTCGGCCGCCACGCGAAGTCCCTCGGCTACCGCTGCGTGGCATTGATGCCGCCGATGTTCTATCCGGTATCGCAGGCCGACATGCTCGCGTATTTCCTGCACGTCGCGGAGCAGGTGGACCTGCCGGTGATGCTCTACAACTTCCCCGAGTTGACCGGCAAACGCATCGACCTGCCGACCGTGCGCGCGTTTGCCGAGCGGGCGCCGATGCTCGCGATCAAGCAGAGCGGCGGGGAATTCGCCTACCACCGCGAGCTGATCGCGTTGGGGAAAGAAAAGAACTTCGCGGTCATGTCGGGGGCCGACACGCGCCTGCCCGAGGTTTTCGGTCTCGGCGCCGCGGGTTGCATCGGCGGCCTCGTGAACATCGTGCCGGAGCTGATGGTGCTGATCGATCGGGTCTGCCGGCAGGGGCAGGCCGGTGACATCACGCAGGCTGCGGCCGCGATGGTCGAGGTCGGCCGGATTGTCGACCAGCTCACGTTTCCGCTCAACGTCGGCGCCGGGCTCGAGGCGCGCGGCTTCCGCCCCGGCACGCCGAAGGCCGTGGTCTCGCCCGAATCACGCCACATCTATGCAAGGATCATGACCGAGATGGTGGCACTATTTCGGCGCCACCATCTCGCCTTGGCCAGCCCTGTGGCTGCGTGATGCTCCGCTCGCGCGCTCCGCTGCCGGCCGGTCGCTGAGACCGGCATCGTCGGCGGACGCGCTCGCGCCAACCCCCATTTCCCGATGTCCAACTCCAACGGCTTCTTCCGCTACGCCTGGTTCGTCGTCGCGCTGCTTTTCCCGGTCGCGCTGCTCAACTACCTCGACCGGCAGATGCTGGCCACGATGAAGGCCTCGATGGTCGCGGATATCCCGTCCATCGCCAACAAGGCCGACTGGGGCTTCGTGCTCGGCTGCTTCAAGTGGACCTACGCGGTGCTGAGTCCGTTCGGCGGCTACATCGCGGACCGCTTCAGCAAACGCTGGGTGATCTGCGGCAGCCTTTTCGTGTGGTCGCTGGTCACGTGGTGGACAGGGCACGTGACGACGTTCAACGAACTCGTCGCCGCGCGGGCGCTGATGGGCATCAGCGAGGCGTTCTACATTCCCTGTGCGCTGGCGCTCATCACGAACTACCATCCGGGCAACACGCGCTCGCGGGCGGTCGGCGTGCACCAGACCGGCATCTACGTCGGCCAGATCCTCGGCGGTTTCGCCGGCTACATCGCGGATTCGGACGACCACGGGTGGCGCTGGGCGTTTTCGACCTGCGGCATGATCGGCGTGATCTACGCGATTCCGCTGCTCGCCGCGCTGCGCGATCCGGCGCCCACGGTCGAGTCGACCTCCGCGCCGGCCGGGGACAAGACCGGCGTCTTCCGCGGGCTGCTCACCAACCGCAATTTCCTCCTGCTCGTGCTCTACTTCACGCTCCCGGCCATCGCGGGTTGGGTGGTGCGCGACTGGATGCCGGAGATCCTGCGCGAGAAGTTCAACCTCGGCCAGGGCAAGGCCGGCGTGAGCGCGATCCTCTATGTGCAGCTCGCGTCGATGCTCGGCGCCGTGCTCGGCGGCGTGCTCGCGGACCGCTGGATGCGGAAGACCTCACGCGGCCGCATCTTCACGAGCGCGATCGGCATGGTGTTGTTTCTCCCGGCGCTGTTCGGCGTGGGCAACGCCGGCACGCTCCCGATGGCGATCGCGGGCCTCGTGATCTTCGGCCTCGGGTGGGGCTTCTTCGACTGCAACAACATGCCGATCCTCTGCCAGATCGCGCGGCCCGAGTGGCGGGCTACGGGATACGGCATCATGAATCTCGTGAGCATCAGCTGCGGCGGTTTCGGTGACTGGGCCTTCGGTGTGCTGCGGGACCGGCACGTGCCGCTCAACCTGATCTTCGGCGTGTTTGCAGGCGTGGCGTTGTTCTCGATCTTCATCGTGCTGCTCATCCGGCCGCAGGAGGACAAGGCGCCCGCGGCCTGAGTTTCTCCCGCTGTCCCACGCGCCTGCGGCCGGCGCGATACTCCGGCCGCGCCCCTCGAATCTACCCCATGAAATCCCTGAGTGTGTTTCTCACGCTCGCGGCCGCGGCGGCGGCGCCGACGTTGGCCGCGACCCCGTCACCGGCGGTCGTCGCGCAGCAGTTTATCTATGAGCAGGCGCCGTATCCCTCGTGCCATGCGTCGACGATCGTCGAGACGACGCGCGGCGGGATGGTCGCGGCGTGGTTCGGTGGCACGCGGGAAAAGCATCCCGATGTCGGCATCTGGGTCTCGCGCCTCGAGGGCAGCCGCTGGACGCCCGGCGTCGAGGTCGCCAACGGCGTGCAGCCCGGCGGCACGCGGCACCCGACGTGGAATCCCGTATTGTTTCAGCCGCGCGGCGGAGCCCCGTTGATGCTCTTCTACAAGGTCGGCCCGTCGCCGCAGACGTGGTGGGGCGAGGTCCGGACGAGCTCCGATGGTGGCCGCACGTGGAGCGCGTCGCGCCGGCTGCCGGCGGGGATTCTCGGTCCGATCAAAAACAAGCCCGTGCAACTTGCCGACGGCACGATCCTCTCGCCGACGAGCGATGAGACGGACGAGAAGCCGAGCAAGTGGCGCGTCTACTTCGAGCGCAGCACCGATGGCGGCGCGACGTGGACGAAGACGCCGTTTCTCAACGACGGCCTCACGATCTCGGCGATCCAGCCGAGCATTCTCTTCCACGACCGGCTCGGCGGGGATAAACTTCAGGCGCTCGGTCGCACCCGGCAGGGCAAGATCTTTACGGTCAGCTCCGTCGACAGCGGCAAATCGTGGGGGGCCATGAGCCTCATCGACGCGGTCCCGAATCCCAGCTCCGGCACCGATGCCGTCACGCTCCAGGACGGCCGACACCTGCTGATCTACAATCCGGTGCCCAAGGGCCGGACGCCGCTGACGGTGGCCGTGTCGCGCGACGGTCAGGACTGGAAGCGTGCGGTCACGCTCGAAGACCAGCCGGGTGAGTATTCGTATCCCGCGATGATTCAGACGAGCGATGGCCGCGTGCACATCACCTACACGTGGAAACGCGAGCGCATCAAACACGTGGTCCTCGACCCGAAGCAGCTCTGAATGTGAACAAGTCATTTGAACCGCAGATGAACACGGACGGACCCGGATGCTCCGAGGGGGCGGGAGGCGGGGACGGCGCTCCGCGGTGCGCGGTGGCCCGGACGTCAGGTCCGGCGCTCCTGTCCAAGCACTTTGATCGGGTGGTTCGGTTCGCGTCCAGCCGTGCTCAGGGGTGGTTTTCCCTCGGCTTGATCTTGGCGGTGCGGACGCGCCGGGTCGCGGTGCTCGTCGGGGCCGTCGCGGCGCTTGCGAGCCCGCTGCCGGCGGCCACGGGTTCCGACTCGCGCGACCTGCCGCCGGTCGACCGCGTGTCCGGACCGCCGCCGGGCACGGTGGTGTTTGCCAGCCCGGATCCGGCGAAATTCTTCTGCGGCTCGCCCAGCATTCTGATCCTCGGTGACGGTAGTTACCTCGTGTCGCATGACATCGGCGGGCAGCACGACCGGGCGGGGCGGACGCTGATTCAGCACTCGCGCGACCGCGGTGCCACCTGGCGGCAGATCGCCGAGCTGCGCGACCAGAAGTGGTCCACGCTCTTTGCCCATCGCGGCGCCATCTACCTGCTCGGCACCTCGGCGCGCGGCGGCAACATGATCATCCGCCGCTCGACGGACGCCGGTGCGACCTGGACCGAGCCGACCGATGAACGTAGCGGGCTGCTCGCGGTGGGCAAATATCACTGCGCCCCGACTCCGGTCGTGGTGCACCAAGGTCGGATCTGGCGGGGCTTCGAGCAGTTTGCGCCGACGCCGCCGACACGGACGTTCCGCGCGTTTGTCATGTCGGCGGCGGAGGACGCGGACCTGCTCGCGGCAGCGGCATGGACGCAGTCCAACGCGATTACGCACGACCGCACATGGCTCAACACCCGCAATGCCGAGTGGCTCGAGGGCAACATTGTGGTCGCGCCCGACGGGTCGCTCCGGGATGTGCTGCGCGTCGAAGCCCATCCGGCGATCGGGGCGGCGTTCCCGCTCCCTGCGCCCAACGAGCGGATCCCGCGCTTCGAAGTCGCGGCGGCGCTGCGCATCTCGGCCGACGGCCGGCAGGTGGAATTTGATCCGCGGCGCGACTACCTCCACTTCATCGGCAGCGAGGCGAAGTTCACCATCCGCTTCGACGAGCGCTCCCGGCGCTACTGGAGCATCGGCTCCAAGATCACCAATCCGCACTCCGGCTATGCGTGGCTCCACACGCCGCATCACCAGCGAAATGTCCTCTCGCTCACGTCGTCGGCCGACCTCCGGCACTGGGAGGAGCGCTGCCGGCTCATCCGCTTCCGCGAAGGGCAGGTCGTCACCAAGGCCGAATCGCGCGTGGGCTTCCAATACGTCGACTGGCAGTTCGAGGGGGACGACCTCGTCGCGGTGTGCCGCACTGCGTGGAATGGCGCCAATTATCACGACGCCAATTTCATCACCTTCCATCGCGTGAGAAACTTCCGGTCGCTGACGCTCGCCGATTCGAGCCCGGAGATCCCGTCGCGATGATCCGGTATCTCCTGCTCGGTTGGGCGTGCGTCGCGGCAGTTGCCGCGGCTCCCGTGCCGTCCGGTCCGCCCCCGGGCGTCGTCGTAGCGACGAGCCCCGACCCGGAGCGCGCCTACATCGGCACGCCGGCGATCGCGATTCTGCCGGATGGCACCTATGTGGCCGCCCACGATTTCTTCGGCCGAAACGCGGCGCTGACCGACACGACGCACGTCTACACGTCGCGCGACCGCGGCGCGACCTGGACGCGCCGCAGCGAGATCAAGGGGCAGGCGTGGTTTTCGCTCTTCGTCCACCGCGGCGCGCTGTATCTGCACGGCACGGCGAGCCGCTATGGCGACCTCACGATCCGGCGTTCGACCGACGGCGGGCGGACTTGGACCGAGCCGAAGGATGCGCAGAGCGGCTTGTTGGTGCGCGGACGTTTCCACGGCGCCCCCGTGCCGGTCGTCGAACACGGCGGCCGCCTCTGGCGGGCCGTGGAAGAGCGGGTGAACGACGAGCAATGGCCGCTCCACTTCGCGAGTCTGGTGGTCTCGGTCCCGGTCGACGCGGATCTGCTGGCGGCGTCACAGTGGCAGCGGACGAATGCCACGCGTTTCGATCCGGCTTGGTTCAACGGCCGCCGCCCCGGCTGGCTCGAGGGCAACGTCGTGGTCGCGCCCGATGGCCGTCTCGTGAATATCCTCCGCGTGCATACCGAGCCGCGGCCGGAGGATACGTTTGCCACGACCGGCGGCGCGCGGGGCATCCCGCGCTACGAGGTCGGTGCGCGCTGCGAGATCGCGGCGGATGGGCGCTCGCAGACCTTCGACCCCGCCCGGGGCCTCATCCACTTTCCGGGCTCGCAGTCGAAATACACGATCCGCTTCGATCCGCAGAGCCGGCGCTACTGGGCGCTGGTGCAGAAGATCACGCGCCCGCACGAGGGGCGCGATTGGAAGACGAGCCCCATTCACCAGCGCAACGTGCTCGTGCTCACCTCGTCGGCCGACCTCGTGACGTGGCGTGAACACGCGATCGTGCTGCGCTGGCGCGAGGGCGAGATTCTCGAGGGCGGCGACCGCGTGGCGTGGCAGTATCTCGACTGGCAGTTCGACGGCGACGACCTCGTCGCGGTCTCGCGCACCTCCTGGGGCGGCCAGTCGTATCACAACGCGAACCTGATGACGTTTCATCGCGTGAGCCGATTCCGCACGCTGACGATGGCCGAGGCGCCTCCGGATCTCGCCCGGTGGTGACGGAGAGCTTTACCCCTATGCATGCGCAACGTGGATGGACTCGCCGCGGAACGGCGAGGTGGTGGCTGGCGTGTCTGGCGCTCGCGAGCGCCGGACTGTCGGCGGCGACGGTGACGGTCACGGTCAGCTCGGGCGACTCGGCGCACTTCTTCGCGCGGGCGCGGGTCGAGTTGAGCCCCGGCGGGCGCGAGGCGGTGACGGATGCGTTTGGCCAGGCGCAGTTCACCGACGTGGCCCCGGGAGAGTATCTGGCGCGCGTGAGCTACGTCGGATACCCGGACAGCACGGTGACGGTGCGGGTTGGTGCGGCACCGCGCGTCGCTGTGCCGGTGATCATCAAGGCCGATGCGGCGGTGCAGCTGAATCAGTTCGTCGTGACGGCGGAGCGCGAGGGCAACGCCGCCGCGCTGAACCGGCAGAAGAACGCCGCGAGCGTGGAGAACGTGATCGCGATGGATGCGCTGGGCGTGCTCGCGAACGACAACCCCGCGGAGCTGCTCATGCGCCTGGCCGGCGTGTATGCGCTGCCCTCCGACGAGGGAAATCTCGACCGGCCCGTGATCCGCGGGCTGCCCGGCGAGTTGAACACGACGACGGTCGACGGCGGGGTGCTGGCGCCGCAGTTCGCGATGTCCCGCTCGACGGCCTACACGAACATCACCGCGAGCAACTTCGAGGAAATCTCCGTCACCAAGGCACTGACGCCGAATCTCCCGGCGAACTCGATCAGCGGGCGCGTGAACTTCAAAACCAAGTCCGCGCTGAACCTGAAGACGAAGCGCGACTTCTCGTTCCGGCTCGGCGGCAAGTGGTCGCCGACGTTCTTCGACTACACGCCCCGCCGCTCGACGCCGCAGGTGGCGGCCAACGTGTCGCTCAGCTACCGCGAGGCGTTCGGGATCTTCGGCGAGGAGCGCAATCTCGGCCTCAGCGCCAACGCCGTCTACAACGAGAACGTCACCCAGCGCACGCGCACGATCGCGATGCTCGATACGACAGGAGCGCGGCCGCAGTTCACGGAGCGTTTCAACCGTGTGGACGGCGTCCAGGACCGGCTGATCCGCACGGGCAACGTGCGCGCGGATTTCCGGCTGAGCTCGGATTCGCGTTTTCATTTCAACGTCATGCGCAACCTCCAGGCGCAGAAGACCGACCGTCCGGACCGCTACCAGGTCGGCTACAACGCCAACCTGACCCTCGCCGGCCGGGCCTTTGCGACGGGGATAAACGCGGCCGGCGGTCCGAGCGGGGGCGGCAACATCAAGCCGGGCTCGACCGAGGTGCTCACGGAAGTTCTGCCTTCGACGCGCGCCACGTTTGTTGCGGCGACGAATCCGTTCGAAGCCGACGACCAGACGAATTTCCACCAGTTCGGCGGCGAGCACCGGCTGGGGCCGTGGCAGATCGACTACACGCTCGGCTATTCGCGGGCGGAGCGAAACACGGGTGCCCGGCGGCATCCGGCGGTGCGGCGCAACTTCACGGCGACCGTGACCGGCATCGGCTGGATCCTCGACAAGACGGGCGGCGCGGACTTCCCGAAGTTCACGCAGACCGCGGGCCCGAGCATCCACGACCCGCGCAGCTACCAGAACGGCAGCGTCTCGCAGACCTCGGCGGTTTCGGTGAACCGCGCGGGGACGGCCGAGCTCAACGCGAAGCGCGACCTGACGTTCGGCGAACGCGTGCTGCAGGTGACGGGCGGGGCGTTCTTCAACCGGCAGTCGTTTGCGCAGGAGTCGACGACGAAGGTGTCCGCCTATGTCGGGGCCGACGGCGTGCAGGGCGTGAATCCCGCGACGCGCGTCAGCGACGACGATCTCACGCGTTTCGCTTCGTATCCGAAGCTGGAGCCGCGTCTGGGTCTCGGGGCGGTGCCGCGCTTCGATCCGGGCAAATACAGCTACTCGCTCGACCACGAGCCGCAGCAGTGGCGCGTGGATCCGTATCAGCTGGAGGCGTCGCGGCGCACGGGGGAGTCGAGCGTCGAGGAGGAGATGCGCGCGGGTTATCTCATGGGCTCGACCCGCTTCGGGCGGCTCGGCGTGCTGGCGGGCGTGCGCTGGGAGGAGGCGACGACGCGGGCCAGCGGCTGGCTGCGTCGGGCGACGCTGCCGGCGATCACGGATCCGATCGCGCGGGCGAATGCGGAGTTCGGCACGGCGCCGGTGCTGCGGCGCGGGGTGACGCGCGATCTGTTTCCCAGCGTGCACTTCCGGCACGCCTTCACGCCGGACCTGATCGGTCGCGCGAGTTGGTCGACGAGCATCGGCCGGCCGTCGCTCGGGGATCTCGTGCCGAATTTTTCGGCCAACGATCTCGAGCGGACGGTGACCCTCGACAACCCGTCGCTGCGGCCGCAGTTCAGCGACAACTACGATCTGTCCCTCGAGTATTACCTGCGGCCCGTCGGCCAGCTCACGTTCGGGGTGTTCCGCAAGGATCTCACCGATTTCGTGTATCGGCGGCGGACGGATGTGGTCGATGCGGGGCCGGACAACGGCTTCTCGGGCCAATACGCCGGCTACGACATCGTGAGCAACGCGAACGGTGGTCAGGGCCGGGTCGACGGGATCGAATTTTCCTACCTGCAGCAGCTGACCTTTCTCCCCGGTGCGCTCCGCGGGCTCTCGGTGCTGACGAACTACACTTACCTGCGCGCGACGGGCGACTACGGACAGGACAGCGGCGGGCCGGGCGGGCTGGTGGGCTTTGTGCCGCACACCGCCAACGTCCGCCTCGGCTACAACTACCGGTGGTTCGGGCCGTATGTGCAGTGGACCTACACCGGCGAGACGCTCGACACCTACAACGTGCTGCCGCAGCTGCAGACGACCCGGCTGGAGCGGCGGATCGTCAACGCCGGGTTCACGGTGCGGCTGCCGCGGCAGCTCGAGTTCTTCTTCGACGTGGCGAATCTCTTCGACGAGCCGCAGCGCACGGTGCACTTCGTCAGCGGCACGCGCGTGAGCACGATCTACAACGGCCCTTTCGTGAGTTTCGGCCTGAATGGCCGGTTCTGATGGCATGGCTTCCGAAGCATTCGGCGGCGGGGTGGTGGAGCGCGGCGATCGGCGGGGCGTTGATTCTCATGAGCAATCCGATGCTGGCCGCCGAGCGGCAGGTCACGCGCGCGGCGCACGGCCACATCCTCACCAACGTGAACGTGTGGTCGCCCGACAGCCGCTGGATCGTCTATGACGAGCGGAAGGTCGACAGCGTGTTCGACGGCACGCGGATCGCGCAGGTGAACGTTGAGACGGGGGAGGTGCAGACGCTGTTCGAAAGTCGCAACGGCGCGGCGTGCGGCGTGGCGACCTATCACCCGCACGAGCGGCGGGTGGTGTTCATCCTCGGACCGGAGAACCCGACGGCGGAGTGGAGTTATGGCCCGTCGCGGCGGCGCGGCGCGGTGGTCGACGTGACGACTCCGGGCGGGTTTCGGCCGTTGGACGCGATGAACTACGCGCCGCCGTTTTTGCCGGGGGCGCTGCGCGGCGGGTCGCATGTGCACGTGTTCAGCCCGGACGGGCGCAGCGTGAGCTTCACCTACGACGACGAGGTGCTCGCGCGACTGGGGCCGGCCACGACCGGCGCCGGCCACGAGGTGAACCAGCGCAACGTAGCGATCGCGGTGCGGGAAGCCGGAGCGGCGTCCGGCGTGGTGGTGAAGCGGAATCACCCGCGCAACCACGACGGCGATTGGTTTTCGGTCGTGGTCACGCGGACGGTGAATGCGCCGCGGCCCGGGTCCGACGAAATCAGCCGCGCCTTCGAGGAAGGCTGGCTGCCCGCGCGGGACGGGGTGCGCCGGCTGGCGTTTCTCGGCAACGTCGTCGCGCCCGACGGACGGGAACACGCGGAGATCTTTGTCGTCGACGTGCCGGTGGAGGTGACGCGCGCGGGCGAGCGACCGCTCGAAGGGACCGCGGCGTTGAGGCCCGCGCCCCCGCGCGGCACGGTGCAGCGGCGGGTGACCTTCACGTCGGGGCGGAAACATCCGGGCGTGGTGCTGGCGCCGCGGCATTGGGTGCGGGCGTCGCCGGACGGCGAGCAGCTGGCCTTTCTCCTGCGCGACGAGGCAGGGGTGGTGCAGCTCTGGCTGGTGGCGGCGGCGGGAGGAGAGCCGAGGCAGGTCACGAGGACCCCTACGGGCATCGCGTCGGCGTTTACG
>JACCEC010514811.1_pt1 | contig 24594 bp, 15 predicted proteins | sample 7450121 | NCBI WGS metagenome assembly JACCEC01 (sample SAMN15323455, study PRJNA562643) | freshwater metagenome | isolation source: river surface water | place: USA:Blue River Watershed | collected 2017-08-18 | reverse complement strand
TTGTCGTGCTGAATGAACCAATATACTTTGAGCTGGTTTTCGTAGAGAAACTGACTCGAAATAATGTTCTTACCTTCGGCTTTGAGCTGTTCCGCGACCTTGCGATCGAGAATGCACTTCTCCGGCGACACATTTTTCGCCATCATAATCGAGGGATACAGCGACGCAAAGTCGAGCGCGATCGTAGGCAGTCCTGTTGTGTCGATGAGAAACTCGAAAAAGATGTCGCTGCAGATGACGGCGATGACTTTCACCGCGGCATAGTTGGTTGTCGTGAGCAGTTCTTGCGCGTCTTCTTCGGTAAATGGCGTTGCAACTTTGCGAATACACTCAACGTAACTTTCGTGAAACTTGTTTTCAGTGAGTTCATGCAGCACCAGCTCAATAAATTTGTTGCATACATGCGCGATTATGCTCGCGTCACTACGAGTTTCTTTGCTCTCCGTGTACTCCTTCAGCATTTGCGAGCGGAAATTCGCCAACCGCAGAAGCTGCGATTTGTCCGGCGGCATATAAATTCCGACGCGCCGCACGAGTGCATACCACACATGCAGATGCTGCTCATACTCATTTTCGATTTGAAGATAACGATAGTCTGCGGCTGTTGGGTCTTTTGCATAGATTTGCCTTTGTCGCTCGAGCCGCTCCGCCAATGACAACTTCGGCTTAATGAGGCCTTTCTTCGGCTTGATTACGAGCGCGCCGGGATATTTTGCCTTCGTGCTGTATTTGGAACACCTTACGCTTGTGCGCAGGTTGAAGGGCGGCCGTTCACCATAATACATACACAGCGTCTGCACCTTTGATCCGTTGGCTTTGTAGAACGCCTCTTCAAGACTCACGTATGAGTCGTTGGCGACAGAGCGTTTATCGGAGAAAATGTTGTTTTTGAACATGAGCGAATGACAACTTTGTGCGTCAATCACGCAGTAATATGCGACCTCGGTGTATTCCGCGAGTAAGACGTCGAAGCTTTTTTGGTCAAATCCTTCGACGGCGCCTTCCTTGACCTCCTTCAGTGTCGTTGCGATACGCTCGCGGAGCAGCCGCATGTGTCTTTGAGCGTCGATATTTGCGCGTGTGCTTTTTGCGGCCGTGGTGGCATTTGCACTTCTGTGTTTTTCTTCGTCAATCAGCATTGTGTTCGCGACCATTTCCACATATGAGTCGTAGCGTTTGTAGATTTCGAACAACTTTGCAATTGGCATGTCCACTTTGCTCGGAAGTTTCGAGGTTTCGAGAAAGAATTTCAGACTGCTGAACTCCTTTTTTGAGTTTGCGACGATGAGAAGCGTGCGCACATCCAGCGGCATACACCCGGGAACGTTGAGCGCATGGCCGATGATGTACTCGTCCGGCGCAAATTTGACTTGCGTTCGCTTATACAGCCGCTCAACGACATGTTCTTTCGTCCACATCGGGTATTTCAAGCCGTCGCCGCTGTAGTCAAACGCATAAGCCATGTCAAGAAGCAGAGTCGTGCCGAGGTTTTTGTCATTGTCGAACATGTGCGCGCGCTTAATAAGCCACCGCCAATCGTAATCAGAGTCATTGAAACCGTAAATGAATTCTGGTTTCAATGAATGTGCGAGCTTAATGAAGCCGCGAAAGATGCCGATTTCACTACCACACACAACTGTCAAGAAGTCGGGGTGTGGGTTCGTATGAAATTCCGAGAATACAACGCGCAGCAGCGGCTGCATATACGTGATCCAATTGACTGTTGCCGCCAACATAAACATGCGATCTTCTTCGCGTTCTGGATTCGGCAAGTTTGCTTGCGGCGAATAAGTTTCGATATCCCACGCGATAGACAATGTCTTGTCGCGCATCAAATCAACAGAGGTTTCATCTGTGTTTTTCTTCAAATCGTCAACGGAAAGTGCGAACACAATGCCGGTCACATGCTTATCGTATGCATTTGTAAGCTGATATTTTGTGAGAATGCACCACTTGCTCGTGCTGAAGTCGTACTGCCGACACGGCACTTGATAGTAATTGCGTTCTTGATCAGTGTAGGTGCGCAGCGGTAACTTCGAAATAATGCCGAGACCCCTTGTGCGTTCCTTCGTCGACTTGTAGTAGAAGCGAAAACAGCATTCGTCCTCTTTCTGATAGCCGATGAGAGGCCGCGCTTTTTGCTCAGTCATGTTAGTGGGGAAGTGGTTTTGCGTGCGAAATTCCTGTCGGATCATTGCGAGCGCTGCTGTTCGTTCTTCTTTTGGCACGAGCACTTCGAAAAACGGGTGAATACCTTCGAGTACGCATGTCGCTTTTCTGCCGTCTTTGAGAATACCGATGAGAATAATTCGATATGAAACCCCGTCATAGACGCCGGCCTTCCATATGTTCTTCTCGATGGTATGCGACGGCAGGAAGAGAATGGGCTCGCCTGCGTTAATCGCGCGGTTTGTCTCTGCGATTTCCTTTGCATCTAAAAAAGTTTCTCTCAGCAGATCGAGCCGTTCATACTCCGCCAATGTAATTACGCGGCCGTGATAGGTGTCGCGCGGAAGCATTTCCGCTACAACTTGTATCTATGTTTTCAATACGAAATTCAAATTTGAATGTACAAAATCTTATATTTAAAATGGAAAACCTTGATACACTGGCACGTCTCGCTGTTGATTGCGACAGAGAAATAGAGGCGCTTATCGCGCGGATTGCGGGCGTTACAATAAGCGATCTTGCGGAATCACTACAAAACGACTATGATTTGTTAATGGTCAAGAAAGCAACTATTGAAAGCAAGATTGCGGCAGAGGTCGCGGCGTACTTTCAAAACGCGGACGATGCGGCCGCGGTCATCGAAGATATGAGTCCTTCCTCTTCTGCGGATGCTGAACAGAAAGACCTTATGATCGCCGATGATTTATTTGATGCATTGAAGCCGCTGTTGAGCGCCGAAATTGTTGACGAGATTACGAGTAAACTACATAAGATGCGCGTTAAAATACCCGTTGATATGTCGCAGAGACGGTGTGTCGCGCAGTTTGCAAATGCGTTTTCACTGCAGTTACACTTTTGTGATGATGTGATTAACCCGCTCGGGCAGTATGTTTGTGAAGTTCCGCTGGTCAAATGCGGCGATGTCATGCGGTTTGCAAAAAAATAAGTGTGCGTTTAGAGTTTTTACGTAGTAAAATGAAAATGCGCTCTTGCAAGATGAAAATTTGCTTGCAAATTTTAGTGGATTTTGCTTGCAAAATGAAAATGCGCTCTTGCATTTTAGTGGATTTTGCAAAGCAAAATCAGTATGAGTAATAGTCTTCCTTCGAATACTGCGTCACAGCTGTGTGAATCTTGCTCATGTCGAAGCCGCGAACGGGATTCGCGAGAGATGCGCGGTCGCTATTTTTTGCTTGCAAGCCCTCATTTGCGCGGTCGAAGTTGTGAGAGTGAATTGATGCCTCCCAAATGTACGGTTTGTTGCCGTTGCGGTAATGTCGATTGTTGTTAAGTTGCGTGGAATAGTTGTGCCATGTGTCGACGGTCTTGATGTCGTCGGCGGTCATTTCGTAATATTTCACGTTTTTCTTGTCGTCGGAAGGACCGACGCGCGCCACCTCGCGATACGGATTGAAATGGTTCGCTTGCAATTTCGAAAGACAAAACTTCATAAAGTCGTTGTTGGCGGCAAGCAGCGCTTCCGAGGTGTTGTTGTTACCAGTTGCCTGATATTCGACAGTGACATATTGCGAAAAATCTGTGAGTTTCAAAAAGTACGGCACCAGCTTTACAACTAGCTCGCGGTATTTTGACTTGTCAGATCGGCCGCCCAGCTGCGTGTGGATGGCATAAAGGTTATTGCCAAGATACGCGATGTTTTTGACCGCAAGAAACAGCTCTTTCACATCTTGGTCGTCGAATTGAAGCCGCGAAGGCGCCGCCTTTACTCCCTTGACAGATGTTAGCGGCTGATAGTTTTCGGGTTCAAACAAGAACTCTTCGTAAGAAATGCTCATTTTATGCGTATACCCCGTACCCCGTTGCGGTACCACCTATATAAAAACAATTTAATGAAAAATATGTCGGTATTTAAACAACGACACACGCATCGACTGGGCTGCAGCCGTTGGCGCTGTTGGCGCTGTTTGCAATTTTGTAGTATGTTGAGATTTTTTCGAGTGGCGTCTGTGTTTCTTTGTTGCGAATTTCAACGACACAGTTGATCGTGGTCTTGTCGTCGCTGACGTTAATCGATGATGCCTCTACATGCGCAAAAGCAACGCCCTCACCGTAGCTGTCGACGCGTTTCGCTCCGATAAGATCGAGCATTGAAAACTTACTGGCGCATATTGAGGCGAGTCTTTGTCGATCCCATCGATAGATGAAATATATGTAACAAATCAGAACGACGACAACGAGCGCGACAATCGCTGCGGCCAAACTCCATTTCCCCATCGCGGAAACGCACTGTATATTTAAACGATAGAAAACCACATTTTCATATATATACCGCGAATATTGAAGATGCCCGCGGATTCTGGCAGCGGCGTTTGGTATGTTCTTGTCGCGATTATCATTGTGTTCGTGATTTTTCTGATATGGGTTATGCGCGGCGACATTAACTTTGTGCTTTTCCGACCAAAGATCAAGGCGAATGTCAATATGACAGTGCTCGTGCGGACAAAGGACGGCGTCTTCAGTATGGACAAAAAAGCTGTTCGCACCTCTCTGAAGGATGTGCGCGAAGGTCTCGAGGCATCGGCGGTTGCGGCGACACGCGGCGTTGAGATTCCCGATGCAAAAAAGAAAATCGCCAATTTGACAAAATCACTGCGCGATTTTATCAAGAAATATCCTGACTCTGCTGTTGCCGCATGCAAAGTTGTGCGCAGTGACGACGCATCAAACTATATGAATCAGGCTATTGACCCGACATTTGCATATGTGAAAGGGTACGCGGCGGTGCTGCAGACGGAAGAAATCGAGCGAAATCTTGTCGAGCTGCAGGAGCCAAAGGCGCTCTTTTCCTATCTCTTGCAGAATTTCGACTTGATTATACAACTGCTTGCGGTCGACGTGTGTCCGGATGGTGTTCTCGATCTGGAGCGGCTTGAAGAATATTTGCTCGACATCAACAAAGAAATTGAGGGTCTGCAAAAAGAGTATGAAAACGGCATTCAAACGGCCGAGAATCATATTCCCGAGCGCCTTAAATTGCGGTTGCCGACGGATCTGCTGAAAAAGCCCGCGACGTTCGCGAACGATATCGACAGAACACTCGATGCGCATGGAGAAAGTACCGGTGTCGCGCCGTATGCCGAAAAGAATCTTTGGTTCAAATCGCGACAAATGATCGAGCCGTTTGATAGCCGGCCTTATTTACCGAGAGCGCGGCCGCAGATCCATAAGTTCGTTGGGTTCGAAGAGAGTATTGATAAGGATTTGCTGGGGTACAAACCACCGGGACATTTCATTCGCAGCCTCAATGATCATCATGAATATTACACCGTCGACGTCAATGCCTGTCTCGGCCACTATGTTCCCGATGAATGGTATGGAAAAGAATGCGGCGGCGACACTCGCGGCATGATGGCGGCGCTCGATGGCAATCCTTTTCCGATGCTCGACGGATGGGTTGTCGACAATTAACAAAGGGGCTGCCGCCTCTTTACTCAGATTTCTTTTTTTCGATGCATTTCTTCAAAAAAATATGTCATCGGCCTTACGCGAGTAAGCACACAGGCGGTGAAATTGCCGCGCGATACATGCACACCTCCGCTCTTAACAGTTTCATTTCACTACCTATGTGCGCGTGCATGGAGAAGGTGCTAGAAAATGTAAGTGCACATCCCGGTACACTAAGACCGGGCACTTCTAACTCCCTCTAATTATATGGATATGATATGTTTAATTGAAAATGCGGGAGCGCAATTAAAAACCGTGCTCTCACGGTTTTATCTACACATACTCATCGCCGACATAATGATAGAACACCAAGTATGTATTCTCGGTGGGTCCTGGAATACCATCGGAAACCGATTCGTCGTCGAGACGTTTCCAACCGTCTTTGCGTCGGCAGATCGCATAATAGTGGCCGCCGCCCTGCGAACCCGAATGCTCGACCTGTGCGATCAGGTCGTAAATGTAGTTTTTCTTTTCTTTCACGTCGGCGAATTTGAGTTTCATCGGGAACGGCGTAGCGCGTTTCTGGAAATACTTTCGGAAAACGACGCAGATGACCTCGGGAATCATCGTGACTTTCGTAAATGTCAGCTTCGTGCCTTTGTCTTTGCAGACTTTGCACGTGAAATCCGGCACACATGACACATATTTTTTGAGAAAGTCATTCAAATCTTGCGATGTTTCATCGGACTTTGTCTCCGGCAACTGGTCGACCTTAATGTCGGGTTGAACGATGAACATCTGATTTGTGTCACGGGTAGTGCTTGTGTGGCCGCATCCCTTCTTGAGACACTTGCGAGTAGTCGTTGTGCGATGGTTGAAGAGGATCTCAATGTCGGGACACTTGCACAGTTCCTCCAAAATAAACACAAACATCTCGTAAGAGTCTTCTTGTGACCAAATATCCATTCGTGTCAGATCGATTCGCTTGAGACTTTTTCCGATCATTTCACGATAAAGTGTCTGCGTGTACTCATTGATGCGAGATTTGTCTGTGAACATTTTGACAAACAGCTGCAAAATAGGATTGTTTGCGACGGAATCACTTTCGCGTTGCAGATATGCCGTCTTGAAAATCGACGTAATACCGAGCATCGCCTGTACGATCGCGTTCATGAAACATGTATTTCCTATGTTTCGGAGGCCGGTCGCCACCGGGCAATACTCGGGGTCATACGCTTGTAGGGAAATATCGATCTCCTTCTTTTCAGTCGGAGCGGCCATCGTATAGTATACAATTTGATATCCTATACTTTAAAATTCATTATTTTTATCAAACTCAGGCGGTTTCCTTGAAGGCTCTCCTTCAGCGCGGCCAGCCTTTGAAAAATTCATTATTTTTATCAAACTCAGGCGGTTCCCTTGAAGGCCCCAGGCGCTAGCTGCATGTAACGGTTTTGGCGACAATCTTACAGCCGCATATCACTATGTCGTCGCCGCGCGATTTCGTGCGAATCGTGTAGAATTCAGGCCGCAGATACACCGTTACATCTCTGTCGATGCATTCATAGGATATGCATGACTCGTTTTTCTTACGATAATACTTCGTTTCTCTGTTGTCGAATATGAAATATTCGTTCGTGAAGCATGACTTATATTTGCAATTGGGCTCCATCAGATCCTTATGAAGAGCGCTATTCTCGAGTAGCATGATGTAAAACGGGTCGTCGAACGTCCCGTTGTTGTAAAAATTGTTGAATAGCACCTTGTTATTCTCGATCAGCTTACCAGTTACCACTTGATATTTGAATGACTTGGGCAGCGTTTTGGCCTTCACTTCTTTCTTTTTAAGTGCGAGCGGCCGTTTTGGCGAATCTTTTTCGTCATTGGTACTTTCTAGAGCGTCGAGAACAAAGCAGCTTTCGAGCAGAGTCGCATCCATCTTATATTAGAATGTGCCGAGGTGATAATGCATATGAAATTATTCTGAAAACGCGGTCCGATCTTTTCTTCGGAATTTGGGGTTATAAGGGCTTGTCCTTCGAAAAATTGATTTTTGTAATATTTTACATCAGTGCGTTCGTTTGTCACCTATACATAGCCGTCAACAATGTTTAGTATCGCCTGCTTGCTTGCGCGCGTCGTCGCAAAAGGCGCCGAAAAATGTGTGACCTCCGTTAACTATATGCGCCACGGCATCAAATCGGTCGACTTCATCAGCGGTACACATCGCGTACAGCTGTACGCGGCAGAGCAATTGTTGGGCGATATCGGCGCAAATCCTCTACATGCGTCGGTCGAAAAGGCCGCACAGCGTCGTTACAACGGGCGCCAGTTCTACCAAATGCTGATTCCCGCGAGTATTATGGACGTGCTATTGCTGTGGCCGACGGTACACCGCTGGCGAATTGTTGAGAAATCAACGATGTAATACAAAAAAATATCTTTTTTTGTGAACGTCTTCCTCAACCACGCGCCGCTCAAATCAGCTCATAGTTGGTACCGTCGTAATCATGGTCGTCGTACTGCTTGTTGTTCTGATACTCCGTGAGGTCGGATTGCAGCGCCGCGATCTTGTCGACGACAGGCGTGTCGATCCACGCGAGATGGTTGTCCATCACGAGCCTCAGCAGCAGCTGAATCTTGGTGAACCACGCGATATTGCGAATGAACTTAGTGTCAAAACGCGCACGACCGAGCTCCGCGCAATAAGTAACCTTGTTCATCGGCATAGGATTGGGGACAGTTCTCCATGTCGGCTTACCTCCGTTCGGGCCCGGTGCGTAGAACTTGAGGCCGGGCGTCGACACCGGCATGTTCGCGGGGTACATCGGAGAAAGAGGCACCACAGTTAAGTTGTTTACCAACGGAACATTGTAACCGTCTTTTTCTGAAAATGCAATCAGATCACGCAGATAATGGATGGCGCTCACATTGACAAATCCAATGACATGCGCCAATTTTTCAAGCTGCATCATACGCGGGTCTGCAAGAGACGTAAGCAAAAGTTCGTGTGATGCGTGAGTATAATAAGCATCAAGAGGATCATTAATAAGACCATCGGGGAAGTAACTTGCGTATTGGCGGAACGCAGCTGGGCCCGCGCCGCCGATGGCATGCCAGAAGTCCATAACCATATGGAATACACACTCCCTCATGTTGACGCTAATTTCTCTGCATCTGAGAAGAATATCATACGTGAGACGCTGATCCGCGTAACCTGCCGGTAGAGCATCGGCAACGCGAGAGGAAAGATTTAGCCGAATAGCGTTCGGGTTAGCCAAGACAGCGTTTCTCAACCCCCTTGCATACCCCAGCACATTACCGATATTGATGTTTACATAAATGTTGTTTCCTAGCTGCTTCAGCTCACGCACAAGATTGTTATAATTTTCCTGGGGATTTGCGGGGCCCGCTCGATCGAGCGCGTGAAGGATTCTTGAAATATTGAACGCAAGAATTTTGTGTCTCTGATCAACGCCACCGCGTACCAGGGGATGAGGTGCAGGATGATCGTTCACAGGTGTACCATCCGGTTGCAGACGTCTGCTTAAGTCACGTGCCGGAATATCAATATTCCCTGCATTTCCAACTTGAGGGGGAGCATTTCCAGTTAAGAACTGCTCAGCGGGTGTAAAACGTTGACCACCCAGAGAACTGTCGCACACAAAGGCGATCTTGTTTTGCGTAAGCATATGCATAGCAGACAGCAGATTTTCAGAGGCCGCATCTATGAAAGCATGCGCGTTTCTGGTATTGCTCTTAATAATGAAAGAATCAACAGCGAGACTGTACGGCGGCTGGCATGGTGCTCCATGCAAGACATCGACCATAGAAGTGTATGCCTGTATCAGACCAGCACCATCGTACATAAGTGTACCCGCATCTGTGTTGAGATACGGCGAGATGCTGTTCGCAACTCTCAATGTATTCGTTTTTGCTGCGTTCATACCAGAAGTCGGCGCATACTGAACCGCATTTCTCACGGCTTCATACGATGCCGGACCGCCCGCCATATCGCGTTCCAGATCGTTACCGCGAAGAGTATACGGAAGCGAGCTGTTCGACGCATACTGCACGCTGCTAGTCAGCAGCACCTTGTGGAAAAGCTGATCGGAAAGGAAGCGCGGAATTGCGAACTTCATGCCGTGATAGCCGTTGTACAAGCCGGCGAGCAACGCATAATACTCGCTGTTGGGGTCATTTCTGTTCGCACTGAGATCCGCCCAAGGCGCGATCAGCAGTTTCGCGAAGAGTTGCCGCGATGTCGTACATCGAGTGTCGCTGCGAATAATTTCCAGATCATTCCGTGCGCGCTTGTACTCGTTGTCGTACGACGGCAGGATAAACGTCGACACGAAGTCATCATATGTGAACGCATAGTTGATGAGATTCGCAAAGGGAATTTCCTTCATGAACGAGTGCACATTCAAGGGAACTGTACCGGTTTCGATCAGGTTGAGGATTCTCGCCTGGGAGCGGTTGTATCGCGTTGCCGTAAAATTTTCGCCGATAACGCTCGTGAGTAGCTCCTTGTGGTTTTGCACGTTTGTGTTTTCCACCTCCATCACAAGCTTTCCAATATCGAGCACGAACGGCAGCGCGCTGGCAACAGATCTTCCGTAAACGCCAACGTTCGCGTTGTATACAGGTACACCCGCACCAGGCGGCGCAACATAAAACGCGTTGACTCCGTTTTCATTTGCGACTCTGTTGAGGGCAGTTGAGACACCAAACACATAATCGGAAGGCGCGTTAATACGCGGTCTGAAAAGATAACCGTAAACCATACCATCAGAGTCATAGCGAGCGAGCTTCGCCATATGCTTGATGGTGTTGAAATACTCATTTTGCGTGATCATGCTGACGCGGCTGGCGTTCGTAGAATACGCTTGATAGATATTCTTGGCGCCGGGAATATGGTCCGGAGTGAGTTCCGCATTGGGATTTCCGAGGAGGAATCGCGCCGCATAGTTAAACTTGTAGCTGGGAGAGCCGTTCTTAAACGACGGCAGCAGCGGCCATTCACTGCGGCGAATTGCGGGAGGGTCACCGCTATCATTGTGGAACGCCATCGGCGCTGCAAGATAGCTCGCGGGCATGTACGGCAGGGTTCCGTTTCTGCTCTTGTAGTCGGCGATAAAGTCCTTGCCCAGCTCCATAAAGTACGGAACAACGTCCGTCAGCTCCTTATAAGTGCTGTCGCAGCATTTCTTGATGCTTTGCGACAGCTCGATAATGCGTGTCAGCAGCATATTGAAATGCTGAGTTCGTTCCGCCGAGGACTTACCGCCGGTCTTCACGAACTGCGCGGACACATCTTCGATGAACTGAGCAACGGGGATCGCTGCTTCGGTGTCGAGGAGTAGCGTTGGGGCCGGCAGACAGCTAGAAACGCGGTCCTTGAGATGATTGGGGCCGCCGAGATTGTTTAGCAGGTCACGAAGAAGAGACGCGCGCTCGTTCACAAACGCAAACAGCTTGCTGTAAAACGGCAAGTTGCAGCGCATGCGATCCTTCATATACTCGGGAATCTCGGCCGCCGATTCATAGAGAAACTTTTTCTTCTTCAGCTTCGAATCAACCGAGTTCATAAGCCCACGCAACGCAAGGGCCGTGCTCGCGAAAAGCACGCTCGCGGGGGATCCCTCGGTCATTCCAGCACCGGCGGGAATTGTACCTTTCGCAATATTCGATTCCGCAGCGTTAAGGGCCACCGCGACGATTGGCGGCGTCGTTTGCGCGTCAATACGGGCACGACCCCCTGGATTTGCAAGTTTTCGCACATTTGGAAAAGCCTTGCCCTGGTTCACTTCGAGTGACGCAGCAGAGTTCATGAATTCTTCGAAAAGCCCCGGATAAATTTTTTCGGCGCCTTGCTCGAGAGAGTCGAAGAGATATCGTTGCAAAATGTAGTTGAACACGAGTAACAGCGAAGTCTGATCGTTCGCAGGAGTATCAGACACAAGTCCGTTGTGGGTTTGCAGCACTTGCGGAATACACGTAATCACAGGTGCCTTTGTCAACATATTTGCGCTTTCGACTTCTTGTACGTTGATCTGTGCGGCCGGTCCCTTTTGCAAGGTAATCAGGGCCCTGTTCATATTGTTGTCCCGCAGGTCCTTTTCAACTACAATCGGAATAGCATTGAACGGGAATGTTGTAAGGTTATTCGCGTGACAATAATTCGCGTTGTGCCACAGATTGTGAGTAGCATCACCGGCAACGCTGTAATACACGATGCGCCGCAGCGAATCATCAAGAGTACCGACGAAGCCGTTTGCGATTGTTGGATTAGCGGCCGTACGCGGCTTGTACAGAGCTTCCAGCGTAAACACCAAATGATCATTGACGGCACTGTCGAGACCGCAGCGATCGCGATCCTTGAAGAGCACTTCCACCATGTTTTCTTCAAGCCATCGCGTGCTACCGATGTGCATAACGTCTTCGTACTTGGCGAACAGCTCTGTTTCATTCGGGAAGTCGAACTTGAGCTTGTTGATATTGGACTTGATCTGCATCAGCAGATTCGTGCACATCTCCTGAATCTTGGAGAAGTCCGCGTTGATGCGACCGGCCGCGATGTTGGCATCGATAAGCGAGCGCGAAGAGCACTTCAGATCCATAAGTGCGGTAAGAATCTTCGTGTGCAGCGTAATCGCGCGCACGCTATCGGCGTGGTCGGCATCACTGAGATCATCCAATCTGCCCGCACCGACGCCGGCGCGAGTCATCGCGTCGGCGTCCTTCAGTTCAAGCACAGAAACCATCTGCTGCGCGAAGCTGTAGCTCCAAAAGTCGAGATCCCGATTGTTAGCGGGATCGTTAGATTTGAATTTGTGCTCCGGATAGAATGTGGCAATTTTTTGCGCGACTGTTCGCGTGAGCTGTTCTTCATACGAGGGACCATCTCTAATTGCCATCGCGCCAAATTGCGCTGTAAGCACATTCTTCGTCTCAGGATGTTGCGGAATATACTTCGCAATGTTCTTCAGAGAACCGCCGTGCAGCAGCGAGTTAAATTTCGCCAACACGAGGAAGGTTGCGTGCAAAACTTTCAGCGGCGCAACAACGGACTCGTGCAGCATAACGAGATTGTCGACAGAGATGTTCGACATACGAGTACCGCTCTGCAGCATACGCAGCACAACCTTGTATTTGTCTGCGTCGCCGTTTGCATTGTTGAGTTCGTTGCGATACTGCCGCAGCGTCTCAATGAAAGTAGTGCCGCGCGTATTGCTGCTGTAGCCGGCGGTGCGATCGGCCGCATAAAATTCATTGAATTGCGACGAAATCGCGTTGCGGATACGCTGAATTTCCTTCTGCAGATGCTGCATTTGGCGCTCCTTACGCCGCGCAATTTTGAGAGTATTGTTCGTGAACTTGTCAGATGGCGCGGGCGCACGACCCAGCGGCTCTTCGCCGAGAATCTTGTAGTCGATCAGATCGTTTTCCTTCGTATCGTAGTTGTTGTCGGTGTTGAGGAAGTCACGACGCGAGCTAAGATACTTCTCGATTTCCTTCTGCTTGATGAATCCCATCATTCTGTTCATCTCAACAACGAACGCTTGCATAATGGCGCGCGTTGTCGACTTGGGATACTTCGACTTGTACGCGCGGTAAATGTCGTTGATGGCCTCGATAATTTTTTGCAACTGATGTTCAGAGTAGTTGCCTTCGGAGACATGCTCGCCTTGGTTGAAGATCAGATCGACGAACTCGCTCCAAATACCGTCAATGTTCGGCACAATCGACAGCTGCCATTGATCGCCGGGGACCGCGCGATCCTTCTTGAAGCCGAAGTTCTCGCGATACCATTCCGCCAGCAGCACCAAGCGCATGTAAAGCTCGAGTGCCTCGGGGACAACCTTGACGTGACCGCTGCCTCCGATAATAGTGCGCAGCGGCGAAAGACTGTCGTGCGTGCGTCTGTCGACAGTGGGGCGATGGAACAGCCGATACACATCGACGACGGTGAGAATCTTGCACGCAATTGACTTGACCGTCATCTGAAACAGAATGTCGGTATCATAGAAGAAGTCTGTGTAGCCGGCTTTGTCTGTGTGCGCGACCTTGCGATCGGCCCAACTGTGATAGTTCCAGTAGTCGCCGTCGTGCGGAATAGCGGAAAGCGCAAGGGCCGTCGACTTATGGAACCGCATCTCCGGGGTAATAGCCACGTTATTGTTACTGCCGACACCTGTGCGAATGCCGCAGAGGTCGCGCGTCGCAACGGTCATCTGTCCATCAACGAACTTGTCATCGCCGACTTGAGCGAGTGTAGGGCGCACGACAATGGCAGAATTTTGCGTCGGAATCTGACTCGTCTGGAAGGTACCCGCGGCATCGCGATAACCGCCGCGGAAAGTGTAGCCGGTGTAAAAGCAACCCGCGACCTTGTCGTCGTGCGGGCGGTACATATGCGTAATCGCGCTCACGCAGATATACTCCGTCAGATACTTCTTGATTGACGCCGGCGTCAAAAACGATTTGTCGCTGAGGTTCATGCCGACCTTGTCGAACAGCGACAGGAAGTTCGTAATGACGTCGAGATTCTTCATGATATTGTGAACGAGCACAATGAGATTCTCGACGTTTTTCTTTGCCTTTGTCTCGTCCTTCTCATCGAAGCGGCGGCCGATGAAAGGATTGCCGGGGTATTTGTCATCGGCAGCGCCGATAGCAAGATCGGCAACCGCGCCGCCTCTAGGATTCATCTGCGCTTCGAGCCACTCATAGGTGTGCGCGGCCCGCTTGATTTCCGCCACATTGATAGTGCTGTCGGTGACAATATTGTCAACAAGCATCGGCGCAGAACCATCCGCAGGATTAATGCCGTAGGGAAAGCAGTCCATTAGTGCTTCGGCGAGATCGCCGGTGTTCTTGTGGAACCACTTCGCGACGACAGTTGTCTTGTCGAGCATCTGAATAATGCTCTTGATAGTATCGGGATTTCTGCCGAGACCGTCCGTGAACTCCTTGAGATACAAATCAACGGACTGCGCCGCCAAGATCATATGCTCCTTTGCCTGTGCTTGCACGCCCCAAAGGTACGACAAGCCCTTGTGCGCTGCCTTCGCGCGCTCTTTGGCGTCGGCGGCACCAGATGTGTAGAGGGCGCTGAGGCCGGCATGAATCTTCGTGATGTACTCGACCTCAGTCACTGGCACGGGTGCATCGGGCTTCGTCTTCTCGACGAGCTCGTCGTACTCGGCCTTGATAGCGGAAATCAACCAACCGCTCTCATCGCCGAGCAGATCCTTGTAGTCGGCGGAGAAATCCTTCGTTTCCTCAACGTTGACAGCGAGCGCCGACTTGATATTGGAGATGTTGATGTAGTACCGCAGCACTTCCTTTGCCTTTGTCAGCGTAGGAAACTTGCCCGATCCCATCGGATCATCGCCGCCGGCGCCAGTCACACCGATACTCGACTCAAAAATGTCAGCGGTCTTGCGAATAGACGCACGAATTTCCTCGGGATTGTCGATGTGAATCTCGGTGATCGCCTTGACCATCGTCTGCGCGAACGTGTTGATTGCCTTCACGAGCATCTGGATGTCGTTCGCGAGAGCGCGGAAATACTCGCCGCCGGCACCCTTCGACAGAGGCTCGAGGGCCAGTTGGATGATTTCGTAGTTGTTGATGAACTCCTCGCGCTTCTGTTTGCTGTTGGCGTCCTGCGCGTACCCCGACAGTGCGATGTGAACATTCTCCGCATCGACATCGGGAAGACGCTCGAAGAGAACGCAGAAGCGTTCGAGGTCATCCGTGATGGGAATGCCACTGCCGACACGCTGCGCGATCTCATTGATGTCCGCGATAATCGCGACATGTTGGCGGCGCAGCAGCACTCGGAAGTTGTCCAGCAGCTGCTTGCGATACTTTTCTTTTTTCTTGATCAGAGTTCCGATCGACTTTCTCTTCCAGTATTTCGGCTCGCCGTTGTCATCTTCGTCGCCGCCCGCAATGCTTCCTGCATTGCTGATATCGGTTCCACCGATATTAGCGACATTGTCCGCACGCTCGTGCTTTTCGTCGGCGCCGTCCTTTTCATCATCGCTGTCACCGTCGGCACCGCCAGAGACATCGGCATTCAGTGCCCGATTGAGATCTTCATCGGTGATGCCGCCGGTTCTTTCCGCGGTGGCGTCACTCATCGAAGCGCCCATCGGCGCTTCGACATCGCCCTTCGACTCGACACGGACGTCCATTGGTACGGCATCACCGTCGCCATCACCGCCGCGGCTCTTCTTGCCGCTGCGACCATCGATGTATGCGACGATGTCCTTGTGGTTCCAGTCGGTATTGAGGATAACTTCCGACGCCGCCATCATACGATCGAGCTCTTTTGACGTCGGCGACTGCTTTGCGATATGATTGTACACCTTCATCTTGAGGTCCGTCAGGTTCTTCGCCGACTTAAATTCGTTCACGGTCATGCCGAGCGCCTTCAGTGCCTTGTTGATCAACTCCGCACTGCGCGCAATCGAGGAAAATCCCGAGAGCAAGTACGCCAGCTTGTCGCTGAACTGGGCGCTGCCGGGGTTGTCCTTGATGTCGCGCAACAATCCGAGCGATTCGCCGCTCTCCGCGAGCAGCGTAATGAGCTCCGCGCCCTTGGGTGCGATTGTCACGTTGAGAAGATTCGAGCACATAGCGAGCTGTCGGCGCAGCTCGTCTTGCAGCTTATTGTAAAAATCCGCAACATTTTCCGACTGCATACGCAGACGTGCATCGCCGCTTGCCGCAACGAGCTCCGTTTGCTTCTTATACGACTGCTCAATAATCGATGCAACCGTCTGAATGTTGCGGAGAGTATTGACGAGGTCACCCGCCACCGACATAAACTCCGTATGCAATCCGGTGAGCAGCGTATACATGAACTCGCCGACCTTGTTACAAATCTCGTTGTCGCTGTTGTCCATAGGAATAAGATCGTTCTTGAAGTGCTTATTGATGGCCGTTGCCATCGCACGGCAGAGCTTAATTTGGCCCGCGGAATTTTTCTTGAATGATTCCGACATGCGGGCGTTCTTTCCCTTCTTAGTGCTGGGCTTCGGCACGAGCTTCACGAGACTATCGACGACCTTTTCGATCGGCGCCGTCGATGCACTCGCGGCTTCTTTGTGTTTGCCGATTTGCGAGAGGACCTCCTTCGCGACCGCGCGAATAAGCGTCTCCTTCGCTGCCGAATAAGCACTGTTGGCATAGTCAGACAGGTCCGAATATCCGCCGACATGGCCGACGGGGTTGCCGCCGCAGCCACAATCGCCGCCGAGCGCCGCAACGGAGCCGCCGGTCTTCGCATCACCGGCGTCGCTCAGAAGCGTTCTGAGCTTGCTCATAATTTCGGGGGACTGGACGATATCATTTTGGATCAAGAACGCGACTCCATGCGTCTTGTAAAAGGCCGCGAGAGCATCCGCCGGCGACGTGGGAGCGGAGTTGCCCATCGCGCAACGCCTATACATATACGAGAGATGTTTCATTAAAATAAAAATTCCGCACGAAAAAAATATGTACGCATCGAAACATTTTCGAGATTCTCAGTTTTGTGCCGGATTTTTGAGTTTTAACTGATGCGACAAGGCGGCCGCAATGTACCGCAGGCGTTCTTTTTCTTTTACAAGAAATCCGCAGTTTGACCGCACAAAATTTCTCAGTTTTCTCCATTGCGCCTCGGTTTTGCAGTCGAAAGACGGCGGTGTTACGCGATGCTCAATGATTTTTACCGCAATAATATTGATGATTGTGTCGTTGGTGTCGGCGGCGTCGAGGTTATACTGCTTTTCATCGACGGACAGCGGCACCTCATGCATCGGCACGCTCTTGAGTCGACGAACTTTGCTGATGATTATAAATTTTTCATCATCAGTGATCGCGCGCGGCACAGTATTTTTAGCGTTTTCATTGTTCGGTCTCGGCATAACATCGATGGAGCTATCCTCTTTGGTGTATGCGAGGAAGGTCGATCTTGCCGCATTGACATATGTCGTCGAGATGTTCGGCGGAATTTTTGGGTCGATACTGCAACTCACCACGCGCATACCCTGAATCACGCGAAGATAATCTGCCGCGACATGTGTTTTTGCAAGCTCGCCGATGTTGTTCAGAGGCTCAGAGTTGATCCAGACAGTCACGGAAATCGGCGTGTCGTAAATTACCTCGATCTTCGGCGGCTTGTCAGTTGCATAAAGTGTAATGTTACATTGACCTCCTGCCATCGAACTATGTGCTCGTTCGAGATTTTACTAAGTTTTAGTAGCCGCGAGGACTAGTCGCACGAAAAAATGCGTGTGTTGCGATGGCTATGACTTTGGGAGTTTTAATTTTAAAATATTTTGTTTCTCTAAATATATTGTGACTTATCACAATAAAATGGCCGCGCATGGCGGTGATTCCTTGGTAAAGAATTTTTGCAGCCCGCGAAACATTCTGTATGCCCACAATAAGACGTATCTCCAGCTGCTGGAGGAGCTATGTTTGCTCGGCGCGCTGAAAGCAAACCCTAAAACGAAGAAAACTATCATCGTTCCCGATGCGAAACTGACGTCGGAACTCGTCGCGCTCCTCAAAACAGCCGGTGAGGATGAAGTCGCGCAGCTCTGCCGTATGCTTGTGCTGAAGGGTTATGTGGATGATCTCAGCGATATCGGATCGACACCCACTATCTCGGGGAAGCTGATCCCTGTTGAGTCCGCGGATAAGAACAAGGCAACCGTTAAGGACGGCGGCAAAATTGCGAAAATGAGCGTCGGCGTTCGCAATCTTGGCCCCGAGCCCGTGTTCAGCGTGTATGAGCTGAGTGGCGCACTCGTCCCCATCGGCGCACCCGCAGAAGGCAAGGAAGCGCCGCCGAAAAAGTCCAAGAAGGGCGGCGCAGAAACAGCCAGTGCCAACAGTCGCCGACTTCTATTCGAGCGCGCGATTAGCGAAACTGTCGTCGCATTGGAGGGGAAAGACCCTCCGACGCAAAGAGATCCGTCGCTGGAGATTCTATGCAGTCTCGCTGACTATTTCAGCACCGAAGAAAAAGAGCAGGAAATCGCCGACGGTATTCTTTCTGCGATCAGCGACGACACACTGACGAGCCTGTTTCTCGTGTTGCGCCCTCATGCAGCCTCGTCGCCATATCTGTCGGATGATCAAGTTGCGAGATGGGCCAATGCGAGCAACACGCCTGGGTCAATCCTTTTCTGCTTCAAAAACCCATATACCATGATTAAGGAGGCCGCGGCGTGCCACAAGGAACTTGCTGCGACTGTCAAAAAGATCCAGGAACAAACCGTGGAAAATATCTACAAGCCCGGTTACATGCAAGGCTGCAATGCGGCTTATGCCGAGCTCCTCAAAGCTGTTCAGGCCTGCCCTTCCATCGGCAATCGCAATAAGCTCACCGTGGAAGATCTGAAGTTCGAGACGGAAGTTCGTGTGTCAGCGGCTATTCATCGAGACAACACGATTCAGTTCGGTGTCAGCGCCAATGATCTCAACCAGTTTTATGCGCGATACACAAACGGCGCGATTCACTTGACGAACACCGCGAGTATGAGCGCGAATGATACTTCTGCGGCCGTGTATCTCAGTTTGTATTACACATCGGTTCGTTCTGACGGATTCTTTTATCTGCGTTGCCTCGGCTATGATGCGGCGCTTGCGGACTCTGTTATGGCGGAGACGGATAGTCTTCTCAGTCTGACAAAGGGTCTCTTTGCCGACCACAGCACGTATTATGAGGAAATCGCGAAGTACGTGCAACGGCAACTGAAGGCGATGTGAGCACTTTCGTCGCAGGCACAAAAACACATAACTTTTTTTGAATTTAAAGATATGAATATACAGCCTTGTATGCGAGATGTCGCAGTTCATTCGCTGTACTGTATGTTCGGAAAACATAGGTATTTGGTATAACTTCTTCAGACTCGCGAGGGCCGCGTATACGCAGCATCATATCGCGCAGCATAAGCATCTGCAAGAGGCGGACCCCGCAAATATCAGCTTGATGGAGGACTCCGCACCGGAATTACGCGAACTTCTCGAGGCAATCGGTCTCACGAAGAATTGCTGCAAGACGCGAATGCTGTCCGCGGCGCCTATCTTTGATGTTTTCGCAATGCATATGAATGCGGATTTCGATGAAAAAAGCCCAAGCTAACGCTGAAATACGGGCCGCATACAAAGACACGAAGGCATATTTTTTGATGCGTCAAAAAGCTGTATTTGTGTTAAAATCGAAAATTGAAAAGTATAGTAAGAGGTTATCATCGGTGACTTGCGAGATCGCACAATGGCCGGCAGCGTCAAATACACCGTCGCACAAATCAAGGAAATTCTCGAGAACGCCGAGAAGGAGAACCGATGTGCCCTTAAGATCGCGACGGACAAGGCCGTTAAGGGTCAAGCGAACTCTGTGTTTCTATCGGGCGAGCTCGAAGTCGAGAAGGATCGCTTTATTCCGTACCCTATGATCGAAATCAAGAATATTGTCACATCAAGCAATCTCACATTTCGCAAAGATGAGAAGGGCATGCGGCAGAATCTGGGAGAAGTTGCCACGAGTATTATGCCCATCACAATCGAAGATCTTGCGGAAACAAAGTGGAACCCCGATACATTTCAGACGCTTGTCGATTACACAAACGAATATGTCGCATATGCGGAGGTTTACGACAGACAGTCGAAGCGTGCGATCGAAGCTGATATTCTGAAGAAGGCCGCCTTGTTGATGCAAAAGGGTATTAGTATTTCCAACAGAAAAATTATTGAGTTTGTTCAACGCGCGCGCAAGATTAAGCCCAGTGACGACGTGACAAAGGCTCTCGAAGACGGCAGAATTCCGTTGGAGAAGCCGATCACGAGAATCGTCGCAAAGATTGACAAGGATACCGACCGTATCGGCTATATGCCGAAGCCGCAAAAGGATGGTAAGCCACCGTCATTCAGATATACTTTCAAGATGAAAGGAAAGAAAAACCCGAAAACTAACAAGAATGATCTTATCGTGCTGAGAGTGCCGGACAGTACGGGCCGACCGCAAGATCTCACCGGCACTAACTGCCATCTCGCAGTGACGCGGCGCTCTATTATTACGGGCACTATCAGCTCGGAAGTCATTATCAGCTCGCAGGGTATCTCGCGAAAGTTCAAGTTCTTCTCTGCTGTCGTGCATCCTCATGAGATTATTGAGCGCAACGATTTCTCCGAGGAAGATATGGACGCGCTCGATTCCTTCGGTGAGGCATATGTGCCGACGTATGTGCCTCCGTCTGACGCTAAATTCGAGGACTCAAAGGTGCCTTCGAATGGTTATACCGGCGCTGCATCGCTGACCGGAACTGCCGAACAGTCGCTGGTCTTCGATGAGCCCGATGCAAACCCGATCGGAGATGCGCCGGCTGCCGCAAGCGCAGATGACGCCGCTGCTGACCCGGATGCCGACGCCGATGCAGAAGCTATTGATGCTGACGCTGCCGACGCCGCTGCGGAAGAAGTTGAGGTCGCGCCTGAGCCCGTCGCTCCTCCGCCGCCCCCTAAGCCTGTCGCGGTTGCCGCAAAGCCCGGCAAGCCTGTGAAGCCTGGCGGCGGAAAATAAAAAAAAGACACATGAACAAATAAGAGACGCCGATATTTATGCGGCTTCCTCACGAATAACAGTTATTTTTTTGACCTGATGCACGAAGTGGCTGACTTCCTGCCGCACAATTTTGATCGCGTCGCGAATGATTTCGGCCGGATTAGGATGCTCGATCGTAATGTAACTGTTAATTTCTGTGTTGTTCGCGGAAGAAACTCCGATAAACTCGATAGTCGGATCCAGCTGAAACACTTTCGCCGCGATGACAGTGGGCAGCGAAAGATATTCTCCCTGTATGACAAAGCGCATTCTCTTTCCTGTGCGTTCCATCACAATCATGTTTGACTTGTTTTCCATCGCGAGAGCGATCTCCGTCGCGATAATGTCGAGGCGCGCGTTGACCGTTTCTTCCAAAAGATTCGCAACTGCATGCGTCTCGATGTTGCCGCATGTGCGAAACGCAATATAGAAATCGGTATTTTGAGTGTCGACAGAGCGCGCCGTCGGCAGCATATTCTTTTTGTCGGCGGGGCTGAGTTTACCCGGCACCATTGTGACGCTGGAAAGAAGGCTCGCACAGCCGGCGCCGTGCGTCAGCTTGATGCCGGTCTTGATTTTGAAGTTTGCGATGCGGATTGACTTCCCCGGAAACAAGTTGTCAAGCACAATATTGCTGTTGGGAATAAGCGTATTGATCGGAATTTCTCGCTTGCCGTCGGTGATTTTGATGTCGCTGGCGAAAAATTGCATGATCGTATTCGATGTGTTTGTGACTTGCAGCGATATTTTGTACTCTTTAAATTGAAAAAGATCGATACTCTGATGAATAGGAATCGTACTCACACGCAGACAGAGATCGTTGGGAAGAATATACGGCTCATCTTTTTTGATATCTTCGTCGTCGATCGACAAATATTTCACCGGCAGCTCGTCAATAAGTACTCGTCGCAACATGTTTGCGAACGCGGTGTAGCTGCCGGAGAAGTAGATCTTGGCTTCTTGCGAGGGAAATTCCGGAAGAAACTTCTCTGGATCGCTGTGAAAGCCGTACGCCTTGATGAATCCGATATACTTTTGAATCTTCGCCGACTTCGACGTAATCAGAATTTCCTTGATTTCCGAGGATTCCACGTCGACATTGAGCTCATTTTTTTGTTCGACAACGACCTGTTTCTTTGTGCGGCTCATGGTGAAAAAGACAAATGTCTTTTTCCTATCTCTACATGTGAGAATTATATTCATATTTTAACATAAAATTCGTAAAGTATATTATACGCCTCAATCCCACAATGGCAAGTGTTAGTCCCGTCTATATTTACTTTCTGAATTCAGAGCCGGATAAGCGTCGAGACAAAGATCACCCCGATTACAACAAGCAACTATGTCAATTTCTTCGTGTGAATATCGAGGCGATAGTTCGGAAGGGCCGCATGAAGCTGCTGTTTAAGGTAATTAACCCCGCCGACGACAAAGCATTTCTCAAGAAACGCGGTATCACGAAGCTGCCCGCGGCGATTTTCCCCAACGCACCACCGGTAATCGGTGTGCCCGATATCATTCACGCGTTGACAACAAGGACGCAGGCCAGCAAACAATTGGCGACGCCGAAAACTGATGAGGAAATCATTCGCGAAATGCAAGAAAAGAGTCTCGGTGTTGTCAAAAAAGATTCGAGCGGCAAGTTTATGCAAAGCGACGACCAAGAACAAGACACGACATTTGATCCTTCGAAGAGAATGAGCGATGAACTTGAGCGGCGGCGGAAAATGGGCGGCAATGCTCCTCTCGATGATATGCGGCGGCCTGCCCCGTCGCCCGGCGCGAGCTGGTCTGCGACGCCCGATTTTGACGGTTACGACATTAATCCAACGGTACATATGGGGCGTCGCGACGCCGAACAGCACAGCGGCATAAGGCCGGTCGCGCGCGCCGATAACACAGGCGAAGATGATCCCATGAAATCTCTCTCAAAATTGCGTGCAGATTCAAGCGATCAGGCCAACGACGACAGACTTATGTCAATGCTGTTGATGAACGGAAGCGCGTCAAATTAGAACCCTGCTTCGTTCTTTTCATTTAAAAAATTGATTTTTTTAACTACATATGATAAAGATGGGCCAGTCCGGCAGCACAAACACAGTCGACGGAAAAACATCAACATTGCAGGTGCAATGTTATATCACAGATGAAGTGCAGTGGATGCGAAACACGCCATTGTGTGACATACCCGAGGAAACACGAAAGGCACGCTCGCGATATCTCAAGCGCAACTTTGACTTCGGAAACAACCGGCCGGAATTCTTTCCGCTGGATGTGGATGTCGAAAACTACATCGAAGAGTTCAACGATAAGCCGCCGGCCACATTTAGTTTGACGTGCGTCTTCACACCGGACACAACTGCCGATGAAAAGCGCATCGCAGCGGGCGCGGAGTATGTCTCGCTAATTCGTACGCACAGTCCCGAGGTGTTCGCGCCGGGAATTGTCGTTGATCAAGAGACAAAGCAGCGTTTCGTGTGGCTCGAAGCTATGAATTTCGACTACAAAACGCATTCCTTTTCAATGGATTACCCCGCGGGCAGACGAAATCGGCTGTTCGCCGGCGTGTATATCTACAGAAAACACGACAATGTTGTCGATGTCAACCCCGGCGACTATAAGACGCACTGGGAGTTCTTCGGTGAACACATGCAGCTCAAAGACAACAAATACACACTTGAATATCTGCGAATTACCGGGGCTGATCTTCACATCGAGGCTTGTTACAACACGTACAACCATGTTCGGCTGTATGTCACGCCGGGCGTTATCGAGTCAGACATGCACGGCGACCGAGTCAGATACACATGCGACGATGAAAAATATACCTTCTCTTACATTTATTACATACACGGCATCCAGTTCAGGATCTGGAAAGATTCCGAAGGTATCTGGGCAAGCATCTGCTCTTCGTGCGACGATCATCCCGAGGAGTTCACGCGGCTGTATGTCGAAGGCGACACGAAGACGACGGACAAAGAAACGCAAATGTTCACGTTCCTCGGAATGAAAGAGAATCAATGGTTCAACCACGCGATTCTCGACGAGTACATGCAGCGGCAAATCGCGACGACAAAAACATACAAAAAATTAATATAACCGCCGATTACTGCCGATCCACCGGTTCTTTGTATGTCATTCCGAGATAATCAAAATAAGCGCGCTCGGAATTCAGGTTAGGAACGCGTTTCATACCGCCGTCTTCTTGTTTTTCATACAGCCCATTTTGATTTAAAAGCAATCCGCGTTTTTTTGCCACGCTGCGCATGCGAATATTGAACTCTTTCGAGCCAGTCGAGTACAGTAGCATCGGGATCTCACTAAGCGGGTTCGTGCGAAACGCGTCGATCTTATATACCGCGTCAGACTTTTTGAGCAGCGTTCTTGCGTCGACAATCATCGAAACCTTA
>JACCEC010010807.1_pt1 | contig 24615 bp, 23 predicted proteins | sample 7450121 | NCBI WGS metagenome assembly JACCEC01 (sample SAMN15323455, study PRJNA562643) | freshwater metagenome | isolation source: river surface water | place: USA:Blue River Watershed | collected 2017-08-18 | reverse complement strand
GCCAGATCTATTTGATACCGCCGAGGTGTCACCATGAAGAAAAACCACCAACACCCAACGTGGTGGCAGACAGGATTTGTTCAGCTGATTTCTAAGCTTTCTGTGGAAGCGTACAAACAATCAGACCAAACCTATCTGACGCGAAAACCCGCATCAGATAGCCAAACCAGAACAGAGCGTTCAAATCGGGTTATTCCATTGAATCTCAAAACAAAGTAAGTTATCGGAATGAAAGTAGCTGCATATTGCCGATTTTCCAGTGACCGACAGCAGGAAACGAGTATTCGTGACCAGCTGAGGAACATTGAGACCTATTGCCACCGGCAAGGGTGGCCTACGCCTGTTCTATATCAGGATCAGGCTATCTCCGGATCCAGAAACGACCGGCCAGGCTATCGCACCCTACTCCACGCTGCCGAACTTAAGATGTTCGATGTGCTTCTGGTTGATGATCTTTCAAGACTTTCTCGCGATCACATAGAAAGCGCACAGACCATACGCTTATTGAAATTTGCAGGCATCCGGGTGATTGGGGTTTCTGATGGCACAGATACGGCTCGAGATAGCTACAAGCTGGAAACTGGCCTACGAGGCCTGATGAGCGAGTTCTACCTGGACGATCTGGCCAAGAAGACCCATCGAGGCCTTATGGGGCAAGCCCTTGAGGGCTACAGCGCCGGGGGCCTACCTTATGGATACGACAGCTTCCACGAGGGAAAAGGATACCGCCGGTTAATCAACGATGAAGAAGCGAAATGGGTGCACTTCATCTTCAAACGCTACGTCAGCGGCCGTTCACCCCGACAAATTGCTGCAGAACTCAACGAGCTGGGCATCCCTAGCCCAAGAGGCGGCACATGGGCTCATTCGGCCATTTACCCAGACGCAAAGGGCGTTGGAATTCTTGCGAATCCAATTTACAACGGAAAGCATGTTTGGAACAAAACCGCGTGGGTTAAAGACCCCCTCACTGGCCGACGCCGGCGCACAATGCGCCCCAAATCGGAGTGGGTTACGGTTGACGCGCCTGATCTTAAAATTATTGACGACGAACTCTGGTTAGCATGCCAAAAACGCTATCTTGGCATCAGGAAGGAAACCGTCAAATCCAAAGCCACCACAAACCATGCTGGCGGGGGCGGAAAACCGAAATATCTGTTTTCTGGCCTACTGAAATGCGGTGTCTGCGGTGGATCCTATGTCATGCTTGGCAAAATTCACTATGGCTGCGGCACTCATCGCAACAGGGGTAATGCTGTATGCGCGAACTCTAAGATGGTCAAAAAATCGACCGTTGAACAAACGCTGCTAGCCGAGATCAAGGAATCATTGCTTTCAGAGGAGTGCTACAAGCTGTATGTGCAAGAAGTAACTGAAATGTTGCAATCAGCTAGACCAGATCCAAAAGAGGCAAAAAAACGCCTACAAGCCGCGCAAAAGGAACTGGACAACCTCATGGCCGCCATTAAGGCTGGAATCGTCACCAGCAGCACAAAAACAGCCTTGCTGGAGGCGGAATATCAAATAGAAGAAGCAAAACGCGAGCTGGAAGCAGTATCAAGCTTCGAACCCACCCATGTTTTGCCACGGGCCAAGGAGATATATAAGGATATGGTTTTACGTCTAGAGGCTATCGAAGCCGTCGACGAGGCTCGTGAAATATTGCGCAGCTTACTCGGTGAAATCCAGTTAGTGCCAGAGCAGGAAGCACTTACCGCCGTCATTAATGGGCAAGGACTCAGCGAGTCTATGCGAACGGCGTTGGTTGCGGGGACAGGATTTGAACCTGTGACCTTCGGGTTATGAGCCCGACGAGCTGCCAGACTGCTCCACCCCGCGTCCGAGAAGTCAAACATTATGTAGGGCGGATACGTCTATGTCAACCCCTATTGAGGTTTTATTTCTTAAGCCAGTCTAATAAAGGCTGCCACTGCGCAAGATCTAGCTTGTGCTTGGATTTAGGCGGATCGAAGATGGTCCGCCCCGCCGCCGCCGCGTTGACATAATTAGACGTAGGCCTAATATAGGTAACAATGGGCGCATCAAAGTGCTGAAGAAACTCTTCCAGCATCGCGGCTGCCCGCGTACGCGGGTCCACACGCATGGCCACAATACCGACCTTATGCCGCTGCCCGCGCAGATCATTGCGCAAACTATTCAGAAAATCTTCCGTCGCCGCCATATCGAATACAGACGGCACCACCGGAATAATCACCCGGTCAACGAGACGCACGTAATCGCTCAGCTTATAGCCTTGAAGTCCGGCCGGCGCATCAATCACGGTGAAGTCTGCGCCCTTCGGAAGCGACGCCATGATCTGCCCCCCACCGTAGAAGCCGCTGATGGCGGGCAGCGCTTCATCTCTGAACGACATCCAACGCAGCGATGACTGCTGCCGATCCAGATCGCACAGCGTCACACTGCGCCCCTGATTTGCGGCCCAGCCTGCCAAACTGGTTGCCAGCGTTGTTTTGCCGCATCCACCCTTGGGATTACACACCATGACAGCTGTCATTTTTGATCCTTTGTTTTAATCAGATGCGCCAGAGGCACTGGTTTTGTTTAGACTGTTAGATTATAAGTTTCTTTACTCCAAAGCATGACGAAATCCACCATGAACGCATCAGAACCCAAACGCGCTACCGGCAAACAGCAAGGCATTCAGTCCATCGAAATCGGCGGTTCTGTTTTACGCGCTCTGGTCAGTTCGGGTCGGCCAGCCATGCTAAAAGATATTGCTTTAATGAGTGGGATGCCTCCCGCTAAGGCACACCGTTATCTCGTCAGCCTGCAACGTATGGGCCTCGTGAGCCAGGATCTGGAATCGGCACGTTACCATTTAGGTCCTTTTGCGCTCACCTTGGGGCTGTCTGCTTTGGCGTCGCTGGATCCAATTCGCCTGGCTAACCCTATTCTTGATGAACTCTGTGATGAAATCGGCATGGGCATCGGGCTGGCCGTATGGGGAAGTAGTGGTGCCACCATCGTGCGCTATGTAGACACGGGCAATGCTATTTCGGTTTGCCTGCGCGTTGGCCGGGTGCTTGGACTCCATGATTCTGCGACCGGCCGCTGTTTCGGTGCGTTCTACAACCCATCAGCAACCCAGCCTGTTTTAACCGCGGAACTGAGCGCACTGTCGGGAAAAGACAAAAAGCTCCGCATCGCGCTGGAGCAAGAGCACAAGGCCATCGTTGAAAAAGCCCGTCTTGATGGGATCGCACTTGCTGGCGGAAGTCACACACCGGGCATCAACGGTTTAAGCGCGCCAGTTTTTGATTACACCGGGCAAATGGTTGCAGCCATTACCGCCGTAGGTTCTGCCGGCCAATTTGAAGCCGATTGCAACAGCCCTGAAGCCGCACAAGTCAAAGCGGCCAGCGCCAAACTGTCGTTACTGCTTGGCTACGACGCGAGTACATTGCGCTAACTTTAGGCGCGGTTGTTCACGTAACGATCTAAAGACCCCATCAATAAATAGGGCACCAGAATCAGCCAATAAACCCACGCCAATGCGAAAGCATAGACGGGGTTGCCGTTGGCAAAATGTTGAAGCGCGTCAACAAAACGCTCACCATGAAATAGCCCTTCTACGACGACTTCAAGTACGTTGAGGCTGAACACAACCCCTAAATAGACAAACGATCGCGGCAAAACGATGCGCCACAGATCGCTCCCATCAGAGTGACGCATCGGATAGAAGGCTTGACCAATCAGGATGAATTTTGCACACAGGGCCGCCTTGATCCAAGCCAGCCCCCAATGCGCAAAAGGCAATCCATGCTGTTGCAGTATCTCGTGCGTCAGCAAGGTTAATGCGCTGAACCAGAAGCCGAAATAGAGCGTGAGCCGCAAGGCTTTTTTAGCCTCACCTACAATCCGTTGCCCCATTGTTTCTTGAGCCATGCACGCAATCTCGCTTCTGTCCTAATCCAACAGTATAGGCAATCAAAGCGAGACCGTCGCGCTTGAAAAAGCCTTTTTCGGCTTTTTACAGGAGCGGTGTGTCTCCCCCCTCACCAATTTCATAAACCACGTTGGCTCTACCGACAATCAGGGGATCCACTGGACCGATGCGCGCCCCATCTTTTTGGCCGTAAGCCAAGCGATGCAGCACATAACGCATCGCATTGAGACGTGCCCGCTTCTTACAATCGGACTTGATCACAATCCAAGGCGCATCGGCCGTATCTGTAGAAAAGAACATCGCCTCTTTCGCATGCGTGTAGTCATCCCACTTATCGAGCGATGCCTTGTCAATCGGCGACAGCTTCCATTGCTTGAGGGGGTGTTTCTCGCGTTCTTTGAAACGCCGGCGTTGCTCGTTGCGACTGACCGAGAACCAGAACTTGAATAGATGAATGCCACTACGAACCAGATTGCGTTCAAACTCGGGGACTTGACGCATAAAGTCATCGTACTCAGCCTGCGAGCAGAAGCCCATCACCCGCTCAACGCCCGCACGGTTGTACCATGAGCGATCAAACAGGACGATCTCGCCTGCAGTCGGCAGGTGTTGAATGTAGCGCTGAAAATACCACTGACCGCGCTCACTCTCTGTTGGCTTTTCCAGTGCAACGACTCGGGCACCGCGCGGATTCAGGTGCTCCATGAACCGCTTGATTGCCCCCCCCTTACCCGCCGCATCACGCCCTTCGAAGAGAATCACGACTTTTTGCCCCGTCTCCTTGACCCAAGCCTGAAGCTTGAGCAACTCGACCTGCAACTGATACTTCGAGCGTTCATAGTTCTTGCGCAGCATCAAATTTTTGTAGGGGTAGCCGCCGCTACGCCAATCGCTGGACAGCTCTTCATCTGCGGTGAGCGATAAACCACCCGACGCATTAACCCCCTGCGTCAGCGCATCACGCAAAACCTGAGACTCATCGGGCGAGGCCCCCTGCAAGATAGCGGCCAAGGTATCCGCAACTTCTCTGGTATTGCCCGGGATATACCCTGACAAAACATCCTTCAACGCCCCAACGTGACGGGCATCCGCAGCTTCCAGACCACGCTCCACCACATAATCGCCCAGTCCGGCCTCTGTCATTACCGGCGGCACATCTCCTGCACTCACGCGACGCGGTCGCGGCGTTCTGGGTGTGCGGGTTTTTTTGGCAGTGGTCGTCGTCGCAGTCTTGGTTCTCGGCATTTTCAAACTCAGCATCAATCAAACATTTAAGTTTACGCCGATGAGCGGCACGAACACGACGAAAACTTTGCGCTAGATCAAAACAGATCAATTTACCTTGCGCTCTATACTTGTGCGTAAAGTGTATTTATAATGCGACCCGGATCGCCGGTTTAGCTCAGTGGTAGAGCAACCGCCTTGTAAGCGGTAGGTCGTCAGTTCAATCCCGACAACCGGCACCAAGTGATTCTCGCAAAAGCACCCGCTAGGGTGCTTTTGCTTTTGTAAAGCGGATTCGGGAAGCCATCACACCGCTGGTAATAATGAGCGCCATGGCCAGCCAGCCGCCTAAATCGATGCGCTCACCAAAAAACAAGCCACCGAACAAGCTGGCAAAAATCACCGTGGTATAGGCCAACGCGTTTGACAGTAAGGTTTTGCCACTCTTGTACGCGCGCGTCAGTGACAACTGAGCGCCGGTCGCGAAAATGCCTGCGCCGATCAGCCAGCCCAAATCCTCGGTCAGTGGCCAACGAAATCCTCTCCAAGCTACCCAAATTAAGGCACCCACCGCGGAAAAGAGCGAAAAGTAAAAGACCGTCCGCCATTCTGGTTCACCCAGCGACCCTAATTCGCGGATATGGAAGTAGGCCAATCCAGCGAGACCGCCCGACACCAAGCCGAGCAATGCGCCTAAAAGATTGTCGCTATCCATGGTCGGACGCAATAAAAGGACTACGCCCAAGAATCCCAATAGCAAGGCAACCCAGGCCAAACGGGTCGGCCGGACACCGCGCAGGACAAACTGCCACATCACAAAAAAAATGGGCGAGGTGTAATTAAGCGAAACGGCCGTTGCCAACGGTAATTGCGTAATGGCATAGAAGTAAAGAAATAAGGCAGAAAAACCCGATAACGATCGAAAGGCATGACTGCGTAAATGCACCGTGCGCGGATGGTGTCGTCGCAACAACATAAAAATAGAGACGATCAATAGCGCAATCATGCAGCGCCAAAGCACAATCTCGCCCGAGTCGTTATTTTCCGCGGCGAATTTGACGCATACGCCCATGCAACCAAACAAGAAGCTGGCAACAACCATCCACAAGGATTGCCAGCCTGGACGGCTGGAATCTGTTGTCATGTAGGCAACAAGTGCATCAGCTACCGAAGCGCTGAAGCTGTTGACCCAGCATCCGACGGTAAAACTCATGGAAGTGCAGCATGCCGTCCTCCATCGGAGACTGATACGGCCCCACTTCATTGCGCCCCGCACGCATCAGCGCACGACGGCCACGATCCATACGCTCGCCGATTTCATCGTCCTCGACGGCGGTTTCCATATAAGCGGCTTGTTCTGCCTCGATAAACTCGCGCTCAAAATCGACGATTTCTTCCGGATAATAAAATTCGACAATGTTGGTCGTTTTATCAACAGATTGCGGATGCAGCGTTGAGACGACCAGCACGTGCGGATACCATTCCACCATGATGTTGGGGTAATACGTCAGCCACACAGCCCCATGACCGGGCTTTGCACCGAGGTGCTGATACTGGCTGAGGATTTCATTCTGCCAACGGCGATAGGCTTCAGAACCCGCTTTCGCCAAAGAGGTAATTCCCACGCGTTGGATCGAGTACCAATCACCAAACTGCCAGGTCAATTCGTCGCAATTAACGAAACCGCCCAGGCCGGGGTGAAAAGGCGCTACATGATAATCTTCGAGATAGACCTCGATAAAGGTCTTCCAGTTGTAGTTGCACTCATGCACGACGACTTTGTCGAGCTTATAGCCCGAAAAATCAAACGCTGATGCCAGGTTCATCCCTGCCAGATCGGCCAAAATGTCGCGCTTACCTTCAAAGAGCAGACCATTCCAGTTTTGCAGTGGCGTTCTCGCCAGATTCAAACAGGGATTTTCAGGAAAGTGTGGCGCCCCCACCAGACTGCCTAATCGGTCATAGGTCCAGCGATGCAGCGGGCAGACTATATGACTCCCCAGCGTCCCCTGGCCCTCTAACATGATGGCCTGACGATGGCGACAGACATTCGACATCAAATCAAATTCGCCTGCCCGATTAACGAGCATGGCGCCGTGATCTTTCATTTCCAGGGTGCGATACGCGCCTTCGTTCGGCACCATCAACTCGTGACCGACATAACCTGGGCCATCGTCAAACAAGACCTTTTTCTCCAAGGCGAACAGGTCTTCGTCAAAATACCAGGAGACGGGCAACTGAGCCCGTGACGCCACCAGTGATTTGGGCGAGTCAAAGGCTGACATCCCCTTACCCTCCACAAACAAATGGGTTTAACAGAACCGTTAATTGTACCCTGCCCTTAAATTGACCGGAAGCCCTGAATCGGTTAAGTTTCAAGGTTCTAGTACAACTCAAAACGGCGCCGAGTGCGCCGAAGGCTCACGATTATCATGCCACCGCGTAAAGCTGCCGAAGCGCCTACCCAAAATGAAGAGATTTCGCCCGACGCGCTCGGGTTCGAATCGGCCATGGCAGCACTGGAGCAGCTGATTCAATCCGTCGAGAATAACCGTTTGCCGTTAGAAGAAACCCTTAACGCTTACCAGCGCGGTCAGCAGCTGATTGCTCGCCTCAACACGCTTCTGCAGGATGCAGAAGCACGTATCCAACAATTTGATGGCACCCAGCTGATTGACGCGGCGCTCCCGGAGCGCTCATGAATTTTCAAGACTGGATGCAGGCCGTTCGTCAACGCACAGAGCTTGCGTTGGATCGACACCTGCCCCCTGCGTCACACAACCCGCAACGACTTCATGCCGCGATGCGCTATGCCTGCCTCAACGGTGGTAAGCGCTTGCGCCCTGTGCTGGTGCATGCGGCAGGTGCCGTTGCCGGCGCAAACGCCGAGGCGCTTGATCGATGCGCGGCGGCCATTGAGATGGTTCACGTGTACTCGTTGGTCCATGATGACCTCCCCTGCATGGATGACGACACGCTTAGGCGCGGCCAACCAACTTGTCACGTGCAGTTTGATGAAGCCACCGCACTCCTCGTTGGCGATGCCTTGCAGACGCAGGCCTTTGCTACGCTGGTCGAAGCGCCGCTAGCGTCAACAACCATCGTTGAACTCGTTCGCACTTTGGCGCGCGCCTCGGGTGCGGCCGGCATGGCCGGTGGCCAGGCCATAGATCTCGCCGCCGTTGGCCAAGCCCTGAACGAAGCCCAGCTTGAACAAATGCACGTCATGAAAACCGGTGCACTCATCCGTGCAGCGATTCGCATGGGTGCCCTCGCTGGTGAATCTCTTGATGCAGCCCAACTGGATCGCCTGGATTGCTTTGGCAAGATCCTCGGTTTGCTCTTCCAGGTGGTAGACGACATACTGGACTGTACTGGCACGACAGCAGAACTGGGGAAAACCGCTGGCAAAGATGCGGCGGCAGACAAACCGACTTATGTGAGCCTGATGGGGTTAGCCGGCGCAAAAGACTTTGCCGACGACCTTCTGGCTCAAGCGCAACGCCTGATTGCCGACATCGGTCAATCGGGACAACGACTCAACGATATTGCGCTGGAAATTGTTCAGCGCACGCATTGATTGGTAACTGACAAGATGCCTGCATCACTACTCGATCAAATCAACGATCCGGCCGATTTACGCAAATTATCCCGTGAACAACTGGTGCAGGTTGCCGACGAGCTGCGCCTGTATCTGCTTGAGACCGTCTCGCAAACCGGTGGTCACCTCTCGTCCAACCTGGGCACAGTAGAGCTGACGGTGGCTTTACATTCCGTCTTTGATACACCCGCAGACCGTCTGGTATGGGATGTGGGTCACCAGACCTACCCACACAAAATTCTCACCGGCCGCCGGGAACGCATGTCCACGTTACGCCAATACAACGGACTGGCTGGCTTTCCCAAACGTTCTGAAAGCCCCTACGACACTTTTGGTGTTGGTCATTCGTCAACATCCATTTCCGCTGCACTCGGCATGGCGCTCGCCGCCAAACTGAAAGGTGAGCAACGTCAGGTCGTGGCGATTATCGGTGACGGCGCGATGAGTGCGGGACAAGCCTTCGAGGCCCTCAATAATGCGGGTGTGGCTAATGCCAACTTACTGGTTATTCTGAACGATAACGAGATGTCCATCTCGCCGCCAGTGGGCGCACTGTACAACTATCTCACCCGACTGACCTCGGGCAAGTTGTACAACGCGGCAAAAAAAGGGGCGGAAAAAGTCCTGGGCGTTTCGCAAAGTCTGCTCGATTTCGCGAAACGGGCCGAAGAGCACGTCAAGGGCATGATCAACCCCGGCACCTTGTTTGAGGAATTCGGCTTTCATTATTACGGCCCGATTGATGGGCACGATCTGGATGTCTTGATTCCAACGCTGCAGAATCTGAAAAAATTGCCCGGTCCCAAATTCCTGCATGTGGTGACACGTAAAGGCCAGGGCTACAAACTGGCTGAAGAAGACCCGATTCTCTATCACGGTGTGACCCGTTTCGAAACGTCTGAAGGCTTGGACGGCAACAAGGCTAAGAGCACGGCTGCGCTTACTTACACCCAGGTGTTTGGTGATTGGCTGTGCGACATGGCGGTGGCTGACGATAAACTGGTCGCCATTACGCCAGCCATGCGCGAGGGCTCCGGCATGGTCGCTTATGCTGAACGCTTCCCGACGCGTTACTACGATGTTGCTATCGCTGAACAGCACGCAGTCACCCTGGCCGCCGGCATGGCCTGCGAAGGGCTAAAGCCGGTTGTTGCGATCTACTCCACCTTCCTGCAACGTGGCTACGATCAACTGGTTCACGATGTGGCGTTACAAAACCTCGACGTCACCTTCGCTGTGGATCGTGCTGGTCTGGTGGGCGCGGATGGGCCGACACATCATGGTGCCTTCGATCTATCTTTTGCACTGTGCATCCCCAATATGGTGATCGCCACACCGGCTTCCGAGCTTGAGTGTCGTCAATTACTGACCACCTGCTACCAATATCCGGGCCCGGCCATCGTTCGCTATCCACGCGGTTCAGGCACGGGTAGCGTGCCAACACCAGAACTGGACACATTACTGATAGGCAAAGGTCAACTGGTGCGCCAAGGCCAACGCGTCGCCTTCCTGGCATTTGGCGGGCTTCTCGCAACCGCCGAACAACTTGGCGAAGAATTTAATGCGTCGGTCGCTAATATGCGCTTTGCCAAGCCTCTCGATATTGAGCTGCTACAGTCACTTGCAAAAACGCACGACTACATCGTGACCTTTGAAGAAAACGCCGTGGCTGGTGGCGTCGGCAGCGAGGTAGAACGTGCGTTGCAATCCTTGAATTTGCCACGTCGCTCACTCCGTATTGGTTTACCCGATCAGTTCATCGAACATGGTGATATGGTCAATCTTTACAAATCTGCGGGACTGGACAAAGATTCGCTCCGTAGCCGTATTCAGCAATTTCTGTCTTACTAACACCCTAACAATTACAAAGATCATGACCCAAGAGAAAAAACACACGACCGGCATGCCGGATGTACAGTCTTCAGCAGACAGCCGCCAAATCGCTATTAACAAGGTGGGGATCAAATCCATTCGCCACCCGATTGTTGTGGCCGATAAAGCGGTAGGCGTCCAGCACACCATCGCCAATTTCAACATGTATGTCGGTCTGCCCCATAACTTCAAGGGCACCCATATGTCGCGATTTGTCGACATACTGAATACGCAATCCCGCGAGATCTCAGTCGAAAACTTTCCTGTCATGCTGCAGGAGATGGTTCAACGGCTGGAAGCCAAAACCGGCCACATTGAGATGAGCTTTCCGTATTTCATCAACAAGGCGGCACCGGTGTCGGGTGTCGAAAGCCTGATGGATTACGATGTCACGCTGATCGGTGATATTGATGGCGATGATATCCGTGTCGCCCTCAAAGTCGTCGTCCCCGTCACCAGCCTGTGCCCCTGCTCCAAGGAAATCTCCGAGCGCGGCGCCCACAACCAGCGCTCACATGTCACCGTGACGGTGACATCGAAGGATTACATCTGGATTGAAGAAGTCGTGGCACTGATCGAAAAAGAAGCCTCATGCGAAGTGTATGGCTTGCTCAAACGTCCCGATGAAAAATACGTGACTGAACGTGCCTACGACAACCCGAAATTTGTTGAAGACATGGTGCGCGATGTGGCTGCCCGCCTCAATGCCGACAAGCGGCTTGAGGCCTACTGCGTTGAATCAGAAAACTTTGAATCGATTCACAACCATTCCGCTTACGCCATGATTGAGTGGACGCGCCCTGCTTAAGAAGCCGTTGCCCGGGGCAAAGTCTCTAAAAGCAAAAATGCCACCCGAGGGTGGCATTTTTGTTGGGCGTTGCAGTGCAATTACGCAGCAACAACCTTACGCTCAAGTTTTTCCTTGATACGTGCCGATTTACCTGAACGCTCACGCAGGTAGTACAGCTTGGCACGGCGCACATCACCACGACGCTTCAGTTCAATCGAAGCCACCAGCGGCGAATACGTCTGGAACGTACGCTCGACGCCTTCACCCGAAGAAATCTTACGAACGATGAAATTAGAGTTCAGACCGCGGTTACGCTTGGCGATGACAACGCCTTCGTAAGCCTGCAGACGCTCACGCGTACCTTCTTTAACCTTCACTTGCACAACAACGGTGTCACCCGGTGCAAACGTTGGGATGGTTTTGCCTTCGCTAACGCGGGCGATTTCTTCCTGCTCGAGAATTTGAATCAGATTCATGTCGTTAATCTCCTTATTGTTACGACCGCAGAGCTACTCGCCCGATTGCTCGATTTTTTTGAGTAGGTGCGCTTCTTCCTTGCTAAAAGCTCGACCTTCCAGCAAGTCCGGCCGTCTTTGCTTTGTCCGCTTGAGGGACTCAGTTAAACGCCAAACGCGTATTTTCTCATGATTTCCGGATAAAAGCACGTCCGGCACCACAGAATCCTCGTAAACCTCTGGGCGTGTGTAATGGGGGCAATCCAGCAGACCCGTTGCAAAAGAGTCTTCCTCAGCGGATTGCGTGTCATTCAAAACGCCGGGCTGATAACGCAATACGGCGTCCATCAGCATCATGGCCGGCAACTCGCCACCAGACACGACAAAATCGCCAATCGAAACTTCAAGGTCGATTTTGCGCTGAATGACCCGCTCATCAATGCCTTCGTAACGCCCACAGACAAACACCAGGCTTTTGCATTGTGCCAACTCACGAACCAAACCATCCGTCAGCGGCACGCCCTGCGGGGAAAGATAAATCACTTGAGGGCTTGCCCCGTCAACGCCTGCTGCGGCAACGGCAGCATCAATCGCCTTTTCAAGCGGTTCCGGCATCATCACCATGCCTGGACCACCACCAAAAGGACGATCATCAATAGTTTTGTAGCGATCGGTCGCGAAATCCCGCGGATTATGTGCCGTTAATGCACTAATGCCCGTTTCAAACGCACGGCGCGATATACCAAAACGGGTAATCGCCTCAAACATTTCGGGGAATAAGGTGACAGCGGCAAAGCGCAGTCGCGTAACGATAGGCGTGTCCGACACGAGAACTACCAGTCTGCGGCCCAATCCACCAAGATCTGCCCAGCCGCTTTGTCAACATGACGAACAATGTCGCCTACGAAAGGAATCAGCCGCTCACGCGGTTGCTCTCCAGACGCGTCAAGCACGATCAGTACCGCATTGGCACCCGTTTCAATCATACGATCGACCTGCCCCAAAGTGTCACCTTGCGCATTGACCACCGTCAGACCCAACAGGTCGGCCCAGTAGTATTCGTCGCTGTCGGTTTCTGGCAAGCTTTCACGTGGCGCCCCGATCCAGTAACCACGCAGGGCTTCGGATTCGTTGCGGTCATCAATATGGGTGAGTTTCACCACCAGCCCGTCACCGTGCACCCGCAAAGATTCGGGTACAACAGCGCGCCAGGGCGCTAAGCCTTCGGCATCCGGTTCAACAGGGGAAATCCACCAGGTCGGCACATGCTGCCAACCTTCGGGATCATCGGCAAAGGGATGCAGATGAAACCACCCCTTAATACCGTAAGCCGCGCCTACGCGGCCCAGAATGACGCAACGCTGCTGCGTTACGTCTTCTTTTGATACAGACTTAGGCTGCAAGCTTGGCAGCGTAGCCCTTGGCTAGCAGGGCAACACGAGGCGATACCTGAGCACCAACGCTCTTCCAGTAAGCCAAACGCTCCATATCAATGCGCAGCGGCTCTTCTGCACCCGATGCTACCGGGTTGTAGAAGCCGAGACGCTCAACGAAACGGCCGTCACGGCGCGTACGCGAGTCTGCGACGACAAGAGTGTAAAAAGGACGCTTTTTAGCGCCACCACGGGATAGACGAATAACGACCATACGGATGATTTCCGGACAGAGAAAAACCGCAGATTGTACAGCACGATTGGCGGAAAAGCCAGCCCTTGTGATCTTTACTGCGTAAAGACCGTTGCAATGCTGGCCTGGACCGCTTCCGCCGCCGCCTTGGGATCGGCTGCACCGCGAATCGGACGGCCCATGACGATATAGTCAGCCCCATTACGGAACGCCTGAGCCACATCGACTGTGCGCTTCTGGTCGTCCTCCACGCGATTCTCGACCGGACGAATCCCTGGCGTCACCACCATAATGCGCGGGCCAAGCTCCTGGCGAATCAGCGGGGCTTCCAGACCTGATGAAATGATGCCATCACAGCCGGCTTCTAAGGCACGGCGGGCTCGCGACAAGACCAACTGCTCGATATCGCAGTTAAAGCCAAGATCATCCAGGTCGCCGCGATCCAGGCTCGTCAACGCCGTGACGGCCAGCACTTTCAGATTGCCCTTTTCTTTGCCCGCTGCTTCCATGATGGCCTGATTGCCATGGATCGTTGCAAAAGCCACGTTACGCTTCGCCAGCGCACGGATCGCCGAACGCACGGTTTCCGGGACATCAAAGAACTTCAGATCGACAAATACTTTTTTGCCGCGAGCGCCCAGCCAGTCAATCAGCTCGAAATAACCGCCCGCCATAAAGAGCTCCATACCGACCTTGTAAAACTGGACGCTATCGCCCAATTGCTCGACCAGCGCTCGGGCTTCAGCGGCATCGGCCACATCCAGCGCCACAATCAGGCGTTCGTTGCGGGGCACGCTGATCTGGGAACGAAGGTCAGTCGAATTCAAAGCGGTCATCAGAAACTCCAAAGCAATCAGATGTCAACGCCGCGCATTATGACAGAGCGGGGCCTCAACCAACAGACGGCTAGGCGGATGACCCCACCGAAAAACGCCGAGTCGCGCGTTGCCGCCCCGGCGAATCAGACAGTTCGGCAGTCACCACACAACCGAGCAACACCATCAACCAGCACAGATAGAGCCAAAGCAGAAATACCGGCAGAATTGAAAATGCCCCGTAAATTGCTGTGAACGATGAAAACTTCTGCAAGTATTGGCCAAAGCCCCACTGCAAGAACGCAATGCCGATAGCGGCAAAAAAGCCGCCCATCAGTGCATGACGCATACGAACCGGACAATTAGGCAACACAAAATTCAGCCAAGCCAGAAATGCCGTGAGCGTTGCAAGCGCCACCGTTCCAGAGGCCAGACGCCTGACCCACTGCGGTTCCCCAAAGAAGCCCATCGATAAAGACAAGGCCCACATCACGCCCGCAAACCCCATCCCCAGAACCACCGGCACAATGAGCAGCAGCAACAGGTAATGCGCCAGACGATGAAAAAATCGACGGTCCGGGTTGAGTCGCCAGATTCGGTTAAAGGCCTGTTCAATAGCCCAGAACATGGCCCAGACAACAATCAGCAAGAAACCGATGCCAACCACCGTAAAACGCGTCGCATTGCCGGAAAAAGTGAGTGTATAGCTCGCAATCACCTTGCCGGCCTTTTCTGGCAACAGATAGGTCACTAGCAGCTGGTCGAATGCGGCATGTACCTCGGCAAAGCCGGGCACAAAACTGGCGATGACCAATACCAGTGCCACTAAAGGCACCAACGACAACAGCGTTGTATAGGCTAACCAGGCTGCCACCACATCCAGTTCATCCGCACGTATACGGGCCAGCAGCGCGGTGAAGGGCTGTAGCTTATGACGCACATAACGAAGCATCGACAACTTGGGGTCAGACATAGTGGGCAAAGACATCAATGCGCGTCTAGCCGCAAAGGCAAACGCATCTGGTGAAAGTCGCAGGTATGATACGGCATGCAAAAAATTCTTGTTCTCTACTACAGCCACAAGGGCGCCGTTGAGGCGCTGGCGCGCGCCGTCGCGCACGGTATTGACAGTGTTTCAGGCGCCGAGTCTGTCTTGCGGACCGTACCGCGGGTCAGCGCCGTATGCGAGGCGACTGAACCGGCCATTCCGACCAGTGGCGCGCCCTATGTCACGCTGCAGGATTTAACAGAATGTGCTGGCCTGGCGCTAGGCAGCCCGGTACGATTCGGCAACATGGCGGCCCCCATGAAATATTTCTGGGACGGCACAATTGCCACCTGGTTATCCGGAGAGCTTATCGGCAAACCTGCGGCCGTCTTTACCTCATCCGGCAGTATGCACGGTGGCAATGAAAGCACGCTGCTCAGCATGATGCTGCCGCTGTTTCACCACGGCATGCTGCTCATGGGGCTGCCTTACAGCGAAGTAGCCCTTGCCGAAACGCAAAGTGGTGGCACCCCATACGGTGCCAGCCATATCGCCGGAAGCAACGGCAGCCAGCCCCTCACGGCCGATGAAATTGTCCTGGCCAAGCAGATGGGTAAACGTTTGGCCGAAACCGCCCTACAACTGTTTCAACAAAGATAATGAATCTCAATGGACGCCATTAACACACCGCAAACAAAACTGAGCCGCCTGCGCTGGGCCGCCGTGGCATCGTTGCTGGGATTAATCGTCCTGTCGCTGCTATGGGAGCGCTGGCTATCACCGATACGGCCCGGCGGTTCATGGCTCATGCTGAAAGCCATTCCATTGCTCCTGCCACTGCGTGGCCTGCTGTACGGCAAGCGCTACACCTACCAATGGTCATCGCTATTAATTCTTGCTTATCTGACCGAAGGGCTGGTGCGGGCAACCAGCGACACGGGCACCAGTCAGATGCTGGCCGTCATTGAAGTCATTCTGTCGACCATCTACTTTGTCAGCGTCCTGATGTTTTGCCGGGACTCGCGTCCCTCGCTGACCAATCCGGCGCTCAAGCGTACGCGAAAAAAAAGATCCGCAGCTTAACCACGGGTCAGGCTGACCCTGACCCTGTACCGCCCACGGTCAAGCCATCAATACGCAACGTCGGCTGCCCAACACCCACCGGCACACTCTGGCCCTCTTTACCGCACGTACCCACACCCGAATCGAGCGCCAGATCGTTGCCGATCATACTGACGCGCGTTAGCGCATCCGGCCCGTTGCCAATCAGCGTTGCACCTTTGATTGGATACTGAATCTTGCCCTTCTCAACCCAATACGCTTCGGACATCGAGAACACAAATTTACCGTTGGTGATGTCCACCTGGCCGCCACCGAAATTAACGGCATAGATACCCCGATCAATCGAAGCAAGAATCTCTGCAGGATCTGTCTGCCCTGCCATCATGTAGGTATTCGTCATGCGTGGCAGCGGCAAGTGTGCGTAGGATTCTCGCCGACCATTACCGGTTGGCGACACACCCATCAGACGCGCGTTGTGCGTGTCCTGAATATAGCCTTTGAGAATGCCGTCTTCAATCAGGACGGTTTGCTGCGCGGGCGTCCCTTCGTCATCCACATTCAGAGAACCGCGACGACCAGACAAGGTGCCGTCATCCACAACGGTTACACCGGGCGCGGCCACCCGCTCGCCAATCCGATTGGCAAACGCTGAACTCCCTTTACGGTTAAAGTCACCTTCTAATCCGTGTCCAATGGCTTCATGCAACAGGATGCCGGGCCAGCCTGGCCCTAAAACAACGCTCATCTGACCAGCCGGTGCAGGCCGGGCGTCGAGATTCACCACGGCCTGATGCACGGCCTCTCTCGCATAACGGGTAAGCACCTCGTCACTAAAATACGCATAGTCGGTTCGGCCACCGCCACCCGCATAGCCCTGCTCGCGACGCCCATCCTGTTCGACAATCACGGTAATCCCCACCCGCACCAATGGCCGAATATCCGCAATGCGCTGGCCATCGGCCCGTTGCACCATCACCACATCGTATTCACCGGACAGCGATGCCATGACCTGTTTGACCCGAGGATCAACGGCGCGCGCCAAGCGCTCCAGTTTTTCCAGCAGCGCCACCTTGGCCGGGGCTTCAAGCGAGGCAATCGGATCCAGCGGCAAATAGCGGTCAGCCGCTGCCAAAGCGACCATCTGTTGATCGGCCACCACAGACTGGGCACCGCCGCTGGCGCCAATTTCGCGCACGGCTGCGCTGGCAGACTTTAACGAGGGAAGCGAAACGTCATCGGAGTAGGCAAAAGCCGTTTTTTCACCACTGATGGCACGCACACCAACGCCCTGATCGATACTGAAGCTACCGGCTTTGACGATCCCCTCTTCCAGACTCCACCCCTCAGAGCGCGTGCTCTGAAAGTAGATATCGGCGTCGTCCACCTGCGACTGCATGATATGCCCGAGGACAGATTCAACCTGGACGGTACTGAGATCATGCGATTCCAGCAATAGATTTTGAGCAACGTCGATAGCGACGGGCTGGTTTGCGGCGAGTGTATTCACGGTCATGCTGGGATTCTACGATGTTTCAGGGCTGGTAAGCGGTATCGCACCGTTTCCAGCCGCTGACGATTAAAGTCGGCGCAAACCCAGCCTTCACCGCTGGGCAAAACGCTCAACACCTCTCCCCAGGGGTCTACGATCATACTGTGCCCCCAGGTTTTGCGGCCTGTTTCATGTCGCCCGCCCTGGGCGCTGGCGATGACGTAGCACTGGTTTTCAATCGCCCGCGCTCTGAGCAGCACCTCCCAGTGCGCCTCGCCCGTGGTGGCGGTGAACGCTGCTGGCAAAATCAGGATATCCACCACACCCAGCGCCCGGAAATATTCGGGGAATCGCAAGTCGTAACAGATCGATAATCCGATGCGCGCAAACGGCGTATCAAACGCGACCGGTTCTTTACCCGCTTCGATACTCATCGATTCGTCATACGCTTCAGCGCCTGCCTTGAAGCCAAAGAGGTGCATCTTGTCGTAACGACTAGCCTGACGCCCCTGAGGATCAAAAACCAGGGTGCTGTTGAGCGCCCGCATTGGATCCGCGCCAGCCATGGGAATGGAGCCACCGACCAACCAAATCTTTAATGCTGCGGCTAATCCGGATAACCAATCCTGCAATGGCCCACCTTGCGCAGTCTCTCGAATGGCCAGGCGGGCAGCATCCGTTGCCCCAATCATCGGGAAGAATTCCGGCAGCACGACCAGCGTTGCACCATCGGCGACGGCGCCGCGCACCAGCCGCTCAACCGCCCTCAGGTTATCTTCTACACGTGGGGTGGAGACCATTTGTACGGCAGCAAGACGCAGTAACTCAGTCATGGATTCTGTGGGGCTCCAGGCGTTGATGGCGCAGCAGGTTGCTGCGTCGGCGCTTCCTTGTCGACCAAAGGATCCGACCAGGTGCCGGTAATGTGATACTGAAAAGAGAAGACTTTACTGAGTGGATCACCGAGCACCTTTTGCGCCGCAAATGTTACCGCACCGGCAATCGGGTTCAGGACGGTGACGCCTAGTGCCACGCTGTTACTCAATGCGGGACGTACGGTCACCATAACATCCTGCGTCTGCGTTGCCAGATTGGTTTCTCCCCGCATCAATACCGTGGCGGAAGGTGCATCCATCTCCAGATCCGAGGTCTTCATCAAACCATCGCGGATATCAAAACGTCCCTCAATCGATTCAAACGCCAACCCCTCACTGAAAATATCGCGGAAATCCAGTGACACCCGCTGCGGCAACGACTGCAAGGACAGCAGCCCCAGTAGACGGCCCACCCCCGGGTCCATCTTAGAAAACTGGCCGTTTTTGGCAGCCATCTTGAAGTTGCCCGACAAATTGGCTGGATCAAAACCAAAAGGATTCGAAGGCCAGCTGACCTGGCCTTCCATCGAGGCCGCCCCACGTTTAACCGTTCCGGGATAGCCGAGCTTGGTCAGCAAGTTGCCAACCTGCGGACTGTTTAATTTGAAATCCATTGAGGTCAAGCTGCCCTGCGTGCCAGCCGCGCCGACACCTCTGACGACCCAGTTAAGGCGTCCACTTAATTTAAGATCCGGGCCTTCCAGCTGGAAAGGATCAACACGCCATGACTGATTCTGAGCGGATTTCTGATTTTTTGCCCGGAAATTCAGCTTACCCCAGGGCTTACCCTGCCAAAACAGTTCGTCTACTTTGAAAGCTAAATCGGGTAACGCATCTATTTCCTGTTTCAGACTCGATCCGTTGCCTGGTTGGGTGTCGGTCGCCGCCGTCAGATCCAGACGATTCAAATGCCCCTGTAGCAAGCCTCGATCGCCGCCATCCGCTGTCCCCGCAGGATACCAATCCATGTCACCCTGGAGTTCGCGACTCCCCATCTGAATCGTTGTGCGGTTAGGCGTCGCCTGCACATTGGCTTTGAAATCCTGGAATTTACGACCAAAAGCCTTGATCAGTGGTGCCTTCAAGGAAAGCGTCAACGGCGGTCTGGGTGTGCGGCTAGCCACCGATGTCCCGTTCTGTCCCCCCACACCAACGCCCAGCGCTTTCAACCAGAAGTCCAGATCGACAGGTTTCAGGGATTCGAGTTGCAGCCCGGCCTGCTCAGTTAAGGGTTGCGCCTGGCCCGAGCCGAGCACCACCTTGCCACGAACAATCTGGCCCTTTGCATTAGCGCCCAGCGTTGCCGAAGCCGCATTGCCCAAGGTCAACCGCCAGATCTGGCTCAGGCTTTCCATGCCTTTGCGATTGGTTGGCGCCGCGCTCTGTCGAGAAACGCTCAATGGCAGCAGACTGCCTGCGCTCTTATTAAACGGTTCTGGTAACGACGACGTGATGCCTTTTAAATCCGAAGCAAGGCTCAGGTCGACTTTATCGCCGCGCATCAAGACTCGCGCCTGCCACTCCGTCTTTCCCGAAAGTTGCTCAAAAACCGACAAGCCATAGTAGTGGCGCAATTCCGCCACACTGGCACGGCCACTGGCGTTAATACTGGTGCCCTGAGCGTCCGTCGCGATGCGTATCGCCAGTGGTTCACCCGACCACTGGCCTTGCAAATCCTGACTGTCGACCGTGCGCTCAGTAAACTGGATGGCGCCATGGACGGCACTGACCGCTGGCGCATTAGGCACAACCACCAATCGATTGTTAACGAAGGTGTATTGCCCTTCAACTTTGACATCAGCGGCATTGACCATGTTCAGATTAACGGCAATATCCAACTTGCCGCTCCCCTCCGCACTCATATCATCCGCAAAATGGTGAATATGGTCGGCTAAGGGTGTGTTCTTGAGGAAACTGACTGCACTTGCCGTGGGGCCTTCGGCTTGTCCTGAGACCATCAGATGATTCTCGAATGCACTGACGTCGGGCATATTGGCCTGAATCGACGAGAACTTCATTCCGTTGATCTGGCCTTTATTTGCAATGATCCGAATCTGGTTCTGATGCATGTCAAAAGAGGCATCCAGATTTTCCAACGCCGGATAGCCATCGGCGTACTTCACGGTCATGTTTTTGGTTTTGAAACCCAAATAGAATTTGCCGGGCGCACCCACGGCTTCGCTGCTGCCGGGGGCACTCCCCGGCTCCGGCGAGCCATAGGGCATATCCCAAACGCGGCCATCCATTTCAATTCGAAACCCAGTAATTGTGCCGCCATAAATAGCGCTCTTCGCCCATTTGGAAATATCGGCAGAGGCACTCAGCGGGATGTATTTCCAACCGCTTTCGGGTTTTGCGTAATCAAAGGCAATCTTCATATCAATCTTGCCGGCCTTATCTGCCTCAGCGGCCGCTGGGTCCAAAGTACCGGACCAGGTACCGTTCGCTTCCGCCTGCAGATCTGCATTGCGTAATTGCAAATTTTTAAGCTTGACGGTGAGTAGATCTGACGTCTTGTTCCAGCTCACTTGTCCGGATAACTGCTCAAGCGGCACCTCACTCACGGGCAAGATATTGGGCGCGGCCAGTACGCTACTCCCACTATCCAGCAGCAGCTTGCCTGCCTGCTGCGTCATGTCGACCGAGCCGGTCAAACCCCGAACATAGGTCTGTCCATCTTCGGATCGCATGGCTAAGTCCTTAAAAGCCCCTTGGGCCGAGTACTCAGTAAGTGCTTCACCCGTCAGGCTTCCATAAATCTTGAGTTTTTCCAGCACACCCGCTGGCGCCGTACTGGCTAGCATCTGGCGAAAACGTTCCGGTAGCGGCATATACAGCGCCACATTTTTGATACGCGCCAGGTCCAGGCGTGACGCACGGAAAGTCAGGTCCTGGGTTGACAGATCGCCAGCCGTACCGAGTTGCCGCTTGATAAACACATCCGCCACAGGCTCGACCTTGCCTGATGCATCCGTAAACGTCAGCCCTTTGAGTTTAAGCTGCGTTGTTTGTCCGTCGCCTTGTCGTTGAAAGGACACGTCCGATGTTAGCTGCTGCAACTGTAGCGGCTTTAACTCTGGCGCCAGCTTTACTTTCAACTGCGATACAGCGATCAACCCTTCTACCTGGGTGATCGTCAAACCGTTCGCTGAGACACTAAGATCAAATTTGCCTCGGCCAGATTCTACGGGCAAAGGATAGTCGACCCACGCCGACCAGCCAGCCAGATCAATATCCTTGGTCTCAATCGACACGGTGGACTGCCAGGTCATCCAATCACTGAAGCTACGACCCGACCAGTCTGCACGCAGGTGCAATGGCTTGCCCAGGGCGTCAGGCGGTGCCAATAGGGCATCCAGACGATGCCGAGCGCCACGGCTCTGCAAATTAAGCTGCACGTCTTTAATCGCCAGGGTGGGTGCGCGACGCATGGCGTCCGACCAGAGAATCTGTTCACTGTGCAAATTGATGTCACCCTGCTCCAGCAAGGCATCTACTCGGAAATCGCCGCCCCCATCCAGCGGCAACCCGGACAAAAACAGATGGCCTGCAGCATCACGGCGAAAATCCAGGCTAGGAGTTTCAACAACAAGCGTGCGGAATCGCAGCGACCCGGTGAGCAAAGGTAGCCAGGAGATCTCGGCTTTCAGGCGACTCAAGCGCACGGCAAGTTGGTGCTTGCTGTCAAATACCGCAACGTCATCCAAGGTGAATCTGGGGTGCAAGTGGGCCCAGTCGGCTGTTAACTCCCCGACTTCAACCTGAACACCCAAGGCAGCGCCCACCGCATCGGCCAATGGTGCACGATACGTATCAATCCGCGGAAATAACCAGAATTGCAGCACACAAGCTGCCACCACCCATAAACCGATGGTGGTGGCCAGAACGCCCCCAACGGTTCTGCGGAACCACTGACGGGCGAACAACGCCCGGATACCCTGAATCGGCACGGCAAACAAACCAGCAGAACGTAACAAAAAGTGGCGCAAATTATTGACCGTCAACTAAAAAGAGAAATGCACTCAAGCAAAAGACACCATGATGGACCACCGGGCCGCTTAGTGCCACAATTTTAACTGAAGCCTCAACAACGCAGACTCAAGGCAACCGTTGCCCGCAAATTATCGGACGTTTATGACCTACCCTCTTTCGGCTATTCCTGCCGCTGGCCAAGCGCACAACACACCGGTTATTCATGCCGCGTTCGACGAAAGGCTCGCCTTTGCCCGTCGGCACAGCCGCTATATGGATCAGTTATTGCTCGCAAAGCCAGACATCATCGACTGGTTGTCACATTACGAGAAAAAACCGCTGACCCAGGATGACATGACCTCCTTTCTGGCCGCCGCGACGAGCACAGTAAAAGACACGGGCAACGATGAGCAATTGCGGCAGTCACTCAGGCAACTACGTCAACGCGTCATGGCTCACCTTGTCTTCCGGGATATTGCAGACGGTGCCTCGCTGGCTGAAATCGTCGAAACGATGACGACCTTGGCCGATGTCACTACACTCTTTGCACTGAACCATTTGCACGCCGACTTAGCCGTGCGCTATGGCTCGCCGGTCGGCAGCCAAGGCCAGGCGCAACATCTGGCGATTATCGGCATGGGTAAACTGGGGGGGCGTGAACTCAACGTCTCTTCAGACGTCGATTACATTTTCGTGTACCCCGAAGAGGGGGAAACACAGGGTCGAGCCGATGGCGGCGGCAAGATCGACAACTACGATTTTTTCACGCGCCTGGGTAAACGCCTCATCGCCAGCCTGAATGACCTGACCGCTGACGGGCAAGTATTTCGCGTCGACATGCGCCTCCGCCCGAACGGTGACTCTGGCCCGCTGGTCTGCTCCAGCGACATGCTGGAAAACTATTTCATCACACAAGGGCGCGAATGGGAGCGCTATGCCTGGATCAAGGCGCGGGTGATGAATGAAACGGATGCGGCCTGCGAACCAGCGATGACGACCAGCGTGGCGCGCCCCTTTGTCTACCGCAAATACCTCGACTTCGGCGCCATTAACGCCATGCGTGCCTTGCATGCTCAGATCCGCCAGGAAGTGACTCGCAAGGACCGCATCGAGCACATCAAACTTGGCCCGGGTGGCATTCGTGAAATTGAGTTTATCGCCCAGGTCTTTCAGCTCATACGCGGCGGACGGGACAGCACGTTGCAGATCCGCCCCACGCTGCTGGTACTGGACCGACTGAGGCATAGCGGGCAGCTTGCCCCATCAGACGTCACCGCCCTGACCGACGCCTACGTCTTCTTAAGACGCCTGGAACATCGTTTGCAGTATCTGGATGACGCCCAGACACACATGTTGCCCGATGCCGCATCGGATCGCGCCTTATTGGCTGAAAGCATGGGCTTCCCGTCATGGGATGCACTGTACCGTACACTGAATGAACACCGTGACATCGTCAGCAAACACTTTCAAGCGGTGTTTGCCGACCCGAATGATCGCGATGGTTCACAACCCATCCAGGCGATCTGGCTTGGCACCGCTGGTAATGACGCCGCAACCGCCCTGCTATCCAGCCTCGGCTACCTGGCGCCGGGTGAAATTCTTGAACGTATCCAGCGACTGACACATGCGGGTCGCTATCAGCAGCTACCGGCCTCGAATCGCGAGCGGCTGGATGCAGCCGCATGCAGCCTGATGGCATTGGCCGTCAAAACATCCGCACCGGACGCCGCACTCTTACGCGGTCTGGACTTTCTAGAGTCCATCTCTGGCCGCGGCGCCTACCTGGCACTGCTGCAACAGTACCCGCAAGCACTCGGCCGGGTGGCTGATCTGGTCGGCGCATCGAGCTGGGGAGCGCAGTTCCTCACCCGTCACCCACTGCTACTCGACGAATTACTCGATCAGCGTCTGCTCGACACGGCAACCGATTTTGATATCT
>JACCEC010130059.1_pt1 | contig 24629 bp, 21 predicted proteins | sample 7450121 | NCBI WGS metagenome assembly JACCEC01 (sample SAMN15323455, study PRJNA562643) | freshwater metagenome | isolation source: river surface water | place: USA:Blue River Watershed | collected 2017-08-18 | reverse complement strand
TGGCCGCGACCAGCAAGCTGCCGAGCAGCGCGACACCCAGCAGCCGCTGCGCGGCCGAATGCAGCAGCCACGACGGTTGCGGCTCGGGCACCGCGGTGCCACCGGCATGGCCGTGCGGATGATGGTGCTTGTGCGGTTCAGCCATGGTCAATTTTTCATCATAACCCGCGCGCTCGACGCAGCGGAAGGTGGCTCACCAGCTCAAGCGGCAGCGGTCGCCGCTGGCCTGGCGCTCGACGCTGACCGCGCACAGCTGCGGAAAAGCCGGCTCGAGGTCGGCGCGGATGAAGGCGCACAGGTTCTCCAGCGTCGCCGGGCCCAGACCCGCGACCTCATCGAGAAAGCGGTGGTCGAGCCGATCGCGCAGGCGCTCGACCTCGCGGCGCAGGTAGGCCAGATCGACGACCATGCCGCTGACCGGGTCCGGCTGCCCCAGCAACGTGACCTCGGCGTAATAGGTGTGGCCGTGGATGCGGCGGCTGCCCTCGGCGTCGATGCTTCGCTCCAGGGTATGCGCGGCCTCGAAATAGAAGCGCTGCGACAGCTCGCAGCGGGCCGGGCGCGGGGGGGTGCGGTCGTTCATCAGCGTATCTCCAGGATCTTGTGCGTCTGCAGCGACAGCCGCCACTGCGGGTGCGCCTGACAGTAGGCGACGCAGGCCAGCTGGTTGGCCGCCTGCGCCGGGTTGTCCATCGGCTGCAGCAGGAAATGCTCGAAGTCGAGCCGGCCCAGCTGGTCCGGATCGAGCCCGGGCTGGGGCCAGACCAGCTTGAGCTCCTGGCCCGAGGTCTGCAGCAGCGGCGCGCCGGCCTTGGGGCTGACGCAGATCCAGTCGATTCCGGCCGGCGCCTCGATCGAGCCGTTGGTCTCGACCGCCACCTCGAAACCCTGCGCGTGCAGCGCGTCGAGCAAGGCGGCATCGACCTGCAGCAGCGGCTCGCCGCCGGTCAGCACGACATAGCGGTGTCCCTGTCCCGGCGGCCACTGCGCGGCGATGCGCGCGGCGAGCTCGGCAGCGTCGAACTTGCCGCCCAGCGTGCCGTCGGTACCGACGAAATCGGTATCGCAGAAGCGGCAGATGGCGCTGGCGCGATCCTGCTCGCGCCCGCTCCAGAGGTTGCAGCCGGCGAAGCGGCAGAACACCGCCGGACGCCCGGCGCGCAGACCCTCGCCCTGCAGGGTGTAGAAGATTTCCTTGACCGAATACGTCATGCCCGCTCCCCTGCCGGCACGGAGACGTGACGGCGCGATCCGGCAACTGCGGGATGCCAGCAGGAATGAGTCATGAGGGCAGGGACAGACGGCCGCGAACGCGGCAGCGAGGTTTTGAACATGGTGTTCCTCGACATGGCCCCGGCTTGAAAAAAGAACAAGCCCGCCGGGGCAGCGGGCTTGAGGGCCGCATTTTAGCGCAGCGAGCTGCCCGGTGCGTCAATGACCCAGGTAGGCCTGCTGCACCTTGGGGTCGCCGAGCAGCTCGCGGCCGCTGCCTTCGAGCACGATGCGGCCGGTCTCCAGCACGTAGGCGCGGTCGGCGATCCTGAGCGCCTGGCGCACGTTCTGCTCGACCAGGAAGATGGTCAGGCCGCTGCGGTTGATCTCGCGCAGGGTGCGGAAGATGTCCTGCACGATGATCGGCGCCAGTCCCATCGACGGCTCGTCGAGCAGCAGCAGGCGCGGCTTGGCCATCAGCGCGCGGCCGATCGCCAGCATCTGCTGCTCGCCGCCCGACAGGTTGCCGGCCAGGCCGCGCGCGCGCTCCTTGAGGCGCGGAAACAGCTGGTAGATGCGTTCGATCTCGGCCTCGCGCTCGGTCCTGCCGATGCGCCGCGTGTAGGCGCCGAGTTCGAGGTTCTCGTGCACGGTGAGCGTGGTCAGCGTCGCGCGGCCCTCGGCCACCTGCACCACGCCGCTGCGCACGATGCGGTGCGGCGCCATCGCGCTCAGGTCCTGGCCGTCGAAATCGACGCTGCCGCTCTTTTTGACCAGGCCCGACAGCGCCAGCAGCGTGGTCGATTTGCCGGCGCCGTTGGCCCCCACCAGGGTCGTGATGCGGCCCAGCGGCAGCTCGAAGCTGATGCCCTTGACCGCCTCGATCTGGCCGTAGGCGACCCTGAGGTCGCGCACCCGCAGCAGCGGCTGGCCGAGCTGGCTGGCATGCGCGGGCTCCTCGTGATGCGGGCTGGCGCCAGCCGCCAGGGCCAGGTCGTCGCCCAGTTGCATCTGGTCCTGTTGTGGCGTCATGCGCTCTCTCCCGGTGCGTCGCCTTCATCCTCGCGGCCCAGATAGGCCTCGATCACCTGCGGATCGTTGCGGATCGCGTCCGGGCCGCCGAGCGCGATGATCTGGCCGAAGTTCAGCACCGCGATCTGCTCGCACAGGCCCATGACGAACTTCATGTCGTGCTCGATCATGAACACGGTGAAGCCGCGCGCGGCGATGGCGCGGATCACCTGCATGATCTCCTCCTTCTCGGCGCTGTTCATTCCGGCGACCGGCTCGTCGAGCAGCAGCAGCTCGGGCTCGGTCGCCAGCGCGCGCGCGAGTTCGAGCTTGCGCTGCTCGCCGTACGACAGCTTGTCGGCCACCGCGCCGGCCTGGTGGCCGAGGCCGACCCAGGACAGCAGCTCGGCGGCGCGCTCGCGCGCTTTCCTCTCCTGCTGCCGGAAGCCCGCGCTCGCCGCCAGCAGGCCCAAGGCGCCGTAGTTCAGGTGCGAGTGCTGGCCGACCATCACGTTCTCCAGCAGCGACATGCCCTTGAAGATGCGGATGTTCTGGAAGGTGCGCGCCAGCCCGAGCCGCGTGATCTGGTGCGGCTTGAGCCCGGCCAGATCCCGGCCCCGGAAGCGGATCGCGCCGCCGTCGGGCCGCTGCAGGCCGGTGATCAGGTTGAACACCGTGGTCTTGCCGGCGCCGTTGGGGCCAATCAGGCCGAACACGCCACCCTGGGGGACGGACAGGTTCACGCCCTGCAGCACCTTGAGGCCGCCGAAACGGCGCTCGACGCCATCGAGTTCGAGCATCATGCCTGACCTCCCTTGCGGAACCAGGACCGCAGCCGCGCCGGGTCCCAGATGCCCTGCGGCAGGAACAGCACGATCAGCACCAGGATCAGGCCGTTGACCACCAGCCTGAAGTCGTTGAGCGAACGCAGCAGCTCGGGCAGCAGCGTCAGGATCAGCGCGCCGAGCACCGGCCCGAGCAGGCCGTTGATGCCGCCCAGGATCGCCATGGTCAGGATCTCGACCCCGCGGTCAAAGCCGTACTCGTTGGGGCCGATGAAGAAGGTCAGGTGCGCGTTGAGCGCGCCGGCCAGGCCGGCGATCATCGCGCCGAGCACGAAGGCCAGCAGCTTGTGGCCGGCGACGTCGATTCCCATCAGGCCGGCGGCGGTGTCGTCCTCCTTGATCGCCTCGAAGGCGCGGCCGACACGCGAGCGCTTCAGGCGCCAGAGGCCGAACAGCACCAGCGCCAGCGCCAGCGCCACCTGCCACCACTGCGTCGAGGGCGGGATGCCGTTGAGGCCGAGCGCGCCGCCGGTGACGCTCTCGGTATTCAGGATCACGATGCGCACCACCTCGCCGAAGGCCAGCGTGGCCATGGCGAGATAGACGCCCGACAGCCGCAGCGTCGGCTGGCCGATGGCGAACGCGGCCAGCGCCGGTGCAGCCATGCCGCCGGCGAGCGCCAGCGCAAACGGCGCCTCATGGTTCATCGTCAGCAGCGCTGCGGCGTAGGCGCCGATGCCCATGAAGGCCGCGTTGGCCATCGCCAGCATGCCGCACGACAGCGTGAGGTAGATCGAGAGCGCCAGCAGCGCGTTGGTGCCCAGCGTCAGCACCAGATTGCTGTACACCGCCCAGAAATTGTCGAACGCTTCCATCAGACCTTGCGCTCCTGCAGTGAACCGAACAAACCCTTGGGCCGCAGCAGCAGCACCAGGAACAGGAAACCGAAGGCGACCGCGTCGCGCATGTCGGAGCCGATGTAGGCGATCGACAGCACCTCGGCCAGGCCCAGGAACAGGCCGCCGAGCATGGCGCCGCGCACGTCACCCAGGCCGCCCAGGATGATGACCGCGATGCCCTTGTGCAGCATCGGCTGGCCCATCAGGGGAAAGAGCGCGTTCGAGTAGAGCCCGATCAGCACGCCGGCCAGGCCGCCGAGGCCGGCCGCCGCGAACGAGGTCAGGTAGAACAGGCCCTCGACGTTGATGCCCAGCAGATAGGCCGCCTTGGGCGACTCGGCGATCGCGCGCAGCGCGCGCCCGAGCTGGGTGCGCTTGAGCGCGAGCATCAGCGCGCCCATCAGCACGAAGGACAGCAGCACGATGCCGAGCTCCAGCGCCGTCAGATGCAAGCCACCGAGCGAGAGCGATTCGTCCGACACGGTGCCGGCCGGAAAGCGCAGGTTCTCGGCGCCGAAGATGCCCTGCGCCAGGCTGTTGATGACGATGCCGACGCCAATCGTCCCGATCATCGGGATCAGGTGCGGCGCCCCGCGCGCGCGCAGCGGCTTGAGCACCAGGAAGTCGATCGCCAGACCGAGCCCGCCGCAGACCAGGAAGGCAAACAGCAGCCCGACCCACAGCGGCAGGCCGAAATGCTGGATGATCTGCAGCGCCGCGTAGGCGCCGACCATGAAGACGGCGCCATGCGACAGGTTGACGACGCCGAGCACGCCGAAGATCAGGGTGAAGCCGAGCGCGAACAGCGCATAGACGCTGCCGAGCGACAAGGCATTGACGAGTTGCTGTTCCAGCACGGGAAAAGCCTCCTTGAAAAAGCAAAAGGACGGCGCGCCCCAGGGAGTCGCGCCGTCCGGGAAGGAAGGCTTACTTCTGGATCACGAAGCGCCCGCCCTGCGTCACGCTGACGATGGCGGCCTGCTGCGCGTCGTAGCCGGCCGGCTTGCCGGCCTTGTCGCTGGCGCGGCGGAACTGGAAGGCGCCGGTCGCCCCGTTCCACTTGACGTCGGGCAGCGCGTCGCGCAGCGCGCTGCGGTCGGCCGCCAGGTTGCCGCTGAGCTTGACCTTCCTGATCGCCTGGCTGGCGATGTGCAGCGCGTCATAGGCCTGGGCGGCGAACTGGTCGGGCGCCATCTTGAACCTGGCGGTGTAGGCGACGACGAACTTGCGGTTGGCGTCGGTCTGGTTCTCGATCGACCAGGGGCTGCCGACGTAGAGGCCGTCGGACTTGTCCTTGGCCAGGTCGAAGACCTTGACCGAGTTCATGCCGTTACCGCCAATGAAAGGGAGGTTGAGGCCGAGCTGGCGCGCCTGCACCATGATCGGCGCGCCCTCGGCGATCAGCGCCGAGACCACGATCGCATCCGGGTTGCTGGCCTTGATCTTGGTCAGCTGGGCCTTGAAATCGACGTCGCCCTTGGCGAAGGTCTCGGTCGTCGTGACCGGGATGTTGAGGTCGGCGAGCGCCTTCTTGAAGTTGTCGTAGCCGCTCTTGGTGAAGACGTCGTCGTTGCCGTAGAGCACCGCGACCTTCTTGATGTTGGCCTTCCTGACCGCCATCTTGAGCGTCTCGGGCAGCACGTCGGCCTCGGTCACCGAGTTGCGGAACACATGGTCGCCGATCGAGGTGATGCCGTCTGCCGTGTTCGAGGTGCCGAACACCACGGTCTTGGCACCCTGCGCAATCGGGTTGGCCGCCTGCGCCGAGTTCGACAGCGTCGGGCCGAACAGCATCAGCACCTTGTCCTGGAAGATCAGCTTCTTGAAGACGTTGATCGCCTCCTCCTTCTTGCCCTGCTCGTCCTCGATCACCAGCTGGATCTTGTCGCCGTTGACACCGCCGGCGGCGTTGATCTGCTCGGCCGCCAGCTGGAAGCCGTTGCGGATCGCGGCGCCATACTGCGCGGCACCACCCGAGAGCGCCTCGGCGACGCCGATCCTGAGGTCGGCGGCTTGCGCCGAACAGGCGAAGGCGGCCGCGACGGCCAGCGAGGTCTTGAACATCGGCTTCATGAGGGATCTCCTGGAAATGGAAGCGCCGGCAGCGGCCGGCTCAAGCTTCCATTTTAGACCCGTGGCCGGCTCAGTCCTGCTCGCGCAAGCCCTCGAAGAATGCCTTCAGCCCATGTTCCCAGGCCTTCTTCTGCGCGGCGTCGGCAAAGCTGGCCTCGAAGCTGTTGAACGCGAGCTGGTAGGCATGCCGTGCGTCGAGGCCGAGCGCCTCGAACAGCTGGACATAGTTGTCGTTGACATAGCCACCGAAATAAGCCGGGTCGTCCGAATTGACTGTCACGCACAGGCCGGCATCGAGCAGCGTCTTGAGGTTGTGCTGCGCCAAGGTCGGGAACACGCGCAGCCTGACGTTGGACAGCGGGCAGACCGTCAGCGGCACGCGCTGCTCGGCGAGCCGCTGCATGAGTGCGGGATCCTGCACCGCCTGCACGCCGTGGTCGATGCGCTCGGCCTTGAGCAGGTCGAGCGCGTCGCGGATGTACCCGGGCGGCCCCTCCTCGCCCGCGTGCGCGACCCGATGCAGGCCGAGCTCGCGGCAGCGCGCAAAGACGCGCTCGAACTTGGCCGGCGGATGGCCGAGCTCGCTCGAATCGAGCCCGACACCGATGAAGTGGTGGCGGAACGGCAGCGCCGCCTCCAGCGTCGCGAAGGCGTCGTCCTCGCTCAGGTGGCGCAGGAAGCACAGGATGAGCCTGGCGCTGATGCCGAACTCCTGGTGCGCGCGCTGGCAGGCATGGTGCAGACCCTTGATCACGGTCTCGAACGGCACGCCACGCGCAGTATGCGTCTGCGGGTCGAAGAAGATCTCGGCATGCACCACGTTGTCGGCCGCCGCCTTCTCCAGGTAGGCCCAGGCCAGGTCGAAGAAGTCCTGCTCGTGCAGCAGCACGCTGGCGCCGGCGTAGTAGATGTCAAGAAAGCTCTGCAGGTCCTGGAAATCGTAGGCCGCGCGCAGCGCCTCGACGCTGGCGTAGGGCAGCTGCACATGGTTGCGCTGCGCCAGCCTGAAGATCAGCTCGGGCTCCAGCGAGCCCTCGATGTGGATGTGCAGCTCCGCCTTGGGCATGCGGCGCAGCACGCCGGGCAGGCGCTTCGGAGCGATGTGCGGGACCTTGAACATGGGAACTCCTCCGTTGTCGGCGATGGCCGGTGTGCGTCTCCAGCGTAGCAGAAAGCGCAGCGGTTGACAGCCGGCTTGGCTGTCCCTATGGTCCGATGAAGCCGGCGCTGTCACAGTGGCAGCGACCGGCCGGGGAGGACCCGAGATGCCCGAAAACCGCCCGCTCATCACGCTGCACGAGCCCGAACCCAGCGTGGCCTGCCTGACCATGACGCACGACGACAAGCGCAACGCGCTCAGCGCAGCCATGCTGGGCGAGATCAGCGCCGCGCTGCGCCAGCTCGAAGCGCGCGGCATGCGTGCGCTGATCCTGCGCGCGCGGCCGGGGGCGGCGGTCTGGTCGGCCGGCCACAGCCTCGACGAGCTCGAGCAGCAGGGGCACGATCCGCTCGACTGGCAGGACCCGCTGCGCCGCAGCGTGCGCGAGATCGAGCATTTCCCGGCGCCGGTGATCGCGCTGATCGAGGGCAGCGTCTGGGGCGGCGCCTGCGAACTCGCCTTCGCCTGCGACCTGATCGTGGCGACGCCGCAGACCAGCTTCGCCGCGACGCCGGCCAGGCTCGGCGTGCCCTACAACCCGAGCGGACTGCAGACCTTCCTCAACGCGGCGCACCTGCGCATCGCGATGGAGATGCTGTTCACCGCGCAGCCGATCGAGGCCGCGCGGCTGGCGCAGTACGGCATCATCAACCGCGTGGTCGATGCCGACCGGATCGAGCCGGTCTGCCTGGAACTGGCGCGCAGCATCGCGGCCAACGCGCCGCTGTCGGTCGCGGTCATGAAGGAGCAGCTGCGCACGCTGGCCAACGCGCAGTCGATGGCGCCGATCGACTTCGAGCGCATCCAGTGGCTGCGCCGGCAGGCCTATTCGAGCCAGGACTACAGCGAGGGGGTGGACGCCATCCGCGAACACCGCCAGCCGCATTTCCGCGGCCAGTAGGATCGGGGCGGGCGGCAGGCGCCTGCCCTAATCCATCGCTCAGGCCAGCACGCGGCGCGCCACGTCCGCGTAGAGCGGGATGCCGAGCAGGATGTTGAACGGGAAGGTGACGCCGAGCGAAAGACCGAGGTAGAGCGCCGGCCTGGCCTCTGGGATGGCGAAGCGCAGCGCCGCCGGCACCGCGATGTAGGAGGCACTGGCGGCCAGCACCATCAGCAGCGTGCCGTTGCCCGGCTCGATGCCAAGCAGCAGCGCCAGACCCAGCGCCAGGCTGGCATGCAGCAGTGGCCCAGCGACGGCATAGACCAGCAGCCACGGCGAGGGGCGTCCGAGCTGGGCCAGCTGCCGGGCGGCGGTCAGCCCCATGTCGAGCAGGAAGAAGGACAGCATGCCCTTGAACAGATCGACCGAGAACGGCGCCAGCAGCGCCTCGCCCTGGGCACCGGTCAGCAAGCCGATCAGCATCGCGCCGAGCAGCAGCAGCTGGGCGCCATCGGTGAAGGACTCGTGCAGCAGATGGCCCAGCGAGACCGGTGCCGGTCCGGCAGACGGCGTGCCGCCGGCCACGACCAGGCCAGGCGACTCCGCAGCCTGCTGGCGCAGCCGGTTGGCCAGCAGCACCGCCAGGATGATGGCGGGCGACTCCATCAGCGCCATCGCCGCCGCCATGTGGCCGCCATAGGGCAGGCCGTGGCTTTCGAGATACTGCATCGTGGTGATGAAGGTCACCGCGCTGACCGAGCCATAGGTGGCGGCGATCGCGGCGGCATCAAAGCCGTCGAGCAGACGACGCATGATCTGGTAAGCCAGCAGGGGCACGATCACCGCCAGCGCGACCGCACAGCCCAGGGTGGTCAGCACCTCGCTGTTGAAGCCGGACTTGGCCAGCGCGAAGCCGCCCTTGAGGCCGAGCGCCATCAGCAGGTAGAGCGACAGGAAGCGCGACAGCGCGGCCGGGATCTCGAGGTTGGAGCGGACCAGTCCGGCAAAGACGCCGAAGACGAAGAACAGGATGGCGGGATCGAGGAAGTTTTGCATGGCGCAGGCCTCTGTGATTGAAACCGGCGCGATGGTAGAGTCAATACAGAATAAGTAAAAATCTTTTATTTTTATGAAAACCATAGAATTAAATCTATGAACATGACCTTCCGCCAGTTGCGCCTGTTCCTGGCGCTGGCCGAGCACGGCAGCATCACGGCCGCGGCGCGGGCCTGCCATGTCACCCAGCCGACGGTGTCGATGCAGCTGCGCGAGCTGTCCGATTCGGTCGGGCTGCCGCTGTACGAGCAGATCGGCAAGAAGCTGTACCTGACCGCCGCCGGCGAGGCGCTGGCCGAGACCGCGCGCGCCATGGTCGATGAGTGGTCGGCGTTCGGCCAGCGCATCGATGCGATGAAGGGGCTCAGGCGCGGCCGGGTCCGGCTGGCGGTGGCCAGCACCGCCAAGTACTTCGTGCCGCGCCTGCTCGGCAGCTTCTGCGCCAGCCACCCGGACGTCGATGTCGCGCTCGAGTTGCTCAACCGCGACGGCGTGGTCGCGCGGCTGCAGGACAACCGCGACGACCTCTACATCATGTCGATGCCGCCACCGCACCTGGAGCTGGAACGGCACGAATTCCTGCCCAACCCGCTGGTGCTGATCGCGCCCGAATCACACCCGCTGGCCGGCCGGCGCCGGATCGCCTTGTCCGAGCTGCAGGACGAGCGTTTCATCCTGCGCGAGCCCGGCTCGGGCACCCGGCTGAGCTGCGACGCGCATTTCGGGCAGCAGGGCTTTGCACCCCGGGTGCGTCTCGAGCTCGGCAGCAACGAGGCGATCCAGCAGGCGGTCGCTGGCGGCATGGGCCTGGCAGTGATCTCGCGCCACGCCCTGCCCCAGCATCCGTCCGACCAGCAGCTGGCGCTGCTCGACGTGCAGGGTTTTCCGCTGCAATCGCACTGGTGGACGCTGTACCCGCGCGGCAAGCGGCTGTCGCCGCTGGCGCGGGTGCTGCTCGAGCATATCGAGCAGACCGCGAACGACTGGTACCGGCAGCGCCAGGGCGCAGGTGCTGCCTGCCTCCCTGCCCCGCCGCTGGCCCAGTCCGCCGGGCCGAAGCTCAGCGGGCCTGACCCTGCCCGGCAGAGGTCTTGACGCTCCAGAGCATGGTGACGGCCAGGATGCCCAGCACCACGGCCAGCGACAGGGCGACCGGGATCTTGTAGAAGTCGACGATGACCATCTTGGTGCCGATGAAGACCAGGATCAGCGCCAGCCCGTAGTTGAGCAGGTGGAACCTGCCGGCCGCGGCCTGCAGCATGAAGTACATCGCGCGCAGCCCCAGGATGGCGAACACGTTGCTGGTCAGCACGATGAAGGGATCGCGGGTGATGGCGAAGATGGCGGGGATCGAATCGACCGCGAACACCACGTCGGTGAAGCCGATCAGGCAGATCACCATCAAGAGCGGCGTCGCGATGCGCTTGCCGTTCTCGACCGTCCAGAAGCGCTCGCCGTCGTAGTGGCGGCTGACCGGCATGATGCGGCGCAGCAGCTTGAGCGCGGGGTTGTCCTCCAGCTTGGCCTCCTCGCCCGCGGCCAGCCACATCTTGATGCCGGTCAGGACCAGGAAGGCGCCGAACAGGTAGAGGATCCAGTGGAACTGCGCCAGCAGCCAGCCGCCGACCAGGATCATCACGCTGCGCAGCACGATGGCGCCGATGATGCCGATCATCAGCACCCGCTTCTGGTACGCCGGCGGCACTGCGAAGTAGCTGAAGATCATCAGGAACAGGAAGATGTTGTCGACCGCCAGGCTCTTCTCGATCAGGTAGCCGGTCAGGAACTCGAGCGACTTCTCGTTGGCCGCGGCCACCGATCCGGTCGTGTCGCGGATCGCCCACCACAGCAGGCCGTTGAAGACGAAGCTCAGGGCCACCCAGAGGATCGACCAGCGTATGGCCTCCTTCAGGCTGACCTCGTGCGCACCCTGCTTTTTCAGCACCACGAAATCGACGAACAGGGCTGCCAGCACGAAGGCCACGAAGACCAGCCAGAGCCAGAGCGGTGCAACGGTTTCCATTTCAGATACCTCGCAGGGATGATGGAGTCATGCCGGAGAAAGGCCTTGCGATGAAGGAATCAGGCGATCGGGCCAGGCTGGCGCAGGGGACGGCGCCTGCGCTGCCAGGAACGGGTCAGCGCCTGCAGGGCGCGCTGCAGCGCCTGGTTGAGCGCACCCTGCGCGTGCTCGGCGCGGGAGACGACCACCAGCTGGCCATGGCCGGCGGTGGTCAGCAGGATCTGGCACTGCTTGTCCACCCCGCCCCTGGGGCCGTTGATGTCGCGCAGGCTGACACGGGCCTGCTGCACCTGGCCCTGCAGGCGACGCAGCACCAGGCGGACCCGCTGCTCCGCTTTGCCGCGCCATTCACCGGCTTCACCGCTGCGCGAGGATTCGATCAAGATGTTCATGCTCAAGCTCCTGAGGTTGTTGGGGAGGCTTCAGCTTAGGGCCATCAAGCACCAGGTAAAAGCAGAATTTACCTCAATAAATATCCCGTTAAAACTGAATTTTCAGGTGCCGCTGACAGCATCTGGATCGATGGGCCACGGCATCCTCACTGCACCCCGGACGCAAAAAAGCCGCCCGGGCCGGCTGGGCGGCGCGGGCGGCTGGCAGGCGCTGGGCGCGATCAGTTCGGCAGCTTGCCTTCGACGCCCTTGACGTAGAACTTGATGCCGCCGAGGAAGGCGTCATCGGCGACAGCGTCCTTGGCCAGCAGCTCCTTGCCGGCCTGGTCGATGATCGGGCCCTTCCAGATCACGAAGCTGCCGTCCTTGAGGCCGGCCTTGACCTTGTCGACCTTGGCCTTGAGCTCGGCCGGCACATCGTCGGCGATCGAGACCAGGTCGATCGCGCCTTCCTTGACGCCCCACCAGGCCTGGCCGCTGGTCCAGCTGCCGGCCAGCGCATCGGCTACCGCCTTCTTGTAGTACGGCGTCCAGTTGATGACCGACGAGCCGAGGTGGGCCTTGGGGCCGTAGGCGGTCATGTCGCTGTCCCAGCCGAAGCCGCGCTTGCCCATCTTCTCGGCGGTCTGCAGCACGGCCGACGAGTCGGTGTTCTGCATCAGCACGTCGGCGCCGCCGTTGATCAGCGAGGTCGCGGCCTCGGTCTCCTTGGGCGGATCGAACCAGTTGTTGACCCACACCACCTTGGTCTTGACCTTGGGGTTGACCGACTGCGCACCGAGCGTGAAGCTGTTGATGTTGCGGATCACCTCGGGGATCGGCACCGACGCGACCACGCCCAGCGTGTTGCTCTTGGTCATGCCACCGGCGATCACGCCCGCCATGTACGCGCCTTCGTAGGTACGGCTGTCGTAGGTGCGCAGGTTGTCGGCGGTCTTGTAGCCAGTGGCGTGCTCGAACCTGACGTCCTTGAACTCGGGCGCGACCTTGTTCATCGGCTCCATGTAGCCGAAGCTGGTGCCGAAGACGAGCTTGTTGCCCTGCGCGGCCATGTCGCGGAACACGCGCTCGGCGTCGGCGCCCTCGGGCACGCTCTCGACGAAGCTGGTCTGGATCTTGTCGCCGAACTCGGCTTCGAGCGCCTTGCGCGCGTTGTCGTGCGCGAAGGTCCAGCCGCCGTCGCCGACCGGGCCGACGTAGGCGAACGCGATCTTGAGCGGCTCGGGCTTGGCCGCGGGCGCCGGGGCCGGAGCCGGAGCAGGCTCCTCCTTCTTGCCGCAGGCGGTGAGCGCGGCAGCGGCGAGCGCGGACAGCGCGACAACCTTGATCCAGGAACGCTTGGCGTGATCAGTCATTTCGACTCCTTGTTGAAAAAATGAGGGAAACTGCGGGATTCAGGTCCCGGGGTAGAAAGGCTTGCCGAGGGCGGCCGGCATGTTGATGCGGATCCAGCGCGGATTGCGCGAGATCAGCACCAGCACCACGATCGTCGCCAGATAGGGCAGCATGGTCAAGGCCTGGCTCGGCAGGTTGACGCCCTGGCCCTGCAGATGGAACTGCACCATGGTGACGGCACCGAACAGGTAGGCGCCCAGCAGCACGCGCGCCGGCCGCCAGGTGGCGAAGGTGGTCAGCGCCAGCGCGATCCAGCCCTTGCCGGCGATCATGCCCTCGACCCACAGCGGGGTATAGACGGTCGAGACATAGGCGCCGGCCAGGCCGCAGAGCGCGCCGCCCGCGAGCACGGCGGCAAAGCGGATCCAGCGCACCGGGTAACCCAGCGCATGCGCCGATTCGGGGCTCTCGCCCACGCTGCGCAGCACCAGACCCGCGCGCGTGCGGTACAGCCACCAGACCAGCGCGAAGGTCAGCGCGACCGCCAGATAGACCACCGGATGCTGGCGGAACAGCGCCGGGCCGAACCAGGGCAGGTCAGACAGCCAGGGAATGGCGAACTGCGCCTGCTCGGGCAGCTTGGCCTGGACGTAGGCAGTGCCGGCAAAGGCCGAGAAACCGACACCGAACAGGCTGAGCGCCAGCCCGGTCGCATACTGGTTGGTGTTGAGCCAGATCGTCAGCCAGCCCAGCGGCGCGGCGAGCAGCGCGCCGGCGAGCATGCCCGCGAGCAGACCCAGCGGCATGCTGCCGGTATGGACCACGGTGGCGAAACCGGCGAGCGCGGCGCACAGCATCATGCCCTCGGCGCCGAGGTTGACGATGCCAGCGCGTTCGTTGATCAGCAGGCCGAGCGCGGCGAGCGCGAGCACGGTACCCGAATTGAGCGAGGCGGCGAACAGCAGCGCAGTTTCCATCTCATTTCCTCCAGCGGATGCGGTAGGCGATCAAGGTGTCGCAGGCCAGCAGCGAGAACAGCAGCAGGCCCTGGAACACGCCGGTGATCGACTTCGGTAGCCCCAGACGCGACTGCGCGAGCTCACCGCCGATGTAGAACAGGCTCATCAGCAGCGACGACAGCACGATGCCCGCCGGGTGCAGGCGGCCGACGAAGGCGACGATGATGGCCGCGAAGCCGTAGCCCGCCGGCACATAGGGCGTGAGCTGGCCCGTGGGGCCGGCGACTTCGAGCGCCCCGGCCAGTCCCGCCAGTCCGCCCGAGAGCAGCAGCGTGACCCAGAGCGCGCGCCGCGACGAGAAGCCGGCAAAGCGCGCCGCCGCCGGCGCCAGCCCGCCGACCTGCAGCGCATAGCCCGACAGCGTGCGGAACAGGTAGGCCCAGACGCCAGCCGCCAGCAGCAGGGCGATCGGAAGACCCAGGTTCAGGCGCGAGCCGTCAAAGAGGCGCGGCACGCGGGCGACCGCCTCGAAGGTCTTGCTCTGCGGGAAGTTGTAGCCCTGCGGATCCTTCCAGGGGCCATAGACGAAATAGCCCAGCAGCTGGATCGCGACATAGACCAGCATCAGGCTGACCAGGATCTCGTTGGCATGGAAGCGGTCGCGCAGCAGCGCGGTGATGCCGGCCCAGACCATGCCGCCGGCGACACCGGCGAGCAGCACCGCGGCCGACATCCAGGGGCCGCTGTCGGGGGTGGCCAGCAGCGCGACGCCGCCGCCCGCCAGGGCGCCGAGCACGAACTGGCCTTCGGCGCCGATGTTCCAGACGTTGGAGCGGAAGCACACCGCCAGCCCGAGCGCGATCAGCAGCAGCGGCGTGGCCTTGAGCAGCAGCTCGCCGATGGCGTAAGGCGTGCGCACCGGCTCCCAGAAGAAGACCTGCAGGCCCTTGAGCGGGTCCTTGCCGAGCAGCGCGAACAGCGACACGCCCACCAGCACCGTGATGGCCAGCGCCAGCAGGGGCGAAGCGTAACTCCACCAGGCCGAGGGCTGGGCGCGCATCTCAACCTTGAACATGAACAGACTCCTTCAATTCAGCAACTGCCGGCGCGTCCCACAAGCCGGACATCCAGGCACCGATGCGCTCGACGCTGGCCTCGGCGCGCGACAAGGCGGGCGAAAGCCGGCCGCCGGCGATCACATGCAGGCGGTCGCACAGCTCCAGCAACTCGTCGAGCTCGTCGCTGGCGACCAGCACCGCGCAGCCGGCGTCGCGCAACGCCAGGATCTCGGCATGGATATGCGCCGCGGCACCAACATCGACGCCCCAGGTCGGCTGGCTCAGGATCAGCAGGCGCGGGCCGCCGTCGATCTCGCGCCCGACGATGAACTTCTGCAGATTGCCGCCCGAGAGCGAGCGCGCCTGCGCCTGCGGACCGCCGGCCTTGACCTGGAAGCGCTCGATGATCTGGCGCGCATGCTGCTGCAGCTGTCCGGGCCTGAGCCAGCCCAGCCAGCCGACCGCCTCATGGCGTGTCAGAAGCATATTCTGTGCCAGACTCAGGGTCGGCACGGCGCCACGGCCCAGCCGCTCCTCGGGAACGAAGTGCAGGCCATGCTTGCGCCGCAGCCCGGGGCTGGCGCGCGCGACATCCTCGCCGTCCATGCGCACCGAGCCGGGCGGCGCGCGCCGGTCCTCGCCCGAGAGCGCCGCGAGCAGTTCGCCCTGGCCGTTGCCCGACACGCCCGCGATGCCGACCACCTCGCCGGCGCGCACCTGCAGCGAGATGGCGTGCAGGTCGGTGCCGAAGGGGTCCTCGCTCGGCAGGCTCAGGGCGTTGACCTCGAGCCGGATCGCGCCGGGTGCGTCGCGCCGGCTCTGCAGCCGCTCGGGCTCGGCGCCCATCATGAGCCGGCTCAGCGAGGCGTTGCTCTCCTGGCTCGGGTCGCAGGCGGCGACCACGCGGCCGGCGCGCATCACCGTGCATTCGTGGCAGAGCTCGCGGATCTCGTGCAGCTTGTGGCTGATGTAGAGGATGGAGCAACCCTCGGCGGCGAGCTGGCGCAGCACGACGAACAGGCGCTCGACCGCCTGCGGCGTCAGCACCGAGGTCGGCTCGTCGAGGATCAGCAGCTGGGGCCGGGTCAGCAGCGCGCGGATGATCTCGACGCGCTGCATCTCGCCCACGCTGAGCGTGTGCACCGGGCGCTGCGGATCGACGTCGAGTCCGTACTCGCGCGCCTTGGCCTCGATGTTGCGCGCGACCTGCTCCAGGCTGGTGCGGTCCTGGCCGAGCCAGACGTTCTCGGCCACGGTCAGCGTGTCGAACAGGCTGAAATGCTGGAACACCATGCTGATGCCGAGCGCGCGCGCCTCGTGCGGGTTGCGCACCTGCACCGGCTGGCCGTTGAAGCGGACTTCGCCGGCATCGGGCTTGACGACGCCGTAGATGATCTTCATCAGCGTGGACTTGCCAGCGCCGTTCTCGCCCAGCACGGCGTGGATCGCGCCGGGCGCGACGCGCAGCGACACGGCGTCATTGGCGAGCACCGCAGGATAACGCTTGCTGATCCCGCTGAGCTCGAGTCTGGCGGGGTGGTTCATGTTTGAAAAATCCGTGATGGCTGTGTGTTGATGATGCGCGGCAATGCCGATTGTGACAGCCAGCGCAACGCTTTTCGCCATTGGAAGTCCAACGGCGCTGCAACCGCATTCCGGTCGATATACCATGACAGACATGTTTCACAGGACCGGCAAGCCGGATGGAATACATGCCTGAACATCAGCCACTGCGCTTCATCCACCGCGGTGCCGTCGTTTCGCTGCCTGACGTCAAGCCCGACCGCACCCTGCTCGCCTTGCTGCGCGAGGACCTGGGCCTGCATGCCGTCAAGGAAGGCTGCGGCTCGGGCGACTGCGGCGCCTGCACCGTGGCACTGGCAAAGACCGAAGGCAGCTCGCTGCGCTGGCAGGCGAGCAACAGCTGCATCAGGCTCGCGCATTCGATCGATGGCATGGCGCTGTGGACAGCCGGCGACCTGACGCAGGATCCGCTGCTGGATTTGCAAGGCGCCTCGCTGCATCCGGCGCAGCAGGCGCTGGTCGATGCGCATGGCTCGCAATGCGGCTTCTGCACGCCGGGCATCGTCATGAGCCTGTTCAGGCTGCAGCAAGGCCCGGATGCCCACCCGACGCGCGTGCAGGCACAGGAAGCGTTGTCGGGCAATCTGTGCCGCTGTACCGGCTACCGGCCGGTGCTGGACGCCGCACAGGCGATGGCGGCACTGCCTCCGGCCCGGCTGGACGAAGCCGCGCTGCGGGCCTTGCTGGAACGTATCGAAGCCCAGGAGGACGACCCGCTTGCTGGAGAACCAGGCCGGTCGCAACCGGCGTCTCGGGCTGGCTACCTGCGGCCGGCCACGCTGATGCAGGCCCTGCGTGCCAGGTCGGACTGGCCCGAAGCCCGGCCCGTCGCGGGTGGCACCGACTTCGTGCTCGGCATCAGCAAGGGCCTGCAATCCTGCGACCGCCTGCTCGACCTCACGCGGGTGCAGGAACTGCGCCGCATCGATCGCGGCGACGGACTGCTCACGCTGGGCGCGGCCGTCACGCTCGAAGACGCCTTTGCCGCGCTGCGGCAGGACTGGCCGGATCTGGGCGACTATCTGGAGCGCTTCGCCGGCGCGCCGGTACGCCAGACCGGTACGCTGGGCGGCAATGTGGTCAACGGCTCGCCGGTGGGCGACGGCATCGCGCTGCTGATCGCCTTGCGCGCGCAGCTCGTGCTGGCGCGGCTCGATCAGGACAGCGACCAGGCGAGCGAGAGGCGCATCGCGGTCGAGGACTTCTACACCGGCTACCGCAGCAACCAGCTGGCGGCCGACGAGCTGCTGGCAGCGATCGAGATCGCGCTGCCGGAGCGGACGCTGCAGGCCGGCGGACCCTGGAGCCGCGCCTACAAGATCGCCAAGCGCCGCGAGGATGACATCTCGGCTCTGAGCCTGGTGCTGTCGCTGCAACTGAACCAGGGCCAGGTGCTGGCGGCCTCGCTGGGCGTGGGGGGCATGGCAGCGACACCGATGCGCGCCCGAAGGACAGAAGCCGCGCTGGTCGGACAGCACTGGAGCGCCGAGACCGTGCGCGCCGCCATGGCCGTGCTCGAACAGGAGTTCGATCCGCTGTCCGATCTGCGCGCGAGCGCGGCCTACCGCCGCCGCGCGCTGGCCAAGCTGCTCTGGCGCAGCTGGCTCGAAAGCCAGGCCGGAGCCCTGGGATTTGCCAGCGGGCTCGCGGGGCTGCAGCCGATCGTGATCCACGCCCAGGAGGTACGTCCATGAGCCCGCTGCATCATCTGCCGGCGACCCCGGTCGGGCAGCAGCCCGGCATGCCGGCACCGACCGGCGCCTGCGGCCAATCGCTGCCGCACGAGAGCGCGTGCGCGCATGTCACGGGCGGTGCGGCATATATCGACGACCTGCCCGAACTGACGGGCACGCTGCACGCCGCACCCGTCCTGTCGCCGCTGGCGCACGGTCGCCTGCTCGGCATCGATGCGGCCGAGGCGCTCGCGCTGCCCGGCGTGCGCGGACTGGTGCTGGCGGCAGACATACCGGGCGACGCGATGCTGGCGGCCCAGGTGCGCGACGAACCCATACTGGCGCAGGATGAGCTGCTACATGCCGGCCAGGTCGTGGCACTGGTCGTCGCTGCCGACCGCGAGACGGCGCGGCGCGCGGCGCAACGGGTCAAGGTGCTGGCCGAGCCGCTGCCCGCGCTGCTGACGGCCCGCGCGGCGCACGCGGCCGGGCAGTACGTGACGCCGCCGGTGCGGCTGGCACGCGGCGATGTCGCAGTGGCGATGACGCGGGCGCCGCACCGCCTGCGCGGCAGTTTCGAGACCGGCGCACAGGAGCACTTCTACCTCGAAGGTCAGATCGCCTATGCGATTCCCGGCGAGCAGCACCAGTGGCTGATCCACTCCAGCACCCAGCACCCCGGCGAGGTCCAGCACTGGGTCGCCAGCGCGCTCGGGCTGGGCGGCCACGATGTGCAGGTGGTCTGCCGGCGCATGGGCGGGGGCTTCGGCGGCAAGGAGACACAGGCCGGCCAGATCGCGGTCTGGGCAGCGCTCGCCGGCCACAAGTTCGGCCGTCCGGTCAAGCTCAGGCTGGACCGCGACGACGACTTCCTGATCACGGGCAAGCGGCATGCGTTTTCGATCGACTGGGAGGCAGGTTTCGACGCGGATGGCAGGCTGCTGGCGCTGGATCTCACGCAGCTGGCCGACTGCGGCTTCTCGGCCGACCTGTCAGGCCCGGTCTGCGACCGCACGGTGTTCCACAGCGACAACGCCTATTACCTGGAGCAGGTCGCCATCCACAGCTACCGCTGCCGCACGAACAAGGCCAGCAGCACGGCCTTCCGCGGCTTCGGCGGACCGCAGGGCATGCTGGCGATCGAGACCATCCTGGGCGAGATCGCGCGCCACCTCAAGCTCGACCCGCTCGACGTGCGGCTCGCCAACCTCTACGGCACGCAGGAGCGCAACGTCACGCCCTACGGCATGACGGTCGAAGACAACATCCTGGCACCGCTGATCGGCCAGCTCGCCAGCAGTGCGCACTACCGCGAGCGGCGCGCCGCCATCCAGGCCTGGAACGCCAGCAACCCGGTCGTCAAGCGCGGACTGGCGCTGACGCCGGTCAAGTTCGGCATCAGCTTCACCGCCACGCTGCTCAACCAGGCCGGCGCGCTGGTCCATGTCTATACCGACGGCAGCGTGTTGCTGAACCATGGCGGCACCGAGATGGGCCAGGGACTGCACACCAAGGTGGCGCAGATCGTCGCCGACGAGCTCGGCGTGCCCTTCGACCGGGTGCGCGTGAGCGCGAGCGACACGGCCAGGGTGCCCAACGCCTCGGCCACGGCGGCATCGAGCGGCACCGACCTCAACGGCCGCGCCGCGCAGTATGCCGCGCGCCAGATCCGCGACCAGCTCGCCGCCTTCGTCGCTGGGCTCGACGGTTGCGGCGCCGGCGCGGTGCGCTTCACGCAGGGCCGGGTGATCAGCCCGCAGGTGACGCGCGCCTGGACCGACGTCGTCGCGCAGGCCTACGCCAACCGCATTCCGCTCTGGAGCGACGGCTTCTACCGCACGCCCAGGATCCACTACGACAAGACCACGCTGACCGGCCGGCCGTTCTACTACTTCTCCTACGGCGCGGCCTGCGCCGAGGTCGCGCTCGACACCTTGACCGGCGAGCACCGCGTGCTGGCGGTCGATATCCTGCACGACGTCGGACGCAGCCTGAACCCGGCACTCGACATCGGCCAGATCGAGGGCGGCTTCGTCCAGGGCATGGGCTGGCTGACCTGCGAGGAGCTGGTCTGGGACGCTGCCGGCCGGCTGCTCACGCGCGGGCCCGGCCAGTACAAGATCCCGACCGCCGGTGACCTGCCGGCACATTTCGAGGTCGCGCTCTGGCCCGAGGCCAACCGCGAGGACAACGTCTTCGGCAGCAAGGCGGTCGGCGAGCCGCCCTTCATGCTGGCGATCAGCGTCTGGGAGGCGCTGCGCGACGCGGTGGCGCAGGCCCGCGACGGCCAGCCGGTGGCGCTCGACGCGCCCGCCAGCCCGGAGCGGCTGCTGCGCGCGCTCGGCGGGCTCGACGGCTGAAGCCCTGGGACTCAGGCCAGCTGCGCGATCGTGGCGCGAAAGCGCCGCAGCGACAGCGCGAACAGCGCCGCGCCGATCAGCGCCAACGCGAGGAATGAGGTCCAGACCCGTTCCAGCCCGGCGCCACGGTACAGGATGGCCTGGCTGAGCTCGGTGAAATGCGTGGTCGGCGCCAGCGACATCGCCCACTGCACCCAGGCCGGCATGCTCTCGCGCGGCGTCACGCCGCCGGAGAGCATCTGCAGCGGCATCATCACCAGCACCATCAGCAGGCCGAACTGCGGCATGCTGCGCGCCACTGTCGCCATGAAGATGCCCATCGACGTGGTGGCGAACAGGTGCAGCACGACGCCGGTGAAGAACAGCGCCAGCGAGCCTTCAATCGGCACCTGCAGCACGCCACGGATCACGCCGTGCAGCGACAAGGCGGCGGCCAGTGTCACCACCAGCCCCATGGCCCAGACCTTGGCCAGCATGATCTCGGTCGGCGTGACCGGCATCACCAGCAGGTGCTCGACCGTGCCATGCTCGCGCTCGCGGATCAGCGCCGCGCCGGTCAGGATGATGGACAGCATGGTGACCAGGTTGACCAGCTCCATCAGCGAGCCGAACCAGACGTTCGATCCGGTCGGGTTGAAGCGCAGCCGGGCGACGAGCTCGACCGGTGCACGGGTGATGCCGCGCTCGCGGCGCAGGAACTCGGCCACCTCGCCCTGGATGACCTGCTGCGCAAAGCCGCTGCCGGCAAAGGCCTGGCTCATGCGCGTGGCATCGACGTTGAGCTGCAGCGCGGGAACGCGGCCGGCCAGCAGGTCGCGCTGCAGGCCGGGCGGTATCACCAGCACCAGCGTGTAGCGGCCGGCGTCGAGCGCCGGATCGACCTCGGCATTCGAAATCAGCACCGGCGACGTGAAGGCGGGTGGGTAGAAGGCGCTGATGATGCGTGCCGACAGCGCCGAGTCGTCCTCATCGACGATGGCGATCGGCGTGCGGTGCAGCGTCTCGGGCATCGAGGTGCCGGCGGTATAGACCGCGACCGTGAAGGTGTAGCCGATCAGGAACAGCATCATCGGATCGCGCCACAAACTCCAGAGCTCCTTGATGCCGAGCCGATAGACATTGGCGAGGTGGCGCAGCAGCGGACTGGCTCGCATCGCTTCAGCGCTCCTGCTTCTTCAGCAGCAGCACGGCCAGACCCAGGATCACGGGCGCGGCCAGCGCCAGCGGCCAGAACGAGGCAGCCAGCTCGGAAAAACCCAGCCCCTTGCTGAACACGCCGCGGCTGATGACGAACATGTGGCTGGCCGGGTAGGCCTCGCCGATCCAGCGCCCCACCCCTTCGAGCGAGGAGACCGGGTTGATCAGGCCGCCGAACTGCACCGCCGGGATCAGCGTGCCGACCATGGTGAAGAAGATCGCCGCGATCTGGCTGCGCACCAGGGTGGAAGCCAGCAGCCCCATGGCGGTCGAGCTCAGGCTGTAGAGCAGCGCAGCCAGGGACAGCGTGGCGAAGCTGCCCTTCATCGGTACGCCGAACACCGTGACCGCCGCCAGGCACATGAGGCCGAAGTTCAGCAGTGCCAGCGCCACATAGGGCAGCTGCTTGCCGAGCAGGAACTCGATGCGCGCGGTCGGCGTGACATAGAAGTTGATGATCGAGCCGAGCTCCTTCTCGCGCACGACGGCCAGCGCCGTCAGCATCGCTGGCAGCATGAGCAGCAGCAGCGGGATCACCGCCGGCACCATGGCCGGCAGGCTCTTGACGTCGGGGTTGTAGCGAAAGCGCGTCTCGACCTCGACCCACGCTGCCGGACTGATGCCGCGTGCGTGCATCTGCTGCGCCAGCCAATGCTGGTGCATGCCCTGCACGAAACCGGCCACCGTCTCGGCGCGCTGCGGCATGGCGCCGTCGATCCAGGCGCCGATCTCGGCCCGGTCACCGCGCGCGACCCGGCGCGCGAAACCGGGCGGGATCTCGATCGCCAGCGCCAGCTCGCCATGGCGCAGCCGGCGATCGAGCTCGGCATGATCCTGCAGCGGCGCCCGCTCCAGAAAATAGCCCGATCCCGACAGGCTCAAGCTGTAGTCACGGCTCAGCGCGCTCTGGTCGCGATCGAGCACCGCGAAGCGCAGGTTCTCCACATCCATGCTGATGCCGTAGCCCATCACGAACATCAGCAGCAGCGAGCCCAGCAGCGCCAGCGCACCGCGCACCGGGTCACGCTGCAGCTCGAGCGCCTCGCGCCAGGCGTAGCTGTAGGTGCGGCGGAACTTGCGCCGCAGGCGAGCAGGCCAGCCAGACGGGTCTGCCCGTTCGGCCGGCCCGCCTGCGGCTTCGGTGGCCTGCGGCGGATTGGTGCCACCGGCTTCAAGCAGATGCTCGATGAAGGCCTGCTCCAGCGTCGCTGCGCCGCGCCGCGCCATGATGGCCGCTGGTGTGTCGCTGGCCAGCACGCGGCCGGAGTGCATCAGCGAGACGCGGTCGCAGCGCTCGGCCTCGTTCATGAAATGCGTCGAGATGAAGATCGTGACCCGGTCGCGGCGCGAGAGCTCGACCAGCAGGCGCCAGAACTGGTCACGCGCGACCGGATCGACGCCCGAGGTCGGCTCGTCGAGGATCAGCAGCTCAGGAGCGTGCACCATGGCCACCGCCAGCGACAGGCGCTGGCGCATGCCCAGCGGCAGCCGCTCGGGCAGCTCGCCCAGCACGCCACCCAGGCCGAAGCGCTGCGCCATCTGCGCCACCCGCTGCTGCACCTGTGGCGGCGGCACATGGAACAGGCGCGCGTGCAGCTCCAGGTTCTGCGCCACGCTGAGCTCGCCGTAGAGCGAGAAGGACTGCGACATGTAGCCGACCCGGCGCCGCGTCGCCAGGTCGCGCGGATCGACCGCATGGCCGAACAGGCGCGCGCTGCCCGCACTGGCCGGCAGCAGTCCGGTCAGCATCTTCATCGTCGTCGTCTTGCCGCAGCCGTTCGATCCCAGGAAGCCGAAGATCTCGCCGCGCCGGATGCGCAAGCTCACACCATCGACGGCGACGAAGTCACCGAAGCGCATCGTCAGCCCCTCGGCCTCGATCGCGCAGTCGCCATCGCCGTCCGGCGGCAGCGGCGGAATGTCGAGCGCCTGGTGGCCGGCGCGCCGGGCCTCGGGCAGCAGCGCGATGAAGGCGGCCTCCAGGTCGGCGCTGCCGGTGCGCTGCAGCAGCGCGGCCGGACTGCCCTCGGCCAGCACGCGGCCGGCGTCGAGCGCGACCAGGTGATCGAAGCGTTGCGCCTCGTCCATGTAGGCGGTCGCCACGATCACGCTCATGCCGGGGCGTTGCGCGCGGATGGCGGCAATCAAGGTCCAGAACTGCGCGCGCGCCAGCGGATCGACGCCGGTGGTCGGCTCGTCGAGGATCAGCAGGTCGGGATCGTGGATCAGCGCGCAGCACAGACCGAGCTTCTGCTTCATGCCACCCGAGAGCTGGCCGACCGGGCGCGCCAGGAAGGGCTGCAGCCCGGTCGCGCGCGTGAGCGCGTCGATGCGCCGGCGCCGCTCGGCCGCGTCGTGGCCGAACAGGCGCGCGAAGAACTGCAGGTTCTCCTCGACCGACAGCGTAGGGTAGAGGTTGCGCCCCAGTCCCTGCGGCATGTAGGCGATGCGCGGGCAGACCGCGCGCCGGTGCACGGCATGCGCCATGTCGCCGCCGAGCACCTCGATGCGGCCCTGCTGCAAGGCGCGCGCGCCGGCCAGCAGTGCCAGCAGGCTGGACTTGCCGACGCCGTCCGGGCCGATCAGCCCGACCATGCAGCCGGCCGGGATCGCCAGGCTGATGCCGTCGAGCGCGCAGACCCTCTTGTAACGCAGCGCGACCCCTTCGAGACGCGCCACCAGGCCGGTCGGCAGCGAAAACGGCGCCTGCGCCGTCGTCACGGCAGCTCCCTGAGCGCCAGCGGTTCAGGCGAGGCCGCCTGCGGATCCAGCCTGACCCAGGCCACGCCCGGCAGCCCGGTCTTGACCTGCTCCAGGTGGCGCCGCAGCAGCTCGCGGTCGATGCGGGCGCGCACCCGGAACATCAGCTTCTTACGCTCGCTGGCGGTCTCGACCGTCTTGGGCGTGAACTGCGCCTGGCTGGCGACGAAGGAGATCCGCGCCGGGATCGGATAGGCCGGCGCGGCGTCG
>JACCEC012704072.1_pt1 | contig 24645 bp, 22 predicted proteins | sample 7450121 | NCBI WGS metagenome assembly JACCEC01 (sample SAMN15323455, study PRJNA562643) | freshwater metagenome | isolation source: river surface water | place: USA:Blue River Watershed | collected 2017-08-18 | reverse complement strand
GTTGCAACCAACTGGTGGAGGTAAGCGGGATCGAACCGCTGACCTCTTGCATGCCATGCAAGCGCTCTCCCAGCTGAGCTATACCCCCGTTGTTTGCAACGTCGCAGATTGTAACACAACTTTTGGCTTTATCGACTGGCGTCTTTATCGCGTCTTGTCTTGTTGATCTGCATCAGCAAGACTCGCATTGTATAGCGGTTTTCAGGCGCGACGCAAGTTGGTCAAAACTTTTTCGCGCCCCTGCAGGAACAGCACCGCATCGACCGAAGGCGTCTGCGGCGTACCCATCACCAGCACGCGCACCGGCATGGCGAGCGCGGGCATCTTGAGGCCGAACTCGGCCAGCGTGGCCTTGAGCGCGGCGGCGATCGCCTCCTTGCTCCACTCGCACTGCCCGAGCTGGTCGGCGAAGGCGGCAATGGCCGGCTTGACGGCGTCGGTCAGGTGGCTGTCGAGATCGGCCTGCTGCGGCGTCACATCGGTGTAGAAGGCCGCTGCCCAGTCGGCCAGCGCCACGGTGGTGTCGCAGCGGTCCTTGAACAGCGCGCAGATGGCTTCGAGCCGCTCGTCGGCACCGATGCCGCGCTTTTTCAGCTGCTCGGCAACGAGTCGGGCGAGCTCGGCGTCGGGCGTGGTCTTCATGTGCTGGGCGTTGACCCAGCGCAGCTTGGCCTCGTCGAACTGCGCGGCGCTGCGGCCCAGGTGGTCGAGGTCGAACCACTGCAGGAACTGCTCGCGGCTGAAGATCTCGTCGTCGCCGTGGCTCCAGCCCAGGCGCGCCAGGTAGTTCACCATGGCGTCGGGCAGGTAGCCCTCTGCGCGGTACTGCGTCACGGCCTTGGCACCGTTGCGCTTGCTCATCTTCTCGCCCTGCTCGTTGAGCACGGTCGGCAGGTGGGCGTAGACCGGGTGTTCCTTGCCCAGCGCCCTGAAGATGTTGATCTGGCGCGGCGTGTTGTTGATGTGGTCGTCGCCGCGGATCACATGCGTGATCGCCATGTCGAGGTCATCGACGACGACGCAGAAGTTGTACGTCGGCACGCCGACCGGCTCGCCGGGCGCGGCCGGCCGCGCGATCACCAGGTCGTCGAGCTCGGCATTGGCGATCTCGATGCGGCCCTTGACCTTGTCGTCCCAGGCCACCACGCCTTCCCTGGGGTTCCTGAAGCGCAGCACCGGCGCCACGCCCTCGGGAATGGCGGGCAGCACCTTGCCCGGCTCGGGGCGCCAGGTGCCGTCGTAGCGCGGCTTTTCCTTAGCTGCCATCTGGCGCTCGCGCAGCGCATCGAGCTCGGCCATGCTCATGTAGCAGGGATAGACATGGCCGGCGTCGATCAGCTGCTGCAGCACTTCCTTGTAGCGCTCCATGCGCTGCATCTGGTAGAACGGGCCTTCGTCGTGGTCAAGGCCGAGCCAGGCCATGCCCTCGATGATGACATCGACCGCGGCCTGCGTCGAGCGTTCCTGGTCGGTGTCCTCGATGCGCAGGATGAAGTCACCGCCATTGGCGCGCGCGAACGCCCAGGGGTAGAGCGCGGAGCGGATGTTGCCGAGGTGGATGAAGCCGGTCGGCGAAGGGGCGAAGCGGGTGCGGACGCGTTGGGTCATGGCAGATCGATGGTGTTGAGGCCGCGTGCGAGGTCGTCCTGCACGTCCTGGAGATGTTCGAGGCCGACGGCGACGCGGATCAGGCCCTGGCTGATGCCGGCGGCCTGGCGCTGCGCCTCCGACAGCTTGCCGTGCGAGGTGCTGGCCGGGTGTGCGCACAGCGTCTTGGTGTCGCCGAGGTTGGTCGAGAGCGAGAGCACGCGCATCGAGTCGAGGACGTGGAAGGCGCGCGCACGCGCCTGCTCCGGGCTGGCGGCCTTGACGTCGAACGAGACCACCGCGCCGCCGCAGCCATTCATCTGCCTCATCGCCAGCGCGTGCTGCGGGTGGCTGGGCAGGCCGGGGTAATGGACGCGGGAGACGGCCGGGTGCGATTCGAGCCAGTGCGCGAGCTCGATCGCCTGCGCGCTCTGCGCCTTCATGCGCAACTCCAGCGTCTCCAGGCCCTTGAGCACGACCCAGGCGTTGAAGGGCGACAGCACCATGCCCGAGTTCTTCTGCACCGGCAGGAACTTCTCCGTCACCAGGGATTCGCTCGCGCACAGCGCGCCGGCGAGCACGCGCCCCTGGCCGTCGAGGTACTTGGTTCCCGAGTGCATGACGATGTCGGCGCCGAGCTCGATCGGGCGCTGCAGCGCCGGCGTGGCGAAGCAGTTGTCCACCGCCAGCAAGGCGCCTGCGTCATGCGCCAGATCGGCCAGCGCAGCGATGTCGCAGACCTCGCCGAGCGGGTTGGTCGGCGTCTCGGCGAACAGCAAGCGGGTGGCGCCGGGGCGCAGCGCCGCCTTCCAGGCCGCCAGATCGGTCTGCGGCACGATGGAGGTCTCGACGCCGAAGCGCGCGAACTCGGAGCTGATCAGCTTGAGCGTCGAGCCGAACATCGACTGCGAGATGATCACATGGTCGCCGGCCTTGAGCAGGCTGAAGCACATCAGCATGACGGCCGACATGCCCGAGGCGGTCGCCAGGCAGGCCTGCGCGCCTTCGAGCGCGGCCAGGCGCTGCTCGAAGCTGGTGACGGTCGGGTTGCTGGAGCGGCCGTAGGTGTAGCCCTCTTCCTGGCCGCCGAAGCGGCGCGCCGAGGTCTCGGCGCTGGGCTGGACATAGCCGCTGGTCAGATACAGCGCCTCGGAGTTCTCGCCGTACTGGCTGCGCTCGACGGCCATGCGCACGGCCAGCGTCTCGCGTCGCAGGCCATCCCATTTCGGATCGGCCATGTCAGCCCTCCTGCGACGAATTGGGCAGCGCCAGGCGCGAGGTGGCGCCGTCGTCCTCCTCGGTGCCGCCGACGCGCTGCTCGTTCATGCGCACCGCGTCCTCCGAGCTGACGTCGCCGGTGCAGTAGATGCCGTCGAAGCAGGAAGCCTCGAAGCCGTTGAGGTCGGCGCGCAGCTTGCCCACCGCCTGCTTCATCGCATCGACGTCCTGGTAGATCAGCGCATCGCAGCCGATGATCTGGCGGATCTGCTCGAGGCTGCGGCCATGCGCGACCAGCTCGCCCTTGGTCGGCATGTCGATGCCATAGACGTTGGGGTAGATCACCGGCGGCGCGGCGCTGGCCATGTACACCTTGTTGGCACCGGCGTCGCGCGCCATCTGCACGATCTCCTTCGAGGTCGTGCCGCGCACGATCGAGTCATCGACCAGCAGCACGTTGCGGCCCTTGAACTCGCTGCCGATCACGTTGAGCTTCTGGCGCACACTCTTCTTGCGCACCGACTGGCCCGGCATGATGAAGGTGCGGCCGACATAGCGGTTCTTGACGAAGCCCTCGCGGTAGGGCTTGCCCAGGTGCATGGCGAGCTCGGTCGCCGCCGGACGGCTCGACTCGGGAATCGGGATCACGACGTCGATCTCGTCGACCGGCACCATGGTGGTGACGCGCTGCGCCAGCGTCTCGCCCATGTTCAGGCGCGCCTGATAGACCGAGATGCCATCGATGGTCGAGTCGGGACGCGCGAGATAGACGAACTCGAACACGCAGGGGTAGAGCTGCGGATTCGCCGCGCACTGCTCGAAGCGCATGCTGCCGTCGAGGCCGATGAAGACCGCTTCGCCCGGCGTGACGTCGCGCAGGAAGTCGTGGCCGGTGCCCTCGAGTGCCACCGACTCGCTGGCGATCATCACGGTGCCGTCCTTGCTCTGGCCGACGCACAGCGGGCGGATGCCATAGGGATCGCGGAAGGCCAGCAGGCCGTGACCGGCGATCATCGCCACCACCGCGTAGCTGCCCTTGAGGCGCTGGTGCACCGCGCGCACGGCGGCGAACACCGCATCCCGCGTCAGCGCGCCATGGGCACTGGCCTGGGCGAGCTCGTGCGCGAGCACGTTGAGCAGCACCTCGGAGTCGCTCTCGGTGTTGATGTGGCGGTGATCGTTCTGGATCATCTCGCGCTTGAGCTGGTCGGCGTTGGTCAGGTTGCCGTTGTGCGCCATCACGACGCCGAACGGGGCGTTGACGTAGAAGGGCTGGGCTTCCTCCTCGCTGAAGGCGTTGCCGGCGGTCGGATAGCGCACCTGGCCCAGGCCGCAGTTGCCCGGCAGCGCGCGCATGTTGCGGGTGCGGAACACGTCCTTGACCATGCCCTTGGCCTTGTGCATGAAGAACTTGCGCTCGAGCTGGGTCGCGATGCCGGCGGCATCCTGACCACGGTGCTGCAGCAGCAGCAGCGCATCGTAGATCAACTGGTTGACTGGGGCGGTGCTGACGACACCAACGATTCCGCACATAGACGTGATCCTCTAGGATTTTTCAGGGAAAGTATCGGGCGAGGCTTTCCGGCACGGCGCCCTTGAGCAGATGCAGCCCCTGGTCGAGACTGCGCGCTCCGGCCGACGCCTGCCAGCCCCCTTGTTGTTTGAGTGGGGTCATGTTGACCACCAGCGCCACCGCCAGCAGCATGACCAGACCGCGCAGCAGGCCGAAACCGGCTCCGAGCACGCGATCGACCGACCGCAGGCCGGCTGAATCGATCACCTGGCCGATCAGTGCGGACAGCAATCCGGCGCCGAAGGCCACAACGATGAAGACCGTGGCAAAGCCCAGCGCATGGCGCAGCGGTTCGGCGAAATCCTGCAAGGGCAGCCGGGCCGCCGTCCAGCCGGCAAACGACTGCGCGAGCACGAAGGCCATCACCCAGCCCGCGAGCGATAGCAGTTCGCGCACCAGGCCGCGCCACAATCCGAGCAGGACCGAGAGCAGCAGAACCAGCAACAGGAACAGATCGAGCGCAGGCATCAGGAGACCTCAAAGCGCGAGGATGGCGACCGACAGGCCCAGCGCCCTGGCCTTGGCAGCCGCCTTGTCGGCCTCGGCCCGGGTGGTGAAAGGCCCCAGGCGCACGCGGGTACGCGGGCCGTCAGGCGTGTTGCCGACCTGGGTGTACGAGCTCAGGCCGGCGCGTTCGAGCTTCAGGCGCACCTCCTGCGCCAGCGCGGGATCGACGAAGGCGCCGACCTGCACGACATGGCGCGCGGTGGCCGCCTTGTCGTCGGCAGGCTTGTCTGGCAGCGGGGATCTGCCTTCGAGCAGCGCGCGCGCGCGCGCGGAGTCATCGGGCGACCTGCTGGCCGGCCTGGGTTCGGCGGGCTTGTCTGCCGGCCTGGGCTCGACAGGCCTCTTCTCGGGGACGGGTTTGTCCGCGTCCGGTTTCTCGGCGGGTTTCTTTTCCCAAGGCTTGGGGGTCTGGAGGGGCGACACGGCTTCGATGGGCGGCGCCGGCGCGGCAGGCGCTGGCACGGCGACGGGAGCGGGTGTCGCTGCAGGTGCAGGTGCAGGTGCAGGTGCAGGTGCGGGAGCCGGTGCAGCAGGGGTGGCAGGCGCAGGGACAGAAGCGCTGGCGGCCGGTGCGGCTGGCAGCAGTTCCTCCTTGGCATCGAGGCCGGCAATACGCACGCCGGCAGCCGGGGCGGTGTCGCCGAGCGGCTGCGCCGTCTTGCGCGCCGGGATCTCGATCTCGAAGTTGGACGGCTGCGGGCGCGGCTGTGATTCGAACAGCAGCGGAAACCCGATCACCCCGGCCAGCACCAGAAAACTGGCACCCAGCAGCCGGTGCCGCGCACGCCGGCGCACGGTTTCGATGGAGGGGGGCTGAGTCGGGCTGGAGCCGCCCTGCCCGCCGAATCGGGATTTGAACATTCGCCAGTGCTGTGGTTGGAGGGGGCCGCGCCGCGTCGAAGGCCGGCTGCAGGATCAGGCCGGGAGGTGCTTGGCGTCCAGCCGCGGAACCCCGTTTTGCAGCACGCCGCCCACGGTATGGAAAGAACCGAAAACGACAATTCTATCAGCTGGGTCGGCGGCGGCAACCGCCGCGTCGAGCGCCGACCGGGGATCGGGGTACTGGCTGGCCTGCACGCCAGCGCGCGGCAGCGTGCCGCGCCAGATCGCTTCCAGGTCGCTGGCACGCGCGGCGCGCGGCAGTGGCAGATCACAGAAGTACCAGCGGTCGATGAGCGGATTGACGCGCTGCAGCATCGGCAGCAGGTCCTTGTCGGCCATGGCGCCGAACACCGCGTGCGTGGTCGGGTAGTAGCCCATGGCGTCGAGGTTCTCGGTCAGCGCGGCGACCGAATGCGGGTTGTGCGCGACGTCGAGCACCAGCGCCGGCTGGCCCGGCACGATCTGGAAGCGGCCTGGCAGCTCGACCAGCGCCAGGCCGTTGCGCACCGCCTGCGCGGTGACCGGCAGCAGCGGGTGCAGCGCCTCGACCGCTGCCAGCACGCCGGCGGCATTGACCAGCTGGTTGGCGCCGCGCAGCGCCGGATACGCCAGGCCGGCATGGCGGCGGCTGCGGCCGGCCCAGTTCCACTGCTGCTTGTCACCACCGCAGTGGAAGTCGCGTCCGGCGCGCCAGAGGTCGGCGCCGATCTCGAGCGCGCGGTCGAGCACGCTCTGCGGCGGCACCGGGTCACTGACGATGACCGGACGGCCGGTGCGCATGATGCCGGCCTTCTCGTAGCCGATGGCCTCGCGGTCCGTGCCCAGGAACTCGATATGGTCGATGTCGATGCTGGTGATGACCGAGCAGGCCGGCTCGACGATGTTGACCGCATCGAGCCGGCCACCGAGGCCGACCTCCAGGATGATGACGTCTGGCCGCGCGCGCGCGAGCGTCAGCACGATCGCCAGCGTGGTGAACTCGAAGTAGCTCAGGCTGACCTCGGGCTGGTCGGCGCCGCCACGGCGCGCGCGCTCGACGTCGGCGAAGGCCGGCAGCAGCGCGTCGGCGGTGACGATCTGGCCGTCGATGCGGCAGCGCTCCTCGAAATGCACCAAGTGCGGCGAGGTATAGACACCGGTACGGTAGCCGGCCTCGGCGTAGATGGCTTCGAGCAGCGCGCAGGTCGAGCCCTTGCCATTGGTGCCGCCGACGATGATGACCGGACAGGCAGGCTGCAGGCCGCAGCCGTCGTTGAGGCGCTGCGCCACGCTGCGCACCCGCTCCAGCCCCATGTCGATGGTCTTGGGATGGATGCGCTCGCAATGGGCGAGCCAGTCGGTCAGGGTCTGGGGCAGGTCGGCGTGGTGGAGGGAGGTCATCGTGCAGCGGGAAGTGAAGAGACGGGATCGCTGATCCCGACGGATGTCGTATTGTTTCAGAACGGGCCAGCCGCAGCGACCCCGCACAAGCCGCATGGGCATTCGAGAATCGCATCCGGTCTGATGGCTGGCGATATCGCGGCCAGTCTGATCCCGTAACATGGCGCTTGCTGCCCGGCCTGCGAACACGGCCAGCTGGAGATGCCAGGTCACCAGGCTGCTGCAGCCACACACGATGCGTAACGCCACCGAAATCCAGCACGACCTCGACCAGAGCGCCGACGACCTGCGCCGGTTGCGCCTGCGCAACATGCAGCGGGTCGCGCTCGCGCTGCTGGCCGCTGCGGGCTGCGTGCTGGCGGTGGCGCATGCGCTGCGCGCCCGACACCCCGCCTGGGGCTATGTCGCGGCCTTCGCCGAGGCCGCCATGATTGGTGCGATGGCCGACTGGTTCGCCGTCGTCGCGCTGTTTCGCCGTCCGCTCGGACTGCCGATCTGGCACACGGCGATCATCCCGAACAGCAAGGACGACATCGGCCGCAACCTGGGCGGCTTCGTCGAAAACCATTTCATCACCGAGGAGGCGATCGGCCACAAGATCCGGCAGGCCGACCCCGCGCGCCGGATCGGCATCTGGCTGCTCGACCCCGCACACACCGCCGCGCTGGGTCAGCCGACAGCGCAAATCGCCAGACAGCTGATCGAGGCGCTCGACCATGAGCAGATCCGGGACCGGGTACGCGCGCTGGCCAGCCAGCAACTGACCGAGGTCGATTTGTCGGGAACGGCGGGGGCGCTGATGGAGCGTCTCATGCAGAGCGGTCGGCACCAGGAACTGCTCGACGCTCTGCTCGACGGCGCCAGCGCCTATCTCGGCGATACCGAGCAGCTGCCGACCATCAGCCAGTTCCTGATCGAGAGCCTGGGCGTCGAGAACTCGATGATGAAGATGGCGATCAACGCCTGCGCGCCGCGCTCGGTCGCGTCACTGAAGCAGAAGCTCGACGAGGTCAGGCGCGATCCGGCGCACCGCTTGCGGCGCTTGTTCGACGGCTGGATGGAGCAGTTCGCGCTGCGGCTGAAAGCCGATCCGCAATGGGCGCAGAAGATCCGCCGCCATCAGGCCGAACTGGTGCAGGACGCGCAGGTGCAGCAGCAGCTGGCGGGGTTGTGGGACGGACTCAAGGGCCGGCTGCTGCACGACCTGGGCCAGGAACAGCCGGCACTGCTGCGCCAGATCCAGGCCGGAATCGAAAAGCTCGGCCAGCTGCTGGACGAGAGGCCCGAGCTGCGGCAATGGCTGAACCAGGCGATCGAGGACGGCAGCGCTGCGCTGATCCGCCAATACCGCGGCGAGGTCGGCAAGTTCATCGAGCAGCAGCTGGCGAAATGGACGCGCGAGGAAATGAGCCAGCGCATCGAGCTGGCGATCGGGCGCGACCTGCAGTTCATCCGCATCAACGGCACGATCGTGGGCGGGCTGATCGGGCTGCTGATCCATGCGCTCATGCAGGCAACCGGCTGATTGCAATCACGAGAGGCAACATGGCAAACGAGTTCGACGACGGCAGCTTCTGGGACAAGGTCAGGCATTTCGCGCTCAAGGCTGGCCGCGAAGTGATCGAGAAGGCGCTGTGGCTGTACTACGCCGCCCGGCAACCCCAGACGCCAGCCTGGGCCAGGACCGTGATCTACGGCGCACTGGCCTACTTCGTGCTGCCGGTCGATGCAGTGCCCGACGCGATCCCGGTCGCCGGTTTCACCGATGACCTGGGCGCGCTGGCCGCGGCGCTGGGGACCGTGGCGATGTACGTGACCGATGAGGTCAAGACCATGGCGGCAGAGAAGATGAAGGCGTGGTTCGGGGCCTGAGTGAACCTCCAGCCATCCCTGCGGCACAATCCCTGCCATGATCAAGGTCCATGGCATCCCCAACTGCGACACGGTGAAGAAGGCGCGCGCCTGGCTGACCGCGCACGGCGTCGCGCACGAGTTCCACGACTTCAAGAAGCAGGGCGTGCCCGAGGACAGGCTGGCCGCCTGGCAAGCAGCCGTCGGCTGGGTCAGGCTGCTGAACCGCCGTGGCCCGACCTGGCGCCAGCTCGATCCGGAAGTGCAGGCCGGCGTGGTCGATGCGGCCAGCGCCCGCCCGGTCATGATGGCGCACAGCAGCGTGATCAAGCGCCCGGTGGTCGATTGGGGGAATGCCATCACGGTCGGCTTCGATGCCGAGGACTGGGCTGCCCGCATCTGATCCGACATTCGCCGCCGGCCCCGCCGCCCGCCCCTCTAAAATGGCGGGTTGGTGCGTCGCTGCCGGCGGCGCAAGGCTTTTCACCCTTTTCAAGCGCGATTTCTCGCCAGCGAACCCCATGAGCATCACCCAGATCGACGGCGTGTCCGTCAACACCCAGGCCAGCGTCTATTTCGATGGCAAGTGCGTCAGCCATGGCATCACCTTCCCCGATGGCACCAGGAAGTCGGTCGGCGTGGTGCTGCCCGCCACCCTGACCTTCAACACCGGCGCGCCCGAGATCATGGAATGCGTCGCCGGGTCCTGCGAGTACAAGCTCGCCGGCAGCGACGCCTGGCTCAAGTCCGGCCCTGGCGAACAGTTCAGCATTCCGGGCAACAGCAGCTTCGAGATCCGCGTGACCGAGGCCTACCACTACATCTGCCACTTCGGCTGATCACGAGGACAACCAGATGGCCACCATCCTGCAAAACCTGCCCGTCGGCCAGAAGGTCGGCATCGCCTTCTCGGGCGGCCTCGACACCACCGCCGCGCTGCTGTGGATGAAGAACAAGGGCGCCCTGCCCTATGCCTACACCGCCAACCTCGGCCAGCCCGACGAGAGCGACTACGACGAGATCCCGCGCAAGGCGATGGGCTACGGCGCCGTCCAGGCACGCCTGATCGACTGCCGCACCCAGCTCGCGCACGAGGGCATCGCCGCGCTGCAATGCGGCGCCTTCCACATCAGCACCGCGGGCGTGACCTACTTCAACACCACGCCGCTGGGGCGTGCCGTCACCGGCACCATGCTGGTCGCCGCGATGAAGGAGGATGACGTCAACATCTGGGGCGACGGCTCGACCTACAAGGGCAACGACATCGAGCGTTTCTACCGCTACGGCCTGCTGACCAACCCGGCGCTCAAGATCTACAAACCCTGGCTCGACCAGGCGTTCATCGACGAGCTCGGCGGCCGCAAGGAGATGAGCGAGTTCCTGATCGCCAACGGCTACGACTACAAGATGTCGGTCGAGAAGGCGTACAGCACCGACAGCAACATGCTCGGCGCCACGCACGAGGCCAAGGACCTGGAGCACCTGAACTCGGGCATCCGCATCGTCAACCCGATCATGGGCGTGGCGTTCTGGAAGGACGAGGTCGCGGTCAAGGCCGAGGAAGTCACCGTGCGCTTCGAGGAAGGCATGCCGGTCGCGCTCAACGGCCAGACCTTCGCCAATCCGGTCGAGCTGATCCTGGAAGCCAACCGCATCGGCGGCCGCCACGGCCTGGGCATGAGCGACCAGATCGAGAACCGCATCATCGAGGCCAAGAGCCGCGGCATCTACGAGGCCCCGGGCCTGGCGCTGCTGTACATCGCCTACGAGCGTCTGGTGACCGGTATTCATAACGAGGACACCATCGATCAGTACCGCGACAACGGTCGCCGCCTCGGCCGGCTGCTGTATCAGGGCCGCTGGTTCGACCCGCAGGCCCTGATGCTGCGCGAAACCGCACAGCGCTGGGTAGCCCGCGCCGTCACTGGCACGGTCACCCTGGAGCTGCGCCGCGGCAACGACTACAGCCTGCTCAACACCGAGTCGGCCAACCTCACCTACAAGCCTGAGCGGCTCACGATGGAAAAGGGCGAGTCCATGTTCTCGCCGCGCGACCGAATCGGCCAGCTGACGATGCGCAATCTGGACATTACCGATACCCGCGACAAACTGGGCGTGTACGCGGGCGCTGGCCTGCTGTCGGCGGGCGACGAGCACCATCTGCTGCGTCTGACCGGCGGGAAGTAAGCGCTTTCTGCGGCCAACACGTCGTTCGCACCCAAAGCCCGCCTCGGCGGGCTTTTCACTTTTCAGGCCAGCGGCTGGCACAGGTACAGCCACAGGCATAGACATCGGCACCGGCTGACGCGCAGGCACGCCCAACACCCCTGGCCACAGGCCGAGGCCGCGGCGAAATTATTGGCAGCTCAACTTGATTGATGAGGGGTTGCCATGTCCATGCTACGTAAATTTTTCGTTTTGGCTTTGGGCTCCGGTCTGGCCAAGACCGCCTGGGACCGTTACCGCCAGAAGAACGCCAACGCCGCCAGCAGCGACGACCTGCGCCGGCGCCACTCCGACGAGCGAGGCATCCACGGAGTCGCTGCCCTGCGAAGGGCCGACCGCGAGACTCACAAGCACAAGGGGTGAGGCGGCGCTGGTCTCACACCACTACCGGCTCGGGCTCGAGCCGAATGCCAAAGCGCTCGTACACGCTGGTCTGGATGGCCCGCGCCAAAGTGACCACCTCTCCACCGGTAGCGCCTCCGCGATTGACCAGCACCAGGGCCTGCTTCTCGTACACGCCCGCCTGCCCCACGGACTTGCCCTTCCAGCCGCAGGCGTCGATCAGCCAGCCGGCGGCGAGCTTCACCGTGCCGTCGGGCATGGGGTAGTGCACGATGTTCGGCTCGCGGGCAATGATGTCCGCGCACTGGTCCTGGGTGACCGTGGGATTTTTGAAAAAGCTGCCGGCGTTGCCGATCACCGCCGGGTCGGGCAGCTTGGCGCGGCGGATGGCACAGACCCAGTCGTAGATCTGGCGCGCGCTCGGAGTCGCGATACCGGTCTCAGCGGCCTTGCGCTGCAGGTCCAGGTAGGAAAGTTCGGGCTTCCAGGGCTTGGGCAGGCGAAAGCGCACCCGCAGGATCAGGGCCTGACCTGCCAAGCCAAAGTCCCCTTCCTTGGCGGGAACATGCTTGAACACCGAATCCCGGTAGCCAAAGGCGCACTGGGCGGCGTTGAGCGTGAACACCTGCCCGGTAGCCAGGTGCATCGCGTCGAGCGACTCGAAGCGGTCTTGAAGCTCCACCCCGTAGGCACCCACGTTTTGCACCGGGGCCGCGCCCACGCTGCCGGGGATGAGGGCGAGGTTTTCCAGCCCCGGTAGTCCCTGGTCCAGGGTCCAGGTGACAAGGGCATGCCAGTTGACGCCGGCGCCGGCCTCGACGATGACCGCCCGGGGGCCGTCTTCCACCACCCGTATGCCGGGGATTTCAACCTTGAGCACCAGGGCCTTGACGTCGCCGGTGAGCACAATATTGCTGCCCCCACCGAGCACAAACTTCGGGTCGGCAGCCCGCCCGGGCTCGGCCAACAGGGCCCGAAGGTCGTCCTCCGAGCGCACCCGCAGCAGTTCGCGGGCCCGGGCGACGATGCCGAAGCTGTTGTGCGGTTGCAGCGGGACCTGGTGCTCGACGATCATGGGAGAATTGTCGCATCCGACCCCTGTCCGGGCGGGCTCCGCGCCACCCGGCCCCCGTGCATCTGCCCCCGGAGACACCATGCCCTCTTTCGACACCGTCTGCGAACCCAATCTGGTCGAAGTGAAGAACGCCGTCGAGAACGCGGCCAAGGAAATCGGCACCCGCTTTGACTTCAAGGGAACCTCAGCCGCCCTGGAACTCAAGGACAAGGAAATCACCCTGTTCGGAGACGCCGAGTTCCAGTTGCAGCAGGTCGAGGACATCCTCACCGCCAAACTGGCCAAGCGCAATGTCGACGTCCGATTCCTGGACAAGGGCGATGCGCAAAAAATCGGTGGCGACAAGGTCAAGCAGGTGGTCAAGGTGCGCAGCGGCATCGAGTCTGAGGCTGCCAAGAAGATCCAGCGCCTGATCAAGGACAGCAAGCTCAAGGTTCAGGCTGCCATTCAGGGCGACGCAGTGCGCGTCACGGGTGCCAAGCGCGACGACCTGCAGGCCGCCATGGCCCTGATCCGCAAGGACATTGCCGACCTGCCCCTGTCCTTCAACAACTTCCGCGACTGATCGTCGACTGATTGACGACTCATGGGGCCACCCGCACCCACGCCCCCCGCCACAGCGTCCGAGGACAACACGGCTCTCGGGCCCCTGCGCGTACCGGTCTTCCGGCTGCTCTGGCTGACCTGGCTCACCGCCAACACCACCATGTGGATGAACGATGTCGCGGCCGCCTGGCTGATGACATCCTTGACCAGCACCCCCCTTTGGGTGGCGCTGGTGCAGGCGGCCTCCACTTTGCCCGTCTTCCTGTTGGCCCTGCCCTCCGGCGCCCTGGCCGACATCGTCGACCGACGCCGCTATTTCATGGTGACCCAATTCTGGGTGGCTGGTAACGCCATCCTCACCTGCGTGGTGGTGCTGGCCGGCTGGATGACGCCCAGCCTTTTGCTGGCACTGACCTTCGTCAATGGCATCGGGCTAGCGATGCGGTGGCCGGTCTTCGCAGCCATCATCCCGGAGGTACTGCCCCGGCCTCTGATGCCCCAGGGCCTAGCCTTGAACGGCATCGCGATGAACGGCTCGCGCATCATCGGGCCGCTGCTGGCTGGGGCGATCATCGGCGCAGCAGGAAGTGCCTGGGTCTTCGTGCTCAACGCCCTGCTCTCGGTGATAGCAGGCTTCATCATCATGAGCTGGAACCGGGTTCATAAGGAGCATGTGCTCGGCCGCGAGCGCCTGCCCTCCGCAATGCGGGTGGGCCTGCAATACGTGGCCCAGTCGGCACGGCTGCGCGGCATCCTGGTGCGGATCGGTCTGTTCTTTTTCCACTCGACGGGTCTGCTGGCCTTGCTGCCCCTGGTGGCCCGCGCCCTGCCCGGTGGCGGCGCTGGCACCTTCACCCTGTTGCTGTCGGCGATGGGCTGCGGCGCCATCGTTGCCGCCTTGCTGATGCCCCGGCTACGTGCCGCCATGAAGCCCGAAACCATGATGCTGGGCGGCACCTTCTTGCAAGCATGCGCCATGGCTACTGCGGTCTATGCGCCGGGACTGCCAGTCGCTCTTCCTGCGATGTTTTTTGCCGGCACCGCATGGATCTCGGTGGCCAACACCCTCACCGTCGCCGCCCAAATGTCCCTGCCTGACTGGGTGCGGGCGCGGGGTATGTCCATCTACCAGATGGCGGTGATGGGCGCAGCCGCGAGTGGCGCGGCAATCTGGGGTCAGGTGGCCACGCTGGCCAATGTGCAGCAGGCGCTCACCCTGGCGTCGATCACCTCGGTGACTGCCGCGCTGCTTATGCACTGGCGCAAGCCCCTGCCGCCCAGCCAGATCGACCTCACCCCTGCCCGGGTCATTCTTGTGCCCGAGTTGCCAGAGCGCCCCGGTAGGGGCCGGGTCCTGACCCGGGTCGAGTACCAGATCGACCCAGACCGGGCCGATGAGTTTCTGGCGCTGATGGAAGACAGCCGACGCGGCCGGCTGCAGCAGGGCGCGCTCGAATGGCAGCTGCTGCACGACGTGGGCGAGCCCGGTCACTATGTGGAGCAGATCGTGGACGAATCCTGGACCGAGCACCTGCGCCGCTTCGACAGGTTCAATGTCACGGATGCCCAACTCCGCGAGCAGCGCCAAGCCCTTCACATCGGCGAGGGCCCGCCGAAAGTGACGCGCTACATCATCGAGCAGACCTGAGGCGCTCTGCCGCCGCTTGCCTCAGGCCTTCTTGGCTCCCAGGCGTGACTCAGTGCCGGCCACCAGGCGGTTGATGTTCTCGCGGTGGCGCCAGACCAGCAGCAGACCCATGATCACCAAGGCCGCCACCAGCGGCGGCCGCGCGACCCAGACCACGCCGCTGGCGAGCAGGAAGTAGACCGGTGCAAAGGCAGCGGACACCAGGGAGGCCAGCGAGGAGTAGCGGAAGAAGTAGGCCACGATCAGCCAGGTGGCACCGGTGGCCAAGCCCAGGACCCAATCAATACCGAAAACCGCGCCCAGGAAGGTAGCCACGCCCTTGCCGCCCTGAAAGCGGAAAAATACCGGGTAGAGATGGCCGAGGAAGGCCGCCACCGCGACCCCGGCCACCACGCCCTCGCCCAGGCCCCAGGCGCCGCCCCAATGGCGCACCGCCAGCACCGGCAGCAAGCCCTTGCAGGCGTCAAGCAGCAAGGTGACCAGCGCCGCGACTTTGCTGCCCGAGCGCAGCACATTGGTGGCGCCGGGGTTGCCGCTGCCGAAGCTGCGCGGGTCGGACAGGCCCATCAGCCGGCTCACGATGATGGCGAAGGCCAGCGAACCCAGCAGGTAGGCGGCCAGCACAGTCAGCCCGGGGGCGGCGATCAGCAAAAGGTGGGCAGCAGAGTTCATCGCTGGCCATTGTGCCAGCGGCCGCCAACCGCCCCGCGGGTTCAGGAGTGGGTGTGCTTGGACAGGCCCAGGAAGGTGCTCCTCGCGTCTTTGTCGGTGAGGCCGAACCGGTTGAAGAGCGGCTCACCCTTCAGCTTCGTGCCGCCCAATCCGGTGTTGCGGGCTTGGACCTGCGTGCTGCCGCCAGACGCATGGATGGCGCCGAGCTGGCGCGAGCGCGTATCCGTGACCGGCGCGTCCAGCGGCGGCACCACGCCGGTGGTGGCAATTTCGATCACCATCTGCCGCGCCTGCGTCTCGGCGGCGGAGGTGCGGTCTTTGCCGCTCTTGCAGTTGATCAGGGTGGCGGTGGGCCCGCCCAAGCGGCTGGCCAGCACGATCAGGCGGGTGGCGAGCTTGTACGGGTCGTTGCCAGCGCTCTGCTGGGCGTCGCTGGCGTAGAGGGTTCCGATCTGCGCGGCCAGGGTCCGCAGGATGGTCTTTTCGCGCTCTGTAACGCCATCGGAAGCGAGCCGGCCTCCCAGCCAGCCTGTGACCCCGGCAGGTGCCTGGCCAAGCCCGCAGACCGCCCAGGCCTCTGGGGTGGCGCCCAGCAGGCGCTGCATCGCCCGGCGGTTGTCTGCATCCGTTTCGGCGTGCGCACCCAGCAGGAATTCCATACCCTTGCCGCCCGTTCCCTCTTCGTTGACCGGAACGTTGAGCGCCGACACCTCGAACTTCACCTGCATCTGCCGCACAGGTGAGTCCTCGCCGTCCACGCGCGCCATCAACAGACGCCCCTGCGCGTCCCGGCGCAGATTGCCCGCTTCATCGAGAGAAGGCATGGGCATGTCGATACCCTTGAGCGCCTCGAGGTCGTCCCAGGCCTGGCGCTGGTCGTGCCACATAGACCGCTCGTTCCCCTTGTAGCTGCCGAGGGTCCGCCAGAAATCGGGGGTCATGAGCGACACCGAGGTCAGGCGAACCGTGACCGGCTCGCTGCGCTGGCTCTGGCGGACCAGTCGGATGATTTCATCGTCCGGCAGGGCTGCCATGGCGGCCTGGGCCGCCTCGCGGGCGCGGTTGAGGCTGGCCGCACGACGGACGACGTCGATCAGGGGCGGCTCACCGCGGCGCGCCCGGTCTGCGTGCGGCACTGAAGCAGCACCTGCGGCACCCGCGCCGGCTGCTGGCGGGGTGGCCTGCGCTCCACGGGGTGGCCGTTTGCCCCGAATCCGGGTGGCTGCCGCAGCGGGGTCGCTCGCCGCCGCTTCAGCCTGCAGGCTGTCCAGACGCGCGTCCTTGAAGAGTCGCCGGTGGTCGTCGCGGGCCAGGTCGCCGGCCACACGATGCAGGTCTTCGTCGCGGAGTTTTTTGATGCCTTTGCGGGTCAGCTGGTTGGGGGAGAGCACGCCATGGCGGACGAGCGTCAGGCCGCACTGGCCGTCGGCCGCGGCCATCTTCGATACGTGCAAGGTCACCGCGTGCTTGTGCTGGGTCCGCTCATGGCAATGGGCACCCTGAACCCCGTCGGCGGCGTAGTCCGCGTGGAGGGCGTCGGAGACCCAAATGGCCGGACGCTGCTCGCAGTTGAGCACCAGCGCCTGGCGCACGGACCGTCCCTGGACCATCCCGGATTGGGTTTCGATCGGCACGACCACCCGGGTGCTAACGACCTCGTTCGGCCGTCTGCTGAGCATCTGGGTGTAGATGCGGTCGAAGGCTTTCTCGACCGCCTTGTTGCTGGTCCGCTCGTTCCACCAGCGTTTGACTTTGGCCAAGGGGCTGGAGCCGGTAGGCACTGCCTGCCCGGCCGCCTCGCGGGCATCTTGTACCGCTCGCTTGACGCAGGCCAATGCAAACGCACGCTCAGGCATCTGGGCCAGGTCGGGGAAAGCCCCGCGCAAGATCGCATCACGAACCAGGCGCTTGCCTCCGTCGGGCAGGTCGCCCGCGGATTTGCCAAGCCCGAGCACATCACCGGGCTCGCCCAGGCGCTTTGCCTGTGGGTCGCGCGCCTGCGCGTGCAACTCACCGGCACGCTCGCGGAAGATGAAGCTCAGATGCGCGAACGGCCGAGCGGCCTGCGCTAGAGGGTCACGGTCAAGGTCAGGGTTGAGGTCAGGTTTGAGGTCGGGGGCCAGGGCTGCGCCCTTGCCATCGGGCGCGAGCGTGCTGGCGCGCGGGCTGGCGAGTGGGCTGGCGAGCGGGCGGTCGGGGGAAGTTCCGTCCGCCCGGGAAGGGCTCGTAGCCCCAGCTCGGTCGGGTGAGGCACTGGCCGACAGCACGCTGGCTCGGGAAGGGCTGGCGGTGCTCCAGGCCGCGCTGGACAGGCTCGCGGCGGAGGAGGTGGAGGAAGTGGATGAGCTGGACGTCGGGCTGGCGGCGCTGGCGGTGGGGCTGGCAAGCCCAGCCCGGGTGCCGGACGCGCCCTTCACCGGCGTCGACAGGCCAGACAGGGATGCGCCACGCTCCGGGGGCAAGGCTCGGACCGCGCGGGTGTCGATCGGTCGATCGAGGAGCAGCTCGTCCAGGGTGGCGGCGGCAGTGTCCCAGAACAGCGCCTTGGCATCGAGCATCCTGGGCAGGTACAGGGCGTGGTGAACCTCGGATTCCGCCAGGTAGTCCGCCCGATCTATGAGCATGCGGGGCAACTCGTCCGCCAGCAGCTGGCAGGCCTCGTGGACCTGGAGCCAACTCAGTTGGGCGCCGGCGGGGCGCGAACCTCCGGCGCCGGGGGCGGGGCCCAAGCCAGCGGCGGCGCCCTTGGCCAGGTAATCGGCCGGAAAGGCGCGGTCCCAGCGCTTGAAGGCCCGGTCCAGCAGAGTGGCTTGGTCTTTTATCTGGCGGGTGAGCGCCTCGCGCGCCTTCGGCCGCGTGATGCCACCCGGCTCGGCCAGATCCAGGGCCTTGTGGACCTGGTCGCGCAGCAAGGTCAGTTTCCGAAGCACCTCGGGGGCATCGGGGTCGAGCGCAGGGGCTTCAGCGCGCCGCCCGGCAGACCGGGCGAAATGGCTGCTGCCACCGCTCGCCAGCACCTGGGCCGAAAGCCGCGCATGCGCCTCGTCAATCAAGTGGACTGCGGCTTGTACGGGCGACGGGGCGGGCGCGTACGGCCCCGTACTCTCAACTGCCCGCGTCGCGAGGGGTGTTGAGGCTGCCGCGCCAGAAGGCAGCCCCTTGAAATAGGCTGAGAGACGACGCGTGTGGACCTGAACCTTGCCGTCATCACGCGGGGATGACGGAGGGGTGCCCTCCGGAGTCTGCGTCGTAGTGCGGGCGAAATCCTGTCGGTTGAGAGAGGAGGAGGACGATTGCATGATGGCGGCTCGCTGCATAGGACCGCCATCTGTAACCCGAACCCGGGCGCAGTTCAGGTCACAGCTTAGGCCGCCGGGTCACGGATCTCGGCGCGGACCTGATCAATGGAGGCCAACAGCTCGGGCGAGAGGCGGGTGCCCCAGGCGTCGATGTCCTCGTCAAGCTGCGCCAGCGAGGTCACCCCAATGATGGTCGAGGCCACCTGCCACTTGGTGTAGCAAAAGGCCAGCGCCATTTGGGTGGGCGTGAGCCCGTGGTCGCGCGCGAGCTGGTTGTAGCGACGCGCAGCTTCCAGGGCGGCGGCACGCCCCCAGCGCTGCCTGCGCACCGACTCGTACTTGGCGATCCGGGCCTCGGCAGGTGCGGCCGGCCCGCTGTGCCCGGATGCGTCGTACTTGCCCGTGAGCAGGCCAAAGCCCAGGGGCGAGTAAGCCAGCAGGGAGACATCCAGCCGGTGCAGGGTCTCGTCCAGGCCGTTTTCGAGCGCGCGGCTGACGAGGCAGTACGGGTTCTGCACAGTGGCCACCCGCGGCAGGGCGTGCTGCTCGGCGAGACGCACGAACTCATGCACGCCATAGGGCGACTCGTTGGAAAGACCCACGTAGCGGATCTTGCCCTGGCGGACCAGCTTGTCCATGGCTTCGAGCTGCTCGTGGATCGAGGTCTGGCTGCGCTCCTGGGTCGGGTCGTAATACAGGGCGCCAAAGGTGGGCACATGGCGCTCGGGCCAGTGGATCTGATAGAGGTCGATCACGTCCGTCTGGAGCCGGCGCAGCGAGCCTTCGCAGGAGGCGACGATGTCGGCGGCAGTCATGCCCAAGCCCTCGCGCACCCAGGGCATGCCGCGCGAGGGACCGGCCACCTTGGAGGCCAGTACCACCTTGGCGCGTGCACCAGGGGTCTTTGCGAACCAGTTGCCCAGAATGGTCTCGGTGGCGCCATAGGTCTCGGCGCGTGCGGGCACCGCGTACATCTCGGCGGTGTCGAGGAAGTCGATACCGCGTTCGAGGGACCGGTCCAGGATGGAGTGCGACAGGGCCTCGGGCCCCTGCTCGCCGAAGGTCATGGTGCCCAGGCAAATGGGAGAAACCTGCAGGGCGCTACGGCCGAGGCGGACGGGGGTCATGGTCATGGTGTGGGTGGCGGGGAAAGAAATTCTGGAGACCCTCGATTGTCCCGTGCTTGACTGCTCGCGTCGAGGCTGCTCCGTATGATCGAACTGATGTACACCCCGCGCCGTCCCTCCCGCCTCGAATCCGTCCGCCTGCGCGGCATGCCGCACCAGGTGCGCCTGTGGGGCGAGCCGCAGCCCGGACGGCCGCCGCTGGTGCTGGTGCATGGCTGGATGGACGTCTCGGCCTCCTGGCAGTTCGTGGTCGACGCAATGCAGGAGGACCGCTTCATCATCGCCCCCGACCTGCGCGGGTTCGGCGGCACCGAGATGGCGGGGGTCGACCATTACGTGTTTGCCGACTACCTGGGTGACCTTGAGTTCCTTCTTGACCATTACGCGCCAGAGCAGGCGGTGGACCTGGTAGGCCACAGCATGGGGGGCAATGTCTGCATGCTGTACGCCGGCGTGCGGCCCGCGCGGGTGGCCCGCCTGGGCAACCTGGAGGGCTTTGGCATGCCCGCCACCCGGCCGTCCCAGGCACCGGGACGCTACGCCGCCTGGCTGGACGAGCTCAAGGCCTTTCACCGTGGCGAGACGACGATGGCCAGTTACGACGACGCCCAGGGCGTCGCCCGGCGCCTGATGAAAACCAACCCGCGGCTCCCAGAAGATAAAGCCCAGTGGCTGGCGCAGCACTGGGCCCGGCCCGACGCCGACGGCCGCTGGCGCATCCTCGGCGACCCGGCGCACAAACTGAGCAGGGCGAACATCACCCGGCTGGATGAAACGCTGGAGCTGTACCGGCGCATCACTGCCCCCCTGCTCTGGGTCGAGTCGAGTACCGAGAGCTTGTCTGTCTGGTGGAAGAAAGCCAACTTCACTCTCGCCGAGTTTCACCAGCGCCTGGACGAAGTGCCCCGCGTCCGCCGCGCCAAGGTGATGGACGCCGGCCACATGCTGCACCACGACCAACCCGCGGCTGTCGCCCTCGAGATTGAGACTTTGTTGGCAGAAACTGCCTGAGCCTGGCGTCGGAGCGGCGGAGATATTGATGTAGGACGCGTCCTGCGCCAAGCTGCATCGCATGTTCGATGAGGTGGCTGTCTTGACCTTCCGACGCGCAACTCCCTCCCGCTTCAGCGGGATATCCAAGGCGGTATCTGGCACCGCTGTCTCCGCTGCAATCGCAGTCACGGCGCTCTTCGCCGCCGACCAGGCCGACGCTGCCCCGGCGCTTGCCGCCGAACATGCGCAGGTCGACGAGGCGGGCCTGGCCACGCTCTGGGAGGCCCTCTGGCACCAAAGCGGTACGCCCACCCGGCTGGTGCGCTGGGAGCAGCCGGTACGCTGGCGCCTGTCGGGCCGCAACCTGCCCGCGCACCGGGAAATGGTGCTGCGCGCGCTAGCTGCGGTGAGCCAGGAAACCGGCATACCCTTCACCGAAGCCAACGCAGACCCCGAAGACCCCGATGGGGCGGACGCCGCCGCACCCAACCTGCGCATCGAGATCGTCGCCAACACCGCACTCGAAAACCGCCAGCCCTGCGTGACCACGCTGGACTTCCGCACCGAGACGCAGATCGACAGCGCCCTGGTCCAAATGCGCGAGCGCGACGTCTTGCGCTGCGCCCACCACGAGGCCATGCATGTCATGGGCGTGCGCGGACACCCGGCGGGCAAGACGGTGCTGAGTTACTTCCCGGTCAAGGTCGACAGCCTGTTGCCGCTGGACCGCGCACTGCTGCGGGCCTGGTACTCGCCGCGCATGCGGCCCGGTATGACACCCTTCGAGGCCCTGCCGGTGCTGGCGCAGGAGTGGCTGGCGCTGCAACCAGACCCGCTGGCGGCGGCGGCGGCGCGGGACCGCTTCTTCGCCGACACGGTGGCCGCGATGCGCGCCTACGCCGAGGGGACCGGCGACATCCCCGCCATCATCCGCCGCTCGGGCAAGGCCACTGCGGAGGGGGTGCGTCTGGGGCGCGGCGAAATGGGCTACTTTCTGGGCGTGGCCTACCTCGAAGGGACTACGGTGAGCGCGCCAGACCGGGAGGCGGCACTGCGGTGGCTGGAGCGCTCGGCCAGCGTTGGCAACCGCACCGCCCAGGCCCGTCTGGCCGGCATGCGCTGAGAGCCAGAGGTCGGGCCGCCCCCCCCGGGCGCCCCGAGCGCCCCTACAGCCCAGATAGGCCACATAGGCCAGAGCGGGCCTGACCCGTTACGCTCCCCAGCGAGCCCGGTCCGCATGCGAAAATCAGGGGCTATACCGAACACCTTCGAATCGAGCCCCTCATGGACGCAGAACAAATCAATGCCATCGGCAGCACATTGACCGACCTCCAGGCCCGCACCGCGGACCTCCGGAGGTATCTTTGACTACGATGCCAAAGCCGAACGCCTGAGAACCGTCAACGCATCGCTGGAAGACCCAGCGGTGTGGAACGACCCCAAGAAGGCCCAGGAACTGGGCAAGGAAAAAAAGCAGCTCGACGACATCGTGCTGCAAATCCAGACGCTGGACCGGGACCTGGCCGACAACCTCGAGCTCCATGAGATGAGCAAGGAAGAGGGCGACGAGGCGGGCCTCGCCACCATCGAGGCCGACGCCGCCCGCCTGCGTGCCATCGTCGAAAAGCTCGAGTTCCGGCGCATGTTCGACAAGCCGGCCGACCCGATGAACGCCTTCCTGGACATCCAGGCTGGCGCGGGCGGCACCGAAGCCTGCGACTGGGCCAGCATGCTGCTGCGGCAATACCTCAAGTACGCCGAGCGCAAGGGCTTCAAGTCCAACGTGGAAGACGAGACCGGCGGCGACGTCGCCGGCATCAAATCGGCCACCATCAAAATTGAGGGTGAGTACGCCTACGGCCTGCTGCGTACCGAGACCGGCGTGCACCGCCTGGTACGCAAGTCGCCCTTCGACTCCTCCGGCGGGCGCCACACCAGCTTTGCCTCGGTCTTCGTCTACCCCGAGATCGAAGACTCGGTCGAGATCAACATCAACCCGGCCGATGTGCGGATCGACACCTTCCGCGCCTCGGGCGCCGGCGGGCAGCACATCAACAAGACCGACTCCGCGGTGCGCATGACCCACGTGCCCACCGGCATCGTGGTGCAGTGCCAGGACAGCCGCAGCCAGCACTCCAACCGTGATGTGGCCTGGCAGCGCCTGCGCTCGAGGCTGTACGACCATGAAATGCGCAAGCGCATGGAAGAACAGCAAAAGCTCGAGGACACCAAGACCGATGTGGGCTGGGGTCACCAGATCCGAAGCTATGTGCTGGACCAGTCCCGCATCAAGGATCTGCGCACCAGCGTCGAAATCTCCAACACCCAGAAGGTGCTCGACGGCGACCTCGACGCCTTCATCGAGGCCTCACTCAAGCAGGGCGTGTGATGCGTGAACTGCCTGAGCGCGGGGCGGATGGTGGCGGCCTTAGCGGGTCAGCTGGGGGAAGGGCTGTTGCACGCTGTGTCCGCGGCCTGATTTTCGACATGGATGGCACCATGATCGACTCCATGCCCTATCACGCCCGCAGTTGGGAGACCTTTTGTAACCGCCACGGCCTGAACATGCCGATGGCCGAGGTTCTGCGGCGTACCACTGGCCGCACCGGCACCGAGGCGGTCCGTGTGCTCCTGGGCGAGATGAGCGACGCGCGCGCCAATGAGCTGGTGCACCAGAAAGAGCAGGACTACCGCAACCTGTTCGCTCCCGTCTTCCGGGAGGTGGCTGGCTTCGGCCGCTTTCTGCAAGCCGCACTCGAGCAGGGCCTGGCTTTTGGCGTGGCCACCGCGGGCGACCAGGCCAACATCGCCTTTGCCTTGGGTCACCTCGCACTGAAAACGCCGCCCCAGGCCATCGTTGGTGGCGACGAGGGGCTGCGGGGCAAGCCCGAACCCGACCTCTTCCTCGAGGCGGCACGCCGCCTTGGACTGCCCCCCGAGGACTGCATCGTCTTCGAAGACGCGCCCTTCGGCATCGAGGGCGCCCGCCGTGCAGGCATGCGCGCGGTGGCGATCTGCACTTCCCATACCGCGTCCGCACTGAATGGCGACCATGTGATCGCCCAGGCTCCGGACTACCTCACTCTGCTGGACAAGCGCTTTTTGGAGAACCTCCATGCGTGAAGGACAAAGCACCCTCATCCGCCGCGCCGACTACCAGGCGCCGGCGTTCTGGATCGACACCGTCGACCTCACCTTCGACCTCGACCCTGCCAAGACCCGGGTGCTCAATCGCATGCGGGTGCGCCGCAACCCCGACGTGCCGGCGCAGCCGCTGCGGCTGGACGGCGAGGAACTCAATCTGGCCCGGGTGCTGGTCGCAGGTCAAGGCACCAGCTTCAAGATCGACGGCAACCAACTGGTGCTGGAGAACCTGCCCGAGGGCACCGAGCCCTTCGAGCTGGAGATCTTCACCACCTGCGCGCCGGCCAAGAACAGCAAGCTCATGGGCCTGTATGTGAGCAACGACTCCTTCTTCACCCAGTGTGAGGCCGAGGGCTTTCGTCGCATCACCTACTTTCTGGACCGCCCGGACGTGATGGCCAGCTACAGCGTCACCCTGCGCGCCGACAAGGCGCTCTACCCGGTGCTGCTGTCCAACGGCAACCTCGTCGAAGATGGCGCACTCGAGGGCGGCCGCCACTTCGCCCGCTGGGTGGACCCGCACCGCAAGCCCAGCTACCTGTTCGCGCTGGTGGCGGGCAAGCTGGTGGCGCGCG
>JACCEC010684278.1_pt1 | contig 24663 bp, 19 predicted proteins | sample 7450121 | NCBI WGS metagenome assembly JACCEC01 (sample SAMN15323455, study PRJNA562643) | freshwater metagenome | isolation source: river surface water | place: USA:Blue River Watershed | collected 2017-08-18 | reverse complement strand
TTGGCGCTACCCTTTTGGTTTTGAATAAAGGCCAAGGCAACCTAGCCGATCATTACTTGGCTGGCATTTTGGCCGTTGTGGCAACCATTTTTTACGGATGGAATTCGTTGTTAACCAAGAAGAATTTAAGTAAATACCATTCCAAAACGGTTTCAGCGGGCGCCTTGCTCAGTGTAGGCATTCCGGCCTTTGTGGTATTGCTTTTTACCGATGCATTGGAGAAATTTCAAACCAATCCCGATGCCTTTCAGGCTTTTGGCTTCACCGCTATTCTAAGTTTGGGCGGAACAGCCATGGCGCTTATCCTCTACAACCGATTGATTGCCAAAGCGGGAGCGATTTATGCCGCATCTGTTGCCTATTTGATGCCATTGGTGGCCATCCTTTGGGGGTGGGCCGATGGCGAAACCATTTTAGCTGTTCATTTGTTGGGATTTTTATCCATCCTGCTCGGAATTGGATTGCTGAATTACGAAAAAGAAAAATAACCTATGGAACCCATTATCCTCGACCGAATTGAAGACGCCATTGCCGATATCAAAGCTGGAAAAATGATCATCGTAGTGGACGATGAGGACCGCGAAAACGAAGGAGATTTCCTTGCAGCAGCCGAAATGGCCACGCCCGAAATGATCAATTTCATGGCAACCCACGGTCGTGGCCTCATCTGCACTCCAATCATGGAAGATTTGTGCGATCGTTTGGGACTGGGACTCATGGTAACCGACAATACGGCCACCCACGCTACTCCTTTTACCGTTTCCATCGATTATTTGGGTGGAAATTGTACCACCGGAATCAGCGCTTCCGATCGCTCGGAAACCATTCAACGCATGCTTCATCCGGAAGCGAAACCCAGCGATTTCGGTCGCCCCGGACACATCTTCCCCCTCAAAGCCCGAAAAGAAGGAGTGTTGAGAAGAGCTGGCCATACCGAAGCTGCCATTGACTTTGCACAAATGGCCGGGTTAGCGCCCGCCGGAGTGATTTGCGAAATCATGAGCGAAGACGGAACCATGGCGCGACTTCCCGAACTGAGGGAAATCGCCAACAAATACAACATGAAGTTGGTTTCCATCCAAGATCTCATTACCTACCGATTGCAGAACGAATCGCTCATCAAACGCGAAATTGCGGTGGAAATGCCAACGGCCCACGGAAACTTTGAACTCATTGCCTTCAAACACATCCATACCGATCAAGAAGAGCACCTCGCCTTGGTGAAAGGAAAATGGGACAAAGATGAGCCGGTGTTGGTTCGGGTTCACTCTTCCTGCTTAACCGGCGATATTTTCGGCTCTTGCCGGTGCGATTGCGGTGAACAATTGCACGCAGCCATGCGCATGGTGGAAGAAGCCGGCAAAGGGGTTATCCTCTACATGAACCAAGAAGGACGTGGAATTGGTCTTTTGAATAAATTAAAGGCCTACAAATTGCAAGAGCAAGGCATGGATACCGTGGAAGCCAACTTGGCTTTAGGGTTTAAAATGGACGAACGGGATTACGGAATTGGGGCTCAAATCCTTCGGAATTTGGGCATCTCTAAAATGAAATTAATGAGCAACAATCCTGCAAAACGAGCCGGATTAATCGGTTACGGATTGGAAATTGTGGATCGTGTACCCATTCAAATTCCTTCAAACGAGCACAATGAGAAATACTTGGAAACAAAGAAGGTAAAAATGGGACATCACCTCAAATGAGGACGATATCTTGAACGATTCCTTCGCCCATCTTTTCTTCCAACAATTTCAATAAATCTGCTTTTCGGAAGTGTACTTCGTGCTTAAGCAATGGCGTTGAAAATTCAACGAACAATTTATTTCCTTTCAAAAAGAGTTTTGAAGTGTGCTTCGAAGCCACCTTTCCAACGCATTCGGCCCACACCTCGTGAATTTTCACTTCATTCAGTTTGCCTTTGATTTGGTAAGCATCGATCAACTCCTGAACAACCTCTCCGATTGAATTGCCCTTATGAAATTTGCGGTACGACATTAAATATGCCTTTCTGCATGGTAAGATGAACGCACCAAAGCGCCGCTTTCAACAAATTTAAATCCTTTTTGAAGCCCCACTTCTTTGTACTCGGCAAATAGATCGGGATGAATAAACTCCTCCACCGCCAAGTGCATTTTGGTGGGTTGCAAATACTGCCCAATCGTTAAAACATCGCAACCGTTGGCAATAAGGTCATCCATCAACTCAAAAATTTCTTCTTTGGTCTCTCCCAAACCCACCATGACGCCGGTTTTGGTACGAATACCAGAAGCCTTAATTCTTGCAATTTGTTCCAAGGAACGCTCATAAACCGCTTGAGGGCGAACTTTTCGATACAGACGCTTCACGGTTTCCATGTTGTGGGAAATAATATCGGGTTTGGCCTCCAAAATGAGTTGCAGGGCGTCCCAATTTCCTTTCACATCGGGAATAAGGGTTTCCAATTTTGTTTGGGGAGAAATCTTCCGAACCTCATTCACGGTCGCAGCCCAAACGGCCATCCCGCGATCTTTCAGTTCATCCCGATTCACCGAGGTGATGACGCAATGTTTTACGCCCATGAGCTGCACAGCCTCGGCCACGCGATAGGGTTCATCCAAATCCAACTCGGTAGGCCGACCGGTAGCAACGGCGCAAAAGGAACATCCTCGGGTGCACACGTTACCAAGAATCATGAAGGTGGCCGTTCCAGCGCCCCAGCATTCGGCCAGGTTCGGGCAATTTCCGCTCTGGCAAATGGTGTGAAGCTTGTGATCGGTCACAATTTTCTTCACTTTTTGATAATCACCGGAAGCGGGGATTTTCACTTTCAACCACTCGGGTTTACGAATTCTTGGAATGGAAACAGGCGAATTGGACATGGTGCGAAAGTAGTTAATTTGATGGAAATTCGACGAAAATGTTGAAAATTATTGAAGAGCGGCAACGCCAGGCAAGGTTTTTCCTTCCATGTATTCCAACAAGGCGCCACCTCCGGTGGAAACATACGAAACGGCGTTAGAGAATCCGAATTTATTCACCGCTGCCGCCGAATCGCCCCCGCCAATCAGGCTGAATGCCCCGTTTTGGGTGGCCGCAGCAACGGCTTCGGCGATGGTGCGGGTTCCGGCTGCAAATGAATCCATTTCAAAAACACCCATCGGCCCGTTCCAAAGAATGGTTTTGGAGTTTTTAATCACTTCAGCAAAATCTACTCGAGCTTTTTCACCAATGTCCAACCCCATCCATCCTGCCGGAATTCCCATGCTTTCGCAATTGGTTTTTTGAGCATCGTTGGAAAAGGTATCTGCAATGGTTGAATCCATGGGAAGGTGAACCGAAACATTTTTCTCTTTGGCTTTTTTCAAAATTTCCACGCACGTTTCCAAGCGATCTTCTTCCAAAAGAGAATTTCCAATCACTCCACCTTGGGCTTTCCAAAACGTGTAAGCCATTCCACCTCCGATGATGAGGTGATCAATGCGGTCCAATAAATTTTCGATGATGAGAATTTTGTCGGACACTTTGGCTCCGCCCATGATGGCCGTGAAGGGCCCTTGGGCTTCTTTCATTACTTTGTCGGCATTGGCAACCTCGGCATGAAGAAGCAAACCGGCGGCTTTCTGTTCGGGGAAAAATTCGGCACAAATGGTGGTAGAAGCGTGAGCGCGGTGGGCCGTACCAAAAGCGTCGTTCACGTAGAAATTACCGAGAGCGGCCAATTTAGCAGCAAACTCCCGATTTCCTTTTTCTTCTTCGGGGTAGAAACGAACGTTTTCCAACAGCAACACTTCCCCGGCTTGAAGATGTGCCGCTTTGGAAACAGCTTCTTCGCCAATGCAATCGTTCGCGAATTGAACGGGGCGCCCCAAATTCTCTGCTACTTTGGAAACGATGTGTTGGAGCGAGAATTTTTCTTCAGGGCCGTTTTTGGGGCGACCGAGGTGCGACATTAAAATCACGGAACCGCCATCATTCAGAATCTTTTGAATACTAGGAACAGCGGCACGAATGCGGGTATCGTCGGTAACTTGGTAGGATTCTTTATGAAGGGGCACGTTGAAATCGACGCGCATGATGACTTTTTTATGGGCGAAATGGAAATCGTTAATGGTTTTCATAAGTAAATTTTGATGCAAAAATATGGAGATTAAGGGGTTAAGAAAAAGAAATGGGCGCATAAAAAAATAATTGCACCTAATTTTAAAAAGTATTGGGATAAATCATTCCCATTCTTATCTTTGCAACCGCAAAGGAAAAATGGTCCGTTCGTCTAGGGGTTAGGACATCTCCCTTTCACGGAGGAAACAGGGGTTCGATTCCCCTACGGACTACGAGAAACCATTGAGCTTAACGGCTTACTTTGCAAAACACCCTTCCGGCGAAGGGTGTTTTTTTTTGCCCTTCCTTTTTTTTATCATTTCCCACAAACAACCTTGAATTGTACGCTGGTCGGGTGAAACAACGCGGTGGTCGAGTGAATTCCGACGAATGTCGAGATTATTATCGAGACCCCGCTTTCAATGCCGGACTCTCGATACTTTTCTCACAATGTTCGAAAAACTCGAGGACCGGAGCGGTGGTCGAGCGAAACAATGCGGTGGTCGAGCGAATTCCGACGAATGTCGGGATTATTATCGAGACCCCGCTTTCAATGCCGGACTCTCGATAAAATTCCCCCTTCGGTCGAATCATGGTCCCTGAGTTTATCGAAGGGAGGTCCCTGAGTTTATCGAAGGGAGGTCCCTGAGTTTATCGAAGGGCTCGAGGACAGGAGCGGGCACCATCCGTCCATCAATCTCCTTCCCCACCCCTAATCATAAAAAAAGGGCCGAGGCCCTTTTTTTTATAGAGTTGATAATTTGATCTGCTTGTTAATTTCCTCTACGTAACCCCGGAAACTGCGATCGGTTTCCATCAAATCTTCTACGGTCTGGCAAGAGTGAATCACCGTACTGTGGTCACGTCCTCCGAAAAATTCACCGATGGTCTTCAAGGAGTTCTTCGTTAACTTCTTGGCGAAATACATGGAGATCTGACGGGCTTGAACGATTTCTCGTTTACGAGATTTCGATTTGAGGGCTTCTTGTTGAATTTTGAAATATTCGCAAACCAAGGCCTGAATACTTTCGATCGAGATTTCCATGGAAATGTTCTTCACGAAATTCTTCATCACCTGTTTGGCGATATCCAACGTTGGTTCTTTTTTATTGATGGTCGAATTGAGCAGCAACGAATTGAGCGCACCTTCGAGTTCGCGAACATTGGTCGTTACGTTGTGCGCAACAAACTCCACCACATCACGAGGCAAGTCAATGCCACTGGCGTACATCTTCTTCTCTAAAATAGCAATGCGGGTTTCCAAATCAGGCGCCTGAATATCTACCGACAAACCCCACTTGAAGCGAGACAACAAGCGATCGGCCATGCCTTTCAAGTCCTTAGGCGGACGATCACAGGTTAACACCAACTGTTTTCCGTTCTGGTGTAAGTGGTTGAATACGTGGAAGAAAATTTCTTGTGTTTTTTCTTTTCCGCCGAAAAACTGAATATCGTCCACAATCAATACATCAATCAATTGGTAGAAATTGATGAAATCGGGGGCTGAACCACCTTTGATGGCATCCACCAACTGATTGGAGAACTTATCGGAAGTAACGTATAAAACGGTTTTCTGAGGGAAATTTTGTTTGATTTGATTACCGATGGCTTGAGCCAAGTGCGTTTTCCCCAATCCGGTTTGTCCGTAAATCATCAAGGGGTTGAAACTGGTTCCGCCCGGCTTTTGAGCCACAGCCATTCCAGCCGAACGCGCCAAGCGATTGCTCTCACCCTCTACCAACGAATCAAACGTTAAAGAAGGACTCAACTGCGAATCGATGTTCAACTTTTTCAACCCTGGAATCACAAATGGATTTTTAATGCTTGAAACAACATTCAAAGGAACGGTAACTTCTTGGGTTTTATTTTTGATGGTATGCGCAGGCAGATTAACGGTAATGGGCTGTCCACCGCTGTTGTCCATCACAATGTTGTATTCCAAACGACCTTCAAGGCCCAATTCACGTTTGATGGTTTTGTGAAGAAGATTCACGTAGTGCTCTTCCAACCATTCGTAAAAAAACTGACTTGGCACTTGAATGGTCAAAACCGAATCAACAATTCTTATCGGCTTGATGGGTTCAAACCAAGTCTTAAAACTGTGTTCGGAAACATTATCACGAATGATATCGAGGCAATTCCGCCACACTTGTTCACAACTCTTTAGCATACTGTCCATACTCTTACTCACTTCCTAATTCGAGTACGAATATGGGGAAAAAATTGTAGTAAAAAAAGTGTGATAAGGTCTTGACTTTTTAACTTTTTCTTTTTTGTTGGAAAACGGTGCAAAAACAAAGGAAGAATTTTCAAAAAGAATAAAAATTTTTTTTGAGTAAAAGAGTTAGGAATTTAAAAACAGAGTTAAATAACTGATTATCATACACTTGATTTTATTAGTTTAAAAATCAGCTAGTTATGTTTTAAAATTGAGTTAATGTTGGGGAAAGAAAAATGAAACATCCAATTTTTCAACAACTTACAAACAAAAGGCTAAAAATGCATGTAATCCTTATTCCAAAAATAAACTTTTTTGGATGCTAATTTGATATCAATTCGTCCCATGGCCAAACCCGCCCAACCCGCTTGACACACCCAAGTTGAACGATTTCCGTGAGTTATCAACGTTGGCTGTTCCAGGAAAGTGTGGGTATGTCCACCAATCACAAAATCGATTCCCTCCACTTTTTCTGCCAGCACCACATCACTTACCGTCCCATCCGAATATTGATACCCTAAATGCGAAAGACAAACTACCAGGTGCACGCCTTTCGATTGCAACAACTCCACCATCTCCTTGGCATGCACTAACGGATCAGAATAAACCGTTTCGCCAAACATGCTCGGAGCAATGAGACCTTTGGGATTGATGCCCAATCCAAACAAACCCACCTTCACCTTTCCCTTTTGAATGATCTTCCAAGAATGAACCTTCGCCTTCAAACTTCCTTGAAATTGGTAATGACTCAAATACGGAAATTCGGCTCGATCAATGGCTCGCTCCAACCCCTCTAATCCAGCATCGAAATCGTGGTTACCAATGGCTGTAGCGTCGTAACCCATTTCGTTCATGGCACGAATCTCGGGCTCACCTCCAAACAAATTGAAATAGGGCGTTCCTTGAAAGATATCTCCGGCATCGACCAACAACACATTCTTATGCTTCGATCGAATTTTTTGAATCAGTTTCATGCGAGCAGCCACTCCTCCTCGGCCTCCGTACTTGGGGTCGCCCGCCGGAAACGGCTCCATGCGACTATGAAAATCGTTGGTGTGTAAAATCACCAAATCTTCGGCCCCAACGGAACCAAAAGCATGAGCCACCGTATTTCCCAAGGCCGAAAGGGCTATTCCCGCCCCTACTCCTTTGATAAAGTTTCTCCGATTCATTTGATAAAGATTCGTTGATCCAATGAAATTTCTATCACCGAATCGGATGGAATCGTCTTTTCAATACGCTCCAAAACGGCATCGCGAATCAACAGCCCTTCCGATTTCCAAGGTTTCCCTATCAAAACCGAACACTGGTCCCCGCCTTGAGCCATGTAATCGTTCACCCAAACCCTAACCTTCCCGGTTTTCAAGGGCTTGAAAAAACGCACAAAACTCGTTTTCTTGTCTGAAATTCCCCATTCAAATCCACCAATGGGTGTTCCTCCCTTTTTCGCAAAAACATTCAGCAAAGCGATGAAATCTATGGAATCCAGTTCAATCAATACCATTCGATTGTCGAATGGCAACACCTCGAAAACATTTCCGGAGGTTACTTGACCTTTTACAAAACTGGAACGAATTCCACCTTCATTCAATAAAATAGCGTTCCCACTTAAGGAATCGCCTGAAAGCAAAAGATCGCAAAGGAAAATTCCCATTTTTGAAACCGGCAATCCTTTGCTCATGCCACTGGCCGTTTTGAAAATGGGACGACCCATGGTGGAGTCGATCTTCATTTTATAAGGAATCAGCCACGCTGGATTGGTTTCAGTTCCTTGAATTTTTACTTGCGAATATGTGGCCTCTGGAGGCGAGGGAATAACCTTACATCCTCCTAGAAAGAATAACCCGATCCAAATCCCAATTCGTTTCATCGAAACAAACCGTTCAATTGGTCTTTCAAAACCAAGGCTGCGAGTTGTGTGGGATGAACCCCAAATTCTTCCATCAGGTTTTGTGTTTCTTGAATGTAGTCGGCAACTCCTCCTGTTTGAGGCATTTTTTTGAATGCCGCCTGGTACATGGCCGTCATATCGTCCTTCGCTTGAAGGGTAGCTTTCCATGCCTCCTCGGTAACGTAGAGTTTTTGACTCAAATTGTGTTCAAATTCTTGTTGGATGCTCGCGATCACTTGCATGTGCAAAGCACCAACGGGAATTCCTGGCTCGTGCAATCGGGGAAACAGGTTTTCTGGCGCAACCCTTTCCAAATACAACATCAAGCGTTCATAGGCTTGTAGCTGAATGGGCAACAACGTACCACGCTGATCTTCTTTGGCTTTGGTTGCCCGAATGCCTGCCTCATTTTGAAAATGCCTTCTCAACAAGCTATCGACGGTAACATAAATGATCAACCCAGGAATAGCAATCTTCAATAAATCAAAAATGAGCTCTTGCATAACTTAAATTGAAAATGATTCACCGCAACCACATGTTTCTTTCGCATTCGGATTTTCAAATACAAACCCTCGATTTCCTAATCCGGGCTCGTAGTTTAAAGTTGTTCCGCCCAAATAAAGTTCATGCGCTTTGTTCACCAAGATTTTCAACCCATCCACCTCAACCACCTTATCTTGGTCCGTGGCGAAATCAAAATCAAGAATGTACGACAAACCACTACATCCTCCACCTTTCACCCCAACGCGGAGCATTTTATTGGAATCTGTTTCTTGTTGAATAAGACGAGTCAATTCTAACTTAGCTGTTTCAGAAACTTTTAGTGTACTCATTTTTGAATCAAGACCTTTTTTACTTCCGATTTATTTCCATCTGAAAAACGAACGAAATAGATTCCTGTTGAAGGCAAACTCACTTTTTCTTGTCCACGAATGGCCTTTTCGAAAACCACTTTCCCAGAAAGGTCTGAAATAGACACCTTGCACAATTCTTCACTATTCCTCCATTCCAACGTGATTTCACCCTGAGCTGGATTGGGGTAAACCAACGATTTAGAAACGTTTAACTCATTGGTTTTGGTAATAAACTGGGTTCCCCCACTTTGTTTATACATGTACAACCAATGCTGAAAAAATTGGTTAGCAATTTTTGAATCGTGAATCACCACGGTATTTTCATCATTATTAAAATTGGCATTGGAGCTCCAATTGTGCGAACCCGTAAGTACAAAAGCATCTAAATTGGGTTTGTTCTGATCAACAATCATAAATTTATGGTGCATGATTCCATTACCAGCCCATTTTAAAATTCGAGGCGCCATGATGGGAGAAGCATTTTTCAACGCTAAGAATGGAGCTGAAGCCGATTGAGAAGTATCATCCACTACCTCGGCAACGAAAGCACCCGCATTGAAACGAGCGATCATTTCACCGGAAAGCGAAGTGCGGGTCATTTGCATCACAGCTACCTCAATGTCAGAATCGGCGGTGCGAATTTCTTCACGAATGCGATTTTCAACATCGTCGCTGGGAGAGAAAAACAATTCCACCAAGGTTCCATTCAAATTAAAATTCTTTGGCGTATTGTCCGTTTTACTTGGCCCAAATGTCCCTGCTAATAATTCTTCAAACTCCAACGTAAATGCCCTCGCCAATGACTGATCTTCAAAAACAACCACATTATTGCAATCCAAATGAATCTGCTGCTCCGTCCAATTGGTCGAACCTGTCCAAACCGTAGCTAATTGCGGGCTATCGACATCAAAAACAACAAATTTATTGTGCATAATGCCCTGCATGCTATTTCGGCGAACCACTTGAATAGAAGAATTCAAAGAAGAAATACTCACATTGGCCGTTGAACCGTCGATGACCACACGAACTCGAACACCACGATTATTAGCCGCATTTACAGCCGCTGCAATATCCGACATGTTGGTATTGTTCCAGTTGTAGATGGCAATATCGATACTTCTTTTCGCGCGATTGATGTAAGCAATCAATGTATCGTCCACCGAACGATTCAAATAAACCGCTGGATTATTGACCCAAGCAACACTTGCATCTACCGGTTGATTGAAATAGGCTAAAATTTTACCGCTGGATGTTGATGCTGTGACAAATGGTTTTTTAGACGACCATGACGTATCTCCCTGTGCATCGACCGATGCACCACGAACGTAATAAATGGTTCCTGGAGTTAAGCCAGAAAGCGTCACTAAATGATTGGTATCTAAGGTTGACGAAGACGCCAATTGACCTAAGGCCGGCGTTGTCCCGTAATAAACCAAGGTATTACCATTGCGCTGCGTTTTGAAGAAAATATCAAAAGTAGTTGGCGCAATGTTCCGCTGAATCAAATCCGTCGTAAAAATGGGTCCACCACCAAAGGTGATATCGTTCAAATCGCGCAACAACATTTGGTAACCGGTTGACGGATTGGAAGAACTGAACTGACTCATGATACCGGTTAGGGTAACAATGGAGCTGGGAATGGGTGTTCCAACCAAATTGGTTCCTGACCCTACGCGTACAACCGCCGGAGAACCGTTGGCGATCACGTTGTAATTGGCATTTCCGGTAAAGGTTCCCGTTGCTGAAAACGTAACATTGGTTAATCGAACCAACTGGCTTTCGTAGGCCTCTGAGTACAACGTTGCTGCGGGTAAGGAAGCTGGAGTAGGAAGCGCATTTGCGGAAGTATGTTTCACCGCCGATGATACAGGATCGATTTCAAGAAGGTTGTTGTATTGTTTGGTTATCCCGGTAATGGTAACACTATCTCCGCGCAAAATATTGGTTAACATGCTTGAAGAATAGGCTGCAATACCGCCTGTTGCATCTTGGATGTAACGAATTGGCCCCAATTCAGAACCATTCAAAACAATGCCTGTAACGGTAACGGTTGAACCAATGGCAGCCGATCGTGCCGCCGAAATGGTTTGGGAGAAACTCACGACCGAAAGCAACATCCCTAATCCCCAAAGAATAATTTTCATCTCAAAAAAATTTTCTCAAATTTCGCAATTTTTCTCGGAAATTTGGCGTTGATTTTAAAAAAATGAATTCCAAACCAACCTTTCACTTCAAAAGCACCGAATGGGGTATTTCCATCTACCTCGTCATTCTTGGAGTTTTAGCCATCGCAGCCATTCCCACTTTCATTCAATTCATTGCGCCGAAAAGTCAACACATTCTCATTCAAAACATTACCCTAATCGCTATCATCATTGTTTTATCGTTATCCTACAAAAAGCTTTTTGTTTCAGAGGTGATTATTTTTCAGGATGAACACCAGAACATCATCATTCAATGGAAAAAAATTGGAGGTAAAAAGGAGAGAATGATTGCACCAGATTCTTTAAAAACCATTGGAGTCGGAAAAACGAAAGGGACTTCCGGCGTATTTCTCACTCCCGAGAAACATTGGATTCATTTAGAAGGCATGGGAAGAAAATATTTTTTTTACGAGGAAGTTTCCCCCAGCCAATCCCAAAAACTCATGAGTTTTCTCAAGAAAAATTACACAGGATTTCGTTTCTCTGAAAATATTTTTGGATGAAGTTTGCCCCACTATTTTTTCTTTTATTCTCCATTCCTGGTTTGGGGCAAACCGGAGGACGCTCCCCGTTCGCCTTTACCCAAAACGCTCCGAATGCAGCCATTTCATCCATGGGTGGAATCGGAATCGGGCTTTCCTCCAACGATCCCGCTTCAGCTTTCCAAAATCCGGCGTTGATCAACAAATCCATGGTCGGAAAGCTTTCCCTCTCCCATCAAAACTTCCTTTCTGATGCCGGTATCTCCCACGTATCTTCAGCATTTAGCATAAAAAAGCAATGGTTTTCAGTTCATTTGCATGCTTTTCAAGCCGGCGATTTTGAAACTACCGACATCACCGGAAATCCAACCGGAACGTTTACGGGGAACGAAACCGCCGCTCAATTGGGATGGAAGAAAATGCTCTCCAATCGATGGAGCGGCGGCATCGGACTTCGTTATTTGGGCGCCAGTTACGGATTTTATCACTACGCTGGCCTCAGCGCCCAACTCGGATTTTTCTACAACGATACCGCAAAAAATACAACCTTTGCTATTCTTTTGGATCAGCCGGGAATTATGCTTTCCAAAGCCGGAAATGTTAGAGAATCTATTCCTGCCAATCTTCAAATGGCATATTCCAAAAAATTGGAACACCTGCCACTTCGTTTTCAAGTGGGCGTTCAACACCTCAATCGTTGGAATATTCGGTATTACGATCCGGCCGACCCCTATTACAACCCCATCACCCAAACGTTGGGAAGCACCGAGCCCGAACCCGTTAAAAATTACACCTTCGACAAAATTTTCCGACACTTCACCTTTGGCGCTGAACTTAATTTATCAAAAAATTTACAAGCCAGAATGGGTTACAACGCCCTTCGACGTGGGGAATTAACCTTGCCAACCAAAGGAGGCTTTACAGGTTTTTCATTTGGTTTTTCCCTGAAAACCAAACGGTTTGAATTTTCACTTGCCCGAGTACCCTTTGCTCTCGCCGGAAAGACCACCCAATTTTCTTTGTTACTCGACCCAACGGTCTGGTTTAAGTAAAAAATTTGTTTAAACAATTTTCAAGAATACGGTGTTAATCTTGAACAAACCTTGTTTATGAAATTTTTTCTATTCGCGATTTTATTCGCTACCACCTTATCCGGTTTTTCCCAAGGGAAAGGAATTATTCGAGGAATGATTACCAATTCCAAAAACAACGAAGCCGTAGGATTTGCCACGGTTTCCATCCAAGGAACTACCATTGGAGTTAATTCTAACGAAGATGGAAGGTATCAAATTCCGAACTTAAATCCAGGGTTCTACACGATTAAAGTCACCTTTGTTGGATTTAGAACGAAAACCATTGCCGACATTCAGGTGTACAATTCTCGTCCGACCATCCTCAACATCGAGCTTGATGAAAATGTGTTGGACGGAAAAGGGGTGGATATTAAGGCGAATGCCTTTGAACGCAAAGAAGAAAGCCCGTTGTCGCTCCGTTCCATTGGAGTTGCCGAAATTCAACGCAACCCCGGCGGTAACCGCGATATTTCCAAAGCCATCCAATCCCTTCCGGGGGTTGCTTCTGGCGTAGCATTCCGCAACGATATCATCATTCGTGGTGGTGCTCCCAACGAAAACCGATTTTATTTGGATGGCGTTGAGGTGCCCAACATCAATCACTTTGCTACCCAAGGCGCTTCCGGTGGACCAACGGGACTGATCAACGTTGATCTCATTCGGGAAGTTGATTTTTATTCCGGAGCATTTCCCGCCAATCGTGGTAACACCCTTTCTTCGGTTTTGGAATTCAAGCAAAAAGAAGCTCGCGATGACAAAAATGCCTTCCGATTTGCGTTGGGCTCTTCCGATTTCGGATTGTTAAGTGAAGGTCCGATTGGTAAAAGTAAACGAGCTTCCTACCTCCTTTCTGCTCGTCGTTCCTATTTGCAATTCCTGTTTTCCGTTTTAGGGCTTCCCTTCCTACCAACCTACAACGATTTTCAAACCAAAGTCAAGTACAAATTCAAAGACAATAGCGAGATGTACTTCATTGGCCTTGGTGCTGTTGATCAATTTGATTTGAACTTGGCAGCCAACGAAACCGAAGATCAACGCTACATTTTGGGTTATTTACCTGTGAATACCCAATGGAATTACACCAACGGTTTGGTGTACAAGAAATACCGAAAAAATGGTTACCAAACCTTTGTTTTGAGTCGAAATATGCTCAATAACCGAATTTACAAATTCGAAAACAACGACGATACCAAAGCGAAAATTACCGATTACCTTTCGCAAGAATCGGAAAACAAATTCCGTTACGAGAATAATTTAACCACAAACGGATTCAAAATCAATTACGGTGTTGGGTTAGAGCGCGTACGCTACTACAATAAAACGTTTCAACAGCGCTCTTTTGGTGGACAAGTTTCAACGATCAACTTCGAAGGAGAATTGAAATTCAACAAATACGCCGCCTTTGGGCAAGTGAGTCGCTACGTTTTGAATAGCCGCTTGCTACTCAGTGCTGGTTTCCGCATGGATGGAAACGACTTTTCCGAATCCATGAAGAAAATTTGGCAGCAATCGTCTCCGCGATTATCCTTGAGTTACGCCCTCACCGATCGAATCAACTTCAATGCCAATACCGGTATTTACTACCAGTTGCCTTCGTACACCATTTTAGGATTTCGGGATCGAGCAGGCAATTTGGTGAACCAGCAAAACGACGTGAAGTTCTTGAAAAATCACCACTATGTTGCTGGATTCGATTACACCACTTCCAAAAACTTCAAGGCTTCCGTTGAAGGATTTTACAAAAAATACAGCCAATATCCGTTCGATTTGAATGATAGCATTTGCTTGGCCAACGTAGGTACCGATTTCGGAGTCATTGGAAACACTCCCGTTTCCAGCATTGCTTTCGGACGAACCTATGGATTGGAACTTTTGCTTCAACAACGCATGTACAAAGGATTTTACGGCATCATGGCCTTTACTTTGGTTCGAAGCGAGTTTTCAGGAAGAAATAATGAGTACAAGCCTTCGGCTTGGGATAACCGTTACCTGCTAACCATTACAACCGGGAAAACGTTTAAGAAAAACTGGGAAGTGGGAATCCGTTTCCGATACATTGGCGGAACGCCATTCACACCGTACGATACGCTAACATCTTCGTTGGTGAATGTATGGGATGCTACGGGCCAAGGAGTTCTCGACTACAGTCGTTTGAATTCGCTGCGATCTCAAAACACACTTCAATTGGATTTCCGCATCGATAAAAAATTCAATTTCGAAAAGAACAGTTTGAATTTGTACTTCGATTTACAGAATGCCACCAACTATCAAGTTGCGGGACAACCCTTCCTCAATGTTGCCACCGACGCCAACGGAAATAAAATCATTGCTAATCCTGGTGGCAATCCACCGAGGTATCAACTAAAAGAGATTCCCAATTCAGCAGGAACCCTACTTCCTTCCATCGGAATCATCTTCGATTTTTAAAAAGAAAGAAGCAAGGCGGCCGATTTTGGCTCGCTGAATCCAGGTAAATGCAGTCGGTAATAGTCCATGATGGCCTGAAACATCCGGCTGCGTTCATCGGCCGTAATTTTCAAATCTCGTTCGCCCAAAAACCAACGAATGAGAACGGCCGACAATCCTTCTTGCAAATAATACGGATGCAAGATGTCTTTCGAAAAACGACCTTCCCTCAAATCCCAACGAGAACCGGGTTCATAGGTATCTAAATCGGGAATAAACCCTAAAAACTCGGTCAGTTTCGCTGCCGTTTGTAAAGCAATTTCATCAAAGGGTGCTTCTTCCATTAACTTCCACACATAGTGAAAAAGCGGAGAATCCTGCAGTTCATCCCGAATAGACCTTGATAAAATTTCCGACAGAAATAAACGTGAAACACCGTGTTCCGGATGAAAATCCCAGGCCGATGGAAGGGGGACAAGCTCATTTACTCGGTGAAGGGACCCAGTTTTTTTAAATGAAAAGGTAATTTCCATGCGTGCCAAGGGTTGAAGCATGGCCGTGGTAATTTTCGCTTTTGCTTTTCGTACACTAGGAATCAAAAATGATAATGGCCCATGCGTCTCGGTGAAAAACAAACACACCATGCTCGAATCAGAAAACGGAGTTGCTCGAATGGAAATGGCTCGCGAGGTAAACACCTTGCAAAGAAACATCGAGAAAAGTGAAGGAAAAGAAATAAATTTGTGGCATGAGAACGCTTTTTCCCTTTTTACTCGTTTTATGGCTCTTCACGTCCTGCGAATCGAAAAAATCGAGCACTGAAATTTTTGCCATGGAACAACAATGGCAATCCAACCCGAACAAAGGCTACGATTCTACCGCTTTGGAAATTATTAATGGTTACTCTGCCCTAGCAGAGAACGGCGATTCCGATGCAAAAAATAAAAAAGCAGCTTTTGAGGCAAAATTGAAAAAATTGATTGAAAATGATTTGGGGAATCTCCAGCGCATCGATAGCATGATGGCTTTAAATCAAGAAAATTTCAATCCCATTTTTGCATCCAGCCTTGCTGATGGTTGTTTAGAATTTGCTCACAAACACCCGTTCAGCTCAAAATCGCCCAACCTACTTCTCAAAGGAGCCGATTTGCAACGGGCACTCGAACGGTATTCGGAATCAGAAAAAACCTTGCAAGCCTTAATCGATCATTATCCCGATTTCAATAAAGCCGATGTGGCCTACTTTTTCATGGCAAACATGCAGATGGAACAAGGAAAAAAGGAAGATGCAAAAAAATCTTTTCAAAAGTTGATTGCCAAATTCCCTAAAAGCGAGTTTTCCAGGGATGCCCAAATCCTTTTGAATAACGAATTACAACTGCCTGAAGTTGGGAAAAATCCAAGCAAATAATTTTTCATAACGGCATTTATCCCTTAAATTTGCACCACTAAAAATTACACCATGTCAGTATTGGTAGGAAAAAACTCCAAAGTTATCGTTCAAGGATTTACCGGATCAGAAGGTACTTTCCACGCTTCACAAATGATTGAATACGGAACCAACGTCGTTGGTGGCGTTACACCAGGAAAAGGAGGAAGTACCCACCTCGATCGTCCCGTTTTTAACACCGTTTCCGAAGCTGTGCAAAAAACCGGTGCCGATGTTTCCATCATCTTCGTTCCACCTGCTTTCGCCGCCGACGCCATCATGGAATCTGCCGATGCAGGAATCAAGGTGATCGTTTGCATTACCGAAGGAATTCCAACCAAAGACATGATTTATGCCAAAGAATACCTTCATGGCAAAGACGTTCGTTTGATCGGCCCCAACTGCCCCGGAGTCATGACTCCTGGTGGTGCTAAAGTTGGAATCATGCCCGGATTCATTTTCACCCCAGGTCGCATTGGTGTTGTTTCCAAGTCAGGAACCCTAACCTATGAAGCCGTAGATCAATTAACCAAGTTGGGCTTCGGACAATCAACTGCGATTGGTATTGGTGGAGATCCCATCATTGGAACTTCCACGAAAGAAGCGGTTGAATTGTTGATGAACGATCCCGACACCGACGGTATTGTGATGATTGGTGAAATCGGAGGTGGCATGGAAGCTGAAGCTGCTCATTGGATCAAAGAAAACGGAACCAAACCCGTTGTTGGATTCATTGCTGGTCAAACAGCGCCTCCCGGACGTCGCATGGGTCACGCAGGAGCCATCGTTGGCGGAAGCGACGATACGGCAGAAGCTAAAATGCGCATCATGGCCGAGTGTGGTATTCACGTAGTTTCATCTCCAGCTGAAATCGGCAAAAAAATGGCCGAAGTTTTAGGAAAATAATTCAAATTCAATAACCTTTTACGGCTTGATTTATCAAGCCGTTTTTTTATCAAAAAAATATGGGAAGAGCGTTCGAATTCAGAAAAGAAAGAAAGTTTAAGCGCTGGGCGCAAATGGCAAAAGTCTTTACCAAAATCGGTAGAGAAATCTCCATGGCGGTAAAAGAAAGTGGCACCAACCCAGAGACCAACTCCAAATTAAGAATTGCCATCCAAAATGCCAAGGCCGCCAACATGCCGAAAGACAATGTTGAACGTGCCATTCAAAAAGCAAGCGGAAAAGATGCAGAATCTTTCAAAGAAGTCGTTTACGAAGGATATGGACCTGGGAAAGTTGCGATCATCATCGAATGCGCGACCGACAACACCACCCGAACGGTAGCCAACGTTCGTTCCTACCTCAACAAACACGGAGGCGAATTCGCCAGCCAAGGAGCCTTTGATTTTATCTTCGACCGAAAAGCCGTATTTAAAATCTCAGCAGAAGGTCAGAATATGGAAGAATTGGAGTTTGAGTTGATCGATTTCGGATTGGAAGACATCGGATTAGAAGATGAAAATTTGGTGATTTACACTGCGTTCACCGATTTTGGAAGCATGCAAAAAGCCCTCGAAGAACGCGGAATCGAAATCGTTTCTGCCGAATTTGAACGCTTACCGAATGTGATCAAAGAAGTGAGCGACGAAGTGGCTGCCCAAATGAATAAATTGATCGATAAAATCGAAGAAGACGACGATGTAACGTCGGTATTCCACAACATGGGCTAAGTTATTTTTCCGATATTCAACGATAAAAATAGATCAATCATCAAAAAAATGCCGAACTTTGTTCGGCATTTTTTATGGCACAGCAACACAAAACAAGGAAAAACAATCGGGATATCACGTGGTTATCATTCAATAATCGCGTACTTCAAGAGGCCAACGACCCCACCGTTCCACTAGTTGAACGACTACGATTTTTAGGTATTTTTTCCAGCAATCGGGATGAATTTTTTAAAGTTCGTGTCGCTTCCCTCCACCGATTGGTTCACGACGAAGAACTGAATACGGATTTCGATATGGATCCGGAAGAAGTTTTAAAGCGAATTCAAAAATTAACCATCGGCCAACAGGAGGATTACACCCAAACATATCAAACCTTGATGGAAGCCATGAAGGTTAAGAACATTCACATTTTGAATGAAAACCAATTGCTTCCTAATCAAATGGATTTTGTTAGGGAGTTTTTTAGCAATCAACTTCGTCCTTTTTTGGTGCCTTTGATGCTCAGCAACAAGCGCGAATTTCCCACATTGAACGATAAGGCGCCTTACTTGGCCGTGTTATTGGAAGATTCCAAAAAGAAATCCAAATATGCCTTAATCGAAATTCCAACCTCGATCAATCGATTGGTTATCCTTCCATCTGAGGAAAAAGAGAAAACCTATTTGATGTACATCGACGACATCATTCGATTGTATTTGAGGGAGATTTTCGTCATTTTTGAATTCAATTCGCTAACGGCTTATTCATTCAAAATTACCCGAGATGCCGAGTTGGATATCGAAGATGATATTTCAACGGGGATCATTGAAAAGATTTCAAAAGGATTGGAACGTCGGAAATTAGGAGATCCCATTCGCATCGTTTACGACAGAGAAATTCCCAAAATCTTGTTGAATCATTTGTTGCGAAGGATTGGGATTGACAAAGCGGAACATATTATTCCATCGGGTCGTTACCACAACATGCGGGACTTCACCAAATTTCCTGACCTGGGGAGAAAGGAGCTAGTGTATCCGAAACTTATTCCTCAAACGCATCCAGATTTAGAAGGAAAACGATCCATTTTACAAGTGCTAACTCAGAAAGATGTACTACTCTCCTACCCTTATCAGCGATTCGACCATTTGATCGATTTGTTGCGGGAAGCGGCCATCGACCCGAAAGTGAATTTTATTTACATCAATTTGTACCGCGTTGCTTCGAACTCAAAAGTGGTTAATGCCCTGGAAAACGCGGTAAGAAATGGGAAAAAGGTGGTGGTGGTGGTAGAACTCCGTGCTCGTTTCGACGAGGAAAACAACATTTTTTGGGCCAACCATTTGCAAGAAGCCGGAGTAAAAGTCATCTTCGGTGTTCCCGGGTTAAAGGTGCATTCCAAACTCGTGCTCATTGGCAAAAAGGAACAAGGGAAAGACACCTTATTCGCTCACGTTGGAACCGGAAACTTCAACGAGAATACGGCCAAAGTGTACACCGATTACAGTTTACTCACTTCCGATGTGCGAGTAACCAAGGAAGTTGAAAAAGTATTTAAATTCCTTCAAAACAATTACGAAAGAGCTATTTTCAAGAATCTTTGGGTGTCGCCCTTCAATTCACGAAGAAAAATCATCGATTTAATCGACAAGGAAATTACCTCGGCCAAAGAAGGAAAAGAGGCTTGGATGATAATCAAAGTGAATAATTTAGTGGATGACGGCATCATTCGAAAGTTGTACCAAGCGAGTACCGCAGGGGTAAAAATTCAATGCATCATTCGCGGGACCTGTGGCTTGGTTCCCGGCGTTAAAGGCATGAGCGACAACATAACGGTGATAAGCATCATCGATCGTTTCTTGGAGCATGCCCGCGTTTTCATCACCGCAAATCAAGGTAATCCGCTCTTTTTCATGGGCTCTGCTGATTGGATGTTGCGCAACCTCGACTTTCGGGTTGAAGTGACAACGCCCATCTTTCAAGAATCGTTGAAAGCCGAAATATGGCAAATGATTCAATGGCAACTAAACGACAATCAAAAGGCGCGAATAATCCACCGAAACTACGAAAACGATTACCAAGAAAACGAGCTCCCCCCATTGCGATCTCAAGAAAAAATTTACGAATGGTTTCAATCCTTCGGCTCTTAATTCCTCTTCTTTTTCTCTATTCGTGTGAACAGAAAAACATAGGAGTTATCCATTGGTCGACTCATTTTCAACAGCTATCAAAAGAAAAAAAATATGCTGATTCCTTAGGGGAAATAACGCCTTGGATGGTTCGTTACTTTGATGTTGTGTGGGAAAATCAACAAGCAACGCCAACGGCCGTTACACACCTGCCCGAAAATTTTCCCATTCTTTCTTCGGCCATTTACATTCAACGTCAGGTGATTGAAAACACTCCAAAGGCGGAGTTGCCAAAACTATCAAAAAAAATCATTTCCATGATTCAACAAATGGAAAAGATCAGCCATTCATATTCGAAGGAACTCCTCGTTGATTTTGATTGGGGAAAAAAAACGAAATCCAAGTATTTTGAACTCATTGCGATTTTAAAAAAATCATTGCCAACTAAGGTCGTTTCAACCACCATTCGTCTTTCTCAATTCGCAAATCCCAAGGTGTTTGGTGTGCCCCCATCTTCGAAAGGATTATTGATGATGTACCAAACAGGAAGTTTGAACCACCCTGAACAACCGCTTTTGTGGGAGAAATCAGAAGTCCAATCGTATTTAAAACAAACGAGTTATCCGATTTCGTTGGATGTGGCTATTCCTACTTTTTCTTGGAGCCGCATTCAACGTAAGATGCCTATTCAAAACAAAACACGGGGATCTCTTATTTTCCCAAGCTATTCCAATGAATTAGAAAACGATAAAGATTTTAAACAAAACCAACCCAATCAATTTATTTGCACAAAGGCCCATTTTTTCCATGGATTTTTTCTTCTACCTGGCGATCGGGTATTCCCCGAAAAAGTTTCGGAAAATGACCTTAAATGGGCGATAGAAGAAGCGAATTCAATCACTCAAAACAGGGGAAAGGTATATTTGTACTTGATTGAAGAAGCTTCCAATGGAAACTACCCTGCCAATTGGTTTCGGTAGTCTTAAGTTCATTTCTTATTTTTACCACCTAACCTAACCAACATGAAACGGAAAATAGGATTCGTTCTAGGATTATTGATTTGTTTTTTCACCCAAGCAGCAGAACCCAAATTTGAAGGCTACCAAAAGTTTTCTCCCTGGCATCGCTCTCGAGTGAATAAACTCGCTGCCAATTGCAACCCTTCCACCGCCCGAACCAACCTCGACATTAATAATGTTCGAACCACGATTTTGGGGGGAGGAGATATGTTCTGGGATTTAAATTCCGCCAAATATGAAATCCCCAAATTGCCGGCCAACTCCACCAACCCAAGAAAACATTCCTTGTATGCCGGAGCCATTTGGGTGGGGGGTATTGACGCCGGTAAACAATTAAAATCCTCGGCTCAAACGTATCGTTCAGCATCTACACTCGGTGTTTCATTTTGGCCCGGACCATTAACAGCCGATGGAGCTGCAATTGCCTACAACAGCGAATGTTTAAAATACGATAAACATTGGAAACTCACCAAAGCCCAAGTCGATGAACATAAATCCAACACCTTACCCGGCGGAGGATTAGTTCCCGGATATACACCGCCTGCCGTTTTCATGGATTGGCCGGCCCACGGTGATCCCGCCTTGAATCAGGCTTTTTACCTAGCTCCATTCGTTGATGTTGATCAAGATGGAAACTACAACCCCATTCAAGGCGATTACCCAAAAATTCGAGGAGATCAGTCGATTTGGATGGTGTATAACGATAAAGGCAATAGTGGTGGAGGCGGTGCAACACCAATTGGGTTAGAAATCCAAACCGAAGCATTTGCGTATGCCTCCAACGATGAGTTAAACAACATGACCTTCTATCAACACACCTTAATCAATCGCTCTTCCATTCGTTTGGACTCAACCTTTATGGGGCAGTGGGTAGATACCGACATTGGAAACTATTCCGATGATTACGTAGGATGCGATGTTCCGCGAGGTTTGGGAATTTGTTACAATGGCGATAACGACGACGAAGGAGTTTTGGGTTATGGTCTAAATCCACCTAGCATTGGAATCGATTATTTTGAAGGCCCTTTCTCTGATGCGTTCAATGGTTTGGATGATGATCGAGATTGTTTGGTTGATGAGATTGACACCTTCAGTTGCGATGCTGAAGCGAAAACAGAGCGAATGATCATGTCGCGTTTTGTGTATTACAATGGAGATGGGTCGGTTACCGGTGAACCATCCCGTGCTACTCATGCCTACAACTACATGACTGGAAAATGGAAAGATGGTGTTCGCATGATTTACGGCGGAAATGGATATCCTGGATCTAATGGAGCAACGAATTTAGCCGCCGACATGATGTTTCCTGGAGCATCTGATATGACGTACGGTTGGAGTTTAGGTGGAAATTGCCAGCGGCCAACACCACCGCCGTCTTCTTGGGATGAAGTGGCCGCTGGGAATACCCCTGCCGACCGCCGTTTTGTTCAAGCTGGAGGCCCATTTACATTGAAACCAGGGGCAGTAAACTACATCACCATTGGAGTTGTTTGGGCAAGAGCTAGTTCAGGTGGGGCCACAGGATCGTTCAACTTGTTGTTGCAAGCCGACACTAAAGCCCAGGCGCTGTTCGACAATTGTTTCAAAACCTTGGAAGGACCGGATGCGCCCGATGTAGATGTGGTAGAACTCGATCAAAAACTGACCCTTAATTTGGTGTACAAACCAACCTCCAACAATTACAAACTTCGTTACCGCGAGGTCGATCCTGGACTAAAAGGTGTAACCCGCGATAGTGTTTACCAATTCCAGGGCTTCTTAGTCTACCAGGTCACAAATCCTTCAGTTTCCACGGGCGAATTGGAAGATCTTTCCAAATCTCGTTTGGTGTACCAATGCGATATCAAAGACACGGTTTCAACCTTGGTGAATTATGTGACCGATCCTGCATTAGGCATCGATTTTCCCAAAGTGATGGTAAAGGGCGCTAATGAGGGTATTAAACTTTCCATTGATGTTACTAAAGACGCTTTTGCTACCACTTCTGACAAAGTCATTAACCACAAACCATACTATTATTACGTTATTGCCTACGCTCAAAACCGCTATGCACCCTACGATTGGCAAACGAAAACTGGCCAATCTCGTCCATTTTTTGCCGGGAGAGCCAATGTAAAGGTCGTTTCCGGCATTCCTCACAAAACATCTTCTGAGTTTGGCGGTATGACGTTAAATTCTGGTTGGGGTGATCAGCCGTCCATCACTCGATTGGAAGGTGTTGGAAACGGTGGAGCTTCTCTGGAGATTACCGACGAATCTCGCGATGAGATTTTGTTAAACAACTTTGCTCCTTCCTTGACCTACAAGAAGAATGCAGGTCCTGTTAACGTTCGTGTGGTTGACCCTAAGAAAGTTCCAACCGGAGAAATGATTCTGAGCATGTACGAAGGCACCATTGGTAATCCTGCAGCGGTAACCAACAATGCCAAGTGGTACATCGAGTACAATGGTCAGCGTATCCTATCCGATGCAGCGATCAGCACTCCCAACGAACAGTTATTACAAGATTCTTCGTTTGATGCTAGTGGTCGTTTCATCGAGTTCCGCAACTTGGGCTTGAGCGTATTGATCAACAACCAGCCAGCCCCTCCCGGAGCTGCTGCTGGTGCTAATAAAGAATTTAATCCAGTGATCGAAGGCAGCATCGACCAAAACGGTGGTCGTTGGTTGAACTTTGTTCAAGACCAAGATTTACCCGGTTCGCCATTAAACTGGATTACTTCAGGGGTATCTCCTGGCGATGACGCTGGTGACGATAACCAATTCTGGGAGAGCATGTTGGGCGGACGATTCGCCCCGTACAAATACACTTCCCGCGCCGGATTCCACCCAGCATGGGCTTCTACCCCTGTTTCTCCGGGTAACGCAGCAAAATCTCAAAACGATACCCGTACGGTTGGATCGGTTGACATTGTTCTTACTAAAGACAAATCAAAATGGACACGTGCCATTGTTTTGGAAACGGGTGAAATCGATGCGAACAATGAAGGTGGACAAAAGAAAGGATTTATTCGTTTGTCACAATCGCGCGACAAAGATTTCAATCCTGACGGTGGAGCAGTAGGAATGAGCTGGTTCCCTGGTTATGCGATCAACTTGGAAACGGGTGAGCGTTTGAACATCTGCTTTGGAGAAAACTCCAGTGATGCAGGAAATAACGGTAACGACATGAAATGGAATCCAACCGGAAACGTTGATCCATTTGGAGGTGCCCTTGCCGGCCGTCACTTCA
>JACCEC010895985.1_pt1 | contig 24703 bp, 50 predicted proteins | sample 7450121 | NCBI WGS metagenome assembly JACCEC01 (sample SAMN15323455, study PRJNA562643) | freshwater metagenome | isolation source: river surface water | place: USA:Blue River Watershed | collected 2017-08-18 | reverse complement strand
TGGCCGTCTCCGGCGCCATCGCCGACAGTCGCAAAGCCAACGGCGCGGTGATGACTGAACTTGTGCTCAACTTCCCCCGCGACGGGATCTGCACCTTCGATGCGAGTTACGGCGCGTTCAACGTCGCCGCCCCTGCGACAAAGACATCGATCGCCTACCCGACCCTCAACGAGATCGTCGGCTCCGACTGCACGACAATGAGCCTCGGCTCAACCGTCCTCAAAAACCACGCGGGCGACGTGAAGATCACGATCACCAACCCAGTCAAAGAGGGTCGGGGCTGCACCCGCGTCAGTGGTGAGATGGTCGTCTCCGAGTGGGTTGACGGCGCCTCCCGCGAGATGAAGATCGAGTTCCCCTTGGAGATGGACACGGCGTCTTGGAACGATTTCCAGGTGCGCCACATCACCGCGCCGCTCCCCACCGAGGACGATTTCACCTACACGCTCACCGACCCCAGCACGTCCGAGACCTTGACGATCGTAGCGCGTAACTGCGCCGTCTCTGCCTCCGCTGAGGTCAAGGTCGGCGACCCCGACGGCGACGTTGTCCGCGTCACGATCATGTTGACCCCGCGCGCCGATCCGCCCGGCGGTGACGCCGCGTACACGATCACGATGGTCAACTCTGACGCCTCCCCCTACCAGACCTGAGAGCCCCATGCCCAAAGTCACACGGATCCCCCTGCCGACTCCTGAGCGTGACGCCGCCGCCGCGCGCCTCGCTCTGCCTGTTCTCGCCGAAGCGCCGACGCCCGGTGACGCCGAGGCGCTGCTCGCCTGCTCCCGCGTCTATGGTCCCGCCGTCGCGCTCAGCGCCGACCCCGTAGCCGCCGACCGTGAGGAGCGCGCCAAAGCCGCCGAGGCTCTCGACGAAGAGGCGATCCCTTACCTGCTCGTCAGTCTCCCCGACGATTGGGAGCACACGGGCGCCGACACACGCCCCGCGCTCAGCGCCTTGACCGCGGCGAGCATCAACGCTCAGCGCCGGGCGACGGAGGGCGGCGGATCTCTCGACGGTGACACCCTCCTCGCCGGTCAGCGGTCGGCGGAGGCGATCTGTATGGGGTGCGTCGTCGGCGCGGTCTACTGCGCCCCCGACGGCGGATACGAAGAGGTCGAGCACTTCCAACTCCACCGCGGTCCGCCCGGCGGCGGCAAGCGCCCGATCGCCATGCTCAGCGGCACCACGCAAAACGCCGTCGTTGCCGAGGTGCAAAAACACCTAAACTCCTTTCGTCTCCCTCCTCGCCGCTTCCGGCGTGGTTGAAGGTCTCGCCGGGGTCGCCCGCGAGACCGGCACCACGGTAGCCGACATGCTCGGCTACCGTGGACCCCGTGCGATCGTGTGTCATGTCATGGCCGCCCGGATCCTCGCTGAGCGCCGCGAGCAAGCCCTCGCCGCTGTGCCGATGTTCTTCCCCGTGACGATCGTAGGAGGCTAAGGTGGCGTCCGTCTTCCAGGTCTCCGCCGAGTTGGGCGCCGAGTTTACCGGCGAGGCTGCCTTTGACGAGGCAGTCGAGGCGGCGACGGCGCTACAGGCTGGCGTCACCGAGGCGGAGAAGCAGGTCGCGTCTCTCGGCGACGCAATGGTCGTGGCGAAGCGGGCGGCAGACGATGCGGCGGGCGCCCTCGCCATGCTCAAGGCACAGAGCACGGTCAGCGCCGAAGCCCTCGCCGCTGCTTCGGGCGCCGCCGATCGCACCAAAGTCGAGTTGATCGCCGCTAAGCGCGCCGCCGAAGATGCCGCCACCGCCCTTACGGCGCTCAAGAAATCCGGCACCGCGTCGGCGGAGTCGCTCGCCGAAGCGGCAGGGGCGAGCGACCGCGCCAAGGTCGCACTTGTCGAGGCAAAGCGCGCCGCACAGGACGCCGCAGACGCCCTTAAGACCCTCAAGGCGTCAGGCGGCGTGAGCGCCGAGGCGATGGCAGCGGCGGCAACCAAAGCCGAGACCGCCAAGCAGAATCTCGCCGCCCTCAAGCGCGCCGCCGAAGACGCCGCGGTGGGGCTCACACGCGCCAAGACCGCCGCCGCCGATGGTACGGCGCGACTGCGTGACCTTGAAGCCCAGGCGGGCGCTACGGCGGCGAGAACCAAGGACGTAGCCACCCGCGCCGGAGACATGGACACGGCGCTCAAGGGGGTGGCCGGAGCGATCGGCGTCGTCTCGCCGCAGATGGAAACCCTCCTGATGAGGACTGGCGATGTCGTCGGCGGCTTCGAGGCGCTGTGGAAGGGGTCGGAGGCTCTTGGGGTTGGTCTTGGTGGTGTCGGTCTCGCTCTTGGCGCCGTCGCCGTAGCCGCCGCCGCCGCGGTCACCGTGTACTCGCAGTTCGCCGTCGAGCAGGAGCGTGCCGCGGACGCGGGGGGCAGGACGGCGGAGCGTCTCAAGGAGGTCAAGCGTGTCGGGGATCTCGCCGACGAGACCCTGCGCAAACTCGCCACGTCGGGGTCTGCGTTCTCCGGCGTTCTCGACGGGATTAGCGACCGCGCCCGCGTGGCGTCGGGTGAACTGCAAAGCGTCATCGACGCAGAGAACGCCGTCTCGGGGATCCGCGCTGCGTCGTCGCCAGAGTTGCTTGCGCTCGGGCAGAAGCAGGCGAGCCTATCCGGGCAGGCGTCGGCGGCGGGGGATCGCTTGCGTCAGGCAAGCGCCGCCGGAGACGAGGAGGGCGTCGTCAAAGCGCGCGAAGAGGCGCAGAAATTGAGCGCCGAGTTGGCGACGGTCACTGACAAGTTGACCAAGCAGCGCGAAGCCGTCGAGCGCGCCATCGACACCGAGGAGATGCTGCGGGAGAAGGCACGGTTAGAGGCGGAGCAGCGGGAGAAGGACGCCGAAGCCCTCCGCAAGGGCGCCGAGGCCACGCGCCGCCGCGCCGAAGCCGATCGCAAGGCGGAGCAGGAAGCGGCCAAACTCGCCGCCGAGCAAGAGCGCGCCGTCGCTGCCATGATCGCCAACACCGATGGGATGATCAAGTGGTCGGCGACCTCCGCCGGAACGATCGCGGCGATCGAAGCCCTCGCCCCCGCGTTGACAGACGCCGAGCGCGCCTTCGTTGCCACGAACAAACAACTCGACGACCTCGCCGCCGGGCTCGGCGCTGCGGCGCTGAGCAGTCACGTCAGCGGCGAGGAGTTGAAGCGGTACGGCGAGACGATCGCCGCCGCCCGCGTCAAGGCGGAGGAGGACCTCGCAGCGGCCAAAGCCGACGCTGAAAAGAAGGCCGCAGAGGACGCCAAGAAAGGCGCCGAAGAGGCACAGAAGGGCGCCGAGCAGTCGGCATCAAACGCCACCCAGGTCATCGGCGGCATCGTCTCCGGCTCGCTCTCCTCGGCGCTGCAACCATTGTTCGACTCGCTCGGTCCGAAAGGCGCCATCGCCGGGGCGGTCTTGGGGCTCTTGGAGCAGGGACCGGAGCAAGTCACCGCCATCATCGACGCCCTCCCCGGCCTCGTCGGCAGCGTAATCGACACGGTCATGGGCCTCATCGACACGCTACCAGAGACCCTCGTGAGCCTGATCGACGGGATTGTCGCCAAGATCCCCGAGCTGCTTTTGGCGGTGTTCTCGCTCGTCTACGGCCCCTTCGCGCTTGAGATTATGAAAGGGTTATACGATGCGACGCCGGAAATCATTACGGGGCTGATCGTCGGGCTCACGGAACTGGCGTTCCAACTCCCCGGCATCCTCTTCGATACGGCGCGCATGGTGCCAATGATGCTCCAGAGCTACAAACAGATCATGCCACTGCTGCGCGAGCAAATGCTCGCCGCGATCCCCGACCTCATCGACGGCGGTAAGGCCATGCTCTCCGACCTCGGGCGCGACTTCCGCCGCGAGATCATCGCCGACGCCGCCGCGCTGCTCTCCCGCGAGGGGCGGCGAAACCGGCGTAATGAGGACAACCTCATCAAACGCATGAAGGGCGCCCTCACCGTGGACCTCGACGGGCGGCAGGTCTCGAGGGGCCTCGACAAGACCGCAGACGCTCGCAAGGGCGGAGAGGGGCGTCGCAATGGCTAACCCGCGCTTCTATTGGTACCCGAACGGCGCAGGGCTCAAGACGATCGACTTGGAGCCAGGCTACGGCGCCCTCCCCGATCTGTGCGAGGAAGACGATGAGGTCTTCGGCGGCGTCGCTCACTCGGCGTCGGGGCGGTCTTACAGCGTGGTCAGGGCTCGCCCGGCACGTCTCACCCTGAGCCTCCCGACCGTGCGGGCTGACAGCGACGTAGCCGAAGACCTGCACAACTTGCGCGACTTCGCCAAGCGGGGCGGGGCGTTCGGGTTCGCGCTCGATTCGGCTAAAGCCGTCTTCTGCTACGGGAACCTCCCTTGGACCGTGGGGTTGACCTCGCTCTCCACGCCGGGGCGGGTGTGGTATGAGCCGACGGCGACTTTAGCCGCCGGGGATGAGATCGCCCTTGAGACCCCCAACCCCGCGCGGATCACCGAGCGGCGATCGATCGGCGGGATCGGCTACACGGGCGGCGTCTCCGTGCCGATTGACCGGGCGGTGACGACGACGCAGCCGGTCAAGGGCTGGCTTCGGTGGAAGTGGTATTACCCACGGTTGAAGTTGACCGAGCCGAACAGTTGGCAGATCGACGCCATCGACAACGGGTTCTTCCACCGGCACACGATCGAGGCGACGATTCAGATCGCCGACCTGCTCGACGGCGCTTCGTGGGCCGGGGCGATCACGACCTCGACGACTACCCGCTCGACGCCCGATGACCTGATGAAGTTGCCCAAGACGCCGTTTGCTACGGCTTCGGGCGGCAACCGTAAATCCTTCCTCTCTCCCCTCTCCTGACCTGCCACCACCGAGACGATCATGCGCTGGTATGATTCCAACTACTCCAAGCGATTTCCGATCGTGCTCGACGGGTCAGCGACCGCCGCCGGGGTCGTGGACGCTCAGATCGCCTTGACCGGGACTGCCGCCGAGTTTTGGGCAACGGTGCAGGCGGACGTAGACGACATTCGGATCGCCCGCGCAGACGGGTTGGCGGGCATCTCATACGATCTGGAGAGCCTCAGCTACGCGGGGAAGACCGTCACGATCGAACTTGACGGGCTCACGCACCACGTCACAAACACGATGACCGTCGTGTGGGCTTACTTCGGGGACGAGGACGCCGTTGACGGTCAAGACGGGTTCACCACGTCGAGCCCTCTCACGGGGTACACGCTCTTTACGGGACCGGGTGACGAGCCCGTCTATGCTCTCGGCTCGCCCGTCGGCGCCACCACCCCGGTCAATCGGCGGCAGAAGCGGTCAACCGAGACGATCCACGTTTGGTTCGCCGTGGGCCCGTTCGGCGAGTTGGGGTATCCCTTCGAGGGACGTGGGGATGCGCCGGAGGGTCCGCAGTCGCTTGCCGTCATCCCTCCCGCCCCGGGCACCCTCGTAGCACTCACCTCGTCAACGAGGCTCTACCAAGACGCAGCAGGGCAGGTCTTCGCCCGGTTCACCGTGTCCGCCGGGACGACCGCCACCGACTACGACGTCGTCCTGAGCGTCGTCACCACCGAGGGCAGAACCCTCAATGGTGTCGTGCGGATCTCTGTGCTCGACTAAGCGGAGTAACTCTGCGCCTGACGACGCGGAGTTACTCAGATGCAGGGCACCATCCCGTAGGCGTAGCGGTCACACTGAGGCGCAGGCGGCGGAGTCTCGCCGAGCCCGTCGTCGTCGCCGTCAGCACACATCGGCAGGCTATCAGGGTCCAACGCTGAGCAGTAGTTGACGTGCTCGCGGAGGTTTGTGTAGCCGTCGAAGTCGGCGTCGCCGGACGGGCTCAGCGTGGCGAGGATGGCGAGGATGATCGAGAACATGAAGGCGGTCATTGGCAGGGCTCCAACTCAGCGCCGGGGATTGAAGACGAGCACGACCCCGGCACCTCAGCGCCGGGCAGGCAGTAGGGGCGGCTCGCCGCGTCGCGCGGGTCGCACCCGTGGATGGTCTCGCGGAGGTTGGCGACGCCGTCGCCGTCCTCGTCTCCGGCGGGGCGTAGGGTGGCGGGGAAGAGGGCGATGAGGAGGGCGAGGAAGGCGGCGAGCACGGGGACTCCGAGGGTGTGTGGGCGATAGGACTCCAAGTGGAGCAAGCAAGGGCAGATCCGATCACGGGGCGGGGACGGTCGCCGCGGCGATAGCGTCGGCGAGGGCGAGTAGGGCGTCGGGGGAGGGCAGGTAAGCGATCGTGTCGGTGACGCACCCCGCCGAGCCGTAGCACGCGCGATTGTGGATGACGACGAGGATCAGCGCGCCGTCGCGGGTGCTCGCGGCGGCGTTGCAGTAGCCGGGCGCCGAGGCGCCAACGAGGCCCGAAGCGCCGCTCAGGGCGAGGCCGAAGTCGGCGCTCGGGTGCAAGGGTGCCTGCGCCGCCACGTCGCGCAGATAGGCGACGTAGGGCTCCCATCGGGCGACCTTGCCGAACTCGGCGCAGGTGAACGGGGCGAGCCCGTCGCGCTCAAAACGCACCGACACCAAGCCGGGCTTGCTCTCAACCGTCGCGGCGCCTGCGTCGTCGAGCGGCACGCGGACGCGGTTGACGGGGATCGGGGTCGCGGCGAGGATCAGGGCGAGGAGGGTGAGCACAGCGGGCTCCGGTTCGGCAGGGGGAGCGCATCATAGCGCCGCCCCGGCGCAGGTCAACGGGGCGGCTCAAGTTTTGTGAGTGGGACGGACGTTCAATCGCCCCGGCGCAGGAGGGCGGCGATCTCATCAAGGCGCGACTTGGCAGCCTCGGTGATCTCATCGTCGGTGGCGAGGTTGACTCCGAACGAGAAGACCCCGCCCCGCTCGTCATCCTCGCTCGCATCCTCACGCCAATCCTTGTCCATGACGATGTTCTGTGGGTTGGCGAGGTCACGGCAGAACCTCGACCGACCGGCCACCCCCGCGAACCACTGCATAAACCCGAGCGTTAGAAACCGGACCGGATACCCGGTGTTGGGGATCTGCTCGGACGACATAGCGGGGTGTCGCGCTAAGTCGTGAGGGGTCATGTGGACCTCTTCGGCAAACTCAACCACGATCGGGTTGAGTTGGTTGAATGTGATCTGCTTCTCGGTCATCGTCATCTCTCAAGACCCGCCGCGCCGAGCGGGTCGGTGGTGAAGCCCCGGCGCGGGCGGAGGGGTCAGAAGAGGGTGTCGTCGGGGTTGAAGTCGGCGAGGATGGGGAGGAGGGGGATGCGGTCCTCACGCGACTGCGCCGAGTACCTGCCCTCCGGGTCGAGGCGCTTAATGCGTTGGCGGTACAACGTCACCCACACGCGAGCGGCGAAGGTGCCGGGCTTGGCGTCGCGATGACCCTCGCCGCATGCGGTGCCGGCCTCGTTGATGTGTTCAACGATCAACTCCGCCGCCGTGTCGAGGGGGTCGGGTCCGGCGATATGTTCGACCTCGCCTTGATCGTGGGCAATCATAAGTCCTTCGCCGTCAACCATGTCTACCCACACGGTCAACGTGTGCGACCCCCACCGAAGCAGGACGCACGAGGATCCGGCGGTCGCGTCGAGGTCAGGGTAGGCGCCTTGAGCGGTGGTGAGGAAGTCGGCGAGGATGGGGAGGAGGTTAGGCATGGGGGTCTCCGAGGTCAGCGGGGGATCGAACGGATGCGGGCGGCGAGGTCAAGATCGAAGCCGTCGGCGCGGCAGGGTGCCCCGGCGTCGAGGAGGGCGTCACGGGCGAAGCGACGCTCCTCCAAGAGCGCCTGACGGGACTCCTCCGCCTCATTGGCGCGGCGCTCGGCGGCGTCCGCTTTCCAATGGTGAATCGACAGGGTGACGCGGAGGCGCTCGACGGGGGTGAGCGGGGCGCCGGTCTTGTCGGGATCGCCATAGACCTCGTAGCGCCGCGGGGCGCCGTGGTCGCTGAGAGCCTTGACCATCTCGGCGAGGGTCGCCTCCGCCCGATCGGCGCGCAGGTTGTGACCTTCGCTTGTGCAGAGGAGGGTTGTCACCGCCTCGACGGCGTCCTCTGCGACACAGGGCGCGGGCGCGCCGATGACCTCGCAGATCCGGGTGAGGGCAGCGTGGGCGGTCTTGAGGGTGACGTCCTTGGCGGCGAGGTCGCGCTCCAACTCATCAAGCCGATCGTTCGCCTTGCCACAAAGGCGCTGCATCTTCTCGACGTGAGCGACGGCAGCGTCTCGCTCGGCGCGGAGGTCATCGATCTTGGCCTGCCGTTCGTTCGCCAGCGCGGCCACGTCGAGGATCGCGAGCATCTTCTCGGCGGCGAGGTTGGTCAGATAGGCCACGGTGTAGCCGTCGCCGTCGGCTTCGGCTTCGTTCATGGCGCGCTCCACCTTGAGGCTCATCACGACCTTGAGGATGCGGCGGATCTCCGGGTGGACCTGCTCCGGGGCGCTGTGCTCGGAGAGCGTGCTCTCAAGGTGCGTGCCGCCGAAGTGCCACCCGTCGCGCTGGTAGCGCAGGGTGAGCCCGTTGAAGTCAAGGCGAACGGCGGCGCCGGAGCGGGTGACGACACACCCCGGATAGGGGTTGGCGGCAAGGAGAGAGGCGAGGGTGTCGGGGGACATGGGGCTCCTTAGTTGAGACGGTCGGGGGACATGGGGCGGACGGGCTCGTCGATGGCGTCAAGGTGCGCCTTCGCCCAGGCGGCGCGCTCAGCGGGGTCGAGGCTGATGGTGTGGGCGTGGATGGGGACAAGGTGGCGTAGGGCTTCGCGGGCTCCGTCGCTCTTGCTTGCCGCCCACACCACGGCGAACCCTTCATGCAGGTAACGCCAAACAACACGTGACCCGCGAAGCGCCATCGCTTGATCCTGAAATCGAGCCAGTGGCAATCCACAGACTCGCAGCACACCGTTCTGATACCAAAACGCATGGCCGATCGGGACATGACCAAAGAGGGTGTCTGCGGCGGGTGGTGACTCAAAAACTATGTCGTCAGGACGCCACTGTATCCGCGACCAAGGGTCATCCTTTGTCTGCCGCCACCACGCCGTACCGTTGTTCCACCGCTCGCCATCAAACTTAGCGGTGCTCCAAGGCAACAACCCCAGCACGTCCGCGAGCCCGTGCAGCGCCGTGGGCGCGTTGCCCCCGTAGTAGACGAGATCTCGCAGGCATCCGAGCGCGGCGGAGCCTTGCTTGTCTCTGGCCTCGACGCGGGCGAGGGTGAGTACGCCGAGGGCGGTCAACGCGGCGTCACCAAACACCGCCGACCGCACCCCGTCGGCGAGGTCGGGGCGCAGCTCGCAGACGAGCCCGGCGGCGTAGGCGACGGTGGGCGGGAGGGTGCGGGTGGAGGGGAGGTCAAAGGGGATCGGGGTCATGGCGTCTCCTTGGCGATCCGGCCTGCAGTCGCCTTGTCTTCGGGGGTGAGGAGGGCGTAGAGGCGCTCGCGTTCCTCCGCCCACCGGGACCATTGAGCGTTGGCGGTGGTGACACGGGCGCGGCTTGACCCGATCGGCATCTCGGCACGCTTGGCGGCGAGGTCGGCGGACTTGCGGTGGGCAGTCTGCCACAACTTGAGGGCGGGTGAGGTCTTCACGGCTTCGGCTCTCAGCGCCTCTCAGGGCGCGGTGTCGGGGTTCGCCCGCCCGCAGACCGTGGGCGGGCGGTGGGGGCGCTCAGGCGGCGCGCATCCCCTTGAGCGTGATGAGGAGAGCGTCCATGCGCTCGGCGACGACCGGGCGGCGGGGTTGACGCGCCTCGCTCGCCTTGGCGCCCTCAAGCAAGGTGATCAGGTGAGGGCGCGCGGCGGCGGGCACCTTCGACGCCTTGGGGTTTCCGAGGTCGTAGAGGTCGCCGAAGAGCATAGCGGCGATGCAGTAGTCGGGATCAGCGTGGAGGGCGGTGCGGCGGGCGGTCTCTTCGGGGGTCTGCATGTCGGCTCCGTTGTTGCCCTCCTTACATACTCCGGCCCACTACAGGATGCAAGCCCCCGCACCAAGAAAAGATGCGAGGGCTCAAGATTCTCAGCGAGACAACCGGATCCGCTCGGCGGTGCTCAGGCCGAGGTGCTCTTCGCGGTCGCCGATCGGCTCCCGCTCAGCGGTGTCGGGGAGATCGCCGAGGGCGGCCTCGATGTCGCTCAGCTCGCGGCGGAGGGCTGCCGCTTCGTTGGCCGCGTTCGTGCGGCCTTGCCATAGGCGGCGGATCACGAAGGCGGCGCGCTCGGCGAGGGTGAGGGGGCGGGCGTTGAACGTGATCGGGGCTTGGTGGTAGGAGACGAGGCGCAGGAGGTCGGCGTCCTTGGTGGTGTCTGCGCTCTTCACCGTGTCGAGGATCAGCCCCAACGAGGCGCTACCGTCGAGCCCCACGGCGACGGCGATGGCGGCGCGGGTGTCGTCGTCGTTGCGGAGAGCCTTGACCCTGGCGATCACCGCGTCGATGAAGCCCCGCTCGCCGGTCTTACCCGTGACGCCGACGATCTCGCCGACCACGTCGAAGGCTTGCATGGCGTCGAGGTAGCCCCACACGGGCGCCACGGCGGCACGACAACGGCGGGCGAGGGTCCATCGGGGTGAACCCTCCGGCTCCAAGCCGATAGCTGCCTCGTCGAGCACGTCGTGGGCGGCGTTGATGGACTTGCGCAGGCGCTTGACGCGGGCTTCTGCCTTGGTGGCGCGGGCGGTGGCTTCGTCGCGCTCGGCGCTGACCTCGGCGACCTCCTTCTGCGACCCGGCGAGGCGCTGCGAGACGACGGCGTGGGCGTCGGTCAACCGCGCTAATTCCGCCTTCGCCGCGTTCAGCGCCTCAATGCCCTCCTTCTTGTGGAGGTTGAGGGTGATGACGTGGGCACGCTCGGCGTCTCGCTCAGCGGTGACCTTGGCGAGCATCTGCTCCACGTCTTTGCGGCGGTCCATCTCGTCGGTCAGACGGTCTTGGATGGCGTCGTAGCGGTCGGCGGACACGTCGCCAAGGCTCATCTCAAAGATCTCGTCACGGGTGGCGGCGCGGCGGGGCAACTCCGGCCCAACGCAGTCCGCCTTGATCTCCGCCCACGTCGGCGAGGGTTCGGCGAGCACCGACAACACGCGGCGGATCTCGGCGTGGACCTGGGCGGCGGTCGGGGTGGCGGTGAACGAAAGATGTGCGGGGGTTGTGCGGCGCTCGGCGGCGAACCATGCCCCCTCGCAGAAGGTGATTGTCGCGCCGTCGGCGGTGATGTCGATGGCGGCGCCGCCCGGCGTGACCGTGAAGACGGCACCGGGAAAGGGGGCGCCTTGCAGGATGATGGCGAGCGTGGACGGGGTGATCATGGGGCAGTCTCCTTGAGCGCCGCAGTCAAGGCGGCGACGAGCGGGCGGAGGTGGGGGAAGCCAACAGCAGCGAGGGCATCCCGCCGGTCTTCGAGATGCTTGCGCAGCACCTCGCCATAGAGGCCGGGCGTGCGCAGCGCGGCGCGCGTCTCCGGGGCGGCGGGGTCGGGATGGACGGCGTTCAGGCTCCACGCCAAGATCTCGACGAGGTCGGTGTGGAGGGTCTCCGGGCGCACCCAAAACTCCTTCGTGCGCAGGCGACCGGCGACGCCAAAGACGCCGCTCAGATCGTCTTGGTTGAGGTAGATCGTCACGTCGGCGCGCTCGACTGTCAGGGTGAGGCAGGGTTCCTCCTCGACGGCGTCAGACCACCCGCGCGCGGTGTAGCCGAGCCCGTGCGTGAGCCCGGCGATCGGGTCGGCGTCGAGGGCGGCGGCGATTTGGCGCGGGGTCACGTCCGCACCCCACCGCGCAGGCGATGGCAGCCCACGTCGAGCCCGTCGGTGGTGCTTCGCCACGGCGTGAGGGCGATGACGTGGGGACGCTCGGCGATGGTCCATTGGTAGCCCGGAGACAGGCGCGGATCCGCCGGGCAGCGCGTCACCACGAAGCAGGCGCCGCGAACGATGGCGGGGAGGGCGCCGTGTAGGTGGTCGGGGAGCATGGTCAACCTTTGGTGGTTCGTGGCTTGGCGTCATCCCGCAGGCGTGCGGCGATGATCTCGTCAAGGGTGAGGGCGGCTACCTGAGCAGCGGGATCGGGCAGCTCGCCGCCGACCTTGGGTTGCTCGTCAACGATCCGATACGACGCCTGCCACCCCGCGGCGCGGCGGAGAGCGATCATCCCGGCGGCGCGGCTCAAGGTGTAGACCCCGACGACGCCGTCAACGTGCCCGCCCGGAGAGCGGACGGTCACCTCGACGTTGCGGGGGTCGCAGTCGGGGGCGCCACCGCTCAGGGCGAGGCGGCGATAGGTGACGGCGGGCGCCTCGCCGGGGAGGGCGTGAGCGAGGATCTGCGCGTCCTCCTCCGGTGTTGTGCGCACCATGCGGGTGATCGTGCGGGGCTCTGGCTTGGCGTTCATAGGGCGCTCCCCATCCACAACGCGGCGGTCAGCAGGGCGAAGACGAGCGCCGAGCGCAGGACGTGGCGACGGCGGGCGGCGGTGGCTTGGGCGTCGGCAGCGAGGAACTCCGCGTCATACCGATCAACCTCCGCCCGTAGCGCCGTGCGCTGCTCAGGTGTTAGGCGCGGGTTGTTGCGCAGTTGGTAGGCGGCACACTCACGCGCAGCCCAAAGATGGCCGCTCGTGTCGCGCATTCGGAGTTGTTTTTCGGGGCTCATGGCGCCGCCTCGACCATGAAGCCCAACTCATCCGGCTCGACGACGCCCTCTTCGGGGAGCATGGCGGCGAGGGCGAGGGCGCCGATCATCGAGGCGGGGAGGTCGCGCTCCTTGACCACGGCGGCGGCAAGGCGCCACACGTCGGTAACGGGTTCATCCAGGGCGAGATCCGGCCCTGCGAGTACGTCAGCGAGCGCCAAGACGAGCCGCTCGGTGGCGACGTGTTGCTTGCGGAGGGCTCGCCGGATCTCGGCGTCGGGGCGAGGGAGCCCGCCCCGGTCGCAGAAGAGGGCGGCGGGGAGGCGGAGGGCGCGACAAGCCCGGGCGAGGGGGGTCATTTCGTCACCCCCAGCGCGCGCTCAAGGGCGGAGGCGCGGAGTTCAGCCTGAGCGACCTCATCACGCATGATCACGAGCGCCTTGCGATCGGCGTCAAGGAGGGCATCCACCTTCGGGCGGATCATCGGGAGCACGTCGGGAAGGTGGGCCCACGCGCGGATCCGGGGCACGGCGTCCGGGTTGGCAAACCACGTCCTGATCTTGGGCGCCGTCGCCGTGTTGACGAGGTTGACGATCTTCTCCAAGGCGGCGTCAACCGTGAACGGAAATGGGGTCTCCCGATCACGCGGGCGCTGCGTCGGGTCTACGTCGCTGACCTCCGCCCGGTCACCGCTCTTGGACAGGGCGATGAACACGGTCAAGACGTAGGGGCTCGGCGCCATCTTGACGACGACGCGGCCGGGCTTGTCACCGAGCGTGATCTCGGTGTTGGGGAGGCGTAGGCGGAGGGCTTCGGCGAGGGCTTCGGGGGTCATGCGTTCTCCTTGGCGATCTCAGCGAGCGCCGCGCGAAGGGTCGCGACGACGCCCATGAGCGCCTCGTCGGTGACGGTGGGGTGGTCGGGGTGAAGGGCTTCGCTCGCCATGACGGCGAGGTTCATAGCGACGCCTTCGACCTCGGAGCCGAGGATCGCGGGCGGCGTGATGTCAGGCGTCCCGTCGCGGAGCATGTTCACAGCGACTGACAGATCGGCGCGAGCGTCTCCGAGGGCTCGCCCCGCGTTGGCGCCCCACTTGGGCGAGTGCTCGTACATGAGCGCCCTCGACGCCCCTTGGAGGCAGGCGAGGTACATCGTCTTGCGGGCGCCGGGGGTCATGGGGTCTCCTCAAAGTTGGCAGCGGTCTCTTGGATGCCGCGCAGACGGGCGGCGTGGGCAAGAGCGATGGATGCGGAGGCGATGATCCGCTGTAAGGCATCCTCAATCCGCTTGGCGTCAGTGTTGCTGGTGAGGTTGGCGGTGAGGTGCTGCAACCCGGCGATCTCGCCGCTTAGGTGCAGCGCGGTCTGCTCAGCGTCGTGACGGGTGTAGCCCATCGGGGTGCGCTCGGTGACCGCGACGTAGCCGGGCGGTGGACCGCTCGGCGAGGGGCGAGGGTGACGGCGGTTCATCACGCCCACCGGATCGCGTCGGCGGCGACGGCGGCGAGGTGGTCAACGTCAGAGGCGTCGAGGTCAAACTCGGCGACCGCCCACTCGGCGGCCTCGACGGCGTTACCGCTTGCGACGGCGCGCTCGGCGATGGCGATGTGTAGCCCGTTGTCGTTGTGGCGCTCGTGAACGGGGAGGGGGGCGAGGCGGTCGGCGAGGGTCATGTCGGCTCCGTTGGTGTCTCTGTCTTACCCTACTTACATACTACGGGGTGGGCAGGGATGCAAGCCGATACCAAAGAAAGTTTGGTCAAGGATCCTTGACGATCACCACGATCACTCGCCGGGGCGGTCGTGGGGGCGGTTGCGGTCGGGGCACTTCGTCATCAAAGACGACGAAGACCTCGACGGGCGGCAAGCGCCACAAGCGCAGGCGGCGGAGCAGGCGCGCCCACCATCCGGCGGGAACGGGCGGCAGACAGGCATGGAGGACGCCTCGACGCCACACTGCGCCGCAGTCGGAGCAGGTCGGCGGGCGCGTGCCGGAGCGGCGGTCAAGCGGCGGGAAGGTCAGGCAGGGCATAGAGGCTCCGGTACAAGCGCCATGAAGACGCGGTAGCCGTGGACGGCGCCCGCTCCCGACAGATCGCCGTCGGCGCGTATGTGGCGGTGGGCGATCGTCTTGGTGAGGGCGGCGAACGTGTCGGCGTCGATGCCGTCGAGGTCGTCACGCAGGTACACGAAGTCACCCTCGACGATGAGAGGTTGGCGCGTCACCACCGCCCACGGGCGATAGCCAGGCACGGGCGGCGCGGCGGTCTTCGGGGTGTCGGTGCGGATCGATCCGTGCTTGCTGACGAGCTGCGACAGCTCGCCGAGCAGGGACAGTGGGGCGCCTTGCAGATCGTTGCGGAGGTAGACGAACCCCGCCTCGACGTGGAACGTGGGGAGGGTCATGGGATCACCCCGTTCAAATCGGCGACAAGGGCATCGAGCCGCGCGGCGGCGGTCGCCAGGTCTGCCCCGGCGTCTTTGGCGCACTCATGCGCCACCGTCATTGAGCGCACCGTCATCCACAAAGCCTCATCATCGGCAGGCGAGGCGGCCATCAGCGCGTGATAGGTGGCGAGCCCGGCGTCTTTGGCCGCGCCCTCCGCGTGCTCTGTGACGCCCAGTACAGCGCGCGACAGCCGCCGCACCTTCGCGCGCCCGTCGCGGGTCGGCGCTTCAAGATGAGCGCGGGCCGCATCGAGGCCGATGTGCAGCGTGAGGTCGTCAGGGTAGGCGGCGCTCCACACCGACAAGGCGCTCTCAGCGGCAAGCACCGCGTAGTCTTGAAGCGCGCGAAGCACCTTGGGCGCGTGCTCGGGATAGGCCTTCGCCGCCCCGCTGAGCATCCCGAAGCGTTGATGGAGCGGCAGGGGCAGCGCCCACCAATCATTGAGCGCCCACCAATCATTGAGCGTCTCTGGGCCTTCCGGGTTGCGGTTGTAGTGCTCGATAAAGGCGACAAGCACGGTCGCCGCGTAGACGGGATCGGCGTCTCGGATCGGGCGGAAGGGGAGGATCATGGGGTCGCCCTTGCCTGATCTTCGATCGCCGCTTGCTCATCCATGACGCGCTGAAACGCCACCGCGTAACCGGGCGGCTCAGCGTGGAGCAGGGCGCCCACGTCCCCATAGGCAGCGAGGCGCTCGTCTTGGTAGGCAACCTCTGCCTCGGAGATCTCGGAGAGGTTGCCGCGTTGGTAAGCGCGGAGGAGGGTGTCGGCGGTGGTCATGGGGTCTCCGTGGTCTTGGGCTTCCGATACAGCGCATCGACGAGATAGGCGTCCGCCGCGTCGAGGGCGGTAACCTGAGAGGCTCGCGGTTCATCGGCGACCCCGCGCAGCACCGAGCGAACAGCGATCATCCGGGCGGTGACGTACTCCTCTTGGGCGGCTTGCATGGCCTGGACTTGGGCGAGTTTGGCAGCGAGGGCGTCGCGCTCCTCTGCGACCACGTCGAGGCGCCTCGACACGAACCCGACGTAGTCGTCGGCGGCCTCGTCGGCGCCCGTCGCCCATCGGCAGGACATGCCCACCGACATGAGCGCGCGCAGAACGCCGGTCACCTCGACGACGGGGCGCCCGCACAGCGCCTCATCGAGCGTCTCCGCCGCGCTCACCACGTCGGCGGGGCTGCCACCAGCGAGGGTGAGCAACTCCCCGGCGCGGGTGCGGAGGTGCCGCCGCACGGGGTCGGCGAGCCACGGGGGGAGGGTGTCGGCGGACACCCCGTAGATCTGGCAGGCGTCGGCTACACGGGTGGAGATCCGCGTGAGGATGTCGGCGCCCGAAGTTTGACCGACCCGCGCCGCGTCGTGTCCGTGGCGCGACACGTTGACGACCACGCCGCGCGCCCCCGGCATGAGGACGACGTAGCCCGCTGCGGTGCTAAGGCTCGCTCCGTCGGGGAAGTCATGCGCGCCACCGTGGACGAAGGGGCTGCCGACGGCTTGCCACTCTCCCGGATGGCGCTCGATGAACCTCTCGATCTGCTCGGCGGGGGTCGATGTCGGGGCGGTCATCGGATCACCTCTACTCGGACATTGTGTGTTTGGCATACCTTGCGAACTTCGCGCGTGGCGCTGTGTCCGTTCCATCGGGCGAACAAGATCACGAGATCAAACGAGCCTGCCTTGAGCGCGGCGATCAGGCGTCTTCGCTCGCCTGCGCCGCCATCGTGGCGCGACTGATAGACGGTCAAGTCACCACGGTCGGCGAACTTGTCGGCGTTGCGACCATCGCCGCCGAGTAGCGCGACGCGGGGACGGGTGCTCACTTCGCCTCCAAGGCGACGAGCGCCGCGGTCAACCGGGTCGCGCCGAGCCCGCCGACCGGGTGCGACCGGCGGCGGATCTCCGCGGCGCACAGGCGGCGGAGGGCTTCGGGGATGCGCGCCACGTCGGCGGTGGTGATCTCAAGCGCGTTGACGGTCGCCTCGACGAGTCCGCGCATGGAGTCGGCAGCGGCGATCGGGCGCTTCGGGTCGGTGTCGGTGAGCGCGAAGAGGACCGCGTCGGGTTGGTTGGGGTTGGGGGTGTAGAGGGCGACGGTGTAGGGGGTCACAGGTCGGCTCCGTTGTGAAGGTCTGCGGTGTGAGCCGCCTTGTGGTAGCTCGTGAAGCGGGCGATCCTCGTCTCGCCACAGCGCAACTCATAGGCGCAGTCGGTGCCGACCACGCGCCATTTGCCAGCGCGGTAGACGATGGGATCGGGCTCAGGGTCGGGGACTCGGCGCCCCCACGCGAAGCCGAGCAGGAAGGACGTGAGGGCGAGGATGGCGCCGCAGAGGGTCATCATGGCGTCACCCCGCCGACGCGTCCGCACGAGCACACGTTCGCCTCATAGTCAACGGTCTCTCCGCCGACGGGGCAGGGGTTGGCCCACTCATAGGGGACCGCGGGCAGTCGCGTCCACAACCGAGGCGGGTAGGCATCGATCCACGCGCCATCTTCGTTCAGCATCCAAACGGCAACAGCGCGGTCATGGTCAGCGGTCAACCGCACGACCTGAACGATCGGCTCGCCGGAGCCCTCGTCTTCGTAGATGCCGACGCACAGGGCGCCGACAGGTGGTAGGGCTTCGCAGGTGGGGGTCCATTCAGTCATGGTCAGGCTCCGAAGGTGAAGAAGATCGCGACGATGACGGCGACAACAAGGACGGCGGAGAGCAGGGCGCTGAGCAGCACGAAGGCAAAGATCGCCCCGGTCATGCGCTTGATCGTGGTCTCGGTGGGGGTTGGGGTCATGTTCAGGCTCCGAGGGTGAGGGCTGAAAGGATGGCGCGCTCGCGGGCGAGGCGCTGTAGTTTTTGCTCGGCCAATTCGGCCTCCATGCCCATAGCAAAGCGCCGCCGTGCCACGCCTTGCCGGAGCGCAGGTAGCGCCCAAGCCGGGACCGCAGGCACGGCCAAACCGAACTGCGCATTGGATATGGCAATCCGCGCGACGCCCTCACAGATCGAGCGGCGCAGGGCTTTCCACGCGACGACCCGCTGACCGGCGCCTTGCTCGCCAACGATGCTCCCGCCTGCGCGGGCGCTCACGAAGAGGCGGCGCTCACCGATCACGAGGTAGACCGTGCGCTCGGCGTCGGCGTACCATCCCGCCGCGCCTGCGTCGTCGGGGCTCTGCCACTCGGCGGGGAGGTCTTGGCGCAGGCGGTCGAGGAGGGAGGTCACAGGCAGACTCCGAGGGCGACCGCCAAGACGGCGATCACGGTGGTGAGGACTTGAGCACCGACGCAGGCGAGCCCAAGGGCGCCGGGGCGCTGCTCGGCGTTGTCTCCGGGCATGAAGTCGGCGGCGCCGACTCGGATCAGGAAGGTGATCATGGGGCGACATCCCCCGAATCCCAAAGGTCAGCCGGGCACCACGGGATCACGTCGTCCACCGACGCGACGTAGATCCGGAGGCTCTCAGTGGTGCCGGACACGGTCACGAAGATCAACTCGTCCGCCCACACGGCGTCAGTCTCTGGCGGCGGGAAGTCCGCGCCGACGCTGCGCGCCTCGTCTCGGTTGATGTTGCGGCGGCTCAGGGCGTTCTCGCGGGCGTCGGCTTCGGTATCGCCAAGCGCGTAGAGGTAGCCGCGGGGGTGAAGGGCGGCGAAGATACGCCGGGGCGGCGTCCATGTCACGACGGCGCGCACGGGGATCGGCGCCTCGTCGGGGCAGGTTGCGTCCGCGTCGAAGGACACCGAGGTCTCGTCTGTGGCGGGGTTGTGCTCGGCGATCTTGCGCGCGTTGTCGGCGCGGCGTGGCGTGGTGCTGGACTCGATTGCCGCGGCCATCCAGCAACCGGCTTCTTCTTCCCACCAGTCGCCTGGCACTTCGGCCATAGCGTCGGCTGCGGTGTCCCACACGCGCAGCAGCGGATCGTCGTCGATCATCCAGCCCTCCTCGTCGTCGCCACGAAGCCGGTACAACTCGGGGGCCTCGTCGGCGTCCATCGTCACGGTGATCTCCACCTCGGAGCGCGGCGGCGGGTTGTACTCGGCGAAGGCGCGGGCGTAGTCGTCGGCGGGTCGGGGCGGGAGCACCACGTCGGCGAAGACGCTCGGATCGGGGAAGCAGGGGAAGTTACGCACCCTGACGCCAGGCTCGCCCCACGTCACCGCCGCGCGGACGGTCTGCCCGCCGATCTCGACGGTGGCGCCCTCGGTTGTCCACACGCCGTCCACAAGGCGGACGGGGAGGAGGGGATCGCGGGTCATGACTTGACCTCCAAGCATTGCGCGCACCGGTCGAGGTAGTAGGTCGAATCCCTGCCCGTGAAGGGCTCAGAATCGTTCGCGAAGAACGCCTGCGCCGCCCGGTCGAGAGCGTAGTGAGCGGACAGGACGGGGTGATCTCGGTTGACCTTGCCTGCACGAGCGGCGGCGAAGAGGACGCGCTCTTGGGTGCCCTTGAGCGCCTCAAGGGCTTGCTCTGAGGGCTGCTCCCAATACAACCGGAGCGCGCCTACCAGCTCGACGGCTTGCTCTTTGGTAAACCCCGCGTCTGGTAGCGCAGACTCGACACGGGCAGCGAGGGCAAAGAAGCGGTCTGAGGTGGTCGGGCTCACTTCTCCACCCCATCAGCCCACGCGGCGAGGCGCAGCGCGGCGGCGGTCCACTCGGCGGAGCGGGGGTCGGCGTCATGGACAACCGCGCGAACGTCTTCGACGGTGGCGCCTGCGTCAAGAGCTATGACGGCGCGGACGGCCCGCTGCCCACGGTCATCGTCAACCGGCGGCGCGAGGGCGCAGGCGATAGCGTTAGCGACGTGACCGGCACCGGCGAGGGAGCGCAGCGGCTCAAGGTCGGAGGGGGTGGCGAGGGCAGCGCGCAGGGCGGCGGTGAGGGTCATGGGGTCTCCTGAGCGCGTAAGAGGGCGTGCTCGATGGTGGACTTCACGCTGCGCTCGCTGGTCTCGACCTCGACACGGACGCGGCGCAGACCCGTCGCGGCGTCGTAAACGGTGACGGCGCCTCGGTTGACGGCGAGACGGTGAGCGCCGACGAGGGCGGACGGGATGCCGTTGCGGTTGAGTACCCAATCGTAGCCGGGCGCGTCGCGGCGTAGTTGGTCAAGGTCTTGGACCTCGTAGCGGTGCTCGCCTGCCGCGCCGGGATCAGGCTTGCCGTTGGCGACGGCGACGATGCGGCGCAGGCGGCGCTCCATAGTCGAGGTGGTCTGCACCACCCAAGTGCCTGAGACCTTGCCGGTGGCGGTTATGCGGCGGGCGGTGACCCGGATGGTGGTGTCTTTGACCTTGCCGACGATGGCGCGGTCGGCGATGGTCCAATCGGCGCCGGAGATCTGCTCACAGATCATAACGGCGTCGCAGAGGGCTTGGGGGCTGCTTTGGCTTTGGCCCTTGGGGGGCATCTCAGGACTCCTTGGGGGTGAGGGGGAAGTAGAGCGTCAGCCCACCGACCAAGTCGCGCGGCGCTGACCAAAGCCGTTCGGGGCGCTCTCGGTCACGGTGATCACCTTGGCGGCGACCATCTCGTTAGCGCAGCGCACGACGCGCCGGGCTTGGGCGTTGATGGCGCCGAAGAGGTCGGCATTGATCGCTGAGCCACCGTTCGTCTTGATGGTGGCGAGGATGCTGGACTTGATCTCGGTGTCGGTCATTGGCGGCTCCGTTGCTGACCATCCTTACATACTCCGGCCTAAACCCGCTGTCTACAGAAAAACGTAAGGCCCCTCAAAAAAGTTGGTCAACCGAAGAGGGCAGCCTGCCGAGGATCGCGCCACGTCCACGTTTGGACCGGCGATCCTGACGCCCACCGCTTGCCGTCGTCGCGCGTCCGATACCACCCGTGGGCGTTGAGCCACGCCTCCTCCTCTCCGGGCGGGCAGACGCGGTGAACCCATCGGGTGAGAACGGTCATCCCGGCACGTTCTTTGCCTTCGGTGTCGGTCTGCCCGTTGGCGTATGAGCTGACGCGGGCGCCCGTCGGATCCTCGTAGTAGGGGCGGGACACGTCAACATCGCGGGTCCACCCGGAGCAGAGATAGACGTGGCCGGAGTGAGGGCGCCCCGACGGCCCGGTCAGCGAGGCGTCGGAGTACGTCACGAGCACCGGCCACCGCCCCCGGTCGATGAGTCGATCGTCTCTCATGATCTTGCGGAGGGGCTTGCTAATCTTCTGCAAGCGCCGCTCGTCTTTGGGGACGGCGACCATCCGAGACAGGGCGAGTACGCCCGCGCCGCCGGGAGCTGACGAGAGCGCCGCGCAGGCGCCGGGCGGTGGCGGATTCCACACGAACGCGGCGACGGGCTGACCGTCCTCGACGACGGCGTGGCAGTAGGTCGCCAACCCGCCGACGCTCTTGTATCCGTGGTAGCGCGTAAAGAGGTGGGCCACGTCAGCGAGGGCGCAGGGGATGAGGTTCATCGGCCACCCTCAAAGAGATCGGCCTGCACCGGGGCGAGCAGCGCCCGGAGAGCGTGTGCCCCTTGCGCCGGAGCCCAGGCGTTGCCGAGTCCTCGGATCCGGGCGGCGCGACCGGGTGCCTTCATACCTCCTCCGCCTTGATCACCGTGCGCCCGTCGCGGTCAAAGCCTGCCTTCTCGCCGTGGTGCCCAAGGTGCCGGAGTGTTTCGCCCCACGCCTTAAACTTGCCGCCCGCGTAGCCGGGCTCCCATCCATCAACCTGAAACCGCTCACCGCAGACGCGGCAGACGGGGAGAAACTTGTCATGGCTCGTGCCTGAGCAGTAGGCATAGCAGCGGGGGTGCGGCTTCATGGCGTCACCCGCAGGATCTCGCAGTCGTGCCAACACTCGACAGGCTCAGCGGGCGCCCACGTCGGCGCGAGACCTGCGACCGCCGCAATAGCCTCAAGGTCGGCGAGGGAGCCCGCCTTGCCGGAGAGGCGCAGGCTCACCCACGCGCCGCTGACGTTCAGTTCGCGGGCGATGTCTGCCTGCGTGATACCGCTCGCCTTGATGGCGGCGGAGAGGGCGGTCGCGATCATCTCAACCCCGCGCAGATCGCGGCGAGGGCGATCAGGGCGAAGAGCCACGCGATAGCGGCGGCGTCTTGTCGGCGTTGGTGGTCTTGTGGGGCGCTCACTCCTCACCCCCTGCGTCAACGACCTGCGCGATCGGCTCGGCGTTGGGGATCAGCGTCGCCCCGGCGATGACTCCGGCGGCGAGGGCGAGGAGCACCCACGGCCACACGGGGGCGGGCGGCGTCGGGTTCAGGGCGGCGAGGGTCTCGGCGACGGCGCGGTCTTCGAGGTAGGTCAACACGAACCGAGGAGCCCGGCGGCGGCGTGCCTCTTGGAGCAGGGCGTGGGCGGTCATTGGGTCGCCTCTTCGTGGTCAGTGAGGATCTTGAGCAGCGCGCGCAAGACTTGCGCCTCTTCGACATGCTCGCGCAGGTCGGCGAGAGTAAAGGTCTCGACGCCCCAACGCTCAAGGGCGCCGAGCGTCACTTCATAGGCGGGTTTGTGCGTCATCGAGAGGATGATCAGCGCGTCGCTCAGCGGGCAGGTCAACTCGTCAAGGTCGTCAGCGTCGAGCACGGCGGCGAGGTTGTAGATCATGGCTCACCCCAAACGCTGCGAGCACGCGGCGACATGGCGTTGACGCAGATCTCGTCGATGCTCGGGACCAACCCGGCGATCGGCGGCGGCTTGCCCCACAGTGCGTCAACACCAAAGGTGGGGTGAGCGGCGTTCAGCGCGTCGGCGAGGGCGACGGCTTCCTCCTTGGTGCGCGGCGACCACGCGACGCGGGCGCCCGTGGGCGTGTGGGTGACGCCGTAGTAGACACCGAGCAGGGTCTCGCCGATGTCGGCATGAACCGCCCAGATCCCGGCGCGGTGTAGCGTCTCGACGGTGCGGGCTCCACCAAACGGCGGAGTGGCAATGTTGTGGGTGGGGTTCATTCCGGGCTCCGGGCAAGGCTGAGCGTGAACCGCTCGGCGGGGGTGATGTTGGCGACGAGGTAGGCGGCGCCCTCGTTGCGGAGGAGGTTGACGCGCTGATGGGCTAACCCGATGCGCTCGGCGATCTCGCGGTCGCAGCCCTCGTTGATGAGGACGGCTTCGGCGAGGATGGACAGGCGGCGGCGCATGTTGGGCGTCGGGGCTCGCTCAGCGACGGCGGCGATCGTGGCTTGGAGGGCGGCGGTTACCTGCGCCTCGTCAGGTTCACGCGGCGGTGTGGGGATCACGTCGGCGACGGTCATCCGGCTGTGATCGTTGGCGCCGATCCGGGCGTGCGATTGCAGGGGGACGGAGGAGATCTGTGCCCAAGCGGCTTTGCACTTAGGGGAGAGTTTCTGCTGATTGCACCAATGGGGCGACTGTATGCCGCCCTTGCTGGTCTTGCGCTTGCTTGCAGCGGCGCGGACGTAGTGGCGGGCGAAGGTCCACTCTTTGACGCCGCGCGACGGATCCCACTTGCGCCACCCGCGAGCGACAAAGATCCGCGCCTCGGAGAGCATACAGGCCATTTCCTCGTCAGTGTCTACGCCCGCTTGGCGAAGGATATTGATCGCGTGGCCGTGCCACGGTCCGCCGGGAAGGATGCGGGCGGCGATGGCCCAAGCCTCGGGCGATGGCTTCATGGGAACACCGCCCGGCAGACCTTGAGGGTGAGGCGGTCGAGGAGGGAGCATCGGGGGAGGACCGCCCACACGGCGACGGTGGGTGCGGCGATGATGGCGCGGAGGAGGGCTTCGGAGAGACTCACAACCCCTCCACGGCGGCGCTCAGGCGCTTGGCGAGGTCGAGGGCTTGCTCGGCGCCGGGCTCTCCGCGGCGGGCGGCGGACATGGCGGCGAGGAGGCCGGAGGTCAGACCGGACGCGGCGATGATGCCGACGAGCCCGGAGACGCCCGCGGCTTCGGCGTAGGTGGCGAGCACGCCGTCGTAGCCGACCACGGTGAAGGCGTCGCCGTAGTGGCAGACGGCGGCGAGGTGGGGGACCGCTTCGGTCTGCCAACCATCGGGGATGTCGGCGGCGTTACGCAGACCCCACGGGGCGCCGACGCCGGGGCGGGTCCACAACTGCCCTTCACCGGGATCAGGGGGCGGCGTCAGGATCTTGACGGTGACGCCGACGACGAAGGATGCGTCGCGGCGCTCGGCGCGCAGGTTTTGGGTGAGGTGGTAGACCACGTCGGAGACTGCCAAGATGAGGCGCTCTTCGGCGGAGTCGAGGGGGAGGACGCTGCGCTCGGCGCGCAGGGCATCCCAAAGGTGGGCGAGGGCGAGGGCTTGGCCGGGGGAGCGCAGGGCGGTCATCAGGCGGGCGCCGAGGGGCTTGTCGCTCAGGGCGACGTAGGCGGCGGAGACGTGGAGGGGAGGAGTGAGGGGGTTCATGGTGAGGCTCCGGTTGCAGGGATCAGACGAGCGCGTAGCGACCGCTTGCCGCGTGGGCGTAGAGTTCCGCCTCGGCAGCGCGGATGAGGTGCGCGTTGCCGGTCACGGGCTGCATGTTCGCCGCCTCGCAGAGCAGGCGGATCGCGTGCTCTTGACGCTCAGCGGCAGGCATGGCGAGCAAGATGCGGCACGCGGCGATACGACCGTCACACTCGGCGATCGTGTCGAGGGCGTGGGCGCCGGGGCGCTCGCCGTTCAGGGCGGCGATGTTGCGGGCGCGACGGGTGAGGGCGGTCTCAAGGGTTTGGGCGAGGGTCTGCATGGG
>JACCEC010479700.1_pt1 | contig 24730 bp, 3 predicted proteins | sample 7450121 | NCBI WGS metagenome assembly JACCEC01 (sample SAMN15323455, study PRJNA562643) | freshwater metagenome | isolation source: river surface water | place: USA:Blue River Watershed | collected 2017-08-18 | reverse complement strand
CCTCATAACCTACACCGACTTCTTAACCGTCGACTTCATCAATGATGATTTCGGATTCATCGATATCCCATCCAACCCCAAAACCGATATCTTTTGCTTCATCAAATCACGATACCCATCTTTGTCAACATATTTATCCCCAACATTATCACAAAATTGCCCCGAAAATGGCATTATACAAATTCATACAAGCATATTCGGTACTACACCCAATATCACCAAACTACTATCCAGTTATCCCATTCTCAACTACTTGGTAAATCAAAATTACATGTACGAGATTTATTATAATTATCTCTTCAATAACGCCAATTTGGTAAATCTTCTCCTTGTATATCCCGCACTTCTCTATACCATCATTCTCAATGATATCGATCCCGTAAATCCAAATATCCTCAATCTCCTCGGCTACTATACAAATCTCACCTATGATTTCAATTTCGACTTCTCCGATGCCCAACTCTTTCTCGACCTTCCCGGAATCGACAACATCAATAATAACCTAACAAACATCTTAGAGACCACTACTCTCAGTCCGTATTTAGAGAGTACCCTTCTTTATCCGATTTTCACACAAATCGATTCATTTGATCTCCAAAAGATATCTCTCTTGAATAATTACCCTTCACTCAATATTGTAATTCATCAAAATTATAATGATCAACTTTATACAAATATACTCAATGATACACGCATCATCACACTTCTTACATTCGCCATTTCTCAATATAATCTCAATTTGATCACACCCATTTACGAAGGTTTCCCCAATATCATCACCGATATCATCAATTTTAATCCCAATCTTCTCGCCTTCTTCTATGATAATCCCAATTTGACCGAATATTTGAGTACAAACACAAAAGTCCTCTACGATTTCCTTATATTCAAAGGTTCCGAAACATACAATATCAAAAATCCAACAACCGATCTTTATAACTCCTTTGCCGCACCCTTCCTTTCCATCAAAAATCTCTCGTACCTCTTGAATGCCGATCCCAATCCTCAACCCACAAATGGCATCACCAGTGTTATCGGAAATGGATCGAGTTCCATTTTAGGTCTCTATAATAACGACGTGAGCTTCTTCTACCTTTTTAATCAAAATTATACATTTAACACTTATTACAATAAACTTTACTATAACCGCATTTTACTCGACATGTTAACTAACGTATACTACGATAAGAATACAAATACCACTATACCCAATTACTTCACCGTCGATACTTACAACTTACTCTTAAATACCATATATGCCAATCCAAACATCATCAACTACTTATCCAAAAACCCACGCTTTCTTGTAGACTTCATATGCTGTAATGAAGCAAACCTTTTGATATTCCTCAATTTCCCAAATATTCGCATACCTTATTATGATATCAATGATATTATCTTTCAATATGATATCGAAAATGGCACTTCGTACGCATCTTACCTCGAATCTTCCTATAACACCTTCTTCCAAGATGGATCGAAAATATATACACTGATTCATCAAAATTATGATATTTATGAAGGTGTCGCCGATCCACTTTATATACCATCGAATTATAATAATGGGCAAAATATTTATCACAACCTTTACAAAAATTCAGATCTCTTCATTCACTTTACCACCTACTTCTTCGATCAACAAGCGATGCCCATAAACATCATCGACTTACTCTCACAAAACCCAAATATCCTCACCTTCTTATCCAACCATTATTTACTCCTCTTTTACTTCAAATCCGCACCTCTCGACTTTTACGGTTTCATCCAATTCCAAAATAATAGTGCCACATTACCCACCACCGATCTTGTCGCACTTACCATCGCATATAGCACTGCCACATATCCGGATCAACCCTTCAAAGTATCCCAATATTTGAATACAAATTTACCCATTAGCGGCCCTTATAGCGGAATCGGCAATAATCCAGAAGTGTTGGATCTCCTCCAACGTTATCCCACCCTCAACACCTTATGTACATCCAATTACAATTATAACCTCTTTTATTACCATTTATATAACAATAATAATACAAATATTGTATCTTTTATCAATACATTCCCAGAATTTGTACCAATCATCGAGAAGAATCCGCTATTTCTTCACTTCTTTTATCAAAATCAACATCTTGTAGACACACTCATCGCAAACCCGTCTAAGATATCTACTTTATCTTCATTGACGATCATTGATCAACCTTATATCGATATCTTCCAACTTTTACTCAATCACCCACTTTATATTTATATGAGCACATACAAGAGTATGATCGAGAATAATAAGAATATACATGCCATATTATCACAGCCATATATTTACACTTCAAATCAAACATATCGCAATATATATCAACACAATTGTACATCACTTTCTGTGAATTTGGATTTAGAGAACGCGTATGATGAGAAGGATAAAGATCATCTTCAACAAAACGAATTGATTCAATTCATTTACTACGCAATTGAAGAGTATGTATATCATAATAAAGTAAATCCGACTCAACCTTTCTATCCATACCCACATATTTTGGATATCGCTACTACCAACCCGAATTTATTCAACTTCTTCGCACAATACAAACACGCACGCAACTATTTACAATCGAGCGATCCAGCAATTCGACTACTACTTCGCCAACTTTTAAACTTACCTTCCATAACGGATCCTTATACAAATCTGTATGACGCATTCAAATCATATGGTATTTCAGAAGGGTATAGTGTGCTGGTTTCGCAACTCGAAATGGATGTATATCCGTTTGTAGCAACCTATACAAGTGCCATGTATGATCCAAAAGTGCTGAATCATACACGTGTTTATCTTTCTGAAAATATTGAGTTATTACTCACCTATCCCAAGATCCAAACACTTGTAAAAGCCGATTATAACAAAAATCTATATTATGAAGCGATTTATGGATCCAAGATTCTTCAAGATATTCTACTCAAATATATCAATGATCCCGCATTTACACGCATACTTTACCAAAATCCAAATATAATCCTCTTCTTATATCATCATCCCACACTTGCGTATCAAATATGGAACGATGATGCGAAATATTTGATCTTTGTATCCACTCCGAATGTGGAAAAGATCTTATCAAATCTGGAAGAAATATATGAACAAACTTCATTGAATATATATGTAAATGAGTATATATCTACATTTTTGGATCGCTTTCCCCAATTCCAAAATCTATATATCCAAGAGTATTTGAATATTTCACGTTTTCAACTTTACAAACTTGACGCAACAATCATTTCATTCATCTTTTATACACTTCAACTTCATTATGAAGATAATACATTCCCGTACTTCATTTCCATTCTCGAATCCAATCCACATATACTCAACTTCCTCAATTACAACCATGATATCATATCCTTCTTCCAAAATCCATCCAATCGTTCGTATTACAAACTTCTCCTTTCTTACGCATACACCATTTATTCCACAAATCTTGATATATCAAATCCCATTTGCGATCTCTACGTTCTCTTTACCCAATTTAAGAGCGCATATACCCTCGATTATACAATCACAAGCGTATATCCTACATTCAATACAAATATTACAAATATCAATATTGGAAGTGAAGATGTAGCACAACTTGCCATTCGTTCATTGAAATTAAAGAATCTCCTTTCCCAATATGGTGAATTAAACACGCTCATTCATCAACCGTATAACTCCAATATTTACTACTATTCGCTTCAAAATGAGTACACCATTGATATGATCAACTTAGCGATTGCCAAATATAACTCTCTTTCATGGAGTGTTCATATTGTGTATGGTGCGATTGTTGTTTGTCCGAATCTCTTATCTTTCTTCTATAAAAATCCACGACTTGTGTATCATTATGTGGAAAGTATTGATCATCTTAAACCGTTGCTCGATTATATTGCTTCTTCACCCAATCCATCGACACTCAACTTGTATGATTTCGTTTTCGCAGATCCACTTGTAGCCGAGTTTTTGGAGAGTTCTCCCGCATATAGCGCAAATGTGAGCAATATTGGAACTGTGGGAAGTGGTGTGAATGATATCAACACTCTTTCCAATATCATATATCAAAATTATAATCAAAATATGTATTATAAACATTTGTATAACAATCGCACACTTAATGATTTGATCAACAGTTCCGTCGATTTACAAAATGTGATTGCGAAGAATCCAAATCTTGTCAACTTTTTGGCATATTATGTCGATTTGACAAACGCACTTTACACAAATCCGACGGATTTGGCAATCTTCTTATCGATCGCAAATTTGGATAAACCATGTGTCAACTTATTTGATGAGATCAATGATTATGCGCCATCACTAAATATATATATTCAGAATAAATCGATTTTGTATCAAATCTTAAATGGAACACTTCTGGGAGTTCTGATCAATCAACCGTATAATCAAAATATATATTTTGAAGCACTTTATAAAAATGTGGATTTGATGTACCTCTTTTATAAGAGTCAAACATCAACCGTTATTTTACCCATGATTTATAAGAATCCATCACTACTCATTTACTTCGGCTTCAATAATCTACTCGATTATCTTCAATATGATACCACTCGTGTTGATTACTTACACGCATTCTTCGATGTGCCATCCATGCTCACCCATTTGAAGAATGTACCTTTTAAATATCATATGCTCAAAAATTGCGTGATATATGGTGGAACATATATTCATATTTTATCTACTCTTTTAACACAAGATTATAATATCAATACAAATAATCTGAATGTGTATGAGAAGAGCATATCTTTGGATGATTTATGTGATTATCTTCAATACGTGTATGATAAATTCTTCTTGATCACACTTCCAAATATATTTTCACTATTGAGTACAAATCCCAATATATTCAACTTCTTATTCAAAAACCCCCAAATCATGGCATATCATCGGAATACGTCTTTATATGAAGATTATACAAATATGTCCACCTTTTGGCAAAATATGAATAGTATGGCATATCGCTTAACACAAAATATCACTTCAATATTGACCAATATAGAGTTCTATATATACTCGTCTTACTACAATCCATATAATGTCATCTCATACGAGTTGGGTAATTTGGTGAGTAATTTGGTAAGCAAATACCCCATTTTTACCAATCTATTAGAACAATATTACAATGATCGTATGTATCAAACACTTATATATCAAAGTACGGCATTCCAGGATTTCATCAAAGCTTTCCCATTGAGCATTGTATTTAATGCCTTCTCATTCAACGCAAATATGATCTGCTTCTTTGCGTTTAATGATGAATTAACAACATACTTCATTTCAAACGCATCTGATATTTATTACTTTTTGAATAATTTGGATACACAAGCGCCGAAGAATGATTTGAATGATATACTTTTATATAATGATATGAATCGTCCATATTCGCAAAATACGGCGATCATCTTATATACATATACCAAAAATTACTTCAAACATACATTGACAAATCCATCTTATGCGATTTTGAAGACTTTCTATTGCCAATTGTATAATCAACAAATCTATAATCGCGATTTCGCAAATCGTCAAATCATCTCTTTCATCTACTTTTACACGCGCATTTTCCAAAAGTTTTCGCCATTACTACCCAATCTCGAAAATATCATATCTACCAATCCAAATATATTGAATTTTTTTCACAAAAATCCAAACTTCTTAAATCTTCTCTCCAATGACACACGCTTAAATACCACAAATACAAACATTTTCATCACATCCTATATATACACATACTTCACATACACATATAACACTCTCGTCCCTTTCGTATACACATACACGGTGGGTGATCCACTCACAAATCAATATACATTTGTTCAAAAGATTGGCAATGCTACACTTACCGCATCTCTTACAAATATTTCATATAACATTTATGATACAGGTACAACGACAGAATTGACAAATCTGATCAATACGAATCCGAAGTTGGATGTATTGCTCAATCAATTGTATAATGAAAATCTATATTATAACGCACTTTTCCAAAATAAATATTTGGTTCAACTATTTGCATCTTCGCCGGCATTATTAAATAAGATCTATTTAAATCCAAATATAATCCTCTTCTTGGCCATCAATCCAAATTTGATCATCGCACTTCTTCAAGATACAACATTGCTCAACGCATTCACTATTCTCAGTGGATTGGACGCACCGGCGACGAATTTATACACATTGATGATGGAACATAAAGATGTGTATGGATCGTATGTGATTAGCTATAATGAATTATATATTCAAAATTTTGATATTTTACATATACTCAAAAATCAGTTCTATTTACATGAATTCTACGCACATAAGCTTATTCCCCAAGATGGCGTATCGATCGATCACACTTTATATCATTACAGAGATCCATTCACGATGATCATGAAGATGTTCGCCTTTTATTACGAAACCATATTTGTACCCGATCTTTTCGCCATATGTGCGAAGAATCCCAATTTGATCAATTATCTCTTTTATGAAAACGCACTTCAACAATATTTGATCTATCACCCTTCCACTTTTGGATCCTATATATCTTCAGAAGCAATTCAACTTCCCATCACCAATCTCACAACTTTCACAACTCAATTCTTTGAGAAGAATGAAGATCCCATCGCATTGGAAATGATCGCATATGATACGAATTATTGGAATATACACATGGATGCTGATACATATACAAATGATCTTTTGATCTTATTGAATCAAAATCCGATTTTAAATGAATTGGTATATCAAACGTATAATTATAATTTCGCACTGAGTGAGAAAGAGACATTCTACTTATATCACGTGAAAGCTCCCAATATCATTCAACTACTCTCATATACGGAGTATTCGATCTTAGAAACCATTTATCAAAATCCAAATCTTCTCGTATTCTTGACGAATAATCCAAATCTTGTCAACTATTTGAACGCATTTACCAATGAGATCAGTATATTAAAATCCCTTCCTGGTATCAATCTCCCATCCACCAATCTATATGATCTCTTTAAGGCAAATACAAATTACTCCATTTACATCAATAGTTTGGATCAATTCATTTTTGACAATTACCGCATTTTCGAAATGCTCTTTGGTCAAGCGTATAACCGAAATCTCTATTATTACGCATATCGCAATTCCACAAAATTGATTGATCTCTTATACACATCTATTTTATATACAAATCCCACACTCATCGATTTGATCGAGTATAACGCAAACTTACTCCTCTTCTTGGCCATGAACCCCAATCTCGTATCTTACTTAAATGAAAATATCGTCGATCTTCAACGATTCGTCTCTTTGGCCGATTTGATCTATCCCATTACCAATATTTACAATACCGTTGTTTCTCAATTGAGCTATTTGAAACCATACTTATCTCAAATTCCCATTGGATTAAATAGCAATGTCGGAAGTACGCCATCATTGATTACACTTCTTGATCAATTTGAGAATATAAACGCTCTGATTACCCAAAATTACAATCAAAATGTATATTACACATACCTTTATCAACAACCCAAATTGGTAGAACTCTTATCTTCCGTCGAATCCTTGCGAATCGCTACAACCGAATATAATAATAACATATTGGCTTTCCTCGATTTCAATCCACTCTTTCTGGATCATCTGTATGCGACACCTGCGGATTTGACGATCTTTTTGACAAATAATGGCATATTGGATCCGATTACAAATCTGTATGATTATGTGGTAGCCTACTTACCGGCATTGGCGCCACTTTTGAATGAGAGTTTAACGGGTATTTATAGTACAATTGGTACAAAGAGTGCCCTTAGCGCACTTTTGGATGCAAATCCGAAGTTGAATGCGCTGATTCAACAGAATTATAATTCAAATATATACTATCTCGATTTATACAATCAAGATGATCTCGTAGAACTCTTATCTACAAAATCGACGATCACCACCATTTCGTCTTCTCAAATGCTACTTTCCAAAATATACAAAAATCCAAATATACTCAACTTCTTCAACAATAATCCGGATTTAACCACCTTCTTCCTATCCAATATGAGCAGTTTCAACGCATTTATCGCATTGGAAGGTCTTGATCTTCCACTCACAAACATCGACACACTTGTAAAGAATAATCTCCCTTATTTAACCACCTATCTCACCCAAGTATCCATTGGTTTAAATAGTACGATTGGTACGACACCTTCATTAACTGGGTTGATTGAAAATAATGTGATCATTGATATGTACGCAAATACACAGAATTATATGGAAAATGTATATTATATTGATCTTTATAAGAATCCGGATTTGGTTTCACTCATGACAACATATGGAACGCAATTTGATCCATACATTCTTCAAAATCCGAATATACTCAACTTCTTGGCATCGAATCCGAAGTTATGTGGTATACTTTTACAAAGTAGTGAAAAGATCGATATCTTTTTACAATTACCAGAAATTCATTTGATGCGCACAAATATATATGAAGTGATTGTGCGATCCCACTTATATGGAAATATCGATTCCATATCGACAATCTTAAATATCAATTACTTTGAAAATAGCGTTCCACAATTTTATAACGATTATCTCTTCCAACAATCATTCAGCGTCTTTCACGTTTCACTCTTCCTTTATAACGCACTCGGACTCACCATACCAAATAGTATGGAAATCGTACGTCGCAATCCAAATTTCATCAACTTCATGGCGCAAAATCCAAAGCTTACAGAACAATTGAATCTCGAATATTTGGAAGATGATACATACAATATTGTGAATATCTTACATATTTCAAACATCACTGAGCCGACAGCAAATATAACATCACTCATCACGGATTATATCAACTCAAATTTGAATATCACATTGAGCATAAATCTCTTAAATTCACAATTACCCAAGAGCGGTACCCAATCGTATATTGGTACGAAGAGTGATTTATCACTATTATTAGAATTGGAACCGCAAATGAACGCACTTGTTTCACAAAATTACAATGAAAATATGTATTATAAATCTCTCTATTACAATGATTATTTGGTTTCACTCTTATTGGCAAATGAGAAAAATGGACGTGATCTATTAAATCTCATGTATCAAAATCCGCTTATTCTCAACTTTTTGGCATATAATCCAAAATTGGTTGTTTATTTAAATAAGAATTTAAGTGAAATCTCTCTTCTCACTTCCAACGCAAACCTCTTCAATCCTCAAACGAATCTGTATGATACTCTTCTTCAAACCACCTTGGCACCTTATTTGAACACACCGGTGATTCTTCTGTCTCAAACGGATTCATCCAAAACCATTCAATCCATTATAGATCAAACATACAATGTGTTATATGGTACTCAAAATAAGAATATTTATTACAATGCTTTACAAAATAGCTATGTTTCATACTTGATTTACTATGGTGAGAATTTGAGTAAAACGCGTACATTACCAAACATCATCGATTTTATCGCATCCAACGCAAATATCATCCTCTTCCTTTATCACAATCTCGATTTCACCCAATATATCACCTCAAATGAAGCCGCATATATTCAATTCATCCACATGCCAAATATCAACATTGCCACAAGTGATCTCACCAAAATCGTTCAAACCTACACAACACCCTTTGATCTATCCATTTATTTAAATAAAGATCTGATCCACGGAGGATTGAGTAGTAATATTGGCAGTACCAGCGCATTAACCGCATTGTTAACCAATAATACCATTTTAAATAATATCATTTCACTCAACTATATCGATAATATGTATTATCTCAATCTGTACTACTATCCGGATTTGGTATCACTCATTACAAATAGTACAACCCTTTTACAATATATATACACCAATCCCAATTTGATCAACTTTTTGGCAAATCATCCTAAACTCGTTTCATATATGCTTACCAAAAGCGAGTATGTAGCATCTTTTTTACAAATCTCAAATGTGGGGAAAATGGAGACGAATTTGGAATATACCTATGTGCTCTATGAAACTCTCTTAAATACATATACACTACTTCGCGAATGCGTCAATCAACCCTATAACTTACTTCCCAATATACCATATATATACATCTTGACACTCAAACATTTACCCATACTTGAATTCATTTACTACACAATTCAGAATGTATCTTCCATCAACCTTGTTTCAAATGTGATTTATGGAAATCCCAATTTCATCAATTTCTTATATGATAACCCCAATTTGATCACCTACTTTACACAAAATCGATCGATATTAGAGAACTTCATGACTCTTCCTGGTTTGGACTCACCGATACTCGATTTATATCAATTGGTCATTTATTATGGAACATATACACAAAATCAAAATATTATACAACAATTGAACCAATCACCTCGTGTGGTAGGTGTAAATAGTGGAATTGGTACAAATCCGATGCTCACCTCTTTGCTCGAAACATACGCATCTCTTCAATCGTTGATTAACCAAAATTACAATTTAAATATATACTATACTTATTTGATCACCTATCCATCGATCGTATCACTCATTTCAAATAATTTCAACCTTTTATATGCGATTTATAAGAATCCAAACATCATCACCTTTTTGGGCAATAACCCACGATTGACGCGATATTTTGAATCCTTTCCGTATGCGATTGAACTCTTCCTTTCCATTCCCAATATTGACAATCCGATGTATAACTTATATACATTGATTGGTGATTATGATAATTTGAGTACAAATGATGCTGCGACGTTCCAATCACTCTTGAATCGATCGCTTTATGTCCTTTTAGATACATATCCCGATTTTAAGACGCTCGTTTTACAATTTACCAATCAAATGAGTATCGCAAATCCCACTGTGAATCAACTCAATTATCAGATGAATAACACATACTTCCGCGCACTTTCCATACAACAATCACTTGTTGATTTCATTTACATCAATTTGAGCAATCCAGGATTGCCGAATATCATTTTGGATAAGATCCTCAAAAACCCAAATATCATCGGTTATTTAGCACAAAGTGATCTCGGATTCTTGAATACATACATACAAACATACTATAAAGATATCATCAGCGATCCACGCATTGATGACCCAGCTACCGATATTTATGAAATGGTCATACCATACTCCAATCCAAATCCTACTTACTTTGAGCATGCGTACTATCCAAAACAACTTATCACCGTTGCGCATGAGAATGCGTACTATAATAACATGTTGGTATCATATATCAATATTCGGAAGATCTTCCAACAAATGTATACAAACAAAATGTATGAGTACTCATTAACTTCCGCGTACTTGCCAAAGCGTGATCTCCTCTTATACTTTATCATGGTAGGTGATTATCCGTATCTCAATTTTTTGGTAAATGTGATCCCAAATAATCCACATGTGATCCCCTTTTTGATCAATAATCCGTATTTATTACAACATTTTATCGATGTACCGAATCACTTTTTGGAATTCTCATCCCTTTTCCAAATGAATATACCTTATCAAAATATCGAAACACTCGTCTTGACAAAGCCACTCATTTCACCTTACTTATCACGTTTTGTCATTTATCCCAACCTTGCGCCATCGATCCAAACACTTGTTGATCAACCATACAATAACGGTATTTATCGAAATGCCATATATAGTAATCCCACATTATATGAACTCTTATTATCAAATAGTGTGTATGTTTCAAATAGTGTAATACTCAATAAAATCTCGGCAAATCCGAATATACTCTTGATTTTACACAAAAATCCAGCACTTCTTGAAGAGTGCTCACTCAATGGCATCTTCTTCTCTAACTTCTTATCCTTGGCATATATCACAAATCCATATGTAAATCTATATAATATGCTAACAAGTGATCCAATATATGCGCCATATATGAATGTATATGTACCTCAAAATATTGCGTATACAAATCCGGCACTTGATACATTGATGAGCACATATCCCAACTTGGCAGAGCTCCTTTCACAAAAGTATATCGGAAATGATGAAATAAATATATATTATGATCATCTTTATAAGAATGCGAATTTGACGAATCTTCTCACCATCTATCCATCGTTGGTTAATGCCGTTTTAATCAATCCAAATGTGATCACTTTCTTATCCAAGAATTGCGCAAATCCCATATCGAGTGGTGTGATGTCGCTTGTTGATTATTTGACAATAAATCCTCCCATGGTCGCACTCTTCATCTCACTCTTGCCGAGTACAAACCCGATGTGTGTGAATTTATATACCATTTATCAAGCAAATGCTACATTGAATCCGTACTTGACGATTACAAATATGCCACTTTTGGTATCATCACCTCTATATGCGAATATTCGCGCATATATCGGTCAGAGCTATACACATGATCTATACTTTAATGCGCTTCATGAAAATAATGGGATATATGATTTTATCAATTATGTATATACAATCTTTACGACTGTATTGCCGGTGCCATTTAAGAATATTTTCACACTTTTGGATAATAATCCGCACATACTTCTCTTTTTGAGTACATATTTCACGTTGGCGCCATATTTGACAAATGTGCTTTCTTATGACAATTGTGTTCGTTTTATGAATATTTCATTTATCGATCGCATTTACACAAATATTGGACTTTATATGGAAGTGAATACATATTTGAACCCATCGCCACCATCTTTGCCATCATATACAACACCCGATTTAACGACTTTATTGAATAATGACGCAAAGTTGAAATCGATCGTTTCTCAAAATTACAATGAATATATTTACTATCGAAATTTATACAATCATCCCAATGTGGTATCGCTTCTTCTCAAAAATACAGATGAGTACGCCGCTCTCATGCCACTCATTTATAGCAATCCAACAATGATCAACTTCTTCTGTATGTATCCGGATCTTGTAGCCGCCATTTACTCGAATGTGAATGATTTTATCGCATATATCAACATTGTCGGTATCAATATTGCGTCCAACAATCTCATTGAAATGGTAGGTTTCACCTATTTGCGTGTTTATTTAAATACGGATTATGATCAACTTCTTCTGAATCACCCACTTATACAAAGTTTGGTATCCCAACCGTATAATCACTTCATTTATTATAAATATATGAATCAAAATAAAAATATCGTCATGTTGATCGAAAAGTACGCATACTACTCCCCTTCCATTGTGAACGATATCATCAAACGAAACCCCAATATCATCACCTTCTTCGGCAAGAATCCAAATCTGGTTCTCGAATTATACAATAATGAGACCAAATATGTAAATGATTTCTTACCACTCTTTGGAACATGGGCTGTCCCGAATACGAATAATTATCCATACACGAACTTATACGCACTTATCCAAACGGTTCCGTCGTTGGCTCCCTTCTTGTCGCCGGCTGAACCATTCCCTTCATATAGTACGGTGCCACTCAATAACTTATTGACGGCATATCCTCTCTTGAAATCGATTGTTCAGCAGAATTACAATGATTATATGTATTATAACAATTTGTACAATGTTCCTCAACTTGTTGATCTTTTGACAAATTATCCGGCATTCATAACACTTATTTACGAAAATCCGAACATCATCAATCTCTTATCATATAGCTTGTATATGGTGGAGAAGCTGAATGATGTTGAAGTGCGAACGGAGTTTATAACGTACTCTACGGGGAAGAATCCGACATATCCAAATGTGGCAATTACAAATGAAGATTATTTATATAGTATGAATCGTTTATATCAAGATGGAACAACACAATTGTGGAAGTATGTGAATACAGCGTATTTGGGATATGGCGCAAGTCGCGCGCAAGAGTTTATTCTCCCTCCCTTAACATATTCCTTTGGTTTGATTACACAAATTGTTCAAATCCCATATAATGAAAATACCTTTTATCGCGCCTTTTATCAATCGGTGGCAACCATACCTGGATTAAAGAATGATTATGTGATCAATCTATTGGGATATATACGGAAGAATTATGTTTCATCGAGTTTCTTAACGGCTGTATCATATAATCCGCATTTACTTACTTTTTTGTATCAAAATCAGGAGTTTGCGCTCAAACTGAAAGAGAATTATGATTTCATTGAGCTCTTCATCTTTAATAATATCATCTCGATTTGTATTACGGATTTATACAAACTATATGCGCATAGTACACCATCGATCTATTATACAAATCCAAATATTTCGCTTCCTTATAATATGTATCAAATCGTTTCAAAATCGGCAAGTATGAAGAGTATTCTTTTACAAAATTACAATGATATGATCTATTATACATCTATCCAATCAAATCCAATTTATATCAAATTCATCTTATATTGTATCCAAAATAATCCACTCTTCATCACACAAATGGCATCCAATCCAAATATCATCCTCTTTTTGAGCAATAATGTGCGTATGATCCAATATTTACTCGATAACCCGTCGGCAATCTCCATCTTTACCACAAATCCGAATATACTTGATGTGAAGTACAATTTGGTAAATGTGGTATTAAGCACTACCCTTGAATCATATTTAGACCCGTCGATTCGTGCTCTCTTGACACGTCCACAAAATGAGATTCTCAACTTAATCAATTGTCAATATAATAACGCAATCGTGAGTCCCGCACAACGTGGTTCGCTCTCTCCGGCGGTTCCTCAACAAGATTACTATATGGTGAATCTCTATTACGACGCGATTATGAAACACCCTTCCTTGGCACAATTGGTGGAGTATGCGATGCGTGAATATGCGATATATGTGAATAATTTGGTATATAGTATGAGTGATTATCCGAATATGATCACCGAGATTATTGCGAAGAATCCGAATGTGATGACATTTTTGACACACAATTTGGACATATGTACATATTTGCTCACACCGGTGATCGTATCAAATAGTACGCCTTTCACACCGCTTTATCGATTCTTAAAGATTCCGATCCTTACAAATCCCCAAAAAGATATATACGCATACATCGATGATGTGAACCGTGTTGAATATGCGGATTTCAGGATGCGTTTGAATCGAACGATTTATATTCCCACGGAGTTAGCATATTTGAATAGCCAAACAGTGATTAATACGAATCCGGAATTATATGAACTGATCAATCAGAAGTATAATGATAGTATTTATACATTACAACTCTTTGATTACACAAATCGCGTTATCTCTATCTTTATTGAGAATTCCAAGTCGCTCTTTTATAATCTCATATATCAAAATCCAAATCTCATCAACTTCCTTGTATACTATCCCGATTTAACCACCTATTTAAATAATAATCCAAATAAGATCCCCATTTTCATCAATATTCCGAATATAACAAATGTAATGCTCAATATATATGATACCATCAATCAATATAATACATCCGCGTTATTATCCAATTATATCACCACTTATTTGGGTGATAATTCGCTCGTCATCTCATATGAATTGAATATGTTATTACAGAGCAATCCACTCTTATATGTACTCTTTTACCAAAAGAATCAGTATAATAATATCTATTATGACGCGATGATCAATACGCTCTTATTCCAGAATCTATATACAAACACATGTTATACATATCCATATATGATGGATATATCACTCAAAAATGTGGATTTAATCCCGTACTTATCAAAGAATTCATATGGAGATCATTCACACATTCTCTATATCTATTCACATGTAAATAAGATGATTTATGAAATGGAGAAGCTGACGGATCACATGAGTTATGTGAAGGCGATGAATCAATTGATGAATCAAACATACAATAATGATATATATGAACGTGTATTTTACTACAATACGGTGTATGGAAGCATATCAAGATTTATCACGCATTCGGGTATCTTTGTTCCGATTGAAAATATGAATATGAACATTCTCCTCTTCTTATATAACAATCCGGGTATGCTCGACTTTTACTTTGGCGAAGGTCAGCTCTCCATTATCGCAACAAATACGCGATTCCGAAACCTTTTTAACCAATGTACGGATCCGACAACAAATATAACAAATGTGTGTATGAATGATCTTATTTTGAAGTACTATTTGAATCCGAATTTGGTAAATGGTGGATTGGGAAGTGGAGTACCTATCAATCCGGAAAATACGAATTTGGTGCCATTACTTACAAACAATCCGATGTTGAATCAGTTGGTGTCGCAAAATTACATATTTAACTTCTACTTTATTGAATTGAACAACTTCCCAACATTGGTAAATTTATTATACACCCATACGGCGCTCATCCATGTGATCTATGAAAATCCGAATTTGATCAACTTCTTGTATCATCATCCGGCGCTTACGATCTTCTTATATAATGCGAAAGTGTGTAATCGCGATTATGTCGATTTGATCACGACGAACCCAAATATCACAAATGTATATATGGATCTATTGGAAATGTATATGGGGACGTCGCTGATGGCCTATTTGAATGCCGAATACTTTGTGCCACCATTGTGGATGAAGAACTTTTTGGATACACATCTGACTATCGGGTCAATCTTGAAACAGCAGTATAATGGAAATATATATTACACGTCGATATTGAAACGTGGAAGTATGATTTCGTTAATGAATAATTATCCAAATATGATTGATTATATCAATCTGAATCCGAATATATTGAACTTTATGAGTCAGAATCCGAAGATGATTGATTTTTATAAATTCTATTATGGAGATAATATTTCCAATTTGATCTTCTTGTATCAATTGACACAAAATGTAAATATAGAGGCAGATTCGCGATATGGAATCATTGATACAAGTACGATTCAAAGTTCGGCAAATCCGATTATCGATTTATATAAATTCTATTATCAGAAGTTGCCACAATATGTGAATAATAATCCGAATATTTTGGGTTTTACTAATGGATTTGGATCAAATGCTGCGGTGAATCAACTTTTGCTCAAAAATGGAACATTACAAACATTAACGAGTCAAAATTATAATTACAATATTTATAAACTCTTCTTACTCTTCAATGGATCACTCGTATCTCTCCTTACAACATATCCGGAAATACTCTTCTACTTTGTATATAAAAATCCAAATATGATCAACTTCTTATTCTTCAATACACGGTTGTGTCAAATATTGATTTCAAATCCCGATTTTGTAGCCTTCTTCATTACACTCACTTTCTGCCAAAATCCTGTACTCAATCTATATGATGTCATTTATCAATATGATATAAGCAATAATAATCCCATAAAACTCTCAAATTACTTCGAAAAAGTGATGTATTTGGATCTCATCGGCAATATCGGCCCCCAACAACCATAAACATATATCATGTACCATTTATCATGTACCATGTACCATTTATATCAAATACCATTTGATATAAAGAACTTTTGGAAATTCTATGTTTTCAAAAACTCTTTTTCTTTTTCCGTGAAGGCTTTTTCTTTTTTGTAAAAAAGAAAAAGGGTTCAATCTTTGAGATCGCGATATCGATTTCGGATCGACGCGAAATCCTCGATATTTGGATTAACAAGAGGGATTTTGCGAACATCCGAAACCGCGAATTTCATTGTTTCGCGCGCTTCGGCATTAAAGTGATCAAGTGTTGAAATCATCTTTTGTAGATTCTTATCACGACAGCGGAAGAGACTACTATTTGCGGTATAAACAAAACGCTGTTCATCGACGTCATAATCTTTGTAAATGGTATCATGTTTATATTGACCTTTGAGTACGGTGTAGTACTTCTGAATAAACTTATAATACTCTTGTGTGTCTTCATCTTGTTTGTATAAGATTTGATCAAATGTTTGGCTCAACTTATCCAAAATCAAATATCCGGCTTTATCGGATGAGATACGGTTTAATTCATTATCGGTATAAATGATCGCTTCTTGATGATTATCGGTAAAGAATATATTCTGATTCTTCTTATTCTCCATCACAATCTTTAATAAATTTGTAAATAGGAAGAAATCTTTCTTCTGATAGTATGACTCTTGAATATGGGTAATATCATATCGTTCATGAATGAAATCTTTGATCGAAATATTATAATTTGTATTTTGAACGTTATTGTTGTGATTCTGTATGTTTTGAATGTTATTTAGATTTCCGATTGTATTGTTATTGTTGATATTATATGTTACATTCTTCTTCTCTTCCATTACGCGTTTTAATTCCATCGCTTTTCGAATTTCGAGCTCTTTTAGTTTCTTTTCATGTAATTCGTTTATTTTCTGGTTTGCTTCGCATAATTTTGTATTATAAATATGAATCTGTAAATTCTGTTTAGTTGTATATTCGGCGAAACATTTATTACATATATACTTATCTTTATCTTCATTGTAATATGTAAAATAAAAATCATCCTTCTTTTTGCGATTCTTTTTAAATTCAATCTTATCAATCTCACTTTCATTTTCACTATCATCCGCTTCTTCCTCTTCCTTAATCATCTCTTTTTTAATAATTAAACTATTCTTCTTTCTAAAATTCTCATCAATATAATTCTTCTCATCAATATAATTATAAACAATATATATATAATCACTTATACTCAGATTTGATGTATTGATATTTATAAAGAAGAATTTTTTATTAACAGATAAATCAAATGATTCGTCAAAACTCATAATTGTATTTGCTTTACATTTATGTTGCCGTGTAAAATGGCGAACCATATCTTTCTTATATGGTGTTCGAAATACAACACAATGATGACAAATATATAAACACATTTTATATAGATCTTCTACTTCTTAATTCTTAATTATTAATTCTTTAACTTCTTATATTTTATAATAAAAAAATCTCTCTATATTAAATACTTTTATTTTTCTATAAAAATAAACGGGATTTTTTCCCTATAAAAATAAAAGTATTTAATTAAAAGACGAAAATGGTAAATTATATTAAAGTTATATTAAAGTGATTAGAGTTGGATTATGGTTTTATTATATTTGTATTAAAGTTTTATTAAAGATAAAGCGGCATTTTCCTCTTTTGATTAAATAATATAATTAATTATATATTATCAGCGTTTAACCATATTTTATATATAAAATAATTAATTTATACATTTTTGTTTTATGGTAAGAAGATTTAATCTATTTTTGAGTAAATTACCGGTTTTTACCGGTAAGTTCAGCCTACTCTTAACAAAACAGGGCAATTCTCGATTTTCGTTTTTGCAAGTCCTCAAAAATAATCGGTGCCGATCCAAGTGGCTGAGCCTTAAATATTTTTCGGGACTTGCAAAAACGAAAATCGAGAATTGCCCTGTTTTGTTAAGAGTAGGCTGAACATAATTTATTTTCCAATACCATAAATTGCCGCTTTTTAAATCATATAATTATTGTATACTGACGTATCGTTATATTTTAAAATGAAAATAATTTAATCAAAAGAGGAAAATGCCGCTTTTTTTGCTTTTTTTGGTTTTATGCTTTAATAAAAGTATAATAAAAGTATAATCCAACTTTAATATAATTTACCATTTTCGTCTTTTGATTAAATACTTTATTTCTTTTATTTTTATATATTTATGGTAATCAATTATTTTATATATTATGTTTATAATCATTACCATATATTGATAATAAAATAGTAATATAGTAATATAATATTGTGAAAATTACAACTTTTTCCAAAAATAGTTAAAAAATAAAATATCACAAAAGTGAGATCGTATTTTATGGGTAGGAATAATTCTAAGTAAGATATAGAAGTAGAACGATCTATAAAGATGCTCATTTATCCCTTTTATAAGGGTTTAGAGATCATTGTAAATCAGGCATATAATTATGATATTTATAAAAATGAGTTTCAAACATCGGATCTATTAAACGCATTTTTAGCTCTCTTTTTAAAGAGTTGTAATCAAAATGAAGAGACCTTCTTATCCATCCTTTTAAAGAATCCGAATATCATCAACTTCTTCTATTACAATCCCGATTTGATGACCTTCTTTTTAAAAAATAACACATACTTTCAAGATTTTCTAAACCTTCCGGGAATTGAAAATCCAATGACCGATATTTATCAACTCATTTACAATTCCGGATCCATATATTCTCAATATTTGAATCCCAATCCACAACCCGTTTCCGAATTCTCATGTGAAGGTATCGACTTCCATTTGGATGCGCTTTTAAGTCAAAATTCCATATTACAATCCCTTATTCAACAAAATTATAATAACAATATATACTATCTATCCCTTTATCAAAATGATCACCTTGTCGAACTTCTTTGCAATCCCACATTCTTCGATTTACTTTCACCATTCATTCAATCCAATCCCAATTTGCTCAACTTTTTCTCCCAAAATGATCGCCTATTGCTCAAACTATTGGAAGGCGGCGTTCCCATCATATCCGATATGCTCGCAATTCCCCACATTGGTGAACCATCCTATGATTTAAACGTCCTCTTTTATCAAAATGATATGTTTCGCGACTGTATCGACTACCCGGCATCATTCAATCCACTCCAACTATGTGATATTTTCGTTTCACCCACACAGTGCGGAAACGCAAATGTGATCATCGATATGCTTGCTGGAAATATTTCAGGAAATCTATATATTGAATCCGTGCCATTCGGCAATTTGAATATTACCGGAAATTTAACTGGATCCCCGGCTCAATTTAAAGATATTTCCGTATCAAATGAGAATTTCACAAATAGTAGTACACCTTCACCGCTCACAAATCCGCTTGCTCGATTACAGAATATTAACCGCCAAATCAATCAAGCAGTGTACACCAATTTATATACAACCAATGTATATAATCGCAATACGGATGGTATATGTGGAAATAATAGTACCATTAAAATCCGAAATACGGCTCCATTTAAGCAGTATATTTCAGGAGTGCGTAAAATATACATCCGCACATTGAACCTGATGATTCCGGATCTTTTCCGTCTTTCATGGAGTGATCCGACGAAACCAGCATCGGTATCCAAAGATGATCCCTTTTCAGAGGGTACAAATACGGTGTGTCCATACTTTTATTATAAGAATGAGAAGCCCGCGGGTTTTGAAAATGGAGTGTATAACAAACAGTGTTTGCTTGACGACGCGCAAATACGATCCCTCCTTTACTTCGGATTTAGCGGAATTACGCAATGCCTTATTCAACAATATCCGCCTTTTGACGTTTCCGTTGTATATGCCAATTCGACCTATAATGCGACGAATACAAAGATCCCCATTGATGGCGTGATGAGTCCATTTCATCTAATCAACTTTATGACAACACATATTTCACCGATGAATATTCCCACATACTCACAGAATCAGAATCGCTACAAATTCGACGCATTTGTATCTTACTTTTACAAGAAATACTCTCCTCACTCGCTCTTATATCAAATCCTTCTCTTATTACAACGTATGGATCTCTCTTATTACAACAAAACACAAGGAAAGACAAATTGTGATTATCATTTGCCATGGGATTTCACGATTGCGGGATATTATGATACAGAAGAGATAAAGAGCGATTATCAAAACCCGAGTTTAAAACAGAGTGAAATGGTGGATATTTATTTATTGTATCAGCGAATCCGCGGCCAAGAATCACTCGCAAATCTGAATTCGGTTCAACTCTTTTATAGCGCATACTCACCAAATACATATATGGACTTCTTACATATTCTATCATTAACCCGAGAAGTAATGCGTGATGTATATTTGGAATTCACATACTTAACGGAACAGAAGACGCGATATGTTCAACCGTATATGTATTTGGCACAATTTGAAGTATGTAAAGGGATCATTGAACGATATCTCAAAAATAAGATGAATTTAGCGATGAAACATTAAGAGTTTCTTTATAAAATATATTTTTTTTTCAAAAAAAATATAGAATGAATCAAAAAATAGTAATTACTCTTATTCTGAACTCTTCTTTTTACGAGGAGCAGGCTTCTTCTTCAAAATTGGAATGTCGATAATAGGTTCACTTGTTGTAGAAATAACAGATGATACATCTTCACCACAATCTTCATCACTATCACGATCAAGATCGAATGTAGAAAAATCGAAGAGCGACTTTATATATAAATTGAACTCTTCATTGTATCTCTTTTCATTCGCTTTTAATTCTTCAATTTTTGCAAGATATGATTCGCAATAATTGATAAACGCGATCTGTTTTTCAAGAGATGGAATATGAATGTTTAATTCATTCAATCTCGTTTGTGATATAACTTTTTGTCCTATTCCAATATACATTTGAATAATGTTTACTGGATTATTTTTAATATAAAAATATATATATTTTGTATAAATATCATCATGTATCGACTTTATAGCTAACCCATTATCTGTTAAATAATAATTAACATCAAAATAATTAATATTAAAATCACCTACACGTGTTAGGACAAATGTATCGGCAATCATATTAAATTCATTATGTTTGGCAATAATCTTACCGCCTCCTATTACATGATAATCTCCATCAATTATATTTTTTTTTGTTAATGCTTTACCGCAATTAATCTCACAAATTTCACCTAATCTTTTCACTTCACAATCTTTTAAGATGCGTTTCATATAGAAAATCTTTTCACGTTCGTATAGTTCATACATATCTTTCAATGTTTGAGTTGACTTCTTGTGAATTTCTGTTTGACATTCGATCTCATCTACGATTTGTTGTTGTGTTTCGAGAGGAGGTATAGGAATCTTAATTTCTCCAATAGATTTTTTATTTAAACTACCATTACCGATTAATCCAGTAGCATTTATAGAATAATCTGTATTTGACAAATAATAATATATATATTTATTTAGTAAATAATTCGTATCTTTTGAATTAATTCCAGTAATTGCCTCATTTGTATATAATGGAACACCTGCAATCGCTGTTTTTCCAATACTTAATTTAAACGAGAATAAAACAGTCCCAATTGGAAATAATTTTACACTGCTATTTTTAATACCTTCGTTGGTAATTTTCTCTTTTGAATCAATAATAATATTATTATTTAATTCACTCACTGAAACCCATATATTTGTTCCATCATTCCAAAATGTACTATTACTTCTTAATGGAGTTCCACCAATTTCATAGGTACACACTTCACTCAATTTTTTCACTTGAATATCTTCGGATATGTTATCAAAAAGATGAACTTCTTCACGATATGTATCAATATCGAGTGAGTAATTCTTTTCAGAAAGCTCTTGAATTGACTTATCGGAAAGATGTTTTTTATTCACCATCTTTGTATCATACTCATAAAATGAGATCTTTTGAGTAGCATACAGCGATAAAGGAATATCCTCATTTGTCATCTGTTTCTTCACAAAATAGAAGATACACGTTTTAATCGATGTATACGGTTTAAAAGCCCCTTTCGGTAAATAGATAACTTGTTGTAGATCACACGTTTTTAGTAAATACTTGCGAAACGCAATATCTACAACGCTTGCACTACTTAAATCTTCACCTGCCGGCAAAACAACACCACAACGACCATTTATCTTTAATGATTTGATCATCAGTTGAATAAACATCGGTGTTGAACTCGATTGTTTAAATAAGAAGGTTTCATCGAAAATTTGTCCATTCTCATCACTATACTCATATGCGTTTTTACGCCGAATATCATAATCTTTCTTTAATCCAAAAGGAGGATTTGCGATAATGACATCATATTCCTTTGTATTGATTTTAGAAAGGAAGTCTTTGGTACCACACATACTATCACCTAACTCTAACTTGAAATTATTCTTCGAATTGATGATAAGATTGGATACTGCCAATTGGAATGTATCCGGATCAATCTCACGACCGGTCAAATTACCATTGCGTAAAAGCTCGTAATTGAGCTCAATCTCTTTGGCACGTGCTTTTTTCGCTAAATCCCGAATCATCGAAATCAGAAATCCACCTGTACCCATTGCTGGGTCATAAATAGATTCAGTTGAACCATCTTCATTCACCTGAACATCAACTAAATCGATAACGATCTTCTTGACGCTTGGTGGTGTAAAGAATTGACCCAATTGACTCCCCTTATCTTTGGAAAAACGTTGTATGGTATCTTCGTATGCTTGACCCAAGATATCAGGCTCAATCTTTGAAAAATCGGCGCTTGCCAACTTTTCGACAAGCTCGATATATGTCTCTTGTTTCCTTAAGAGGAATGTTTTTCCCTCTTGATAAATAAACTTCGTATACTCATTTTTACATAAAACCTTTTTCCATAATGTTTGCATAATCGTAGGTATATTTATATCAGCTTGTTTTGCAATTTTACTAAAATAAATAACTTCTTTAAGTCGTTCTTTTATGTGAAGTGGCTCATCCGTTTGATCAATCGTATTGATCATGTTGAATTGATCCATCAATGGCTCAATCAGTTTGAGCGTTAAAAAATGGGTTAGCGTCGCTAACGCCTTATCACCTACACAGCTTTCATTGTTGCGTAAAGTATCTTTACACGAGTTGAAGATCGTTGTAAGCGACATCTTTGAATTCACTTTCACCTTCACTATTCTCTTTTTAAAAGACATTTCTTTAAGTTCAAATAAACGTATATGTATTTTATAATAAAAGTATATATTTCAAAGCATGTAAAAAATCATTTTTTTATATTATACCAAGTCAAAGTTCATGAAATCTTCATCGACATGAAGATCGTTTACGTATTCAATAAATATATCATCTACTTTATTCATTCCTTGAAGCGAGTATAATTCATACCATATTTCGTAATGAGGCAATGTGCGAT
>JACCEC012568081.1_pt1 | contig 24732 bp, 22 predicted proteins | sample 7450121 | NCBI WGS metagenome assembly JACCEC01 (sample SAMN15323455, study PRJNA562643) | freshwater metagenome | isolation source: river surface water | place: USA:Blue River Watershed | collected 2017-08-18 | reverse complement strand
GACGGCAGCCAAGCGCCTGGCCAGCTGGCCCGAGTTGCCCACGGTGGCCGAATCGCTGCCCGGTTTCGAGGTGAGTCTGGCCTATGGCCTGCTCGCGCCGGCGGGTACGCCCGCGCCCCTGGTGGCGGCCATCAACGACGCCGCCAACCGCGCGCTGCGTGACCCGGGCTATGCCGGACGCCTGGCCGCCGAAGGTGCCGCGATCGAGGGCGGCAGGCCACAGGACTTCACTGATTTCCTGAGCCGCGAACGCAGCAAGTGGGGGCCCCTCATCAAGCGGCTGGACATCCAGTCCGATTGAGCAGCGGCGTTTCGGTCGTGGGGCCTACATCGGTTTGGCGCCGATGTAGGCGGTGCCGTATCCGGGCCGGTGTTCTCAACGACCCTTGAACACCGGCTTGCGCTTTTCCTTGAAGGCCTTGATGGCCTCCTTGTAGTCCTCGGTCGATTGCACCACCGCCATATGGGCCGAGACGGACTCCAGGCTGGTGCGAAGGTCGGTGTGCTGCGCCTGGTAGGTCAGCTTCTTGATGTCACGCAGCTGCACTGGCGGACCATCGGCAATGCGCTGCGCCAGGGCGAGGGTGCGCGTCATGAGTTCGGCGTCGGGATAAACATGGTTCACCATGCCCAGACGCAGGGCCTCGTCGGCATCGACGAAATCGCCGGTCCACAAAAGCTCGAGGGCCTTGGGCATGCCCACGATCCTCGGCAGGAAATAGCAGCCGCCATTGCCCGGCAGCAGGCCGACCCGGATGTAGCCCTCAGAAAAACGCGCAGAGGTGCCGGCGACCCGGAAGTCGCACATCAGGGCCATGTCCATGCCCGCGCCCACCGCTGCGCCGTTGACCGCGGCGATCAGCGGCTTCTCGAAGAGCTCCACCGCCCGCGCCACCCGTTGCGAGACCTTGGCAAGTCGCTCCTTGCGCTCGAGCGGTGTCGGGTCACGCGCTTCCTGCTCCTTGGACCGTCGGCCGAGGTCACCCCCCGAGCAGAAGGCGTCGCCCGCACCGGTGATGACAAAGCAGCCCACGCTCGGATCCTCGTCGGCCTCGCGCAGTGCGGCGCTCAGAAGATCGAGCATCTCCTCACTCTGTGCGTTCTTCTTGTCGGGCCGGTTCAGCCGTGCCACACGGACACGGCCGATGGTTTCCAATTCAAGATCGGCCATCGTTTTCTCCTCTTTGTTCTGTGGTGTGCTGGTCGTTGTGCGCCATGTTGTGCTGTCTTTCGCGCTCAGGCGGGAGTGGCCGGCTGCACCGCTGCCTGCGCACGGTGGTGCGCATGTTCCTGCCTTGCCTCGGCCAGGGCTGCTTTGACCCGGCGGTTGATCCAGCGCTTGTTGTCGGCGAATACGCTGGCCTTTTTGCTTCCGAGCAGTGTGGCCAGGCCGGTCGCGGCGACAGCCAGCTCGGCCCTCGGGGCGAGGGCGCGCACCAGGCCGATGTCATGGGCTTCGGTCGCCGGCATGCGGCGTCCGCTTTGGACCAGGTCGCGCGCGCGGGCCAGGCCACAGACCGTCTCCACAATGCTGGCGCCGGAGAAGGTGGCGATGCCGATGTCGATCTCGGACAGGGCGACTTCGGCGGTGTCCACCGCCACGCAGGCATCGGCCAGCAGGGCGAGCATCGCGCCGGCGCCGCTGGCCATGCCGTTCAACACCACCAAGACTGGCTTGGGTGTGTCGAGTACCGCGTCTTGTAGGGCCGCCAGGCCATGCGAGCGGCGCTCGCGCTGGCGCGCCATGTCGCCGTCGGCAGGCTGCTCTCGCACGTCCACACCGGCGCAGAACACGCGCTCGCCAGCGCCGCTCAGAAGCACCGCCTGGACGGAGGGGTCCGTGCCCGCCGCCACAAGCTGTGCGGTCAGGCTTTCCACCATGCCCACCGTCATCGCATTGGCCTTGTCGGCTCGATTGAGGGTGAGCCACATCAGGCCACCGTCGCGGTGAGACAGGACCAGGTTGTCTTGGCTTGTTGTCATAGGGGCACCACCAATGCGTCTGCGGCCACCACGCCGTCGGGCAGGGCGAACAGGGGGTTGATGTCGACCTCGCGCACCTGGTCACGGTGCGCCCAGGCAAAGCGGGAGAGGGCGGCCAGGGCCGAAGCGATGGCGCCAACGTCGCAGGCCGGCGCGCCACGCACGCCGTCCAAAATGGGACGACAGCGCAGTTCACCCAGCATGTCGAGTGCGGTGGCCTCATCAAACGGCGCAATGCGCGCGGCGGTGTCCTTGAGGACCTCGGCGTAGATCCCGCCGGAACCTACCACCACCACGGGGCCGAAGACCTCGTCGTTGACCACGCCGGCAATGAGCTCGAAGCCGCCACGGACCATCTCCGACACCAGGGCGCCTTCAATGCGCGCCTGCGGGACATGGCGCCTTGCGTTGGCCAGAACCTCGGCAATGGCTTCATCAAGCGCCGCCTGGCTGTCGATGCCCAGCCGCACGCCGCCGACGTCGGTCTTGTGCGCAATATCTGGCGAGACCACTTTGACCACCAAGGGCAGACGCAAGCCTTCGATCGCAAGCTTGCCTGGGCCAGGCACCATCAGGTCGCGGCTGACTGGAATGCCGGCGGCTGCCAGCACCGCCTTCGACTCGGCTTCGGACAGGGTCCGGCCGGCCTGCACCGAGGTGGCGGAATCGGCCATGCCCGCATCGGCAGCGGTGGGCGCACCCAGCAGTCGCTCGCGCACGCGCCGGTAGTCGGCCAGCGTGGCCACCGCACGCGCTGCGCGCGAGGGGGAGCGCAGCACGGGCACGGCGCCCTTGGCGAATTCGGCCAGTGCCGCCGCGTTTTCGGAGACCGGCGTAGACGAAAACACCACGATGGGCTTGGCACTTTCCTGCGCCACCCGCACCAACACCTGTGCGGCGGCCAGGCTACCGGCCTGGCCGGTCGTGGCCAGGTTCACGCACAGCGCGTGTACGCCTGGGTCGGCCAGGGTGGCCCGCACCGCGGCTTCAAGCTTGACCTGGTTGGCCGCTGAAAAATAGCCTGCGGTCAAGTCAATCGGGTTGTGTACCGCGCCGATGTTCGGCACCACGCCAGCCAAGGCCTGCTGCGTTTGCGCAGACAACTCGCACAGATGCAGGCCCCGTCGCTCGCCTGCATCTGCGAACACGATGGCCGAACCGCCCGACACGCCCATGACCGCAACGCCGTTGCCAGCGGGGTAGCGGCGGCCTTCGAAGGCCAGCAGGTAGTCGACTGCTTCGTGCAGCTCCTGGATTTCGACAATGCCGGTCTGCCGGAACAGTGCGCGATAGAAGTCGTAGGTGCCGGTCATGCTGGCCGTGTGCGACTCGGCTGCCTTGGCGCCCTGTTCGGTGACGCCGCCCTTCCAGAGCAGCACGGGCTTGCCTGCGGCCAGGGCGCGCCGGCCCACATCGAGCAGGGCGCGGCCGTCGCTCGTGCCCTCGATGTAGACGATGATGCTGCGCGTCTCGTCGTCATCGAGCAGGGCGTCGATCAATTGGATGGTGTCAATGTCGGTCTCGTTGCCGGTAGCGATGACATGGCGAAAGCCTATTCCCGCCTCGGCGCAGGCCAGGGCGATGCTGTAGCCAAATCCGCCACTTTGTGTAACCAGCGAGACCGAGCCGCGTTGCAGCTTGGGCGGCCGGGTGATGCTGCCGAATGCGGCGTACAGACCGGTGTGGATGTTGGCAAAACCCAGGCAGTTGGGTCCGAGGAGCCGGATGCCTGCGGCCCGCGCGATCTCCAGCAGACGCCGCTCGCGCTCAATGCCCTCAGGCCCGCTTTCCCGAAAGCCGCCACTGAGGATGACCGCATAGCCAACCCTCTTGCGCGCGCAGCTTTCGAGCACCGCCAGGACACCGCTGGCCGGCACCCCGATGACCACGAGGTCGACCGCTTCAGGGATGGCGTCTACCGACGCGAAGCAGGGCAGTTCGTCAAAGGTCTCGTATTTGGGGTTGACGGGGAAGAGGCGCCCCTGAAAGCCGTTTTTGGCCAGGGCCCGCAGGGCCTGCGTGCCCGGACGTGCGCCATCGTCTGAAACGCCCACCACCGCGATCGCGCGTGGCTCGAACAGATGCTCGAATTTCTTCATGCCAGATTGAGTGAGGTCACCCGACAGGGCGGCCAGGATATCGAAGGAATGGCCGGGTCGCCTCGGCGCACAGGCTGATGTTGGGCCGCATGCGCCTCTGGCGCGCGGCCTCGCAATGACTCTAGTTCAATCGCTCATCGGGGTCAATTTTTCGGAATTGATTTCAATGAGTGGAATCAAAGAGTCGTTGCGAAGTGGCCCTGGCGCGGCGCGCTTCTTGCGACACGCTTTTGCGACACGCTTCTGCGGCGGGGCGTTGCTCGGCGCAGGGCGCGCGACGGCCTTAGACCGGTGTCGGCGCGCCGTTCAGGCGGGAGATGCTCGCCGCCGCCTTGACCAGGAGCTTGGCGTATTCCTTCTCATGCGACTGCATGCGCACGCTCGGCCCATTGACCGACAGGCAGTACAGCACCTGCTCGTTGACGTCCTTGATGGGGGCCGATACCGCAGACACGCCCAGCAGCCGCTCGCCATGCGACACCGCATAGCCCGCGTCGCGTACTCGATTGAGCTCGGTGGCAAGCTCGGCCTTCGGGCGCTTGGTGCTGCGCGCCAGGGCTGTCAGCAGGGGCGACAGCTCGGTAGGCGCCATGTGGGCCAGCAGGACCTTGGCGGCGGAGCCCGCTCCCAACGGGATCTGTTCGCCGGGTTGGACCACGCTGCGCAGTGGCGAGATGCCGTTGATCACATCGATACAGACCCGGTTGCGGCCGCTGATCGTGTGAAGTGACACGGTTTCCTTGGTGGTGTGCGAGAGTTCGGTCATCACCGGGCGGGCGATTTCACGGATGCCCAGCGTGCTCTTGACCAGCCCCGCCAGGCGAGTGAAGCGAAACGACAGGCAGTACTGTTGGTTCTCGAGCCGGACCAGATAGCCTGCTTGCTCGAGGCTCTGCACGATTCGAAAAGCCGTCGACTTAGGCAATTCGATGCGGTCGGCGATTTCCTGCAGCGTCAGGCTGTCCGCCTCGGGCGTGAAGCTCTCAAAGATCGCAAGAATTCGCTGGACGGCGCGCATCATGACGGGGGGTCTTTTTTAGGGGGTCGCCGATGGTACTCCAGCCCCCTCTTGCCCTGCGGCCGAAAAGCCGAGAGGGCCAGAGGGGGCCGGCCGGTGTCAGGCCGGCACGAGCTGGCGCGCGAGCTCGTTGGCCGCACGAAGCGCGAATACCGTGGACCGCGTCAGACCGCCCACATAGGCCACTTGTCCATCACCCTTGCCTCCCTCGATGCCGCCCGCTGCGCAGCCGGCCGAGTACAGGCCCGGGATCGGCTGGTCCTGCGCATCGAGCACATGGCCGTCGGCGTTGATGACCAGGCCACCCATGGTGTAAGTGATGCCGGCACACAGCTTGACCGCGTGGTAGGGGCCGCCCTGGATCTGCATGGCCTTGTAGTTGCCGGTGCTGCGGTGGGGCGTGAGTGTGGCCTCCTGGCCGGAAGCGACCGCGGCATTGAACTGCCGGACCGTCTCGGCCAGCGCATCGGCAGGCACGCCAATTTGCGCGGCCAGGCTTGGCAGGTCAGGCGCGGACAGCAAGGTGCCGCCGTTGGAGACCAGGGTCGGGTTGGCGGGGATCAGGTACTCGCGGCCGGGGCCGTTCCAGATCGCCGCGTCAAAGATGACGGTGGCACCCAAGGGGTCGGCCTGCCGTGCGATGCGGTTGGCCATGGTCACGCCGCCGAGGCCCTCGTCCATGAATCGGCGGCCCGAGCCGTCGACGACCACGCCCGCTGCGCAGACGAAGTCGATCATCGGGAAGGGCCACAGGTCCGGGTTGTGCATCGCATCCTGGGACATCACGTGGCCGTAAAAGCGGTCCATGCCTACCACCTGCGCGCCCACCGCCCGGGCCATGCGGATGCCGTCGCCGGTGCCGGTGCCGGCATTGCGTTGCAACATCTTCTCCGGGGCGGGGCTGATGAACTCGCGCATGAGTGCCGGGTCGGAATGAAAGCCGCCGTCGCACACCACCACCGCCCGCGCGCTGATTTCGACCGGGCCGCTGGCTTGCTCGGCGTGCAGGCCGACGCAGGCACCACCTTCCATCACCAACTGGCGCGCACGGGCGCCACGCACGATACCGCCGCCCGCCTTGATGAGGGCCCCTTCCAGTGTGCGAAGCAGCACGTCACCACCACGGCCTTCCCAGTAGCGGCGCCCGTGAGTGGCGATCGGCGGTGCCAGGGTGTGCCGGCGGTAGGTTTCATGGCCGACCTTGATGAATCGCACGCCCTTCGCACGCAGCCACTGCGTCGCGCCGCCGATGTCATTGACCAGCGCGTCGACCAGGTCCTCGCGCGCGGCGCCCTTGGTGCGCGACACCACCGCGTTGCGAATGATCTCCGGGTCTTCTGCTACGTCGCGGTGCGCCACGTGAAAGGCGCCGCCGGCCACGCGGGTGTTGCAGGGATAGCGCTCCTCGGCCCCTTTTTCCAGCACCAGGGAGCGCACGCCCTGCTCGGCCAGGCGAAGGGCGGTCACCAAACCGGAAATGCCTGCGCCAATGATGGCGACGTCGGTCTCGAGCCGTTGCATGTCAACTTCCTCTTGAATCGTTAGGGGTGAAATCAGCTCGCCTCGGCTGCGGCCAGGGCGGTGAGGGCTTGTGGCGCCAGGTCAGAGGGCAGGGCGTGCAGCGTACGCAGTAGCGCGCGTGCGCGGGCCTCGCCCAGCACGTCCGCCGTGAGCTCCAGGAACTTTGCGTCGTGGGCGGCCTCGTCCATGGGGTTGTCTGGCGTGCCCAGGGAATTTTCGACAAACGTGGTTTCCTGCCGGCCGTCCTTAAACATCACCGTGGCCTCAGTCACGAACTTGCCGGGATACTGCTTGTCGTACTCGGTCGCTTCGACCAACTGCACCTTGCGCGCAGTGGCCAAAACGAGATCCATGTCCAGCGTGCCCTCGAGATAGCGCAGGTGAGCGCCATAGCCGTTGCCGTAACCCAGCAGCGCAAACGCTGCCTGCACGGGGAGGCTGAACTGCACCTGCTCGATATTGCCTGGGGTGTAGGTGTTGGTGTTGACCAAGCCCACCATGGTGTTGCTCAAACGCGGGATGCGCAGAGAGACCGATTCGATGTCGGCCAGGCGCTCCGCGTAAGCGCTGAGGATGTCGATCGCGGCATGGTTGGCCCCGCAGCAGCAATAGCGCTTGAAGCCGCCGCGCCGAATCTCGTAGGCGCTGTCAAAGCCGAAGCGCGCCGCTGCATCGGCGGCAGGCTCGCGTTGCAAAAAGGCCTTGTAGAAGCCCTTGACCCCGCTCAAAAACGCGCGCGGCCCGGTGATGCCGGCTCGGGCCAGGTCGGCCGCCATCATTCCACCGCGCACCCCGATGCCCGGGTGCACCCGCTTGACCGAGCCGCCGGTGGACGCGTACTCGGCTGCGCCCGAGGCATGGCTCAGGGCAATGGCCAATGCGTGCAGGGTGGTCTCGGCGTCGAACTTGCGAAGCTTGGCGCAGACCGCCGCGGCGCCGAAACTCGCCAGGGCGCTGGCCGGATGAAAGCCGCGCTGCATCAGGTCGGGCGCGGCCAGCACGCCGATTCGCGCGTAGACCTCGTACCCCATCAGGATTGCGGTGATCACCTCGTCGAGCGAGGCACCCACTTCCTCGCCGACCGCGAAGGCGGTGGCGACGGCGCAGCTACCCGGGTGGCTGTTGCTCGGGCGATGGCCCTCGTCGTACTCGAAGCCGTGGGCGTAGGTGGCGTTGATAAAGGCCGCGTCTGCCGCACTGACCTGTTGCAGGCTACTGATGATGCGGCTTCGTCCCTTAATGTGTTGCGCGTCGACCAGAGCACGGACCTGCCGCGACCAGGGCAGGCGGGTATTGCCCACCTGGGAGCTGAACTGGTCGCGCAGCACGCGGCTGACCATCACCCGCAGTTCGGGCGTGACATGTTCGATGCCGAACCCCAGGATAAATCGGACGACGGCGGTTTCCAGCGGCGGGCAGTCGACCGGCTCGGTCGTTTGAGCTGTCATGTGCACTTACTCCGGCTTGATGTGGGCGGCCTGGATCACCTCGCCCCGGTACTTGAAGTCCCGCGCGGCGAGAGCGGTCATTTCGGTGTGGCTCATGTACATCGGCCCGGCTGCCGAACCCCAAAGCGCCAGTGGCGTTGCCAAGGCCTGACGGCGGTTCAGATGTGCGGGCTTCATGCGTGTCTCCATCGTTTTTTTTGGCGAATGCCCTGTGGCGAGGCCCTGCGGCGTGTGCCCAGCCCTGCGCGACTGCATGCTACAGGCATCTCTCGTATTCAGCACTCATTCCATTGGTCGGAATTCTGCCCCGCTCGCTGGGCGATGCGTCACTCGGTTCCGAGCAATGAAACGAATGCCGATGAATGGTTGCCGATGCTACACTTTCCCTCGAATCGAACGAAGGAGAACGCCGTGGAAGACGGATCCCAGCCCAGCTACCGCACCCTGCACATGCTGGTCAAACATGGCGACAGGGGCGTCCTTGTCCTGACCGTGGGCGTGCTCCTTCTGGGCCTGCTGGCTGTGTTCATGACAGGCGCCCTGTGGGCGGCGCCCCTGGTCCTGGTCGGCACCGGGCTGCTCTATGTGGTGGCCCGCAGTTACGTGGAACTGGTGCGGGTCATCGTGGACATGCTCCTGCCCAAATAAGCCACCTGAACCCATCTCCGACAGTTCATCACCGAGACATCCCATGCCTACCTCTGCATCCTTGCTGATCGGCGGCGACTGCGGTCCCGCCCACGGTCCCAAGCACGGCTTTCCGATCGAGGGCTACACCCAGGGCGTTCTGGGCGCGTTGCAATCGGTCGACATGCGCTTTGTCAACTGCATGCGCACCTACTCGGACCGCAAGGTCGAGAGCGCGCTGGCCCCGCAAGTGGGACAGCCGGTCGAGATGGCGCAGATTTATACCGACGGCGGTTTCGACGCTGTCACCATGGCCAACAACCACAGCTTTGATGCCGGTGTCGAGGCCATGCTCGATACCCGCGAACTGTTCGCCTCCAGAGGCATTCAAGTCACAGGCGCCGGCCGCGACCTGTCCGAGGCGCGCAAGGCGGCCATCGTCGAGAAAAACGGTGTGCGAGTGGCCTACGTCGGCTGGACCGCCGTGGCGACGGCTGGCACCGAGGCGGGCCCGGGCAAGCCCGGTGTGGCCTCCATCCGTGTCAAGACCGCCTACGAGACGCGCGGTCCGCACCAACCGGTGCGGGTGCGCACCGAGCCCGACCCCAAGGACCTGGCCCTGCTACTGGCCGACATCCGCGCCCTGCGGCAGCAGGCAGACATCGTTATCCTGGCCTTCCACGCCGGCATCATTCGCATCCCGCGTGTGATCTGCGACTACCAGGTCACGGTGGCCCACCAGGCGATCGAGGCCGGTGCTGACATGGTGGTCGGCCACGCACCCCACCTGCCCAAGGCCATCGAGATGTACCTCGGCAAGCCGATCTTCTACAGCCTGGGCGTGTTCGCCATGACCAAGGGCTTCCCAGCGCCCTCCTGGAGCGAACCGGCCTGGGCCCATGGCGCGGTGCGCAATCACACTGACCTGGACCCGGAGTTCCCGCTCATGCCCTATGGCAAGGCCTGCACCCTGAGCATGCTGGCCAAGGCAGTCGTGACCCAGCAGGGCATCGAGCGGGTGTCCTTCCTGCCTGTGGCCATGGACGCCTACTACCGTCCACAGGCTCTCAAGCGGGGCGACGCCAAGTTTGACGAGGTGCTCGCTTACCTCGAGTGGGCCTCGGCCGATATGCCGCATCAGTTCACGGTCGAGGGCGACGAGGTGGTCGTCACCGCGCCGGCTGCCTGACCCTTTTCGGATCACCGCCATGGACCTGGGCATCAAGGACAAGGTGGCGCTCGTCACCGCATCGAGCGGCGGCATGGGCCGCAACATCGCCCACACTTTGGCCGCAGAGGGCGCGCATGTGGTGCTTTTCGCTCGCAGCGCAGACAAGCTCGAGGCCGCCGCCTCCGAAATTGCCACCACGCACGGCGTGCGGGCCCTGGCGGTGGCAGGTGACATGCTCGTGCCCGCCGACGTCCTGCGACTGGCGCAGTCCATCAAGACCGAATTCGGTGGCCTCGACATCCTTGTGCTCAATACCGGTCGCGCGCCCAACCCGCTGCGCGCCACGCTCCAGGAGACCGAAGAGGCCCGCTGGCACGAGGCCTATCGCAACCAGCTCTGGAGCGTGATCCAGGTCGCTAACCAGATGCTGCCGCTCATGACCGAGCGCGGCTGGGGGCGCATCGTTGCCATCACCTCGGCCTCGGTCAAGCAGCCCATGCCGCACCATAGCCTGTCGACAGTTTTTCGCTCGGGTGTCACCGCCTATGTGCGTCACCTGGCCAACGAGGTCGGCGCGCACGGCATCACCGCCAACTGTGTAGCGCCGGCGCTGATCGACACCTCTCACCGTGTCGGCGCTGCTGCCTACACGCCCGAGCAGATGCAGGCGCGCAAGAAAATGACACCGCTGGGCCGCATGGGCCAGCAGGCGGAAGTCTGCGGTGTGGTCGCTTTCCTCGCCTCGTCGCAGGCCGGGTTTGTCACCGGGTCGACCGTGGCGGTCGAAGGTGGCATGGTCGGCTCGCTGTTCTGAACCTGTGTTCTGAGTCTGTGTTCTGAATCTGTGCTTCGCCAGCGCGGAGGCCTTGCGGCCCATCAAGCTGGTGGAGGAGCTCTCTCGGCCTCTTTTTGTTCACGCAGCAGCCCGAGGACAGCCCGGATACACAGCCCACCTCCGAGGAAAACCACCACGCCAGCGGCATGGAACACCCCCGAGGCCGTCAGCGCGATGCCGGCTGCTCCATAGGCCATGGGCATGGCGATGCCCGAGCCGTTGAACATCATCATGCGCAAGGCCATGGCATCGACCTGACGGTGTTCGGGCGCCACCTTGTGAATCAGGATCATCACCAGCGGCTGCACGGCGCCCAAAAGTGCGCCGAGCGCGAACGAGCACGCCATCATCGATGGCAGGCTTTCCAGGAACGGGTAAAGCGCCACCAGCGCACCGGCAAGCGTGACGGCGATGGCCAGCACCAGCCAGTCGGGCGCCCGACTGGCGATGGCGGGAAGGGCCAGTCGGCTCAAGGTGGCCGCCAGCGCGAAGGCACCCATCAGCATGCCGATCGACGAGGCACTGATGCCGCGTTCGTGGGCGATCACTGGAACCATGAATCCATGCAAATCCCAGCAAGCGCTCATGAGCCAATTGAGCACCATCAATTGCCGAAAGTGAGGCAAGCGCAGTAACGACCACGGGGCGGAGGGAGCCTGCGTGGGCGCTGGCGCCATCGGAATTTCCCGCGCCAACCTGGCTGCTACCAGGCTACCCAGAGGCAGCAGGCCCAGGGCCATGAAGGCGGCCTGGTAGCCGGCGTTGTCGATCAGTGCCCCGGCCAGCAAAGGGCCGATGAAGGTCGATGCCGTCGGCGCGATCGACACCCAGGACAAGCCCCGGCGCAACTCGGCGTCGGAGGCGGCGGCTCGGCCCACATGGCGCTGAAGTGTGATCAGCGACAGGCCGATCGCACCGCCGCAACAAAGTGCGCCCAGACCCAGGGCCGGCAGCGCCGGCCAGGCCGCCGCCAAACCGATGCCCGAGGCGGCGCTGATGCCGCACAGAGTCAAGCAAAACTTGAGGCCCCGGTCATTCACCAGACGCCTGGCCGGCAAGGCGATGGCAATCTGCGCCGCGGCAAACATCGCCATCAGCACCCCGATGGACGCCGTCCCGTAGCCCAGGCTGAGCGCGAGCAGGGGCGTCGCCATCCGCATTCCCGAGAACGCCGAATGCAGGCCGATATGACCCAGGATCAGCCGGAACATCTCCAGCGAAGGGCGGGCGCCCGCCTCGGGGGTGGCGCGCTCCGGGGTGGGGTCAGGCAATGGCACAGTCCGATGATAGCGCGGCCGTGTTTCATTGGCTGAAACCAATTCTGAAAAGTGGCCTAGCTCAACGGCCCTCGTATCATCGGTGCGCGGCTACGCTGTATCGCGATTTGCCATCAATTCGAGACAAGACTCATGGACCTGCAACTCAAAGACAAGACCGCCCTGGTGACGGGCGCCAGCGTGGGCATTGGCCGCGCGATCGCCCAAACGCTGGCGGCAGAAGGTGTGCAACTGGCCGTCTCCGCGCGGCGGGTGGACAAGCTTCAGGAGCTGTCCGCAGAAATCGTCGCAGCAGGCGGCAAGCAGCCCGTCCTGATTGAATGTGACCTGTATGCCGAGGACGCCGCCCAGCGCCTGACCTCGGCGGCACTGGCGGGGCTCGGCCATGTGGACATCCTCGTGAACAACGCCGGGGGCTCCCGCAGCTTCAAGGAGCTTCATGTGAGCGAAGAGGCCTGGCAGGAGGCCATCACCCTGAACTTCCACCGCCCTCGCCAGGTGGCCGACGCGCTGATTGACCAGATGATCTCGCGCAAGTGGGGCCGGATCGTCAACATCACCGGCAAGAGCGAACCCGAACACATCAACGGCGCGTTCTGCGCCAAGGCCGGCATTCACAGCTGGGCCAAGGGCCTCTCGCGCATGGTGGGCAAGCATGGCATCACCGTCAACTGCATCCCGCCCGGCCGTATCCATTCCGAGCAGATCTTCCGCAACTACACCCCCGAGTACCGGGCCTGGCAGTCCGAGAACGAGATCCCGGTGGGTCGCTACGGCGAGCCCGAGGAACTGGCCAATTTGGTGGCCTTCCTGGCCTCACCCCGGGCGGCGTACATCACCGGTGCGGTGATCCCGGTGGATGGGGGTTTGCGCCGATACCAGTTCTGACAGCCTCGGCATAGCCTCTCGGGCATACGGCGATACCGCCGAGCGTCCGCGGTGGGCGCCGCCTCACCTGGCCCGACCTGGGCTGAAATGAAAATGAAGGAGACCGACATGACCGAACGCATCAACACACCGATTACCCGTCGCCAGGCCCTGGTGGTGGCCGCTGGCACTGCCGCCGCGGTGGCCCTGCCTGGCGCCCGCGCGCAATCGTCCTGGCCGAGCAAGCCAGTCCGCTTCCTGGTGCCCTTCGCCCCGGGTGGCACCTCGGAAATCGTGGCCCGCTCAGTGGCCGCCGAGTTGACCAAGCAGTTGGGCGTCTCTGTGTTCGTCGAGAACAAGCCGGGCGGCGCTGGCGTCACGGCCATGCAGGAGGCGCAGAAGTCAGCCCCGGATGGCCACACCCTGATCCTCACTCACGTGGGCACGCTGGCGGTCAATCCCTACATGCTCAATAACCAGCCTTATGACGTGAACAAGGACTTCATGCCGGTCACGTTGCTGGCCAAGGTGCCCAACGTCTTTGTCATTCACCCGGATGTGCCGGCCAAGAACTTCAAGGAATTCGTCGACTACGCCAAGAAGAACCCGGGCAAGCTCAATTACGGCTCGGCCGGCAACGCCAGCGCGGGTCACCTGGCGATGGAATACCTCAAGCTGGTGACGGGCATGTTCATCACCCATATCCCCTACCGGGGCACCGGCCCTCAGCTCACCGACTTGCTGGCCGGGCGCACGCAGGCCTCCTCGGCCGGCATGCCCGCCCTCGGCGCGCATATCCGCTCGGGCAAGCTGCGTGCGATCGCGGTTGGCACCACCCAACGCATTGCGGCCCTGCCGGATGTGCCCACGGTGGCCGAAATGGGCTTCAAGGATTTCGAGACCGCGCAGTGGTATGGCATGCATGTACCTGCCGGCACGCCGCCTGATATCGTCAAGCGCCTGCAGGAGGAGTCTTACAAGGCCCTGCGCTCCAGCGCGGTGACCGAGCGCTTTGCCACCGACAACGCGGTGGGCGGTGGCGGCCCCTCCAGCGAATACGCGGCCTTCATTGGCCGCGAGCAGAAGATCTGGAGCGACATCGTCAAGCGCGCGCAGATCAAGCCTGATTGAGGCTGATCGAGCCCCACCCAGCCCCACTGAGCCCCAGGAAGCCCTCTCTTGTAGGCTTTCACCAAGGAGTTGATTCGATGCTGACCTCTTGTATTCCATGCGTCCGCGGGATCGGCGTTGCCATGGTGGCTGCGGCAGCGCTCGCCGCCCAGGCCCAGGTGGTCCGCTTCGAGGTGCTCGAGCGGGCGCCAGCCTATGGTGGACGCAGCTTCGACGCGGTGGGCCCCTATGAGAAGGTGACCGCCCGGGCCACGATCGCGCTTGACCCCGCCGACCCTCGCAACGCGGTCATCGTCGACATCGACAAGGCCCCTCGCACGGCCAATGGCCGGGTCGAGGCAACGGCGGACGTCGTCTTGCTGCGCCCGGTCGACCCAGCCCGCGGAAACGGCACCTTGCTGGTGGACGTCCCCAACCGCGGCCGTCAGATCGGCCCCCAGCTTTTCAACGATGCGCCTGAGGCCAACAGCCTGGACAAGGGCAATCCGGGCATCGGCTTTCTGGAGCGCCAGGGCTACACCCAGATGTGGGTCGGCTGGCAGGCGGACCTGCCTTCGAGGCCGGGGCAGATGGCGCTTCAGGGCCCGGCCCTGCGCGGGGTGACCGGACCGGTGCGCGAGGAATTCATCTTCGACCACACGCGCAATCCTGCGACGGCCACCCTGCAGTGGACGCTCGCCAACCCCGCCAATCTCGCGGTGACGGTGCGCCAGCGCTGGGATCTTCCGCGGCAGATGCCCGCGGGGCTGACCGTGCGCGCCACCGGACCGACGACCGTTGAAATCCAGCGGCCCGCGACGGGCTTCGATGCTGGCGCCCTGTACGAGGTGACCTACACCGCCACCGACCCTCGGGTGCTGGGCATGGGCTTCGCGGCGGTGCGCGATATCACCGCTTTCCTGCGCCGTGACGGTACGGACCGCAACCCGCTCTCGGTGCAGGGGCGCTCCACGGTCCAGCGGGCTGTCGGTTTCGGCGTGTCGCAGTCGGGCCGCTTTCTGCGGGACTTCCTCCACCTGGGGTTCAACGAGGATGTCCAGGGCCGAACCGTATTCGACGGCCTGATGCCGCATGTCGCTGGTGCGCGCCGCATGGCCACCAACGTTCGTTTTGGCCTCATCAACCGCAACGGACGGCATCTGGAGGATCCCGCCTGGCAGGTGGACCTGTTCCCCTTCACCTATGTGGCGATGGATGATCCGCTCAGTGGCCGCCGCGACAGCCTGATGCTGCGCTGCCGTCTCAACGCCACCTGCCCGCGGGTGATGCAGACCGACAGCGAACACGAGTGGTGGGCCTCGCGTGCCTCGCTGCTGGTGACAGATCTCGCTGGTCATCACCTCGATTTGCCGCCCGACGTGCGTGTGTACATGCTCACCGGAACGCCGCACTACGGCAGTGCGGGCGAACGCGTGCGGACGGCTCAAACCATGGCCTTGCCCGTCAACCCGATGCACAACGGCGCGGTCATGCGCGCCCTGCTGACAGGTATGAACGAGTGGCTGACCACGGGCAAGGAGCCGCCAGCCAGCCGTGTGCCAATGCGCGCGCATGGAACCCTGGTCGACGCCGCCATCGCGGTCCCGGCGGGTATCCCGGGCCTGCCTTATCTAGGCATCTACACCCCCGCCGGTTTCGCCGACCAGTCAGTGCTTCCGCCCAAGCAATTGGGCCGCTACCCGGTCTTCGTGCCCCGCGCCGACGCCGATGGCATGGCGATTGCCGGCGTGCGTCAGTTGGCGCTGGCGGTGCCCCGCGCCACCTATACCGGCTGGAACCCCCGTGCAGCAGGCTTTGGCCCGGATACCTTGTTCCCGCTGCAGGGTGCGGCCGTACCGTTTGCCGAAACGCGCGCACAGCGCCTGGCCGCGGGCGATCCCCGGCCCTCGCTGGAGGAGCGATACGCCAGCCCCGCTGCCTACGTGGCCGCGGTGCGGGCCGCGGCCGAGGCGATGGTGGCCGAGCGCCTCCTGCTGCCCGAGGATGCACAGCGTGCGGCGGAACTCGCGGCGCAGGACAAGCTAGGGCAGTTGCGCTGATCCCTCAGGGGTTCTGGCTGGGCCGGACCAGCCTGGTCGGATCGGGTCTGCGGTCTTCCATAATGCTTCGTGAGCGGGCTCCTTCGGCCCGCTTTTCACTTTGGAGACAGAACAATGGAGCTGCAGCTTTCCGACAAGACGGCCCTGGTGACGGGTGCCAGCGTGGGTCTCGGCCGCGCAATCGCCAAGGCGCTGGCCGCTGAAGGCGTGCACGTGGCCATCGCCGCCCGGCGTGTGGAAAACCTCGAGGAACTGTCCGCGGAAATCGTCGCTGCCGGCGGCAAGAAGCCGGTAGTGATTGCGTGTGACCTCTATCCCAAGGACGCCTCTGCCCGTCTGGCTGCCGCCGCCCTCGAAGGTCTGGGCCGCGTCGACATCCTCGTGAACAACGCCGGCGGCTCGCGCGCGTTCAAGGAGTTGCATGTGAGCGAGGACGCCTGGCAGGAGGCGATCAATCTCAACTTTCATCGGCCGCGCCAGTTGGCCGACGCCCTCATCGACCAGATGATCGGCCACCAGTGGGGCCGCATCGTCAACATCACGGGCAAGAGCGAGCCGCAACACATTAACGGCGCCGTTTGCGCCAAGGCCGGTATGCATAGCTGGGCCAAGGGCCTCTCGCGCATGGTCGGCAAGCACGGCGTCACCGTCAACTGCATTGCGCCGGGCCGAATCAACTCCGAGCAGATTCTTCGCAACTACACGCCTGAGTTTCGCGCCTGGCAGTCCGAGCATGAGATCCCGGTCGGCCGCTACGGCGAGCCCGCGGAGCTGGCCAACTTGGTCACCTTCCTCTCATCGCCGTGCGCCGCCTACATCACCGGTACCGTCATCCCGGTGGATGGGGGCTTGCGCCGATACCAGTTCTGAGGGGTGCGGCGGTCTTCAGCCCTGGGCCACCAGCACCTCGGGGCTGGTGTAGACCATGTCCAGCGGGTAGCGGCGCCCGGCCAGGTAGTCCTCCATGCAGCGCACGATGAGCGGGCTCCGGTGGCGGTCCGCGCTGCCCCGAACCTCTTGCGGCGTCATCCAGACGGTGCGCACGATGCCGGTGTCCAGTGCTTGCCCGGGCACCGCGTCGCCCAGCTCGCCGCAATACGCCAGGCGCAGGTAGGTGATGTCTTCGCCGCGGCTGTTGCTGTGGGAACGGGTGAGGTAGACGCCCACCAAGGCGGTGGGCGTGAAGCGGTAGGTGGTTTCTTCGAGCGCCTCGCGGCTGCAGCCCTGCTCGGGCGATTCGCCCGGGTCGAGGTGGCCGGCGGCGTTGTTCAGACGCAGCCCGTCCGAGGTCTCTTCTTCCACCAGCAGAAAGCGGCCACCGCGCTCGATGATCGCTGCCACGGTGACATGGGGGGTCCAGCGTGTCGTCATGGAGCGATTATCGGAGCCCGGTTTTCCCGCCCGGAAAGGCGAAGTTTCCACTGGACACGGGTGGGCACGGGTCGCCTCGCTCGCCTAGGGTTTGTACGGAGGCGTCCCCGCGCCCGGCCCGACCGTGCAAGCTCATGTAAGCTACTGTTAAGTTACAAGGAGCGCAGCCTCGCGCATCCTGACGAATTCAGGAGGAGTCCCCCATGCAGATAGGTATCCCCGCCGAGACCCTGGCGGGAGAAACACGCGTCGCTGCCACGCCGGAGACGGTGAAGAAACTGGTCGCTGCTGGCCATGCGCTACAGGTTCAATCGGGTGCAGGCGTTGCGGCCAGCGTCACCGACGCCGCCTACGAGGCGGCCGGCGCGCGCATTGTCGACGCCGGGCAGGCACTGGGCAGCGAATTGGTGCTCAAGGTGCGCTCTCCCTCGGCCGACGAACTCGCGCAGATGAAGCCAGGCTCGGTGCTGGTGGGCATGCTCAATCCGTTTGATGCCGAGGGGCTGTCCCGGATCGCCGCTGCTGGCCTGACCGCCTTTGCGCTGGAGGCTGCCCCGCGCACCACGCGCGCGCAGAGCATGGACGTGCTGTCCTCCCAGGCCAACATTGCTGGCTACAAGGCGGTGATGATCGCCGCCGACCGTTACCAGCGCTTCTTTCCCATGCTGATGACGGCCGCCGGTACCGTCAAGGCTGCCCGGGTGGTGATTCTGGGAGTGGGCGTGGCCGGCCTGCAGGCGATTGCGACTGCCAAGCGCCTGGGCGCTGTGATCGAGGCGACCGACGTACGCCCCTCGGTCAAGGAGCAGGTGGAGTCCCTGGGCGCCAAGTTCATCGACGTGCCCTACGAAACCCAGGAAGAGAAAGAAGCGGCCGAGGGCGTGGGCGGCTACGCCCGGCCGATGCCCCCCTCTTGGCTGGACCGCCAGAAGGTGGAAGTGGCCAAGCGGGTGGCCCAGGCCGATGTGGTCATCACCACCGCACTCATTCCTGGCCGCGCCGCACCGGTGCTGGTCACCGAGGAGATGGTCAAGTCCATGAAGGCGGGCTCGGTCATCGTCGACCTGGCCGCCGGGAAGGGGCCCGCTGCCCCTGACGGGTCGGTGGGCGGCAACTGCCCGCTGACCGAGGCGGGGAAGACCGTGGTCAAGCACGGCGTCACGCTCGTGGGCGAGACGAATCTGCCCGGTTTGGTCGCGGCCGACGCCTCGGCGCTTTATGCCCGCAACGTATTGGACTTCCTGAAACTTGTCATCGACAAGGAAGGCAAGTTCTCGGTCAACCCTGAAGACGACATCGTCGTGGCCTGCCTGATGGCCCAGGGCGGTGAAGTGAAGAAGAAATAAAGAACAAGAAAGAGGACCGGCCATGGACATCATTTCCCCGACCCTGACCAACCTGATCATCTTTGTGCTGGCCATCTATGTGGGCTACCACGTGGTGTGGACCGTCACACCCGCGCTGCACACGCCCCTGATGGCGGTGACCAACGCAATTTCAGCGATCGTCATCGTGGGTGCCATGCTCGCAGCGGCGCTCACCGAGACGACGCTGGGCAAGACCATGGGCGTGCTCGCCGTGGCCCTGGCCGCGGTCAACGTCTTGGGCGGCTTTCTCGTGACGCGCCGGATGCTGGAAATGTTCAAGAAGAAAGAGAAGAAGGCCCCGGCTGCTTCCTCTGCCCAGGGGGCGTCCAAATGAGCAGCCTCTCCCTGAGCATGAACACGGTGACGCTGCTGTACCTGGTGGCGTCCGTCTGTTTCATCCAGGCCTTGAAGGGCCTGTCGCACCCGACCACTTCCATCCGGGGCAATGTCTTTGGCATGACCGGCATGGCCATCGCGGTGCTCACCACCGCGGCGCTGATCATGAAGCTCTCTGGCGGCAACGCCCTGGGCCTGGGCTGGGTGCTCCTCGGCCTGGTGGTCGGCGGCGGTGCTGGCGCCATCATGGCCCAGCGGGTCGAGATGACCAAGATGCCCGAGTTGGTCGCCTTCATGCACTCCATGATTGGCTTGGCAGCGGTCTTCATTGCGGTGGCGGCCGTGGCCGAGCCCCAGGCCTTTGGCATTGCCAAGGCCGCCGGCGAGATTCCTGCGGGCAACCGGCTGGAGCTGTTTCTGGGGGCGGCCATCGGCGCGATCACCTTCTCCGGCTCAGTCATCGCCTTCGGCAAGCTCTCGGGCAAGTACAAGTTCCGTCTGTTCCAGGGCGCACCGGTGGTCTTTGCTGGCCAGCACTTGGTGAACCTGGCCCTGGCCGTGGCCACGGTGGGACTGGGGCTGTTTTTCACCGCGACCGAAAACTGGAACGCCTTCCTGGTGGTTTTGGCGCTCTCCTTCGTGCTGGGTGTGCTGATCATCATCCCCATCGGCGGCGCCGACATGCCGGTGGTGGTGTCCATGCTCAACTCCTACTCGGGCTGGGCGGCGGCAGGCATTGGCTTCAGTCTCAACAACTCGATGCTGATCATCGCCGGCTCGCTGGTCGGGAGCTCGGGCGCCATCCTCTCGTACATCATGTGCAAGGCGATGAACCGCTCGTTCTTCAACGTGATCCTGGGAGGTTTTGGTGGTGACGCCACGGCCGCGGTGTCTGGTGCGGCAGTTCAGCGCAGCGTCAAGAGCGGCAGCGCCGATGACGCCGCCTTCATCCTGGGCAATGCGGAAACCGTGGTCATCGTGCCTGGCTACGGCCTGGCGGTAGCGCGCGCCCAGCACGCGGTGAAGGAGCTCGCCGAGAAGCTCACGCACAAGGGCATCACCGTCAAGTACGCCATCCACCCCGTGGCCGGCCGTATGCCCGGCCACATGAACGTGCTGCTGGCCGAGGCCGAGGTGCCCTACGACCAAGTCTTCGAAATGGAAGACATCAACGGCGAATTCGGGCAGGTCGACGTGGCCATTGTCCTGGGCGCCAATGACGTGGTGAACCCCGCCGCCATGCAAAAGGGCAGCCCCATCTACGGAATGCCCATTCTTGATGCCTACAAGGCCAAGACAGTGATCGTGAACAAGCGAAGCATGGCCGCTGGCTACGCCGGCCTGGACAACGAACTTTTCTACATGGACAAGACGATGATGGTCTTCGGCGACGCCAAGAAAGTGGTCGAGGACATGGTCAAAGCCGTGGAGTGAGCGAAGAGGGCGCGGATGGTTCCGCCGCCCTCGTATTCAAGCGGCGCAGACCGCAGCAGGGAGTGACTCGGGGCCGTCATGCAGCCGGCACCGGGACTGGAAGTCCTGTATCAACGTTCGGAAGTACCGAGGAGTGACCACAATGACCGACCGCCCCTGGCTATCCGCCTATCCCGCCGGCGTCCCCACCGACATCGACCCTGGCCAGTACCGTTCACTGGTGGAGCTGATGGAGGAGAGTTTCTCCCGCTTTGCCGACCGCCCCGCCTACAGCTTCCTGGGCAAGGAAACGAGCTTTGGCGACACCGACCGCCTGAGCCGGCAACTGGCCAGCTATCTTCAGGGTCTCGGGCTGTCCAAAGGGGACCGGGTGGCGGTCATGATGCCGAACCTGCCCCAGTACCCGATCACCGTCGCCGCCATCTTGCGTGCTGGCATGGTGGTGGTCAATGTGAACCCGCTCTACACCGCGCGTGAGCTCGATCACCAGCTGAGGGACTCGGGTGCCAAGGCGATTGTCATCGTCGAGAATTTTGCCCACACCTTGGAGGCCTGTATTGCCAACACCGGCGTCAAGCATGTGGTGGTGGCAGCCATGGGCGACCGCCTGGGTGCGCTCAAGGGTGCCCTGGTCAACTACGTCGTTCGTCGTGTGAAGAAAATGGTGCCGGCTTACAGCCTGCCCGGCTCGGTCCGGTTTAATGCCGCACTGGCTCAGGGCGAGCGGCGCACCCTGTCGCCGGTCGCGGTGGGTCCTGATGACATTGCTGTCCTCCAGTACACCGGAGGCACCACCGGCGTGTCCAAGGGCGCTGTGCTTTTGCACCGCAATGTGGTGGCCAATGTGCTGCAGTCCGACGTCTGGAACGACCCGGTCATGAAGAAAATTCCGGCGGGCGAGCAGCCCACCGGTGTCTGCGCTCTGCCGCTTTATCACATCTTTGCGTTCACCGTGAGCATGATGGTGTCCATGCGAAACGGCGGCAAGCAGATCCTCATTCCGAACCCGCGCGACTTGCCGGCGGTGCTCAAGGAGCTTTCCAAGCATCGTTTCCACAGCTTCCCCGCGGTGAGCACGCTGTTCAACGGCTTGGTCAACCACCCCGACTTCGGCACGGTCGACTGGAGCCACCTCAAGATCTCGGTGGGCGGCGGCATGGCGGTGCAAAGTGCCGTTGCCAAGCAGTGGCTGGAGAAGACAGGGTGTCCCATCTGCGAGGGCTATGGCCTGTCGGAGACTTCGCCCTCGGCCAGCTGCAATCCTGTCACCAATACGGACTTCACCGGCACCATCGGTGTGCCCATTCCTGCAACCTGGATGAAGATCCTCGACGACGATGGCAATGACGTGCCGGTGGGCGAGCGCGGTGAAATCGCGATCAAGGGCCCGCAGGTGATGGCGGGGTACTGGCAGCGCCCGGACGAGACCGCCAAGGTCATGACCGCCGACGGCTGGTTCAAATCCGGTGACGTCGGATTCATGGACGAGCGGGGCTACTTCAAGATCGTTGACCGCAAGAAAGACATGATCCTGGTCTCAGGGTTTAACGTCTACCCCAACGAGGTTGAAGACGTGGTGTCGATGCTGCCCGGCGTACTTGAGTGCGCTGCGGTCGGCGTTCCCGACGAGCACAGCGGCGAGGCGGTCAAGCTCTTTGTCGTCAAGAAGGACCCGGCCCTCACCGAGCAGCAGGTGCGCGACTTCTGCCACGCGAACCTCACCGGCTACAAGCGGCCGAGCGCCATCGAGTTCCGCGCCGAGCTGCCCAAGACCCCGGTAGGCAAGATCCTTCGCCGCGAGCTGCGCGACAAGGCTTGAGCCTTCGACCGCCCCTCGGACCTCGGGATCTTTCTCTGCCTGCGAGGATGGCGGCATGACACTCGCCATCGTCGCCGCCATGCGCGAGGAGCTGGCCGCAGTGCTGGCCCTCATGCCGGCCGATACCCGCAGTGCCGTCGCGGGACGCGAGTTCTTTCGCGGCCGCTTGCATGGCCAGGAGGTGGTCCTGGTGCTCTCGCGTATTGGCAAGGTGGCGGCCGCGGCCACCGCGGTCACCCTGATTGAGCGATTCGGTGCCTCCGCCATCGTCTTTACCGGCGTGGCCGGAGGGCTGGGTGCTGGCGTGCACGTGGGCGACGTGGTGGTGGCCGATGCCTTCTTGCAGCATGACCTGGACGCCTCACCCCTGTTCCCACGTCACGAGGTGCCGCTCTACGGGACGAGCCGCTTCGCGACCGATGCAGCGCTTACCGAACGCCTGGCGCAGGCCGCTGGCGCTGCCTTGCCCCAGGCCCGGGTGCATCGGGGACTGATCGTCAGCGGCGACCGCTTCGTCGCGACCACCGCCGAGGCGCGTGCGCTGCAGGCCGAACTGCCCGACGCGCTCGCGGTCGAGATGGAGGGCGCCGCCATCGCCCAGGTCTGCCACGACTACGGTCTGCCCTATGCGGCGGTGCGCACCATCTCTGACCGGGCCGATGACGCGGCCCACGGCGACTTTCTGCGGTTCGTCCAGGAGGTGGCCAGCCGGCACTCGGCGGCCATCGTCGCCCACCTGCTGGCCTGAGGGGCGCGGCCGTCGCCCTGCGGGCTGGCCGAATTGCCCGTCACTCGAACTCGAAAGTCAGGCCCAGTGTGCTGGCGGTTTTGCCCTCGCCGCGCAGGCGCCAGGCATGGCTCGCGTCCAGCGTCCAGCCCTGCGCGGGCTGCCAGCGCAGACCCGAGCGCAGGAAGTCACTGCCGTCCTCCCGATAGCGCTCCGTCATCACCTGCCAATCGGGGCGGAAGGCCCAGTCCACCGACAGGCCGCCGCGCCAGGCGCGTACGCCGCCGGGATCCGCCTGCGTGCGCCCCAGGTTGGCGTGCCAGCGCAGGTCTTCGCTCCAGGTGCCTGTGAGCAGGCCGTTGACCACCACCGACCGCTCGCGTGGCCGTGCTGTCGGTGTCCAGGCCGGGGCCACGGCGAGGCCGCCACTGAGCCAGGGGGTCAGCGCCGTCGCCCATTTGAGTTGGGCGCCCACAGTGCGCTGCCGGGTGCCGTCCTCACGGACTTGGTCGGCGCCGAGCGACCACTCGATCGGCCCGAGCCGGCAGCCGGCTGCGCCGTGCAACAAGCCCAGCGGCCCGGGGCCGCTGCGGCTGGCCCAGGACTCGAGCTTGCAGCGGCCCGGCTCCAGCAGGGCGGCGTCGTCGATGGCATGGTGACCGCCGGCTGCCAGGGCTGGCAAGGCGACACTGGTCACCGCCAGAGCGCTCGCGGCGCGAAGGAGGCGCGCAATGCGCAAGAGGTATCGGTTCATCGGGCGTGTGTTCATCGGAGCCAGCCTCGTTTTCGGAAGTACCACATGGGCACCAGGGCGCTGGCGATCATCAGGCCCAGCACATAGGGGTAGCCCAGGTCGCCCAGCCATGCGATCTCGGGGAAGCGCAGGTTCATTCCGTACAGGCTGGCGACCAAGGTCGGTGGCAGCAGGGCGACGCTGGCCACCGAGAAGATCTTGATGATCTTGTTCTGGTTGATGTTGATGAAGCCGACGGTAGCGTCCATCAGGAAGTTGATCTTGTCGAACAGGAAGGCGGTGTGGTTGTCCAGCGATTCGATGTCGCGCAGGATCTGCCGCGCCTCCTCGAACTGATCGGCCGAGAGCATGCGGCTGCGCATCATGAAGCTCACCGCGCGGCGGGTGTCCATCACGTTGCGGCGGATCCGGCCGTTCAAGTCCTCTTGGCGGGCGATGGCGCCCAGCACCTCGCCGGCCAGGGTGTCGGTCACTTCACCCGACAGCACCTGTTTGCCGGCCTTCTCGAGCTCGTCGTAGATGCCCTCCAGCGTGTCGGCCGAGTACTCCGCGTCGGCGTCGAACAGCTTGAGCAGCACCTCCTTGGCATCCTCGATCAGCCCGGGGGCACGGCGGGCGCGCAGGCGCAGCAGCCGGAACACCGGGATATCTTCGTCGTGGATGGAAAACAGCACGCCCTTGCTGCGCAGGCTTTCATTGACCAAGTTGAGGATGAAGGCCACCCGCACCGTGCGGGGTTCGTCGTCGCCAGCGACCAGGAAGTCGCTGCGGATGTGCAGGTCGCCGTTGTCTTCTTCATAGAAGCGGGCGGACTCCTCGATGTCCTCGTCCATCGCGTCGTCGGGGATGGACAGGCCGAAGTACTGCTTGACCCAGCGCTTTTCTTCCAGCGTGGGCGATTCGAGGTC
>JACCEC010892329.1_pt1 | contig 24741 bp, 23 predicted proteins | sample 7450121 | NCBI WGS metagenome assembly JACCEC01 (sample SAMN15323455, study PRJNA562643) | freshwater metagenome | isolation source: river surface water | place: USA:Blue River Watershed | collected 2017-08-18 | reverse complement strand
CCATACGAGAATGCGAGGTCGTAGCGCTTCTTCAGGTCGAACTGCGTGACATTCTCGAGCGACAGCGAGATGTTCGGAAACTGCTGCAGGCGTTCGGACGCAATCGACAGCATCGCCTCGGTCAGATCGACCCCCATGATCTCGGCGCCCGGCTGGCGCTGGCCCAGTTCTTCGAGAATTAGCCCGGTACCGCAGCCAATTTCCAGCACACTGCCGAAGCTGCTGTCTTTCGTGATGTTTTCTACTATTTTCTGATAATCGTAATAGCCCGAGGTCATGATCAGGTCGTAATACGCGGACATATTGGTGTAATCGCCCATGGTCTTCTTGACTCCCCCCACTTCAACACATCGTTGGCGTGCCGCCGCATAGCGCCGGCACCCCGCTTTTTATTGTTTGCGTCGCGAGCCGCATGGATGGATGCGACACATGAGTTTCGGGGGATTTTGATTAATCGTCAATGCAATTGCACTGCAATTGATATCAATATGGCATTGATATCGAAGGTGAGCGCATCAAGACGGCGTGGGGACGCACGGTGGTCGGCATCCTGAGCGTATTGACGGATTTTGTCGGTGTCTGCCCAAAACAAAAACGCCTGCCGAAGCAGGCGTTTTGCATCACAGTGAGATACCGCTTATTTGCCGCGCAAGCCGTCAAACACTTCGGCAAAGCCCGGCTGATTGTGGTGGCTGATCACGCCGCGCGCGGCCTCGATCACCAGCGGCACCGGATGGCCGCGCAGGGTATTGACGATCATTTCATTGATCACCTTGTACACCTGTCCGTCTTCATCGATGATCTGGCCGAGGCGGTTCGCCAGCGGATCGAACACACCGTACGCAACGAACACCCCGAGGAAGGTACCGACCAGCGCCGAACCGATCAGGCCACCGAGCACCGGTGGCGGCTGGTCAATCGCGCCCATGGTCTTGATAACGCCCAACACGCAGGCCACGATACCCAGCGCAGGCAGCGCACCGGCGATCGAGGCCAGTGTTTCCTTGTACTTCATCTCGTCGTGGTGATGGGTCTTGATCGCATTCTTCATCACGTCATCGACCGCATCGGCATCGAGATTGCCTTGCGCGATCACGACCAGTCGCAGCGTGTCGCAGATCATGTGCACGATGCCGTGGTCTGCGGCGAGCTTCGGATATTCGCCAAAGATCGCCGAGGAGTCCGGGCCCTCGACGTGAGCTTCCAGCGCGACAGCGCCCTCTTTCTTCATCACGTTGAGGAGCTTGCCGACCAGCAGAATCAGGTCGAGATAATCCTGCGCCACATAGGTCGGGCCCTTGATGCATCGTCCCATGCCGCCGAGTGCGCCCTTGAAAATGCCCATGCTGTTGCCGACCAGCGCAGAGCCGATTGCCGAGCCCACGATAATGAAGCCCTCGATCGGCGCGGCCTTGATAATCGGCGCCATCTTGCCACCGGCGATGATGTAGCCGCCAACACGCAGCCAAACACGACAGCCAAACCAACGAAGAAAAACATGTGCCTCTCCTTAAACTTGCCACGGCGCGCCCCGTGCCTCTGACAACGGCACACACCCTGTGCAGTGCCAGACGCCGGTGGCGTTTTGTCATCGACAACCGATCCCGGCGCGCTCTGTCGTCAGGTATATCGACACAGGCCGCGAGAACTCAAGCGGTTCGCCGAAGAGTATTATTGCAATTGTGAAACAAAGCCGGCGTGAATACCAGCCCCGGCCAGGTAAATACCGTCACCGCATGCGGTTCATTGCCTTTTTAAAAACATCTTGGCGGAAAACCGATCAGAAAAGACACCAGATACCGAGGCAGCGGCCAGTGGACAGTTGTATCAGTAAATCGATCAGTCCACCGATCAGCATCGCAGGGACACCCAGATAAATGAAGATCAGCAGCCATCCGGCAGCAGTGATCCGGGGTTTATCGATGTCATGGCCCAGCACCGGCTGCGGTTTTTCCCGGGCGGGCAACAGGTTTTTCAGACGATTTATCATGGCGCGCAATTGTGAATGACTGATTATATCTGCCGTATTTTTTTCCACGGTCCCCTGCCACTGTCCTGAGCTGCCGATGCATATTCTCTGGAACCAGATTGATTACGCTGCATGGGACAGCGCCCATGCGCTGCATGGCAGCGCGCTGCAGCAGGACTGGGCCTATGGCACCAGCCTGAAGGCGCTCGGCATCGAGGTACACCGCGCCGAAGTCATCCTGCACGGTGAGACAGTCGCGCTCGTGCAGTTCATCTGCCGCCGCTACGGATTCCTCGCAGGTTTTGCGCTGTGCACGCGCGGGCCGCTGTGGCTCAGGCCGGTGAGCGCGGCTGACCGGGCGCGCATCTATGTCGAACTCAGGCGCAGCCTGCCGATGAAGCGTCCCCGCTTTGCGCTGTTCTCGCCGGATATCACCGATCCCGCGGATGAGAGCCTGTCCCGTCTGACACGCGTGATGACCGGGTATTCCACGGTGCTGGTCGATCTCACACAAAGCGCCGACGCGTTTCGCGCAGGGATGGAAGGACGCTGGCGCAACCGATTGGTGGCCGCTGAAAAGGCCGGGCTGAACATCGTGCGCACCGGCGCCAACCCCGCGCAGTACCGCTGGCTGCTGGAAGAGGAACGCGCGCAGCGACAAAGCAAGAGCTTCCACGGCCTGCCGATCGAATTCGTCGAGAGCTACATTCATTCGCGCAGCCAGACCTCGAAAACCATGCTGGTGCTGCGCGCTGAGCACAAGAAAGACAAGGTCGCGGCGATGCTCTTCCTGCTGCACGGATCGTCCGCCACTTACCATGTGGGCTGGTCGAATGACACCGGCCGTGACACGAATGCGCACAATCTGCTGCTCTGGCAGGCCTTCCATGAACTGAAAGAACGCGGCCTGCGCACGCTGGACCTGGGCGGCATCAATACCCGCAGCCTTGCCGGCATTTCGCGCTTCAAGATCGGCTCGGGGGGACGTGTCGTGACCTATGCGGGCACATATGTGTGAGTAAGTGAACGTGTCCCGACGCGTCAGTGCGTCGGTTTGATCCGGAATGGTGCGCGGTAGATCCACACCGGTTTGCCCGGCACGTGATCCAGCACGGCATCGGGCTGCAATTCTTCTGCAACGAACTCCAGACTGACCAGAAAAGCGCCCGACCGCATTTCCGCCCTCGCCTTTGCCACCGCGCGCGGCATGGTCTCAGGTCGCTGGAACAGATAGATCAGCTCATAGTGGCACCAGTCATCGCGCCACATATCCCCCTGTCGCACCGTCGCCCACGGGCACAAGAGCCCCGCCGCAGCGCGCAGCGGCCAGCTCCACTCCGTGCCATGCAGCCGCGCCTGTGGATACGCGGTGCGCAGCGCGCGCAGACCATGGCCAAGGCCGCAACCGGCATCCAGCACGGCCGCCCCCGCAGGCAGCGGCGCCTGCAGCGCCAGGTCGCGAAGTGCGTCGGCCGGTGTCGGGAACAGCGGCGCATCGCGCCAGGCATTCATCGGATAGACCAGCAGCACGACAACCAGCGGCAGCAGCCATGCCCATGCCGGCAGGCTCACCGTACCCGACAACAACAGTGACAAAGGAAACCCGGCGGCAATCGCAATGCGCCGTGGCAGCGTGGCCGCCATCACCGAGAGCAGCGCGCCGCTCAGGGTAGCGACGGTCACGCCGAGCCAGGCCGTCAGTCCGGCACGCAGCAGCAACAGATAGACCAGCCAGCTGAGCGTCCACGCGAGCAGTGCGGGCACCGGCCATCGGAATAGAAAGGAAGTTGAACGTAGCACGGCCGGATTATAGTCGGCGCATGCGGGCTGGCAGAAAAATGACTACACTTCGCCCGCCGCATCGCAAAACCTGTCCATTGCAACCCTTTTCGGGAGAGCCGCATGAAAGTCAAGCAGATACTCGCCGGCGTCGAGCTCGTGATCGCCGATCTGGAAGTCGAACTGAATGGCAGCCTGCGCTCCAGTCACACCCTGTGCGCACTGCTGAAGGACGACCAGCAGCGCGAGGTACTTATCCCACTGAACACCCCAGACGGACGTCCGATCTTCATGAATCCGGAGAATGCGATTGCCGACGGCGGTGCATCCCATGGCGATGCGTCCAACGGCAAGGCCGCGGGAACGGATTAAGGAGCACAAGATGCCCACGCGCCTGCTGACCGAAACCTTTCAACGTTTTGTCGAGTCCGAAAAATCCGGCGGCATTCTGCTGCTGGTCTGCACGGCGGCCAGCCTGTTCGCGGCCAACTCGGTGATCGGTGCACAGTATCTCGGCTTCTGGAAAACCGAACTGCTCGGGCTCTCCATTGAACACTGGATCAATGATGGCCTGATGGCCATCTTCTTCCTGATGATCGGCCTCGAGCTTGAGCGTGAGCTGTATGTGGGCGAGCTGTCACAAATACGCAATGCGCTTCTGCCCATCTTCGCTGCGATCGGCGGCATGATCGCGCCGGCGCTGATCCATTACACGTTCAACAGCGGCCTGCCCACGCAGGCCGGCATTGGCATACCGATGGCGACCGACATCGCCTTCGCGCTGGGCGCGCTGGCGCTGCTGGGTACGCGCGTGCCCGCCTCGCTGAAAGTGTTCGTGGTCGCCTTTGCGGTGATCGATGACCTCGGCGCCATCGTGATGATCGCGCTGTTTTACAGCAGCGGTGTGTCGGCGGGCTATCTGGCAGGCAGTCTGGGCGTCTGGCTGCTGCTGTTGATCATGAACCGTGTGCTGCGCATCGCTTCCCTGTGGGTCTATCTGGTCGGCGGCGCGCTGATGTGGGTGCTGATGCTGAAATCCGGCATTCACGCGACCATCGCCGGCGTCATGCTCGCCTTCGCGATCCCGTTCTGGTCGCGCAGCGAGGAAAAATCTTCGCCCTCGCATCGTCTCGAGAACCTGCTGCACAAGCCCATCGCCTTCATCGTGTTGCCACTGTTCGCGCTGGCCAACACCGGCGTGCTGCTCAACACCGACCTGCTCGCCGAACTGCTGGGCGAAAACGGTCTCGGCATCATCGCGGGGCTGGTGATCGGCAAGCCGCTCGGCGTGGTGCTGTTGTCGGCACTGGCGGTGACGCTGGGTGTGTGCCGTCTGCCGCCCGATCTTCGTTTCTCGCATCTGGTCGGTGCCGGGCTGCTGGGCGGCATCGGTTTCACCATGTCCATTTTCATCACGAATCTGGCATTCGGCGACGACCTGGTCAATGTGCATGCATCGAAGATCGCGATCTTCTGCGCGTCACTGCTGGCGGGTGTTCTGGGGGTGGCATGGCTGCGCATGTGCCCGCCGGCTGAAGAGGCAACGGGCATATCTCAGCAAGGCTGATGAGCGGGGATAGAGGGACTTCGGCCGGGATCTGCAACCAGCGGGCCGGCCAGGCCGACGCCGGGTCGTCTGCGCAACGAGCCGCTGACCGTCAGAGGAAGCGGTCGAGCAGCTTGCGCGATTGCCTGTCTAGCGCGCGCATGTCCATCACGCGGTACGTCAGGCCGTGGCTGTCGGTGATCAGCAGGCCGTTGTTGCGCAGCCTGCGGATGTCTTCCTCGCCCTTGAGCACGAAACTGCTCATTCCCCGGTCAGTGCGTACGGTCCAGGTACTCGGCGTGGCAAAGGTCGATACCGACAGCAGACGGTCAATCACGGGCATGAACTCCCGCTGAGCGATCTCATCAATCAGCAGCTGGCGCACATCGGCATCCAGATCGGACAGCCGGGGGATGAACACCAGCTCGTGCCCATCCTCGCCGACCAGCGACACATGCTCGCCCGGTGCATCGATAGGGAACGCCTGCACCGGCACGATGCCCACATGCTGTTGTCCCTGCTGATCCGTGAACACCAGTCGTCCGTGCGTGTCACGGCCGAGTCGGTGCGACTGAGGCTGGTAGTGCTGGCCGCCGCCCTCTTCCATCATGCGTTCACCTTGGCGAGCGGAATGTGCAGGCGCGGCGGATCCTTGTCCTCGGTGTCGACATTGCGCGCCTGCGCCTCGTACAGTTTCCAGTAAGCGCCGCGCCTCTCCATCAGCTCGTCATGCGAGCCGACCTCGACGACTTCGCCCCGGTCCAGCACCACCAGCCGGTCGGCGCGACGCAGCGTGGACAGCCGGTGCGCAATCGCGATGGTCGTGCGGCCCTGCACGAGATTATCGAGCGCTTTCTGGATCTCTTTTTCAGTTGCGGTGTCGACGCTGGACGTCGCCTCGTCCAGCATCAGGATGCGCGGATTGATCAGCAGCGCGCGCGCAATCGAGATGCGCTGGCGCTCGCCGCCGGACAGTCCCTGGCCGCGCTCGCCGACAATCGAGTCATAGCCATGGCGCAGCCGGAGAATGAACTCGTGCGCATGCGCGGCGCGAGCGGCAGCGACGACCTCGGCGCGGGTGGCGCCCGGCTTGCCGTAGGCGATGTTCTCGGCAATCGTGCCATGGAACAGGAAAGGCTCCTGCAGTACCAGCCCGATGTGGCGGCGATAGTCTGCGACTGAATAGCGGCGGATGTCATGTCCGTCCACATGGATCGAACCCTCGTTCACATCATAGAAGCGGCAGATCAGGTTGATCAGTGTGCTCTTGCCGGAACCGCTGTGACCGACGAGGCCGATCATCTCGCCGGGACGGATCTCGAGGCTGACGCCCTCGAGGATACGTCGGCTGCCGTGACGGAAGCTGATGTCGCGTATCGAGATCGAACCGGCGACACCGGCGATCTTCACCGGGCTGGACGGTTCGGGGACGCTCGAGCTGTGGTCGAGGATGTCGAATATGCGCTTCGCGCCGGCAGCGGCCTTCTGCGTGTGCGAGACGATGCGGCTCATCGAATCCAGCCGGCCATAGAAGCGGCCGATGTAGGCAATGAACGCGACCAGCACGCCCACGGTCACCCCGTGATGAATGACCAGCCAGATACCATAGGCCCAGACCACCAGCAGGCCGACCTCAGTCAGCATGGTGACGGTCGGCGCGAACAGGCTCCAGGTGCGGTTGAGCTTGTCGTTGACCGCGAGATTGTGCTGGTTGGCATCGCGAAAACGCTGGGACTCGCGGGATTCCTGCGCAAAGGCTTTCACCACCCGCACGCCGGGAATGGTATCGGCCAGCACATTGGTCACGTCGCCCCAGATGCGGTCGATCTTCTCGAAGCCATAGCGCAGCCGGTCGCGCACGAGGTGGATCAGCCAGATGATCAGCGGCAGCGGCAGCAGCGTGGCGATCGTCAGCCAGGGATTGATGGTGAACAGCACCACGGTCGTCATCGTCAGCAGCAGCACGTCAGTGGCGAAATCAAGCGCATGCAGCGACAGGAACACGCAGATACGGTCGGATTCATTGCCGATGCGCGCGATCAGGTCGCCGGTGCGCTTCGCGCCAAAGTAATCGAGCGACAGGGTCATCAGGTGATCGAAGGTCGCCGTGCGCAGGTGCGCTCCGATGCGCTCGGACACCAGCGCCAGCAAGTAGGTGCGCCACCATCCCAGCCCCCAGGCCGCCAGTGCCGCCACCAGCAGACCGGACAGATAGATGATCACATCGTGAAGATCGATCTCGCTGCCGGTCTGCTGCGGGATCAGGATCTCGTCCATCAGCGGCATCGACAGATACGGCGGCACCATCAGCGCCGCGGTCGAGGCCAGTGTCAGCACGAAGCCGAGCAACAGCTGCATCTTGTAGGGCCGGGCGAAGCGCCACAGGCGGAACAGTACCCAGGTCGATACCGGCTCGAGCAGCTCGCGATGACAGACCGGACATTCCTCGCTCTCTTCCGGCAGCGCCGACTGGCAGCTCGGGCAGCGCGCGGTGCCATCGTCAGACTCGACCGGCTGACCGGTGCGGAGCGCCTGAATGCGCTCGAACGCCTGGATCAGCCGCTGCGCGCCGACTTCCTGCTCGAAAGTGAAACGCCAGCGCGCGAGGCAGCGATCCTCATCATGCAGGGCCAGCGTGGCGACGCCGGCATGGTCGCTGTGATGAAGTGACAAGCCCGGGACCAGCGGCCAGCTGGACCACCCGCTGCCACCCGAATCGCTTATCATTCGCTCCGTCGTCAGCAGTATCCTGCTGTTCGAGAACTTCATGGCCTCATCGAGATCCGGCTCCATCGCCGCAAGGACGGTCTCTCCGGGATTCAGCGCCGGCTGTGCCGACGATGGCGCAGCACGCTTCGGAGAGTGATTGGCCTGCAGGGACGTGGCACTTGGCGGCATTTGTAAGAAATCGTGTGAAGCGGTGGAGTGAAAGCCAGTAATTCAGCGAAAATATCAATGCGCGGGCGGCTCCCGGTCTCACTGAACAATTCAGCAACACGGATTGTCGCCGATGTCGGCGCGCCCGTCCAACCAGCCCTGATCAGCACTAATCAGCACTGACAAGCCCTCTATCTTACCCTGTGTCTGCCTCACCCTTATGACTGACCCTACCGCCGTAGCGACCTCCCCGCCCAGCCCGCTCGAGATCAGGATCCTGCAAACCACCTATCTTCGCGGCCCGAACATGTGGACCTACCGCGAGGTGATCGAGACCTGGCTCGACCTCGGTGTGCTCGAGGACTGGCCCAGCAACAAACTGCCCGGCTTTGTCGACCGCCTGCTGGCGGTGCTGCCGCAGGTGGCCGCGCACCGCTGCGGCGTGGGCACCGAGTACGGTTTCCTGAAGCGCCTGCGCGAAGGCACCTGGATGGGGCACGTGATGGAACACGTGATCATCGAGCTGCTGGAGCTGGCCGGCATGGAGGCCGGCTTCGGGCAGACCCGCGAGACCACCCGCTCCGGCGTGTACCGGATGGTGTTCCGGGTGCCGGATGAAACCGTCGGCCGCACCGCGCTGGCCGCCGGTCATGAGCTGATGCATGCGGTGCTCAATGAGCGCGCGTACGACCTCGAGCTCTGGCTCGCGAAGATCCGCAAGGCGATCGACGAATGCTATCTCGGCCCCAGCACCGCCCATATCGTGGCCAGTGCCGGCAAGCGCAAGATCCCTCATGTGCGGCTGAACAAAGGCAGCCTCGTGCAGCTGGGCTACGGCGCGCGGCAGAACCGCATCTGGACCGCCGAGACCGACCTCACCAGTGCGATCGCCGAGGGCATCGCCAGCAACAAGGACATGACCAAGCGGCTGCTCGCCAGCTGCGGCATCCCCACGCCCGAGGGCGTGGTCGTGCACAGCCCGGAAGAGGCCTGGGCCGAGGCGCAGGACATCGGCCTGCCGGTCGTGGTCAAGCCGCGTGACGGCAATCGCGGGCGCGGCGTGATGCTGAACCTGCAGAGCGAGGAAGAAGTCCTCGCCGCGTATCAGGTCGCGCGCGCCGAGGACATCGACGTGATCGTCGAGCGCTTCATCGAGGGCAATGAGCATCGTGTGCTGGTCGTCGGCGGCATGGTGATCGCTGTCTCGCGCGGCGAGAGCGTCTGGGTGACTGGCGATGGCCGCTCCAGCGTCGAGCAGCTGATCGAGTCTCAGGTCAACAGCGACCCGCGCCGTGGCAATGCCGATATTCACCCGCTGGAGACGCTGGTGCCGCGTGCGAACAGCGTGATCCTCGCCAATCTGCAGCGTCAGGGACTGAGCGTCGAGTCCGTGCCCGAGACGGGCCGCCGCGTGCTCATTGTCGGCAATGGCAACCACAGCATCGACTGCACCGACCGCATCCATCCCGAGGTCGCGCATGCGTGCACACTGGCCGCGCGCGTGATCGGGCTGGACATTGCCGGCATCGACCTGGTCTGCAAGGACATCGGCGAGCCGCTGGAAAATCAGCGCGGCGCCGTCATCGAGGTCAATGCCGGCCCCGGCCTGCTGATGCACCTGAAACCGGCCGAGGGCAAGCCTCAGCCGGTCGGCGATGCGATCGTCGGCCATCTGTTCCCTGAGGGCGAAGACGGCCGCATTCCCATCGTCGGCGTGTCCGGCAGCCGTGATACGACCGTGATCGCGCGCCTCGTCGCCTGGCTGCTGCAGCTCGCCGGCCATCAGGCGGGCCTCGCCTGCCGCGACGGTCTGTTCGTCGGCACGCGCCAGCTCGACACGGGCGACGCCGCGCACTGGGAGCCCGGTAGCCGCATTCTCATCAACCGCAATGTCGAGGCGGCCGTGTTCGAGAACGGCCCGATGTCGCTGCTGACCGAGGGTCTCGCCTATGACCGCTGTCAGGTCGGCATCGTCACCGACAGCCTGCCCGTACCCGGTCTGGATGAGCAGCTGATGACCGAGCCCGAGCACCGCTTCAAGATCCTGCGCACGCAGGTCGATGTCGTGCTGCCCTCGGGCACCGCTGTGCTGAATGCCGCCGATGCGACAGTGCTGGAGATGGCCGAGCTGTGCGATGGCGACGTGCTGCTCTACGCCGCCGATGGCGCGCCGCCGGCACTGGTCGGCCATCGCGAGGCCGGCCGCCGCGCGCTCTTTCTGCAGAACGGCGTGATCGTGCAGGCCGACGGCTCCCGCAGCTTCGATCTGGTCAGGCTGGATGATCTGCCCGCCGAGGTGCGCGCACTGCCTGCCGAGGCGCTGCTTGCCGCAGTCGGTGCCGCGATCTCGATGGGTATCGAGGCCGAAACCATCATCACCGGACTGAACACTTTCGAGACAGCCGGCGCCAGCCGCCCTGTCACTGCCTGAACAACAAGACTGCACCGCATTCATGGAACTGATACAGACCCGGGCCCTGCGTGGCCCCAATCTCTGGAGCCGCCACACCGCACTGGAAGTCGAGGTGCAATGCAGCCCGGAAGAAACCGCCATCACTACCGTGACCGGCTTCATGGAGACCCTGCGCGGGCTCTGCCCCGGCATCGGCAACCTCGGTGCGCCCGGCTATCAGGGGCCGCCGACGCTCGCGCATGCGCTCGAGGTCACGCTGCTTGCACTGCAGGCGCAGGCCGGCTGCCCGATCAGCTTCAGCTGCACCAGCGCGACGCCGGTCACCGGCGTGTTTCAGGTCGTGGTCGAGTACAGCGAAGAAGACGTTGGCCGACTCGCGCTGACCATGGCACAGCAGGTGCTGAACCACGCGTGGCAGTCTGCGCGAGGCATGCTGCCGGCCGATGCGAAGGCACCGGACGTGACGGCCATGCTCGCCGAGCTGCGCGAGATGGACGAAGACCTGCGGCTGGGGCCGAGCACCGGCTCCATCGTCGCGGCGGCCGTCGCGCGCGGCATTCCTTTCCGTCGCATGACCCAGGGCAGTCTGGTGCAGCTGGGCTGGGGCGCGCGCCAGCGCCGCATTCAGGCCGCCGAAGTGGATTCCACCAGCGCGGTCGCCGAGTCCATCGCACAGGACAAGGACCTGACCAAGCACCTGCTGCATGCGGCCGGCGTGCCGGTGCCGATGGGCGCGCCGGTGCACACCGTCGAGCACGCATGGGAAGTCGCGCAGCGGATCGGATTTCCGGTCGTCGTCAAGCCGCAGAATGGCAGTCAGGGCAAAGGCGTGACCGTCAACATCCAGACACGTGAACAACTGGAGAAAGCCTTCCCCAGTGCCATGGGCAAGGGCGCGGTGCTGGTCGAGAAATTTTTCCCCGGCAGCGACTATCGTCTGCTGGTGGTCGGCGACAAGCTCGTCGCTGCCGCGCGGCGCGACCCGCCACAGGTCATTGGCGATGGCGAGCACAGCGTGCGCGAGCTCGTCGATATCGTGAATGCCGATCCCCGTCGTGGCGATGGTCATGCGACCGCGCTGACCAAGATACGTTTTGATGACATCGCGATCACCTGCCTCGCCGGGCAGTCACTGACCCCGGACGCCGTGCCCGAGAAAGGCCGCCGCGTCATCCTCCGCAACAACGCCAATCTCAGCACCGGCGGCTCGGCCACCGATGTCACCGATGATGTGCACCCGGAAGTGGCGGCGCGCGCAATCGATGCGGCCGGCATGATCGGCCTGCATGTGTGCGGCGTTGATATCGTCTGCGAGAACATCATGCGCCCGCTGGAAGAACAGAACGGCGGCATCGTGGAAGTGAACGCCGCGCCCGGCCTGCGGATGCACCTGAATCCCTCGTATGGCAAAGGTCGCAACATTGGCGCGGCGGTGATGGACCTGATGTTCGAGCCCGGCGACGATGGCCGCATTCCCGTGGTCGCTGTCTCGGGCGTGAATGGCAAGACCACGACGACGCGCCTGATCGCGCATGTGATCGCCGAGACTGGCCTGTGCGTCGGCATGACCAACACGGACGGCGTGTACGTCGGCGGTCGCGAGACCGACCGCGGCGACTGCAGCGGCCCCAAGAGCGCGCGCAATGTGCTGTCGCATCCGCATGTCGAAGCAGCGGTGCTCGAGACAGCGCGCGGCGGCGTGCTGCGCGAAGGCCTTGGCTTCGACAAATGCGCAGTCGCCGTGGTGACCAATATCGGCGAGGGCGATCATCTCGGCCTGAACCACATGCACACGCCGGAGGACGTTGCGCGCATCAAGCAGATTATTGTGCAGAACGTTGCGCCAAATGGTTACGCCGTGCTCAATGCAAACGATCCGCTGGTGGCCGGCATGGCACCCCATTGCGCGGGCAAGGTGATCTTTTTTGCGCAGAGTGCGCAGCAGCCGCTGCTGGTTGCGCACCGCGCGCGCGGACATCGCGTGGTGTTCGTCGAGAACGGGCACATCGTTGCCGCCGAGGGCGCGCAGCAGCACCGGCTGCCGCTGTCGGATGTGCCGCTCACGCGCGGCGGCCTGCTCGGCTTTCAGGTCGAGAACACGCTGGCCGCCGTCGGCGGCTGCTGGGCGCTGGGTATGCCCTGGTCGTCGATCGTGCAGGGCGTCTGCAGCTTCCACAATGACACCAAGAACGCGCCGGGCCGCTTCAATCTGATGCACTACCGTGAATCGATTGTCGTCGCCGACTATGGTCACAATTCGCATGCGATGCGGGCGCTGGTATCGGCCTTCGATGCGCTGCCCTCAACGGAGGCGACGCGACGTACTGTGGTCATCAGCGGTGCCGGTGACCGGCGCGACGAAGACCTGCGCAACCTGACCCGCGTGCTGGGCGATGCGTTCGACAATATCGTGCTGTTCGAAGATGCCTGCCAACGTGGCCGTGCCGACGGCGAGGTGATCGGGTTGCTGAAGGAAGGATTGCAGCACGCGCAGCGCGCCCGTCATGTGGAAGAGATACGCGGCGAGTTCATCGCGATCGATCGCGGCCTGTCGCTGCTCTCGCCCGGTGATCATTGCCTCGTGCTGGTCGATCAGGTCGAAGAGGCGCTCGAGCACCTGCAAAAGCGCATCACCGAAGGCTGAGCGCGCCCGGGGATCGTCAAGCCGCGGGTCGGCTGATCCCCTCGTGCGCCAGCCCGCTAGCTCGCCGGCATACCGGCGGGCCACTGCACCCGCAGTCCGCGACTGCGCGACAGCCGCTCGACATCCTCCCGCGTGTCGAGGTCGAGCGTGAAATTCGGGTTGCCCGTCATCATGCGATGCACGATGCCCGGATGCGCATCGATATAGCCGCGCAGTCCGCCTTTCCATTCGCCGGCCAGCAGGCCGGCGATCAGCTTCCCCGACACGGCCACCGGATTGCCGCGCTGGCCATCCACCACCGGCACGACGATCTGCGTGCCTTGCGGCCGATGCCTGTAGGCCGCGATCAGTTCGGACAATTCCTCACTGCCCACGCCCGGCTGATCGGCCAGCGCAATCACGATCAGGTCGAGTTCCGCACCGAGCGCCTGCAAGCCGATGCGCACCGAGGACTGCTGCCCTTCAGCCGGATCGGGATTGCGCACCACCTGAATATCTCCGACGCGCTGCGCGGCCAGCACCGCGAGTTCCGCTTCGATCGGCTGCGCGTGGTAGCCGGTCACGGCCACGATGCGCGCCGCATCCATCGCCGCAAACGCGCCGGTCAGCCGGCGCAGCAGCGTGCGTCCGTCCACGCGGATCAGGCACTTGGGCAGGCCACCCATCCGCGAGCCTTCGCCGGCGGCGAGGATCAGCGCGCCGATGCGCAGAGTGTCATTCGCTGTTTTGTTCATTGATCTTTCACGCTGGCCGATGGTTCGGGTTGACGTAGGTTGATGCAGGTTGGTGCGGCAAGCATTTGCCGCCTGACAGGACAATGCTTGCCGCCTCGCCCGACAATCTCTCGCTATTGATGCGTGGTACGGATATTGCGAGCTGCAGCGCAACTTACTGCACGGTCCGCCCCACCGGACGAAAAATACCATGGTCACCAGCGTCAACAGTACGACATCGACAAAGTCCGTGAGCGCGACACCGCCGCTCGCCCAGATCCGCAGCGAGCTGACCGCGGCGCTGATCGCGGCCGGCGTGACCGATGCGAAGACGACAGACTCGAGCCCCAAGGGCTTCCCGTCGGGGATCAGCTGGACCGATGCCTACCGGATGGTGACTCGCCGCACCGAGGACAAGAACCCATCCACCCCGGGGAATCTGGTGCTCTCGGCCGACCTGCTGAACAAGGCGCTGGCAGGTACCAAGACCCTCAGCGAACTCGGCGTGAACAGCCTCGCGCGCTTCCCGCGCGGCACCACGGTGCAGGGCGCGCTCGATCAGCTGTTCATGAACAAATCGAACGGCATCCTGTCGTCCGCGCTGGCCAAGGGCGGCGTGTATGACCTGTCCGCTTTCCCGACAGGCACGACCGCCTATCAGGCATTCAAGCTGATCGAAGACCCGGCGAATCCCGGCAAGGTATCGACCGAACGCTACCGCGAGTACAAGGATGCATACAGCGCACTGACCAGCCTGGGCATCACCTCGCTACAGAACTTCCCGCGCGCGAGCACCGCCATCGAGGCCAAGAACCTGCTCGAGCCCAAGGCAGAGCAGATGCTGGCGATGGTCGGCGTGGACAAGTCCCTGTTCAAGGACACGGCCATCTCCTCGCTGAATGCGCTGGCGCTGCTGACCAAGCTGCCCGACAGCATCAACCAGCTGAATGAACTCCCGGCGGGCAAAACCTCGGACAGCCTTGCCAAAGACGCGCTGGCCGCAAAAAAACTCGTCGCGATGGGGTATGACAGCCTCGCGCCCTTTGCTGCAATGAGCGCGTTCAAGAACAGCGGCACCGCGCCCACCGCGTTCACCGCCTTGCAGCAGGTGCAGCGCTCACCGAAGGCGACTGACCTGCCCCGGCCGACCTCGGCCAGCACCGAACGCTATTTCCAGAGCACCGTAGTGGCTGAGAAAAAGAGCTACGGCACGCCCAACAAGATCGTCAAGAGCGTGCTGACCAAGCCGCCGGGCGAGCGCGTGGTGCCTAATCCCATGCCACCGACACGCGTCGTGACTGCAGCGGAAGTACTGGCGGCGAATGCAGCTTACTGGACACGACAGACCTGATGACCGCCTTGCGCTGGCGGGCGGTTAGCTTTTATTTAACTCTTACCTACTTTTATTTAATTTTTATTTAAGTTTTTATCTTTTATTTAATACGCCGGATCCTGACAAGCGCAAATGAGCTCGCCGGCGGACATCGGCATCGGCGACGACTTACCCGGATTTACACATTTAACCGGCGCCTGAAGTTTCAATAGAGCAATTACTCCCCTATACTCGCGCCATCACTCTCACCCAACGCAGGGGAAACTCATGAAAAAGCACCTGATCGCAGCCGGTATTGCGCTCACCGCGTGTGCAGCGCATGCAGAAAGCAACTACAAGCCCTTCTTCATGTTCGATCTGAACAGTGAAAAAGATGAGTCACACTATGACCAGGACAAGGGCAAGGACATCGCGCGCGAATACATCGGTGCGAACGTGACCGTCGGCGTCAAGGGCCCGAACAAGATGGAATATTCGGTCAAGACCGGTGCGGCACAGAAGGACAAGGACGGCACCCAGACGGTCAGCAACAACTTCGAGTTCAAGATCAAGAAATCCTATGCGCTGACCGATTCCATCAGCCCCTATGTGTCGCTGCGCCTGGGTGAGAAATTCGGCTCCGATGGCAAGCACTTCACCCACTACGCAGTGGACGCCGGCGCAAAGGTCAAGCTGATGCAGAACCTGGCCTTCGACACCGGCGTGCGCTACCGAAATGCGCTCAGCAGCAGCCGCTACGAGAAAGCCTCGGGCAGCGACTATACCTACGAGAGCGTCCGCCTGCATGGCATGCTGCTGTTCGATCTGGACAAGGACAACACCATCGGTCTGCGTTACGCACAATCGACGGCGGACAACTATGAGGAAGAGCGCAAGAGCTGGCGCGTTCACTATCAGCGCAATTACTGATCCGCGACGCTGACCAACTACCTGAATCACTTTTACAGGGCCTGCAGACTGCAGGCCCTTTTCATTTGGCGCGCCTTTTTATTTATTACGGTGTTTCGTGTGGCACGACTTTTTATCTGGGTCGCTATTTGGTGTCGCAACTGCTCTGCCAATACCACCGCAGCGCTATCCCCATAAAAAAACGCCCCGGTGACCAGTGGTCACGGGGCGTTAAAGAAAAGGAGATTATTTCGACAACAACAGCCTGTTAGAACCAGATCTGGCTACGCAGCATGATGGCCTTCACTTTGTCCACGGTAGCACCGGAAGAACCGGCAGCGCCCGAGGTGCTGACCTTGATGTCCGAGTCGAACTTGGTCTCAACATAGTTCAGCATGAAGCGGACATTGTCATTCAGGTACCAGTTCAGGCCGTAGGTGATGCCCGTTGCCTTGTCAGTGCGGCCGCTGGCAGCGGTGAACTCGGAACCATCCAGCTCGCTGAAGCGAATACCGACCTGCCATGCACCCAGACCACTGCCGGGGTTGAACTTGTTGTTCGGCTTGATCCAACCGAACGTACCGCTGCTGTTGCTGTAGTTATGCGACTCACCCGTGATGTTCCACAGGATCTGGTTGTAGTTCAGCTTGACTTCTTTGGAGCCGGCGCTGGTGTCGTCATACTTGATGCCGAAGAATTCGCCCTGCACCTTGAACGGACCATAAGCGACTGCGTACTCGATGTCCGAGCGCGAGCGGCCGGAACCGGCGCTGACCGTCTCAGTACCGTTGAAGAAGCCGTTGACGCCACGGCTCTCGTCACGCGCGCTGGCATACGAGGTACCCGAGATGACCTTGCCGCTGCTATAGCCGAGGCCAAGGTGGGTCACGATATCGTCACGGCCCATCAGCTTGGCCACGTTGACCGTGCCGCGACCGATGAAGTCGTTGCCGTCATACTGCGAGTTCTTGTTGGCACGACCGCGCGACAGCGCCAGACCATAGCTGACACCCGACATCGGGCTGCCGTGCAGCATGATGCCGGTCTCTTTGGCGGGCACGTACTCACCCTCGTTCTGGTTCGCGAAGCTGCGCTCCATGAAATCGATGTTGTTCGAGCTGGTCAGCTGCTCGAGGCTGAACGGCATCTTGAACTTACCAGCACGGAACATCGCAGCCGGGTTTGCGGTGTAATCGACAAAAGCGATATCAACGATCGTTGTGCTCTCGCTCATGCCGTTGCTGCCCATGCCATAGGTACCCTGGATCTCGAACTTCCAGTCTTTGTCTACCTGACCGCGGACACCCAAACGAGCGCGACGCACGTCGAGCTGATCGGTGAAGGGATCCGATGCCGCAGCGGCGCCGGTGTCGCTGTACGAGCGATAATCCATGTGCACACGGCCCATCAGCTGAATGGAGTTCTTGCCATCAGCCGACTGGATGCCGATACCGTTCTTCATGACCTGGCCCGAGTCAGCATTTTTCAGCAGATAGGCATTCGCTTTGGCGACGTCCTGGTCGATGCGCTTTTCCTTGAATGCGCGGTTTTCTGCAGCCTCTTCAGCGGCCTTGATGTGCTGGTCGTAATCAGCCTGCGTGATCACACCTTTCTTCAGCAGCAGGTCCATCATGGACTTCACATCATCAGTGGCTGCAAAAGCGGGGGCAGATAAGGAGGCGCAGACAGCAGCGACTGCCACTGCGACACGCTTGGCTGCAATCATGGTTTGGTTCGTCATCAGTTTATTCTCCGTGGTCAGTGTGGCGAAGGCAATCAAGGCACAAAACTGCGTACTCGTTACGCGCTACTCGTGACGCGTTCCTAATTGCGCGGTGCTTAATTACTGGCCGCGATTATTAAGTGCAAATTTTTCAGATGTATGACAACGAGAAACATTCGGAGGAAGTGAGGAGGTGAGGAACAAAAAACAACGGTAGTGCGAAGTGATCGTCACGCGCGCGTCATATTCAGTCAGTAGGCAGTCCCTTTGCCGGCGCGCTTTCATGACAGAAGCGTGACAGATCGATGACAGATCAATGACATCATCCTGCGACCATGGCAGCAGATATCAGCCGCAGACAAGTGATCGAGCCTGTCGTGCGAGCAGCGCTGAGAGTGCGCAGCTCGTCCTCCCGACCGGGTGGCGGGTGCAGACGACGGCTTGCCCGGCTGCGCTATCATCCGGGTGTCCGCTGAGGATGCATGACGCTACCCTTACCCACTTCCCGGAGAGCCCGCGTGATATCGATGCGACTGCTTGGATGCAATGGCGGCATAGGCGGCACCGGCCGCCTGACCACCTGCTACCTGCTGGGTGAGTCGGTGCTGGTCGATGCCGGCACCGGGCTGGGCAGCTTGTCGCTGGACGAGATGCTGCGCATCGATCATGTCGTCCTGACCCATGCCCATTTCGACCACATCGCCTGCCTGCCGCTGCTTCTGGATGCCGTCGCAGGCCGGCGCGACACGCCGGTGCGGGTCTGGGCGCTGCCGGAAGTGATCGGGATCCTTGGCGCGCACATCTTCAATGATGCGATCTGGCCCGACTTCCGCAAGATACCGACGGCTGACGCGCCGTTCCTGAGCTTCCATGCGCTGCCGGAGTCGGTCACGCTTGCCGGGCTGCGCATCAGCCCGCTGCCTGCCTCGCATGGCATTCCTGCCTGCGGACTGCGAATCGAACACGAGGGAGCTGCGGTGGCCTTTTCCGGGGATACCGCCGACTGTCCGGCCTTCTGGCAGGCACTGGCCGGCGATGCTGAGCTCAGGGCGGTAGTCGTGGAGTGCTCTTACCCGTCATCGATGACGGCCATGGCCGATCTCTCGATGCACATGGACAGCAGCCGGCTGGCGCCCCGACTGGCCGCGCTGCCGCACGGGGTCGCGGCGGTCGTCATTCACCGCAAGCCCGGACTGGAAGACCAGATCGCAGAAGAACTGACCAGCGCGCTGTCGGGGCGGGATCTGAGGCTGCCGGTACCGGGAACAGCCTACCGCTTCGGCTGAGCGCGGCCTTTCTGCTTCAGGTCATTCCATCAAGCCCATGCCAGAGTCCCGGTCAGGTCTGAGGATCTCGGGTCGCCTGGTTTCGACTATTTCGATTTTTCGTTTATTTCGTTTATACTCCTTGTCGAGACACTGTCTGACTTATCAAGGAGGCCAGCTTGAGCATTCCCTTACCCACACAGTCTTTGCCAACGGCTGAGGAAGTCGCGCTCGCCCGCGAGAGCGGACGAACACTGTCGGCCTATCTGCAAACCCGGGCTGACATCCAGCAGATCGAGATCATCGACGACAAGGGAGCGCCTCACCCTGTCCGGGTTCCGGTGTCAGCGCTGCGGCTGCTTGTCGATGTGCTGACCGAGATCGGTGAGGGCAATGCTGTCAGCATCATCCCCATCCATGCCGAACTGACCACCCAGGACGCCGCCGATGTGCTGAACGTCTCGCGCCCTTTCCTCGTGCAATTACTCGAGCGCGGTGACATCCCGTTCCACAAGATAGGCACCCACCGCCGTGTCCGCTATCAGGATGTCATCGCCTACAAGGAACGAATCGATACGGAGCGCAACAAGGCTCTCGATGCTCTGTCTGAGCAGGCGCAAGCACTCAACATGGGGTACGAATGAATGAGTTCGAACTTCACGGTCATCTACGACGCCTGCGTACTGTATCCCGCGCCCTTGCGTGATCTGCTGATGCGCCTGGCATTGACCGACCTGTATCGGGCACGCTGGACAGACATGATTCACGACGAGTGGACGCGCAATGTACTGAAACGTCGGCCTGACCTGAAAGCCCAAGACCTCGAGCGAACTCGCTCATTGATGAACGCCCATGTACGGGATTCTCTCGTTACCGGCTTTGAGCACCTGATACCGTCCATTGAAACGCCAGACCCGGATGACCGGCATGTGGTGGCCGCCGGGATTCATGGCGGCGCAAATCTGATCGTGACCTTCAACCTGAAAGACTTCCCACCATCGCAGCTCAAACCGTATAACCTGAGCGCTCAGCATCCGGACGATTTCATCTTTGATCTGCTTGACCTGCATCCGGCCCGAGTGTGTGAAGCGGCTGCCAAACATCGCCGCTCTCTGAAGCACCCGCCGAAGACATCCGATGAGTATCTCGACACCTTGCTCCGGCAAGGCCTGACGCAGACCGTCAACCTGCTGCGAGAATGGAAAGCTGCGATCTGACGCGTCCGGGTTGATGCGCCCCGGATCGTGTCGTCGGTTGGTGGCTCAGACGCGGATCGCGTTATGCATGTACAGCTGGAGCAGCAAGGCCTCCAGCACCTGCGTGGCCATCCCGCCCTCTTTCGCCAGCAGGTCGCGCAAGCCCTGCGCGGTGATCTCGAGACAGGTCGTCGCACCGACCGCCTGTGCCGCCGCGCTGCGCACACCGCCGGCCAGCAGCGCCTGCTCGCCAAAGGATTCACCGGTGGACAGCAAGGCCAGCTGACGGCCGCTGCTGCGGTCGATGATCGCTACCTGCCCGCCCTGAATCACATAAAAGCTGTGCGCGGTATCGCCCGGCTCGAACAGCACCTGACCATCGGCATAGCTGACAGGCTTGAATCCGCTCATGACAGTGTCGCCGGCGGCGCCTTCAGGTCGAGGATGCGCATCGTCGTGAAACGGCAGATGCCCTTCAGGCCGGCGTTCAGGCGGCGCACATCGCGCAGCGCGCGGTCTAGCGGCACCAGCTTGGTAGTCACGACGGTCGTGGCGACCGCGTCCCACGCATACACGACATCGGCCAGCCCTTCAGCCATGCCGAACACGCTGCCCGGGCCGAACCGCAGCTTGCCGCGCGCATCGTTTGTCTCTACGGTGCCCGACACCACCACATGCGCAAACACCGGATGCTCGCCGCGTGTGGCGAGCTTCTGCCCGGGCTGAAACACGCCGGAATTCAGGTCGCTTCCCCACAGCTTGAAGAAAAGCCGCTCCGCGCTGGAGAACTCATGATGATCGAAGGCCTCGATGGCCTGCTTCGAGCGAGGATCGATGATGCCCAGCGCCTTGAAGCGCTGCATGTCCATGCCAAAGCGTATACCGGTGCTGTCTTTGCTGTCGTTCGAATCGGAGCTCATGCGTGCCTGTCGGTCGGGGTAGCTTATGGATGATTGTTGTGCGCCCGCGCCTGCGATTATAAATCGACGCTGCTGACACAGCGACGGGGCATACGGCGGGCACCGATCGTCGCGCGATTCAAAAATAATAATAGCCAGGCGAAGGCGAAGCAAAGACATTCTCAACTTGAAAACGCCTCCCCTTACGATCGTTGTCCCGTGCAGGGGTTGTGTAATAAGATGGCTTTGCAGCCACCGAGCGCCCTGACCGCTCCATCAAAAATCAATAACAAACACAAAGACACCAGCATGCTGCCCGCCCGAACTGCCGACTGTGCCGAGCCCGCTCGCGCCTCTGTCTTTTTCTTTCACCGCTAAATCAACCCGCAGGGGATCGCGATGGAAATTTCAAAAGCAATCGACATCCGCACCGCCATGCGCGCGTCCGGCGTGATCATGGCCTACAACGGCGCCGTATCGGATGAACTGATGGTCACGCTCGCCGACATCCTCAAATCGAGAATGGAAGCGATGGATGACGCGAAGCGCTCGCGCACGGTGTTCTCAGTGTTCATGGAAGGCATGCAGAACCTGATCTGGCACGGTCGCACCGATCAGGGTTCCTCGGGCATGGTCTGCATCTCGCAGCAGGATGGCGAGATCGCCATCGTCTGTGGCAACCGCATACGCCGCGAAGATTCGCTCAAACTCAACGAGACACTCGAGCAGCTGCAGCACGCGGACAAGGACACGATACGCCAGCTCTACCGCGAAGGCATGTCGAAATCCAACGAGCATGACGGCCCTGGCGCAGGACTGGGCCTGCTGGAGATCGCGCGCCGCGCGTCACATCCCATCTCCTTTGCGTTCATGGATGTGGATGACGAGCATGTGGATTTTTTTCTGGCGGCGAGAATTTGAGGAGAGATTCAGATGAGCGAACTGAACATAGCAGCAACTGAACGTACGCCAGAGATCGCGCTGTCTGCATCGAACGGCATCTTCAGCATGAAGGGAGAATCCTTCCCCGAGGATGTGTCGGCATTCTACGGACAGGTGATCGTCGCGGTCGATCAGCTGGCCAGCCAGCTCAGCCGGCCGCTCACAGTGGATGTCGCCATGGTGTACATCAACAGCTCCAGCATCAAGGCGATGTTCCGCATCTTCGAAGGACTGGAAGCTGTCCGCAAGAACGGCCAGTCGCTCAGCATCACCTGGCACCATCAGGAAGATGACGACATCATGCAAGAGCTGGGCGAGGACTTCAAGGACCGCTTCCCCGAGCTCCCTATCGAGGTGAAGGCCGCGTGAGCAACGAGCAGAGCGGTGGCGATCAGCTGTTCGACCTGTACGACCGCGAGAAGCGCCTGCTGGCCGAAGGCCCGCAACTGCTCAAGAGCGGTGACACGGAAGCGCTTCGCGCATTCGCCGAGCGGCTGTTCGAACGCTTCGCGAAGGTCGTGCGCGAGAATGAAGATCTGACCCGTCACTCGGACCGGCAGGAGCAGCGGCTGGTCAAGCTGAACCAGAACCTCAAGACTCAGACGCGCGAGCTCGACCAGCGCAAGACCGAACTGGAAAATCTCTCGCATCAACTGGCGAAATACCTGCCGCCGCAGATTCATCAGGCACTGTTCGAGGGCAAGCACGACACCCAGATCGCCACGCAGCGCAAGAAGCTCACCGTATTCTTCTCGGACATCAAGAATTTCACGCAGACCTCGGAAAGCCTGCAGCCTGAGGCGCTGACGGATTACCTGAACGAATATTTTTCAGAGATGACCCAGATCGCGCTCGACCATGGCGCGACCATCGACAAGTACATGGGCGATGCGATGATGGTCTTCTTCGGCGACCCGGAGTCGCGCGGCGTGCGCGACGATGCACGCGCCTGTGTGGAGATGGCGCTGGCGATGCTGGAGCGGCTGACATCCCTGCACAAGCGCTGGCGCGCCAGCGGCTTCGAGCAGCCTTTCGAGATCCGCATTGGCATCAACACCGGCTACTGCAACGTGGGCAATTTCGGCAGTGACCAGCGGCTGTCATACACGATCATCGGTGGTGAGGTGAATCTCGCGCAGCGGCTGGAAACCAATGCGGATGTCGGGGGCATCCTGATGAGCTATGAGACCTATGTCCATGTCCAGGATCTGGTCGAGGCAGAGAAGCGCGGCGCGATCCAGATGAAAGGCATCGCGCGCGATGTGCAGACCTATGCGGTCACGGGACGCAAGACCACGGGAGCGGAATCGGCATTCAGCTTCGATCATCCGGCGGGTGTCTCGATCGATCTCGACCCGAGCGCACTGGATGGTCAGGAACGTGCTGCGCTGGCTGACAAACTCAGCGCGCTCGCGCAGCAGTTGCGCACGCCCTGAGCTCAGTGCTTGTAGCCATAGGAGACCATGATCTCCCGCGCCTTGCCGGAGGCGAGGAAGGCCATCAGTGCTTTCGCCGCCTCGGATGACTTGCCGGCCTCCAGCAGCACAGCGTCCTGACGCAGCGCATCGTGATAGGTCTCCGGCACGACCCAGCCCGAACCCGACTTCAGCCTGCCGTTCTGCCACACTTGCGAGAGCGCGACGAAGCCGAGATCGGCATTGCCACTGGTGACAAACTGGTAGGCCTGCGCGATGTTCTCGCCCTGAACGACTTTCGGTTCTAGTGTGGTCAGCAGGCCAAGCTTTTGCATCGTCTGCACCGCCGCCATCCCATACGGCGCGACCCTGGGGCTGGCTATCGACAGAAAGCGGAAGTTCGCCGCTTTCAGTGTCTGCGCGCCGTCCGTCACCAGTCCCTCTTTGGGCGACCACAGGATCAGCCGGCCAATTGCGTAAGTGATGCGCGAGCCCGACACCGCCTTGCCTTCCTTCTCCAGTCTGGCGGGAGTTTCATCATCTGCCGACAGGAACACCTCGAACGGCGCGCCATGACTGATCTGCGCATAAAACTTGCCGGTGGCGCCCGGTGTCATCACCACCCGGTGTCCGGTCTGCGCCTCGAACGCGGCAGCCATATCCTTCATCGGCGCGGCAAAGTTGGCCGCCACGGCCACCTTGACTTCAGCGGCCAGCGCTGGCCCCGAGAGCATCAACCCCGGCGCGATCACGCAGATCGCGGCAATGAATAGCTTCTTCATGTCTCGCCTCCTGAATCAAGTCCTGAATCAAAACCGGAACAAGGCACCGATGCTCACGCCGGACTGGCTCTTTGTGCTCTCGGAAAATCCGGTGCCATTGGTCGAGGTATCGGGTATCCATTTGTCATAGAGCGTGAAGCCGGCGGTCGCATCCTTCTCGCGCGAGACAGTCGCATAGTCGATGAATACATCCCACGCTTTGTATGGCGACCAGGTGAGCCCGGTGGCGAGCATGCGCAGATCGTTCTTTCCCTTGCTCGAAGATTGGGCGCGCACCTGATACCAGCCCGCATTCCAGCTGAGTGAGGGCAGCAGCTGGTAGACCGCGCCGGCGAACATCGTGTCGGCATCCACCTT
>JACCEC010663094.1_pt1 | contig 24742 bp, 18 predicted proteins | sample 7450121 | NCBI WGS metagenome assembly JACCEC01 (sample SAMN15323455, study PRJNA562643) | freshwater metagenome | isolation source: river surface water | place: USA:Blue River Watershed | collected 2017-08-18 | reverse complement strand
GCGCTGGCTCAAGCGGTTGACGCACAGCCCGACCCGCCTGTCGGCCATCACCGTCCGGGGGGACTCGATGCAGCCGACGCTCATCGATGGCGATGATATTCTGGTGGATCAGGGGGATGCGGCTGAACGGCTGCGCGATGGGATTTATGTGCTGCGCGTGGATGATGCGCTGCTCGTCAAGCGTCTGGCGCGCAACCCGGCCAATGGCCGGATCAGCATCCGCAGCGACAACCCGGCCTATCCCTCTTGGGAAGATTGCGATCCCGCCGACATGGCCGTGATCGGCCGGGTCATCTGGGCCGGCCGCCGGCTTGGTTAGCCGCGCCGGTCTTTCAGCCAGACCAAAAGGGCAATCGCCAGGCCCAGGCCAAAGCCCGCCAACAGGCCAATGGTCGGCTGGCCCATAAAGACACCGGCCAGCGTCCCGCCCAACAAACCAAGGGCAATGAAGGCGCCAGCGGCGCGCGGCTCAGGGGGTTTGGATATCGTCATGGCGCGTCTTTGCCACGGCCCGCCGGGTAAAGCCAGAGCCGCAGCGCCAATCAGATGTCGCATCGATATCAGGCGCTTCCGCTCCGCCGCCGGACACGATAGACCGGTGTCATGATGTCGGGCCCCCTTCGCTTTGCTGCCACAGCCGTGCTGGCCGTCGGCTGGGTCGCGCCGGGCATTGCCTTGGGTCAGGATGTCGCGCCCGCCCCAGCCGCGCCGACAATGGCAGGCGATATGCTGGATCCCAATTCGCCGCTCGCTGACCTGCCTGAAATGGGCGTCGATTGGCCCGAACTGCCCAGCGAAGAGGCGGGGGAGCCGGGGGTCGATATCGCCCAGCCCGAAGCCGAAGAACGGCGCTATACCGTGCTGCTAGAGGGCGTGCCAAGCGCGCCTCCAACGCAAATTACGGCGCGATTCGATGAACTTTCGGCGCTGAAGAAAGAAAGTGGCAAGACCGCAAATCTCGCGCAGATCAATCGCCGCACCCGCGATGACACGGCCTTGTTGACAGAGCTTTTGCGCGCCGATGGCTATTATGACGCGCGCATCGCATCGCGCGTCGAAGCCGTGGCGGGTCGCGTTGCTGTCACCTTCACCATCACCCCCGGCCCGCTCTATCGCTTTGATGCGATCCGCGTCTCCGGGTTAGAGGCCAACCCCGCTTTGCGCGGTCTGTTTGCGGTGCAAAGCTCTGATCCCATTCTTGCGGATCGGGTGACACAGGCCGAAGTCGCGTTGCAATCGGCGTTGCGCAATCAGGGCTATCCCTTTGCGCAGGTGGCCGAAGCAGAGGTGACCATTGATCACGACCAGGAAAGCGGGGCGCTCGATCTGGCGGTGACCATGGGGGGGCAGCGCAACTTTGGTCAGCTCATCGCAACCGGGGATCGCGCACCTTTTGACGCCAAACACATGGGCATCATGGCCCGCTTTCAGCCGGGCCAGCCCTTCAACCAGGCCGATCTTGATGATCTGAAACGCGCCATCATCGCAACCGGGCTGGTGTCGTCGGTCTCGGTTGATCCCGTGCCGGGCAGCACGCCCGACACGGCCGATATTCGGGTCACCACCACCACGGCGCCCCTGCGGACCATCGCGGGCGAAATCGGCTATGGCACGGGCGAAGGCCTGCGCGCCACGGCCAGCTGGACGCATCGCAACCTCATCCGCCCCGAAGGCGCTGTCACCATTGCGGGCGTCGCGGGGACCAAGGAACAATCGCTGGGCACGTCGCTGCGGATGAACAACTGGCAGCGCCGCGACTGGGTGCTCAACGCCCGGATTGCGGCCAGCAACACGCTGCGCGCCGCCTATGAAGCCCGCACCTTTGAAGTGGCGGCCAATCTGGAACGCCAAACCAACCTGATCTGGCAGAAAACATGGACCTGGAATGCCGGGTTTGAACTGCTGGCCTCGCAGGAACGCGACGTTGTTTCGGGCAATGTCGGGCGGAACACCTTTTTCATCGGCGCACTGCCGGCATTGCTCGCTTATGCTGGTTCGGATGATCTGCTCGACCCGCATCGGGGCTTCCGGCTCAGTGGACGCATCTCGCCTGAAGTGTCGCTGCGCGGCGCGGCGTCAAGCTATTTGCGCGCGCAAATCGATGCCAGCGGGTATCTGCCGCTGGGCACGCGCGTCACATTTGCCGGCCGGATGCGGCTGGCGTCGATCACGGGCACAGCCACCGACAACATCGCCCCGTCGCGCCGCTATTATGCCGGTGGGGGCGGGTCAATCCGGGGCTATGGCTATCAGGCGATTGGCCCGCTCGATGCCTTTGGGGAACCTGCCGGCGGACGCAGTCTGGCAGAATTTTCGCTGGAAGCGCGCATCCGCTTTGGCGCCTTTGGCATTGTTCCCTTTCTTGACGGCGGCAACATCTACACCAGCAGCACGCCGCGCCTCAGCTCTGTTCGGCTGGGAACCGGCCTTGGCGTGCGCTATTATTCCAGCTTTGGCCCGATCCGCGTTGATCTTGGCACGCCGATCAACCGGCGGCCGGGCGAAACGCGCCTTGGGGTCTATGTGTCTTTGGGGCAGGCCTTCTGATGCGCTATTTGCGCCGGGGACTTGGGCTGGCCGGGGCCCTGTTGCTGCTTTTGGCCAGCCTTCTTTTTCTGGCGGATACGCGGCTTGGCCATCACTGGGTGGCGCGGTCCATCTCGGCGCTGACGCCCGCCAATGGCCTGCGCATCGATGTCGCGGACATTGATGGATCACTTTACGGCGCGGCCCAGATCAAGGGCCTGCGGCTCAGCGATCCGCACGGCGTTTTCTTCGCAGCGCCTCAAGTGGATCTGGTCTGGTCGCCCTTCGCGTGGTTCGCCAACCGGCTTGATATCACGCGGCTCCATGCCCCGCGCGCAACATGGTATCGCTTGCCAAAATTGCGCCCCGCGCGGCCGGACGCGCCCCTTTTGCCGGATTTTGATGTCCATATCGGCACGCTGGTGATTGATCGGCTGGCCATTGAAAAAGGCGTGACGGGGCAGGCGCAAACCGGCCAGCTGCGCGGTCATGCCGATATCCGGGATGGGCAGGCGCGGCTGGCGCTCACCGCCCACGCAACGCGCGGTGATCATGTGCAGCTGCGGCTGGATGTCGTGCCAGACCAGAACCGCTTTGATGCCGATCTCCGGCTCGATACACCCCGCAACGGCCTGTTCGGGGCGATGATCGGCACGCGCGATCCGGTGGCGCTGCGCCTTGCCGGGGACGGCACATGGACCCAATGGGCGGGCCAGCTGACCGCCCGGCGCGCAGGGTCAGAGGTCGCGCGGCTGGCGCTGTCCGCGCGGGCGGGCCGCTATGCGGTGCAGGGGCGGGTCGCCCCGGCGGCCCTGCCGGCTGGCCGCTTGCGCACCCTTGCCGGCCCATCCGTCGCGGTGCGCGGCGCGGCCAGCATGGCCCATCGCCGGATCAAGGGCGAACTGGGCCTGTCGGCACCTGCGGCCACGCTTTTGGCGCAGGGCGGCATCAACCTGGCCACGCGGTCATTTGAAGATCTGTTGATCACCGGGCAGCTGCGCCAGCCGGCAGCCCTGATCCGCACCGCGCAGGGGCAAGGCATCGCCCTGAAGCTGCGGCTGGATGGGCCCTTTCGTCAGGCGTCGTTCGACTATCTGGTAACGGCGCCCCAGCTGCGCTTTGGCACAACGGGTCTGGAAGGCGTGCGCGCCTCTGGTCGGGGCCGCATGTCGCGTGCGCCGGTGCGCGTCCCGCTGCGCGTGGCGGCGGATCGGATAACCGGGGTTGGCGATGTGGCCGGCGGGATCCTCGCCCATATCTCGGTCGATGGCACGGTGCTGGTATCGTCCCGCAGCGTGATTGGCGAGGCGCTGACCCTGCGGTCGGATAAGCTCGATGGCAAGGTCGCGCTGTTCATCGACCTCAAAACAGGCCGCTATGACATTGGCCTTGCGGGCCAGCTCACCCGCTATCTCATTCCCGGCATCGGCCTGGTGGATGTCAAAAGCACGTTAGAGGTTGTGCCCGGTCCCAATGGCCGTGGCACGCGCATCCTGGGCCGGGGGGAGGCATGGGTCCGCCGCTTTGACAATGGCTTTTTCGCCGGATTGGCCGGCGGCCTGCCCAAGCTGGAAACCGCTCTGGAACGGACAGCGGACGGGCAGTTGCGCTTCACCAATTTGCAGATTCTGGCCCCGCGCCTGCGGTTGACATTGAACGGCGTGCGCGGCCGCGATGGCCGTTTTCAGCTGGCCGGATCGGGCAGCCAGTCGGTCTATGGGCCGCTTCAGATCAGCCTGAATGGCCCGCTGGCCCGGCCGCAAATCCGGCTGTTGCTGGCCCGGCCCAATGCGGCGCTTGGTCTGGCCAATGTCCAGCTGACGTTGGATCCGACGCCGCTGGGCTATGACTGGGCCGCCAATGGCCAGTCGCGGCTTGGGGCCTTTACCGGCCAAGGCCGCCTTGCCCTGCCGCGCGGCGGCCGCCCCAATATTGAGATTGCGGACCTGACGGCCGGGGGCATCCGGGCGTCCGGCAATCTCGCGCCCATCCCCAATGGCCTTGGCGGCAGCCTGACGCTCAGCGGCGCGGCAACCGGACGCCTCGACATGGATGTCGCATCGGGCATGCAACGCATTCGGGCGTCCATCGATGCGCGCAATGCCCGCTTCGCCGGCCCGCCCGCCATCGCCATGGCGCGCGGCAGCTTTGACGGCACGATCCTGCTGGACCCCCGCGGGACCAGCATCGATGGTACATTCAGCGGACGGGATGTCCGCTATGCCAATCTCACCGCTGCGCGCCTCAATGGCAGTCTGCGTCTGGCCGGGGGCCGGGGGGATGTGAAGGCGACGCTGTCCGGCGCACGGGGCGGCGATTATACGCTGTCAACGGATGTCCGGCTGGAACAGGATCGGATCCTCATCCGCGGCAATGGCGCGCTGGATGGGCGGCCGATCCAGCTCGACACCCCGGCGATTTTGCTGCGGGAAGCCAGCGGATGGCGGCTGGCACCCACGGCGCTGCGCTATGCCGGCGGGACGGCAGAATTGTCGGGCATGTTTGGCGGAGCACGCCCCGAAATCACGGCCGTTGTGTCGAACCTGCCGCTCGACCTGTTGAACCTTGTCGCGCCCCGCCTTGGTCTGGGCGGGCGGGCCAGCGGCACACTGTTCTATGCCGAGGATGATAGGGGCGGGCCATCTGGCCGGATGGACATGAAGGTGCGGGGCCTGTCCCGCGCCGGGCTGGCCCTGTCATCGCGCGCCGTGGATCTGGCGGTCGCAGCCCGATTTGGCAATGGCGAAGCGGGCGCCCGGATGATTGCGGCGCTGGGCGGCCAGACCATTGGCCGCGGGCAGGTGCGCTTGACCGGTATGGGCGGGGATCGACCCCTGGGCGCACAGCTCGCCAATGCCGTGCTGTTCGGGCAGCTGCGCTATAATGGCGATGCCGGAACGCTGTGGCGGCTGACCGGTATCGACACATTTGATCTGTCCGGCACGGTGGCCGTGGGGGCGGATATCAGCGGCCGCTTTGCCGATCCGGTCATTCGGGGGTCGGTCCGCACCGAAACAGCACGTGTCGAAAGCGCGGCCGCCGGGATGGTGCTGACCAATGTCGCGACATCGGGCCGATTTGATGGCGCGCGCCTTGTCTTTGACAGTTTCTCGGCCAATGCCGGGCGTACAGGGCGCGTGACGGGCCGGGGCACAATCAATTTTTCCGCCCAAGATCGCGGGCTTGATATCGCCGTTGAGGCAGATCATGCCCAGTTGATCGCGCGCGATGATCTGGCCGCCACGGTGACTGGCCCCTTGCGTATCCGGTCCGATGGTGCCGGTGGAGTGATCAGCGGCGATGTCCAGTTGAACCGCAGCAGCTATGTCCTTGGTCAATCCTCGGCCGTGGCCGCAGTGCCCCGGCTGAAGCTGCGGGAAATCAATGGCGGCGCGGCCACAGACACGGTGACGGTGTCCGGACAGCCCTGGCGGCTTGATATCAAGGCCGATGCCCCCGGGCGGCTGATGGTCTCGGGCCTGGGACTCGACAGTGAATGGCGCGCCAATCTTGTCGTGCAGGGTTCCATCTTCTCCCCCGCGATCACGGGCACGGCGGAAATGGTCCGGGGCGGTTATGAATTTGCCGGGCGGCGCTTTGATCTTCAGCGCGGCAATATCCGCTTCCGCGGGGAAAGCCCGCCCGATCCCAGCCTGGACATTGTGGCGGCGGGCGACACGCAGGGTCTGTCCGCCACCATCCGCGTCGGCGGCACCGGGCTGCGGCCTGAAATCAGCTTTGCCAGCGTCCCCGCTTTGCCGCAGGATGAACTGTTGTCCCGGCTGCTTTTTGGGACATCCATCACCAATTTGTCAGCGCCAGAGGCGGTGCAATTGGCGGCGGCTGTCGCCTCTATGCGCGGCGGCGCGGGGCTGAACCCCATCAACGCGTTGCGCAAGGCGGTCGGGCTGGATCGGCTGCGGATCCTGCCGGGCGATGTCGCAACCGGCCAGCGGACCTCGGTTGCGGCAGGGAAATATCTGACCCGGCGGACCTTTGTGGAAATCATCACCGATGGTCAGGGCTATTCGGCCACCCGCGCTGAATTTCAGGTCACGCGCTGGCTGTCGATCCTGTCGACCATTTCGACCATTGGTGAACAAAGCGGCGCCGTGCGCGTGTCGCGCGATTATTAGGCCGGCGGGCAGACGCGGCTATTGTCCTTGACTTCGCCCGACCCGTCTCTATGAGCGGCGGCGGGCCACGCGGTCCCAACGCCGCGCGTGCTCTCTGTGAGGAGAGTCTACATGACTGTGAATGCCAAGCCAACGCGCACCCCTGCGCGCCCGTTCTTTTCTTCTGGTCCCTGTGCAAAGCCGCCGGGCTGGGATGCATCCAAACTCAACACCGCATGTCTTGGCCGGTCGCACCGGGCAAAGATTGGCAAGTCGCGCCTGCAACGCGCGATTGATCTGACCCGCGCCGTCCTGAAGGTGCCGGATACGCACCGCATCGGCATTGTCCCCGGATCTGACACCGGCGCTGTTGAAATGGCGATGTGGTCCATGCTGGGCGCGCGACCCGTCACGATGCTGGCTTGGGAAAGCTTTGGCGAAGGCTGGGTCACGGACGTGATCAAGCAGCTGAAAATCGATGCCACCGTGGCCAAGGCGCCTTATGGCGCGCTGCCCGATCTGGCCGCTGTTGACCCCTCACATGATGTCGTCTTCACCTGGAATGGCACGACATCGGGCGTGCGCGTGCCCAATGGCGATTGGATTGCCGATGATCGCACGGGCCTGACCTTCGCGGACGCGACCTCGGCGGTCTTTGCGTATGACATGCCGTGGGACAAGCTCGATGTGACGACCTTTTCCTGGCAGAAGGTGCTGGGCGGCGAAGGCGCGCATGGCATTTTGATCCTTGGCCCGCGCGCGGTGGAGCGGCTGGAAAGCTATAGCCCGGCCTGGCCGCTGCCCAAGATTTTCCGCATGACCAAAGGCGGCAAGCTGATCGAAGGCATCTTCAAGGGTGAAACGATCAACACGCCCTCGATGCTGGCGGTCGAAGATGTCATCTTCGCGCTGGAATGGGCCGAATCCATTGGCGGGCTGGACGGGCTGATGGCGCGGTCAAACGCCAATGCGGCCGCTCTCGACAAAATCGTGGCGGACCGCGATTGGCTCGGCCATCTGGCGGCAGACCCGGCCACCCGGTCGCGCACTTCGGTTTGCCTGACCGTCGAGGGCGCGGATGCAGATTTCATCAAGAAATTCGCCGCTTTGCTGGAAGCCGAAGGCGCCGCCTATGACATTGCGGGCTATCGCGATGCTCCCCCGGGCCTGCGCATCTGGTGCGGCGCCACGGTCGACACCGCCGATATCGAAGCGCTTGGCCCCTGGCTCGATTGGGCCTGGGCCGAAATGAAGGCCTGATCCCCGCCCTGTCTGCGACATTTGTTGATGCACCGGCCGGCCCTGCCGCGCCATGATGCGGCACCCGGACGGACATGATCTCATCTGGAGTTTCCCCCATGACCAAGCCCAAAGTTCTGATCTCTGACAAAATGGATCCCAATGCCGCCGCCATTTTCCGCGAGCGCGGCTGCGACGTGGATGAAATCACAGGCCTGTCGCCTGAAGAGCTGATCAAGATCATCGGCGCATATGATGGCCTGGCCATCCGGTCTTCCACCAAGGTGACCGCCGATATTCTGGCCCATTGCGACAATTTAAAGGTCATTGGCCGCGCCGGCATTGGCGTTGACAATGTCGATATTCCGGCGGCTTCGGCCAAGGGCGTGGTTGTCATGAATACGCCCTTTGGCAATTCGATCACCACCGCTGAACATGCCATTGCCTTGATGTTTGCGCTTGCCCGGCAGATCCCGGAAGCCAATGCCCAGACACAAGCCGGGCTGTGGCCGAAAAACGGCTTCATGGGCGTTGAAGTCACCGGCAAGACGCTGGGCCTCATCGGGGCGGGCAATATCGGGTCCATCGTTGCCAGCCGCGCGCTGGGGCTGCGCATGAAAGTGGTCGCCTTTGACCCCTTCCTGACGCCAGAGCGCGCCGTTGAAATGGGCGTGGAAAAGGCGGATCTGGATACCTTGCTGGCCAAGGCAGATTTCATCACGCTGCACACGCCGCTGACCGATCAGACCCGCAACATCCTGAGCCGCGATAACCTTGCCAAGACCAAAAAGGGTGTCCGCATCGTCAATTGCGCGCGCGGCGGCCTGATTGATGAAGCGGCCTTGAAAGACGCGCTCGACAGCGGCCATGTCGCGGGCGCTGCGCTCGACGTTTTTGCGGTGGAACCGGCCAAGGAGTCGCCGCTGTTCGGCACCCCCAATTTCATCTGCACCCCGCATCTGGGCGCCTCGACCACTGAAGCGCAGGTCAATGTGGCCTTGCAGGTGGCCGAACAAATGGCGGATTATCTGGTGCATGGCGGCGTCACCAACGCGCTCAACATGCCGTCGCTGTCCGCGGAAGAAGCGCCCAAGCTTAAGCCCTATATGGCGCTGGCCGAAAAACTCGGCTCGCTCGTCGGGCAATTGGCGCATGACAACCTCACCAAGATTTCGATCGAGGTCGAAGGGGCGGCGGCCCAGCTCAATATCAAACCGATCACCGGCGCGGTGCTGGCCGGTCTGATGCGCCGTTATTCGGACACGGTGAACATGGTCAACGCGCCCTTTCTGGCCAAGGAACGCGGCCTGGATGTGCGCGAAATCCGGCACGACCGCGAAGGCGTTTATCACACGCTGCTGCGGGTGACGGTCGCCACCAGCCAGGGCGATCGGTCGGTTGCGGGGACCTTGTTCAACAATACAGCGCCCCGTCTGGTCGAAATGTTCGGCATCAACATCGAAGCCGATCTGGACGGCCATATGCTCTACATCGTCAACGAAGACGCCCCCGGCTTTATCGGGTCGATCGGGACGTTGCTGGGCAAAAATGGCCTGAATATCGGCACCTTCCATCTCGGCCGCCGCAATGCCGGCGGGGAAGCTGTGCTGCTGCTTTCGATGGATGATGCCATTCCCGAAGCCGTCCTTGCCGAGGCCAGCAAATTGGCCGGGGTAAAAACGGTGAAGGCATTGCAGTTCTGATCTGCTAAGGCGCGATGATGACCACTGCCCTGTTGCCAACCGGATTTCGTGACCGCCTGCCGCCCGAGGCTGATGCCTCGGCGCGGCTGGTGCGCGCCATCCTCGATACGGTGGCCGCTTATGGCTATGAACGTGTGCAGACCCCGCTGGCCGAATTTGAAGCCAGCCTGACCGGGGCACTGGGCACATCCTCGCGCGATCTGCTGCGGTTTGTTGACCCGGTGTCGGGCGAAACCATGGCGGTTCGATCTGACATTACCGGACAGATTGGCCGCATCGCGCGCGGCCAGATGAGCCATCATCCCCGCCCCTTGCGGCTGAGCTATGGCGGCCCGGTCGTCAAGCTGCGGGCCAGCCAGTTGCGGCCCGAACGCGAAATGTTGCAGGTGGGTGCGGAACTGATCGGCCTGGAAAGCCTGGCCGCGGTGACCGAAATTGTCACGGTTGCCATCGAATCGCTGAAAACCGCCGGGGCGCGTGATCTGACGCTGGATCTGACCTTGCCGGATCTGATCGATACGTTGCTGCCCGGCGAAGACACCACCGACCTGAAGGCTCAGCTCGATGCAAAGGATGCCGCGGCGGTGCCGGATCGGTTCCGTCCGCTGATCGCGGCCGCCGGCCCCTATGCCGACGCGGCCGCCCGGCTGCGCGCCTTTGACGGGGCCGATGGTCTGGCAGACCGGCTCAACGCGCTGGATGCGCTGGTCGCAGCCCTGCCCGGCGATGTCCGCGTGACGCTGGATCCAACCGAACGCCATGGCTTTGAATATCAAAGCTGGTTCGGCTTTTCGCTGTTTTCAGCGCACACTTTGGGGGAAATTGCCCGCGGCGGCAGCTATCGCTTGGGCGATGAACCTGCCGTTGGCTTTTCGGCCTATATCGATCCGCTGATCGATGCCGGGCTGGCCCAGGGCGAACGCCGCCGCCTGTTCCTGCCGCTTGGCACCTTGCCGCAAAAGGCCGCCAAGCTGCGCGCCGAAGGCTGGGTGACGGTTGCGGCGCTGAGCGAAGAGGACAGCGCCGAAGCGCAAATTTGTACGCACATCCTGTCCAATGGGCGGCCTGTGCCGATCGGCTGAGCCGATCCGTTAAGTTTCGGTGCCAAAGCCTGTTTTGGGTAGACGCGCCCGGTTCGTCACAATAACGCACCGAATGGGTGAACCGTTCGGCAGGTGGAGAATTTCTGGTGGCCAATGTCACAGTAATCGGCGCGCAATGGGGCGATGAAGGCAAGGGCAAGATCGTCGACTGGCTCGCCAGTCGGGCAGATCTGGTCGTGCGGTTTCAAGGCGGGCATAATGCGGGCCATACGCTGGTCGTCGGCGACCAGACCTATAAGCTGTCGCTGCTGCCGTCGGGCATTGTGCGCGGGACATTATCGGTCATCGGCAATGGCGTTGTGCTGGACCCATGGCATTTCCGCGATGAAGTCGCCAAGCTGACCGGACAGGGCGTCACGATTTCGCCCGATAATCTGCACATTGCCGAAAACGCCCCGCTGATCCTGCCTTTTCACCGCGATCTGGATGGCCTGCGCGAAGATGCCAGCGGCCAGGGCAAGATCGGGACAACCCGCCGCGGCATTGGCCCGGCCTATGAGGACAAGGTGGGCCGCCGCGCCATTCGGGTGTGCGATCTGGCCCATCTGGATGATCTGGATGCCCAGCTGGACCGCATTTGCGCGCATCATGATGCCTTGCGGGCGGGCTTTGGCCAGCCGCCCATTGACCGCGCACGGCTGATCAATGATCTGCGCGAAATTGCGGATTTCATCCTGCCTTTTGCCAAGCCCGTCTGGGTGACCCTGAATGCCGCCAAAAAGCGCGGGGACCGGGTTCTGTTTGAAGGCGCACAGGGCGTGCTGCTGGATGTCGATCACGGCACCTACCCCTTTGTCACCTCCTCCAACACCATTGCCGGCACAGCATCGGGCGGTTCGGGCCTTGGCCCATCCTCGGTTGGCTTTGTGCTGGGGATTGTGAAGGCCTATACGACGCGCGTCGGATCTGGCCCTTTCCCGACCGAACAGGAAAATGACATTGGCCAGCGGCTGGGCGAACGCGGCCATGAATTTGGCACCGTGACGGGCCGCAAGCGGCGCTGTGGCTGGTTTGATGCCGTGCTGGTGCGTCAATCGGCCGCCGTTTCTGGCATCACGGGCATTGCGCTGACCAAGCTCGACGTGCTGGATGGGTTTGATACGCTGAAGATCTGCACCGGCTATCGCATTGGTGACCAGATTTTTGACTATCTGCCGCCGCATGCCGCCGATCAGGCGCGGGCGGAGCCCATTTATGAAGAAATGCCGGGCTGGCACGAAACCACCGCGGGCGCGCGCAGCTGGGCCGATTTGCCGGCGCAGGCGATCAAATATGTCCGCCGCATTGAAGAGCTGATCCAATGCCCGGTCGCCCTGGTATCCACCAGCCCGGAACGCGAAGACACGATCCTTGTCCGCGATCCCTTTGCCGACTGAGCAACAGGCTCAGGCGGCAGGCAGATCGCGGGCCAGTCGCTTCGACGCGCGCCAGAAGAACCAGGCCGGCAACAGCCCAAGCCAGGCTGCGCCATACAGCACCCAGCGCACACTATCGCCGCCGGCCATTGGCTTGAACGCATCGGACAGGATGCCAAAGAATAAGGGGCCAAGGCCCAAGCCGATCAGATTCTGCCCGAAAATGACCAGCGATGTGGCAACCGCCCTTTGGTCTGGCTTCACCAATTGCTGGGCCAGCGCATAGCTGGGACCATAGTAGAAATAGTTGAGCGCGGTCGGCACAATCAGCAGCACCAGCGCGACGCGCCAATCGCTGACAAAATAGGCCGCGAATAAAATCGGCGCGGCCAGTGTCATCCCCAGGGCCGGGGCCGTCAGAATATGGCGCTTGTCCTTTTTCCCGAACCGATCCGCCAGATAGCCGCCGGCCCATGTGCCCAGCATACCGGCAAGGCCGGTAATGACGCCCAGCCACAGCCCGGTCTGCCCCGCGCTCAGCCCAAAATCCCGCTGAAACAGGATGACCACCCAAACGGCCTTTCCATAAGACAGAAAGGCGGTGAAGCTGGCCCCCAACAGAACAAGCAGAAAGCTTTTGTTGGTCATGATTTCGGCCACAGCAACGCGAAAGGGCTGTTGCGGTCGCGCTGCTGCCACGGCCGCATGCCGCCCCGGATCACGCAACAGCCAGGGCAGGACAAAGGCAAAAACAATGCCCGGCACGCTGACCGCCAAAAAGGCCTGTCGCCAGCCGTAAAGATCATTAAGCGCACCGCCGACGACCATCCCGATAAGGCCGCCAATCGGAATGCCCAGCCCATAAAAGGCCATGGCCGATGCCCGTTTTTCGGCCGGCACCGCATCTGTGATGAGCGAATGGGCCGCCGGCGTACATCCCGCTTCCCCCACGCCAACGCCAATCCGCGCCAACAGCAGCTGCACAAAATTCTGTGCCAGTCCGCACAAGGCCGTCATCGCAGACCAGACACCCAGCGAGATCGAAATGACATGCGCGCGATTGGTGGCCGGGCGATCAACATAACGGGCAATGGGAATGCCCAAAAAGGTGTAGAACAGGGCAAAGGCCAGCCCCGTCATCAACCCAATTTGCGCATCAGATAGGTTCAGGTCCCGGCTGATTTCTTCCGCCAGGATGTTGACGATCTGTCGATCCAGAAAGTTGAAGATGTAGACAATTAAAAGCGTCCACATCAGCACACGAACATTGGCCTGCTGCCCGGCCTTGGCCGTTTGATTTTCTGTCATACTCTCCCAGCGGCCTGATTTTAGGCTCTTTCAAACACCTTGTGCGCAAAAAGCAGGCGCCGCGGCAAGCCCAATCCGTCGCAAAAAATCAGGGATTAGCCGCACTGCGCGCGGTGGAGCAGCTTTTGATCGGCCAGCACCAACGCCATCATCGCTTCAACCACGGGTGCGCCGCGAATGCCAACGCAGGGATCATGCCGGCCCTTGGTCACGATTTCGGTGGCTGTGCCATCGCGTGTCACGGTTTCCACCGGCGTCAAAATGGACGAGGTGGGCTTAAACGCGACGCGCACCACAACGGGCTGGCCGGTCGAAATGCCGCCCGCAATCCCGCCCGCATTGTTGGCCAAAAATTCGGGCGCATTGCTCCCCGGGCGCATCGGATCGGCATTATCCTCTCCGCGCAACCGGGCAGCGGCAAAGCCAGCGCCAATCTCAACCGCCTTGACGGCATTGATGCTCATCATCGCGGCGGCCAATTCACTATCCAGTTTCGCATAAAGCGGGGCGCCCCAACCCGGCGGAACGCCCGTGGCAACGCATTCAACGACCGCACCCAGCGAAGAGCCGGATTTGCGCGCGGCATCGACCAGCTTTTCCCAGCGCCCGGCCGCGGCCTCATCGGGGCAGAAAAACGGGTTCTTGTCGATCTGGCTGGCTTCAAAATTTGCACGGTCGATGGCGTCGCCACCAATTTCAACAACATAGGCGAGGATGCTGACCTCTGGGATCACCGCACGTGCCACTGCCCCGGCGGCAACGCGTGCGGCCGTTTCGCGCGCGGATGACCGGCCACCGCCGCGATAATCGCGAAACCCATATTTGGCGTCATAGCTGTAATCGGCATGGCCGGGCCGATAGGCCTTGGCGACATCGGAATAATCTTTGGACCGTTGATCGACATTCTCGATCATCAGGCTCACCGGGGTGCCCGTTGTCCGCCCTTCAAACACGCCAGACAGGATCCGGACCTGATCGGGTTCCTGCCGCTGAGTCGTAAAGCGCGATGTGCCCGGCCGCCGCTTATCGAGAAAGGGCTGAATATCCTCAGCCGACAGCGCCAGCCCCGGCGGGCAGCCATCGACAACCGCGCCCAAAGCTGGCCCATGGCTTTCGCCCCAGGTGGTAAAGCGGAAAACGCGGCCGAAAGTATTAAAGCTCATGGCTCAGCGATGCCGCGATTTGTCCCGCATTGCAAGGCGAAGCAGGGGGAAGGGCAGGGCTTCGACAGGCTCAGCCCAAACGGGGCGGAGGGGACATCGATCCCATTATCTCCCAACCCGTTCAGGCTGAGCCTGTCGAAGCCCCGCCCAATCGCTTACGCCGGATAAATTTCACCGCCGCCAACACGGCACAGAACCGGCGCAGCCTGCGCCCAAGCTCAGCCCAAAAGGCGCGGATGGAAAATCCATCCTGTGACCCTCCAACCCGTTCAGGCTGAGCCTGTCGAAGCCCTGCCCAATCGCTTGCACCGGATAAACTTCGCCGCCGCCAATAAGGCACAGAACCGGCGCAGCCTGCCGCCAAGCTCAGCCCAAAAGGCGCGGATGGAAAATCCATCCTGTGACCTCCCAACCCGTTTGGGCTGAGCCTGTCGAAGCCCCGCCCGATCGCTTGCGCGAGATGAATTTGGCCTCAGCTCAGCGCAATATCGGGGGCATCCTCGGCCTTCATGCCCACGACATGATAGCCGCAATCGACATGATGGGTTTCGCCGGTGACACCGCCCGACAGGTCCGACAGCAGATACAGCCCGGCACCGCCGACATCCTCAATCGTCGTATTGCGCTTTAAGGGCGCATTGAGTTCATTCCACTTCATGATGTAGCGGAAGTCGCCAATGCCAGACGCCGCGAGCGTCTTGATCGGCCCGGCGGAAATTGCATTCACGCGGATATTGTCGCGCCCCAGATCCACGGCGAGATATTTGACAGAGGTTTCCAGCGCCGATTTGGCAACGCCCATCACATTGTAATGCGGCACGACTTTTTCCGCGCCATAATAGCTGAGCGTAAGCAGCGATCCGCCATGGGGCATCATCGCCGCCGCCCGCTTGGCAACGGCGGTAAAGCTGAAGACGCTGATGTTCATCGTCATCAGGAAATTGTCGAGGCTGGTGTCGCAATAGCGCCCGCGCAATTCATTTTTATCGGAAAAGCCAATGGCATGGACAACAAAGTCAATCGTCGGCCAATGCGCACCCAGCGTGGCAAAGGCCGCATCCAGCGCCGCCATGTCCGACACATCGCAATCAATCAGGACATCACTGCCCAGTTCGGCCGCCAGCGGGCGGACGCGCTTTTCAAGGGCTTCCCCCTGATAGGAAAAGGCCAGCTCAGCGCCCTCTTCTCTCAACTTGCGGGCAATCCCCCATGCAAGACTGCGGTCATTTGCGAGCCCCATGATCAGGCCCCTTTTGCCGGCCATATATCCTGCCATCATCAGTCCCCTTCGCCGTTGATCCGCCTCTCCCGTCGCGTGTCTCTGGCCTCCGGATTGGCCAGCGCCGCGTTCAGATGCGCCCCAATAACAAGCCCGAATCCCACGATCAAGAAAAACAAGAGGGCAATGATCACGCCCGCCAAACTTACATAAGTCATTGCATAGCCACCAAAGAGCGAAAGTGCACCCGGCAAGAGCAGCAACGCGCCCGTCCACCACAGCGTAGTCGCCAAAGCGCCAGGCCATTTGGGGTAGCGTCGCGCCCGATAGGCCGCCGGCGCCAGCGTCCAGAAGATCGCAAACAGGCCGCAGAAAATTGCAACAGAGGTCGACAACCAGCCAATTTGCACCGCCAGGATCGGCTGGGCGGCCGGCACAAAGCGCACAAGAAATTCTTCAACCGCCGTCACCGCCAGCTGGACCGCAAGCCCGGCCAAAATCATGACCACCGCGCCAAAGCTGAGCACAATCCCGGCAAGCCGCGATTGCCAAAAGGGGCGTTCAAAGCGCGTGCCATAGGCCCGGCGCAGGATATCGCGGATGGTTTCGATAAAGCTGCTGACGGTCCACAGACCCACAAGCGCGCCAAACCACAAAAACGGCCCCGTGCGGGCAAGCAGCACCTCGCGCGCGGCGCCTTCGATCAGATCAGCGACACCAGGCGGCAGGGTTGCGGCCAGCGACCGGATGAACGCCAATTGTTCCTCAGGCTGGCCCAAAAGCTGGGTGACAGCCGCCATCACGATGAAAAAGGGAAAGACGGTCAGCAGCGTCAGATAGGCAAGGTTACCCGCATGGACGAAGCCATCGCTATACACGCCCATGACAACGCGGCGGATGATTTCAAAGGGCGGCGATCCGGGGCCGATCAGCCCCGCCAGACCGGGCGGGGGCGGATGCGCCCCCGGGTGCTGGCGCCGCGCCTCTGGCGTTTCGGGCGAATCTGGCCCCATGGGCCTTAAACGCCCAGTTTCGCGCGCGGGTTCCGGGTGTCTTGCCAGTCCTCGACAAAGGCCTGCAGGGCCGCATCCTCGCTGGGCAGATCAATCAGCAGGGTCACAAGCTGGTCGCCGCGCGTGCCGCCCTTGACGGAAAAACCACGCCCTTTCAGGCGCAGGGTTTTGCCCGAACTTGCCCCTTTGGGAATGTTGAGCATCACCGGCCCATCAACCGTTGGCACCTTAACGGGGCCGCCCTTGACCGCTTCCGCCAGCGTGATCGGCAGATCAAGCCGGATATGCGCGCCATCGCGGGTGAAAAAGGGGTGCGCCGCCACGTCCAGCGTGATGATGGCATCGCCGGCCCCACCCGGCCCCGGATGGCCCTTGCCCGCCAATTTCATCTGCGTGCCGGATTCAAGGCCCGCTGGCAGTTTCAGCTCAATCGTCTTGCCATCGGTCAGCGTAATCCGCTGCGGCTTCAGCGTGGCCGCATCTTCAAAGGCGACGGACAGACGAAAGGCCGCATTGGCGCCCTTTTGCGGAGGGGCCTGCCGCCCAAATGGACCGCCGCCGCCACGGCCACGACCGCCAAACAGGCCGTCGAAAATATCGCCAAAGTCCATGCTGTCGGCGTTGAATTCAAACCCGCCGGGGCCTTGCCGAAACCCGCCACCGCCAAAGGGGTTGCCCCCGGCAAAGGGATTGCGCGGCTGGCCCTGGTCATCAATTTCACCGCGATCAAACTGCGCCCTTTTGGTCTTGTCCGACAACAGGTCATAGGCCGCCGTCACCTGCGCAAAACGCTCGGCCGCCTTGGGATTATCACGGTTGGTGTCGGGGTGAAGCTCTTTCGCCAGCTTGCGATAGGCTTTTTTGATATCAGCCTCGCTTGCGCCTTTTGCGACACCCAGAATGGAATAGGGATCTGCCATCGCCCCTAGCTAGGATGTGGCGGCGCATTCGGCAATGGGCAGGCGCATCGGCACCGGGCTTTTGCCGCCCGTCAGTCGCCGGGTATGACCGGCGTGGTGATGGCATCGATCAGGCGATCATCCACCGCGACCTGCCCATCCAGCATCAACATCGCAAGACCATGGACCTTGGCCCAGGCCTTGATGGTCGCAAGGCGCTTATCCATGTCGCTGGCCTCTGCCGGCAACAGGCTTGCCACATTCTGGCGTAGCAGCTGCATCGCGCCATTGACCGCCGACGCGCCGACCGCATCGGCCTCGCCCGGCCGCTTGATGGTCGACATCAGTCGAAACAGCGCGGGATGATCAAGCGCAAAGCGAACATAGGCCCGGCCCGTGGCATCAAAGCCGGCCTTGCCCCCGCCCGCTGCGTCCATCGCCGCCTGCTGGCAGCGGCGCAACTGGTCGGCCCCGTCCTCGCACAAGGCATAAAGCAGCGCCTGCTTGTCGGGAAAATGGCGATAGACGGCCGTTGCGCTGACGCCGACCTGACGGGCAATTTCGCGCAGCGACAACGCATCGGCACTGCGGTCCTTCAACATCTCAAGCCCCGCCGCGATCAGCGCCGCCCGCAAATCCCCATGGTGATAGCTGCGCGTGGCCGGGGCTATGTTGACACTGTTATCATTTCTCGCCATGTTATCGCTGTAAACATAATCCGAGTCGGCGTGCAAGGCTCAAAAGGAGAGGCGCATGGCAAGTTCTGTTGAAACCCTGATCCGGTCGGTCGTGACCAAAGGCGTCCTGAAGGTCGCGGCCTTTAACCGCAACCGCATGCCAAGCCCGAAAACGCCGCACCCATTTTTGACCGGCATCCACACGCCCATGGATGCGGAAAAGACGATCACCGATTTGCGCGTCACCGGCACCATCCCGGCAGAGCTGGATGGCCGCTATATCCGCATCGGCCCCAATCCGGTCACGCCGCCCAATCCGGCAAGCTATCACTGGTTTATGGGGGATGGCATGGTGCATGGCGTTAAGCTGAAGGCCGGGCAGGCGCTGTGGTATCGCAACCGCTGGCTCAAAAGCCATGCCGTCACCTCGGCACTTGGGCTGCCACCCGCCCCCGGCCCGCGCAATGGCGGCAGCGATAATGTGAACACCAATGTGCTGGGCCATGCCGGGGCCACCTGGGGGCTGGTAGAGGCGGGCGCCTTTCCCGTCCGGCTGACCGAAGAGCTGGACACCATTGCCCATGATCCCTTTGGCGGGACATTGACCGGCAGTTTTTCCGCCCATCCGCATCTCGACCCCGACAGCGGAGAGATGCACGCCATTTGCTATACCGGGACTGATCAATCGACTGTCCGCCATGTCGTGGTCGACAAGACCGGCAAGGTCTGTCGTGATGAGCCCATCCGGGTGCAGGATGGTCCGTCCATCCATGACTGCATGATCACCAAAAACTATGTCCTGATCCTCGACCTCCCCGTCACTTTTTCCATCGCCAAGCTGCTGGCCGGATTTGCATTTCCTTATGAATGGAACCCGGCGCACAAGGCGCGTGTCGGCTTGCTGCCGCGGCAGGGGACAAATGCCGATGTCATTTGGTGCCCGGTCACGCCCTGTTATATTTTCCATCCGGCCAATGCCTATGAAACGCCGGATGGGCGCGTCATCATGGATGCGGCCGTCCATGAAACCATGTTTGCCGAAAGCACACAGGGGCCCGATTCCCACCGCACCCCTTTTGAACGCTGGACGATTGATCCGGCCACACGCGCCGTGACGCGCGAGGTGCTGGATCCCGATAATCAGGAATTTCCGCGCCCCAATGAAACGCGCCTCGGCAAGCCATATCGCTATGCCTATACGCTCGCCTTACCCAGTGAACGCGATCCCGCCTTTGCCAGCAGCAGCCGATTGTTCAAACATGATCTGGAGGCCCAGACCCGGCAGGTGCATGATTTTGGGCCGGGTCGGGTGCCGGGCGAATTCGTCTTTGTCCCCCGGGCCGATGCGTCCGCCGAAGATGCGGGCTGGCTGATGGGCTATGTCGTCAACACAGATCAGGAAACGACCGATCTCGTCATCCTGAACGCGCAGGATTTTGCAGGGCCGCCACAGGCCGTGATCCACATTCCCCACCGCATCCCACCGGGATTTCACGGCAATTGGGTGCCCGCCACCGCCTAAGCCGCGACCGCGTCGCCCCCGCTCTGTAAGGGCGTGACCAAGGCCGATGTAAAGGCCAGCGGGGGCAAGGGGCGGGTTGACAGCTGTTTGGCGCGCCCGGCCTCCACCCCCAGTGCCAGCAGCGCGTGGCGCGTCGCCTCGGATGGGCTGCCGGCGACCAGTGAGCCCGACGCCGCACCGATCACCCCGGCCAGAAATACGCCGCCCGCAACGGCGACGGCCGCCCCCAGATCTTCATAAAAAAAGACACCTTCGGCCCGGCCCCGGATCAGGTCGGCGGCCAGCCTCCGCCCAAAGCCCTTGGCGAGCGGATCGCCCGCCCGCGTGACCGCGGCGACAAAATCACCCCAGGCCGGCGTCTCCAGTGCCAGCGTCAAGGCATAACGCAGCCCCACGCTCAGCGCGACATCAGCCGCCTGTGTCTGCCCATAGGCGTCCAGCGCCTGCCCCACGGGTTCCAGCGCCTCATTGATCAGCGCAAGGACAAACGCCTCCCGACTTTCAAAGTGCAGATAAAAGGCTCCCTTGGCGCAATCCGCCGCTTCGGTGAGATCGGCAATGACAATCCCGTCCAGCCCCCGCCGTCCAGCCTGATCAAAGCCTGCGGCCAGCAGGCGGGCGCGGATCGCTTCCCGCTTGCGGGCGACACGGCCAGTGTCTCTGGGCGTGGAGGGCGAGGCGTCGGTGCGCGCGGGCGAGACGGGGGTGACCATCTTGATTGTCTAGCCGCTCTGGGTTAGGCAATCAATATTGACCAATTAGTCATTTTTGATTTTATGGTCATGAAGGAGAGCAGCGATGCCGCATGCGCAGGGCGATATGCCCCCGGCACACAGGGATTTTGATGCCGATGTGGCGATCATCGGGGCTGGGCCGGTTGGCCTGATGCTGGGCGCCATGTTGGCGCAGCATGGCATCCGCACGGTTATTCTTGAGCGCCGCCACAGCCCCTATACAGCGCCGCGCGCCATTGCCTATGATCCGGAAACGCTCCGCAGTTTTCAGTCCATTGGCCGCTATGACGCGCTTGCCCCAAATTTGCTGCGTGATGTACCCGTGGCCTATGTGTCGGGCCGCGGCCGGTTGCTGGCCCGTATTACCAATACCGATGAACGCTTTGGCTTTTCGCCGCGTGGTACCTTTTACCAGCCCGAACTGGAAGCCGCGATCAGCGATGCCATCGATCAATGGCCCAGCCTGTCGTTGCGCCGCGGCGTTGAGGTGGGCGATGTTGCAGATCTTGGCAATCGAGTTGAACTGTCGCTGCGGCCCGCACAGGGCGCGCCAGATCGGCTTGTGGCCCGCTATGTCGTGGCCTGTGATGGCGGCGCAAGCCGGACCCGTGAACGTCTGGGCATTCGGTTTCAAGGGTCAACCTTTGCCGAAAAATGGCTGGTCGTTGATGTGGAGGGCGATGATTATCCGCATCGCGAGATCCGCTTTTTCTGCGATCCGCGCCGCCCCAGCGTGACCTTGCCGGTCAGCCGCAACCGCCGGCGATGGGAATTTTTGCTGATGCCCGGCGATGATGAGGCCCGCTTTGCGGATGAAGCCAATGCCCGCGCGCTGATGCAGGCGATTGGCGGATCGCGGCCCGCGCATATTGAACGCAGTCTGGTCTATACCTTTCATGCCCGTATGGCAGAACGCTTCCGGGCGGGGCGTATTCTGCTGGCAGGCGATGCCGCGCATGTCATGCCGCCCTTTGCCGGGCAGGGGTTGAACAGCGGCATCCGCGATGCTGCCAATCTCAGCTGGAAACTGGCCGCCATCTGCAAGGGGCGGGCCAGTGATGCGCTGCTCGACAGCTATGAACGCGAACGGCGCGCCCACACTGCCGCCATGACGCAACTGGCCAATCAATTGGGGGCGGCGATCATGCCGACCAAGACGGTGCGGGCCATCACACGCGATGCCATCATGACATTGTTATGGCGCATCCCGGCCTATCGCCGCCAGTTTGAAGGCGGCGATATGTTGCCCACGCCATCTGTTGCCGGGTCCTCTCTGGTCAATGCCGCCGCCGGTGGCCCGGTGGGCCAGATGATCCCGCAGCCCTGGATTGACACCCCGAATGGCAAGACCCGGCTTGATGACCTGCTGGGGCCGGGCTTTGCCGCCATTGGGCTCAGCTGCGATCCGCGCCTGTTTTTTGATGCCAAGGCGCTCCACTGCCTCAGGCAGCTGGACACACGCTTTGTGACGCTGGGACCAGAGGCGCAGGCACTGCACCACTGGGCCGGGCTGGACACAGGCGTGCTGCTGGTCCGCCCCGACCGTTTTCTCATTGATCGGATCCCGGCCACGGCGACCGGCGTGACGCTGGCATGGCTGCAGTCCGCTTATGGCCTCGCCCCAACGCCAGAGACCCAGATAGAAAGGATCGCTGCATGAGCGATTATTTTGGACAGGCCATGGCCGTCGATCACCGGCTGGCCCGCGCGACCGACCCGGTCGTCAAGGTGCGCGACATTGCCTGCGTGACCTTTGAACGGCCAGACCTGCAAAAGGCGGTCGATTTTTTGGCCGATTTTGGGCTGTCCCGCCCGGTTTTTGATGGCGGCTGTGTGCGGCTGCATGCCGAGGCCGGATCCGGCCCGTGCTGCGTTATCCGCCAGGGGCCAAAGCCACGCTTTATCGGCCCCAGCCTTGTTGTGGCGACCCGCGCCGACCTGGACCGACTGGCTGCGCAGCCCGGCGCGTCACCCGTGCAAGCAGCCCGCGATTGGCCAGAGGCGGATGAGGTCTGCCTGACCGATCCGGCAGGCTTTGAAGTGCGGGTTTTATGGGGCCCACAGCCAGATACCCCCGCCGTCCGCGCGCAACTGGCCCAGAATGCCCGTGCAGCGACGCTGCGGCTGAATGAAGGGCAACGCCCGCCGCTGCGGCCATCAACCGTTTTGAAACTGGGCCATGCGGTGATGGGCGTGGTCGATTTTTTCAGCACGGCACGCTGGTATATGGACATGTTCGGGCTGATTGCTTCGGACATTCAGACGATTGGCGATGGGGAACCGGCCCTGGCCTTTCTGCGCTGCGATCGTGGGGACGACCCCGCCGATCATCACAGCATCGTCATCGCCCAAAATGCCGATAACCTGTTCAGCCACGCCGCCTTTGAGGTGATTGACCTCGACGATATCGCCATGGGGCAGGAATATCTTTTGTCGCGCGGGCATCGCCATGCCTGGGGCGTTGGGCGCCATCTGCTTGGCAGCCAGATCTTTGATTATTGGCGCGACCCCTGGGGCGATAAGTTTGAACATTTCTGCGATTCAGATCGCTTTACCGCTGATTGCCCGACTGGCGTCAGCCCCTTGACGAGCGGCGGTCTCTATCAATGGGGCCCGGAACCGCCGGCGGATTTTGAAAGCCCCAAAATCACGCCGCGCTTCATCTGGCGGGCCCTTCGCAATATTCGCAACAGCACGGAACTCACCTTTGCGCGCATGGCCCAGCTGAAGCGCGCTATCGATGCGCCGGCGCGCCCCTGGACACGGAAGGATTAAGCTATGGCATTACAGATTGTACGGTTTCAAAAGGCCAAGGGCGCACCGCAATGGGGCGTCCACACATCGGGGGCCATCGTGCCGATCAAAGGCGCATGGCCAAGCACCCGCGCCTTTTTTGAAGATGGCGGGCCAGAGGCCGCCCGCGCCGCAAGTGGCAAGGCCATCCCCTTGGACAGCGTGACCTTGCTGTCCCCGGTGACCAGCGATGGCGATTATGTCTGCCAGGCCACAAATTATGCCGGGCACCTGATCGAAGTCGGGCGCGATCCCGCCAGTCAGGTCAATAATGTCATCTTCCACAAGGCATCTTCATGCATTTCCGGGCCGCATGATGACATTGTTAAGCCCGCGCATGTCCAGTTGCTGGATTATGAGGTGGAACTGGGCCTTGTGATCGGAACCGCGATCACCGGGCCGATTGATCCCACGGTGGAGACACTGCACCAGTGGATTGGCGGCCTTGTCGTCACCAATGATGTGTCGGCACGCGACGTGCAGATCAGCCATGAACAATTTTGCAAGGCGAAATCCTATCGCAGCTTTGGCCCGACCGGCCCCTTTCTGCTGCTGCCCGATCCGGACGAAATGGCGCGCTATGGCGACTTGATCCTGACGCTCAGCGTCAATGGCGAAGAACGGCAACGCGGCCCTGCGTCTGACATGATTTTCGGCCCGGTCGCAACGCTTGGGGAATTGTCGCGGGTGCGCGATTTCAAACCCGGCGACATGATTGCCACCGGCACACCGGCGGGCGTCGCGTTGAAAATCCCCGGCAAGGCAAAGATGTTCATCAGCAAATTCCTGTCGCCCAAGAAACGCTTCATGATGTTCCTCAAAGGCCAGCTGAAAAACCCGCGCTATCTGAAACCCGGCGATGTCGTGGAATGCGGCATCGCCACGGCCGATGGTCGTCTGGATCTCGGCCGGCAACGCACCGTTGTGCGCGCGGCCTGATCGGGCAGGCAGGATCGGGACCAGATCAAGACAGGGGGCATTATGGGACGCACGGGACGATGGATCATGGGGCTGGTCGCTGGCCTTGGTATGATCAGCTGGGGGCTGGCATCACTGGCCCCGGTGCAGGACTGGCTGGTCAGCAAGGGGGTTGATCGCATGGCCTCTCAAAAGGCCTTTGCCGCGCCCGCACAAGACCAGTTGCAGGTCGTGATCTGTGGCACCTCTCCGCCACCACCCAGCAAGACGCGCGCCAAGACCTGCACCCTCATCCTGGCCGGCGATCGCGCCTTTGTGGTCGATACCGGTCCGGGATCCGCGAATAATCTCAGCCGCTGGCGGTTCCCGATGAAGCGGCTGCGCGGCGTTCTCCTGACACATTTTCATTCAGACCATATTGGCGATCTGGGCGAAATCCGGATGCAAAGCTGGGT
>JACCEC011399888.1_pt1 | contig 24754 bp, 25 predicted proteins | sample 7450121 | NCBI WGS metagenome assembly JACCEC01 (sample SAMN15323455, study PRJNA562643) | freshwater metagenome | isolation source: river surface water | place: USA:Blue River Watershed | collected 2017-08-18 | reverse complement strand
AATACTACTTATAACTAGAAATAGATTATAACACTTCTATATAGTAATGAATAGAAGTATAGTGAAAACTTGTTATATCGGACAATCAATGCAGCGAAGCACCTAAGTAACTAAGTTATATGGTGTAGGTTCAACGACTATCGAACAGACTTACAACTTATGGTTGTATATGAGACATACTAAGAATATGTCGATACCGTTATGGTATTTAACTTAGTAGAGTAGAACTATATCGTGGTTGAATATAGGTAGATAACATAAGTTATCTTTTATCGAAACGGGAGTCCCTTAAGTACATATATGTACAAGGTGAAGATATAGTCTTGAAAACCTATTATAAATGTTGTGGTTTATAATTACCGTGAAGACCCTAGCAACGGACAATTAGACAGAATACAGGGGTACTAGCAATTTTATATTATATGATATAAAAAATATATCGTAAATTAATATAAAGGAAGAATATGAAATTCTTAGCTAATCCTAGATATAGTCTAGATGTTGAAAATGAAGCTATTATAGATAATAATAGTGATGTGGTTATTCCTAAAGAAAAGATACCGTTCTTTAGATGTCTTATTAATGGTTATGGTGTTGGTAAAAAATCGTTCATGTGGTTTAATGTTTTTAATATGTTAGATATTGTTTTAACCGAAAAATATAGATCATGTGTAGATTTAATAGAAATAAGAGAATGTTATGATAGAGGTAATCCTTATCTTACTAAATATATAGTACAAACTAAAGAGCCTATTATATATAAATATGCTTTGGTTGATTATGCGTTGATATGTAGATTTGGTCATTTAGCTATAAGTAAAGATGGTGTTATGATAGATATTAACACTAATGAGATTATTAAGATACCTAATGTAAGAGAAGTAACTTTAGATAAAACTTATCGTTATTATTATATCGGTGGTAGATTATACTTAGTTCATAGACTTATTGCCGAAGCATGGATATATAATGAAACACCTACCACTAAACAACAAGTTAATCATATAGATGGTAATAAACTTAATAATGTGTTAAGTAACTTAGAATGGGTTACTCCCAAAGAGAATATAGACCATTTGTTTAAAAATGAACTAAGCGAACAAAATATTCTTACTAAAATAAGACACAGAGTTACTAAAGAGATATTAGAGTTCCATTCTATTAGAGAGATGTGTAGATATTTAGATATCGCACAACAAGATTTTAGTAGATATCCGGCAGGTTATTTATATAATGATTTTGAAATAAGAGTAGCTGGTGATAATAGAGATTGGTTTTATGTTAATGACAATGAGCCACCTTTATCTAAGTTTTCTAATTATATGTTTAAAGTATATAAGAATAATATATTGGATAAAACATTATATTTACGAGATGATTTAAATATAATGTTTGGTTATCCTAAAGATCAACTAGTTAGTAAAACTGTGGAATTAGTTAATAACCAAAGTAAAGATTATAGAATAGAAATGATAGCTCTTTCTAAAACAGGTCCTTATGATGTTAAGAATATAGAAACTAACGAAGTTAAAAGATTTGATAGTGTACCACCTATTTCAAAGTATATTAATTATAACGAGTCTACTATAAGAGTAGCTATTGATACTAATAGATTAGTTCAAAGTAAATATGCTATTAAATCGGCCGATAAAGAATGGAGAAATGATTATATAGTAATAGTACCAACAAAGGCAAAAGAGTATAATCTTATAAATGTTAAAACAGGTGAAGAGACATTATGTAAAAGTTTCTTAGAAGCTACCAAGTTAGTTAAAACATCTAAAAAGACATTAAAAAAATATATCAATACTAATAGAGAAGTATTTGGATATAAAATAAATAGAGCATAAGATAATTGATAATAATTTTCTAAGCTAAAAGTCCAACAGGTTCTAGTAAACACAACAATTGCTAGAATCTGTTAAAAACTATCCATTGCAAGTGAGTGGGTACCCATCTAATGGACAATTGGCTAATGTATCGAAAGATACAACAATTAGAGAATTATTAGAAGTAGAAGGTGTAGAAAAAGAAGAGTTTAAGAAACAAAATATTAATCTATTCTTTGGTGCAGTTAATCACGTAGAATACTGCACCGAAATGTTTAACTTCCCAACTGTTTATGGTGTTGATGATTACGTTAGTCAATACCTAACCTCAATAGAAAAACAAGCCTGTTAATAGAAACAGCACTTTATATTATTTACGATATATACTACATATCCTTATTGGGTATGTAGTATTTTCTTTTTAATTGAAAATATTAAAAGGATAATAATATGGGAAGAAGAGAAAATAATATTAAAAGAAATTCTTTAATTAGTGACCTTAAAGGTGTTATATCTAATATTAAAGATGTAAAAAGTACTACTGATGATGCTAAACTTATTAGTTATCATCAAGATATGTTTGGTGAAGAAAGTGTAACTTCTGAATCTGGTATAGATGGTGTTAAAGAAGTTGTATTAGGTAAACTTAATAATATTCAAGATGTTATTATGGAAGAACTTACTAAAGAAGCAGCAGTTGATAAAACTAAACTTAATAGTTATATTAATAAACTTAGACATGCTACTGTTAAATCTATAGATGGATTCTTTAAAGAATACGATTATAAAGCTATTAGTAAAGAAGACATGAAAAAAATAGTTCACCCTTTTAATTCTAGTGATATTAAAGTTAATGACTTACTTAATAATGAAGAAGTAGATTTCGATATTATTAGAATAGAATATGGTAAACTTAATATTACAGATGATAAAGAACTAGATGAATTAAGAAGGTACATTAATAGTAGTATTATGCTTAATCTTATTTTAGACTTTGGTGAAGAAGATAACGAAGATTTTGGATTATTTGTTGCACATAAAACTGCATTTGACACAAAAGGTAAATTTTTATACTATGATGCTAGTATAGGTATATAATAAATAATGTTATAGTACCATATGGTACTATAACTAAATTTTGTACCCAACTATTATATAGTAATAATATAAGGAGTTTCTAGTATGTTAAAAAAGAACATAAAATTCTTAGCACTAGGCGATATACATTTTGGTCACCAGTCTAATAAAACAAGTTATATATTAGAATCTTTTAGATTATATTTTTTAGAGAATCATGAGATTTTAAAAGAGTTAGATTATATATTTCTTAATGGTGATTTATTCGAGAAATTACTTATGACTAATAGTCACGAGTATAACTTAGTATTCTTATGGTTAATTAACTTGGTGGAGTATTGTGAAAAACATAATATAGGATTAAGATTATTAGAAGGTACACCTAGTCATGATAATGAACAAGGTAAGACCATGTATGAAGCTATCATCAAGATGAAACCTAATATGAACTTTAAGTATATTAAAGATATAGAAATAGAATACATAGAAGATTTTGGTATACATGTTTTATATGTTCCTGACAAGAATGATAAACCAGCTAGTGAAAGATTAAAAATAATTCATAAACTAATGAAAGATTTAAATATTGAGCAAGTTGATTTAGCTATGATGCATGGTAACTTTAAATATCAACTACCTATGCCATCTATACATATGCACGATGAAGAAGAGTATCTTAAGATAGTTAGATATTATATATGTATTAATCATATTCATACAGCTAGTGTATATGGAAGAATATTAGCTCCTGGTTCATTTGATAGAATGGCACATGGTGAAGAAGAAGATAAAGGTGCGTTATATGTTAGTATAACTACTAAAGAAAAAATGATGTTTACTTTTATTAAGAATAAAAATGCCAGAATACAAAAGACATTTTATGTAACTGATAAAGACCCTGAAAAAGCTTTAAATAAATTACATAAAGAATTAAGTCAATTACCTTATACATCTTTTGTTAGAATTATATCTAAGTTTAAATTAAATATAAGTAAAAAAATAAAAGAACTATATGATTTTTATCATGTTAAAGAAGAAACAGATAATAATATAAAAGTTAATACTTCTAATATCTTTGAGATTAATCACGATGTAGAAGAACTTAATATAACACCTACTAATATAGTTGATTTACTTAAAGAAGAAATGAAATCATCTGTTAATCAAGAAGAGTTTAAATATGTAGAAAGTGTTGTACTTGATATTAATAAGAATTGGAAACTGTAATATTATTTGAATTAATATTAAAAGGATAATAATATGTTAAAAGATATGATAGAAAAACATACTGAAATAGTACCAGTATCAGATAGAATCAACGTAGTTGATATGTTGACTAATGAAGGTGCTGTTGAAAGTATGAAACAAGATTTTAAACAATTAACTAGTATTAGTAAAGATATTAACACTTTTACGGGTGTTATGGAAAATCTTACAAATGAATCTGGTTTAGTATCTTACTTAGCTTCTCAAGGTTATGAAGACATAACTACTGAATCAGCTGGTGATAAAGCTAAAGAAATTTGGGATAAAGTAGTTAAATTTATTAAAGACCTTATATCAAAATTTAAAATTGTTTATAATAATTTAAAAATAAAAGTTTATGCTTATTTAAACGATAAAGATAAAATTATAGATTCTTTAATCAATATAGCTAAACAAATAAACACACCACTTAATGAAAATGAATATTTTTCACCAGGTGAAAAATTACCCATTATTGAAGATCTATCTAACCCACAAAACTATACAAATATGTTTAAAGAATGGGGTGATAGTATTGTTTATATTCTGCATAATCAAGGTGATACATTATTTATAACAAAAGTTAATGATGATGGTTCTAATTTTAAAGATAAAGACGTTAATGATGTAAAAGTAAAAAGAGTTATAAATTTTGCTGATGGTAAATTAAAAGGTATCTATTTAGATAATAATTTACAATTTAAAATAGATCACATAGATTCAAAAATTGATTATAAAGCTAGAGAGTCTAAAATACCTACACCATCTTCTATTGTTAATATTTTAACTAATTTTAAAGATTTTAATAAAAAAGCTAGAACAGAGTTTATAGAAAAAATATTAAAATCTATTGAAGATTTAGAAAAAAGATTATCAGATAGTGGTAATTATAAAAAAGTTCAAGATTTTAAAGAAAATAGCAAAATACTTAAAGATACTTTAAGTGGTAGTGATATATATTCTTATAAAAATGCACCACATAACTGTAGCATGTTAATAAGAGCTTCAGAAGTAATGATGAGAGATATCCCTGAAATTACTCAAAATATTATATATTTAATGTCACATGCTATTAAATGTTATGATAAAAAATAGTAAAGTTCGGATAACAAAAAAAGAAAAAAATATAATACATATAGTATCCAATTGGATACTATATGTTAGATTTATTTATTATCTTTAGAAAATAATAAATACTTTGCACCGTAACAAGCAACACTGGTAACTGCTAATACAATAGTTAATTTTTTTAACTGGTTTAAAAATTTTTCTTTTTTTACTTCTTTTATCGACATGGTAAATCCTTTTTTGTTTATTTAATATACTCTTATAATATAATATTGAATTTTAACAATATTCATTTTCTTGATAAAAAATAATAGGAAATAACATGCCAGCAGCTAAAGATATAGATATAAGTAAATTAGATAATAATAAGTTAAAAAAGATAGAATTATTTTTATTAAATAATAAATCTGTTTTAAAAAGTTTAGATATATGGATATCATTACCAGATAAAGATTTAAGTAAAGATTTAAAAAAACTTATACCTTTTATAAATAAACTTTATAATTTTAAAACTAAACCAATACTATATAGAGGTTTTAATGCTAAACTTAAATATCAAGAAACATTCGATTTTAACAGTAAAGATATTATAGGTACTATTAAAGATTTTAAAGTAAAAGAAGATATGGCTATAAGTTTTTCATCTGATAATAAAATAGCTGAAGGGTTTGGAAATTATCTAGTTAAAATAGAAAATTATGATTTAAATAAAACATTAATATTAACAGATGAATTATGTTATTATATAAGTTTATATAGAAATCTTAAACATTTTCAAACACAAGAAGAATTTATTATATTCGGAGAACAAGACCTTAAAGTAGAACTTGTTAAAGTTACAAATTTTAATTTCTTTAAATGGTAAAAAAAAATAAATATAATACATATAGTATCCAATTGGATACTATATGTTATTGTTTAAATAAATCTTTACAAAACCATACAGTTGTAGCAGTAACTATTCCAAACCCAATCCATCCAAGAGTTTTTTTTGTAATAGTTTTTTTCTCAGTTGGCATTGCATCTTTAATAGATTCTATTAAATCTTGAAATGCTGTTTTATCAGATTCACCAATTTTAGATTCTAATAATTCTTTTAAGAAAGGATTAGATTCTTTATCTTTATTTTCTTCTGTCCATTTTTTAGCTTTTGCTAATAACTCTTTTGCTTCTTCTAATGTAATCTTTTTCATTTGTGTAATTCCTTTTTTAATTTAAATGTACTTTTATAATATAATGTTGAAATTTATTAATATTAAAATATATAATAAAAAAACTTATTCGGATAACATATTACAGAACATAAAGTTCTGTAATACATTTTATTTTTTCATATCTTGTAATGCTAACATTCTTAAATATGAACTTTCTGATAATCCAATCTTTTTGCAATGTTCTTTAATTTCATTTCTAAACTCTTTATCAACATAACAAGAAAGTTTGATTGTTGAAGTTTTTGTAGTGTTTTGTGTAGTAGACATTGTGAATCCTTTTGTTAAAATACATTTATAATATATTAATAAAAAATATCAATTTTTAAAAGTTGTTATCCGAATTTAATAATATATAGACTAATAAATGTAAATAAAGTTTAACAATATATTATTAATGTATATATGTTAATAAAGGGGTTAATATGTCAAAATTAGAAAGAGTGTTGTCTGGTAATGTCAACATTGGTATAGGTATAATGCTAGAATCACTATTTGATATTAAAAATAGATATGATAATAAAAGAGTAATACCTAAGAAAATAGATATAGAAAAGTATGATTATCATTTTTATAATATAGTTACATTTATTAGAAATATAACACAATCTATTAAGAATAGTGATTATACCACGACAGATGTAACTAATATACTTATAGACGAACTTAATTATATTAATAGTACTTATTATAGTAATATAAAAACTGAAATGATATTATTTATTCCAGATTATAAGGAACTAATATTAGAATATAATAAAGATAAAGAATATAATGTAACTAAACATGATGAAGATATTGTAGAAGTTATGGAATATGTAAAATCTTTAACTAATGAAAAGTTAAAAGGTTTAGAAGTTAAAATAGTTAGACAAAACAAAAAAGAAGTAATACACAAAAATATATTATTAACTTCATCATATCTTATAGATATTGCAATGATAGGTATGCATGATTGGTTAGAGTCACATACAGGTGTTTTAAAAAACAAACATAAACTTAATAGTAAATATGCTACTATAGGTAAAAGAGATTTAAGTCATCTTCCTTATAATAAAACTTTACATAAGTTATTAGGAGATAAAACTTTTGTTAAACCTATTAAGATAGGAACTAGAGTTGAAATTTACGATATAAGTATAAGTAAAAAATGGAATACTTTAACTTCTGAAGATAAAGTTAAACAAGATATAAAACATTTAATAAAATAATATTTTTATTTTGTAAGAAAACTATATTTGAAAAATAGAATATTTAAATATAGGAGTGTAGTTATGGCTTATGAAAAAAAAGTGTATAAGAAACAAGATGAGAGAAGAGCTAGATATACTGGTTTAAATCTTACAAATGTAAACGAAGAGAAAAAATCTAGATTGTTATTCTGGAGTTCTCTTAATGGTAATCCAAGAATTAATGTTTATTTAGACAACGAGGTTTATACAAATAATAAACCAGATTGGAATAAAATTATTATTGCTAGTTTCCAACCGTTGGATCTAAAAGTATTTATAGAAGATTGTAAAACTAAAATCAAAGAAGATAAAAATGACTTCTGCGAAACAATTTGTTATTACCCTAAATTCGTTAATGGTGTTAAAACTGATGAAAGAATGGTTAGAGGTATTGTAAGATTTGGTAAAGATAAAAATGATACTTGGTATTTATATATAGAAGAACCAGATAAAGGTAAAATCAAATTTGATATATTACCTAGTGCTTGGCATACTGCTAGACTAAGTAGAGATGCTACTGCTGATGATACTAAAGAAGTAAGAAGTAAAAAATATGCTATTGCTTATATAGATATATTAGAAAGATTGTTTAATTGGGACATTGCTGATGCACTTGTAAAAGTTGAACATATCACAGCAAGAGAAGGTGGTAACATTATTAAACCTGTAACTAATACTGGTAGTGTTACTGAAGTAAAAGAATCAACAGATTTAGATAGTTTATTTTAAAAAATAAACAGCAATATATTATTTAAATAGTGTCTTAGATACTAAGTAGAGTCTAACTTTTTTGTTAGACTCTACAACCCACATTTATTAAGGAGATTTTATGGTAAAATTGCTAGAGTCAAATTTATCCTTTGTGTTTACACTAAATGATGAGAGTGTTACATTTCCACTTAAGATAATCAACAAGAGAAACTTAGTGATAGAACACCAAACAACACTTCTCAATGAGTATTTATCTTTTAAAGGATACGAGTACCAAGAAAAACTTTTATCTATGTTAAAAGAGATTCATAATGAAATAACATTTTCAGCTAGTAGTAAAACTTTAGAGAAGTTAGATACTTTACCTAGTCTTATACAATATTTAGATATAGAAGATATTAAATCTTTTTTATTCGATATTAAAAAGATAAGAGTTCCATCTAATATTATTCAAGAGTTTTCTAAAGAGATGAAAGAAGATGGTAGATGGAGTGAAGAACAAACTTTTACTATGTACGATTATCGTAATTTAGCTGCTGAAGCTATAAGAATGAAAATCTTATTAGGTCCATTAAACTATTACTATTATGTTAATACTAGTAAATTTTTACCAGTATCTGTAGAGTATAATTTAGTATTTTTATTATTAGAAGAATTATATAAAAATTCTGAAGCAATAGTAAAAGTAAAAAGTATGGTTGGTAAGTTAATTAACGGTGTTGATTTTAGAGCAGTTATTATAGATAAAAAATTACCTGCTGATAAACTAGATGATTACGTAACATCTATCATAATGATACAACGAATAGCTACAGCTGTGGTACTTACAGATAATGAAACTAAAAATATTATTACTACTATTTATAGTTATGGTTATAATAAACTAACTATCTCAGGTGATATAAGTAAAATCATTAGAGATAAAATTCCAGTAAGTAAAGAAGAAGCTGATACTGCTTCTGTTATAGAAGGTTACAAAGCTGTAACTAAAGTAACACCAGGTGATATAGAGAAAGTATTATGGGTTACTAATTGTAATCCAAAAAACTTAGAAGAAAGTTTAAATTTTATATTACATAATTCTCCAAAGTATATTAAAGAAAATAGTAATGTAAAAATGATGTTAAATAATAAATATGTTTTAAATATATTTAAAGATGATAGTATCTCTGATTTTACTAAGATGATAACTAAACTAATATTTAAAAGAACTATTAATAGTAGAGCAATGAATCATCTTAAAATAGAGAATATGGAAAATTTAATAATGGTAGGTTTTGAATTCTTATCAGAAATAGGATTTAAAAGTTTAGCAGACATGTATGTATCTAGAGAAATAGAATATACAGAGATTAGTATAAATAATCTTAAGAAAAAAGATAAAATTATATATACTAACTTAGAAAAATATTATCCAGGTGGAGCAGGTGAAAGACACATTAATTCTTTAATAGATAGATTGTTAAGTAAAAGTTGGATTAATTATAATGGTCCAATAAAACTACCAGAAAATATTGTAAATGATTTAGCATCGCTAATGATTAACCTTGAAGAAAACTTTAATTAAAATAAGGAAACCCCAATGAGATTTGATAATAAACCACTAAGTATGGATGTAATTAACTTTATGTTATTTAGTTCAGATAAAAAAGTAAACGATATGTACCAAAGGTCTTTTAAATTAACTGGTAACAGTAATATCTTTAATACTATCGGAGAAATTTTAGATAATAATGGTTATATTTCACAAAATGAAATAGTAAGAAAATGTAACAACATAGTTAATCTTGAAGAGACAACTAATGGATTAGTAACAGTAGCTAATGGTTGGAATGAAAAAAGATTATCTTTTGTTTTAACAGTTGAAGTAGTATATTCAACTTCTAATAAACATATTTATTTTATTAATGGTTATACAGATTATTACGACCCAATTCTAAGTAGAAATATTAATAACATGTCAGTGAGACTGTTAGACAAGACTATGGAGTTTAATATCAACACTATAACATTGATTACTGAAACTATGGATAGTAGTGGAAGACCAATTATTAAGTTTAAAGATAAAGTTACTATCTTAAGAAAATATGGTCAAGCATACGATTATGATTCTATAGGAGAAGAGTGTTTAATTAGACCTTCTGATATTATGTCTGATATTTACTTAGGTGTAAGTTCAGGTGGTGAATATGATTCTGACCCAAAAGAAGCTAATAGAAGTAATAGTAATAGTGTAAGTTATTTAGCATCTATTTTAAATACTATTGGCGATAGTGTAAGAATAGCTAATTCTAATAGTAGAAATAAAGATGAAGCTATGGCTAAACAAGATGTTATAAAAGAAATGGTAACTAATGCTGAAGATAAGAAAATGATGAAATGTCCATTCTTATTACATTTATTCAGAAGAACAGGTGAAGCTAAACCATCTAGATTTAGAATAGACGATATTATAGATATGGCAACATACCTTGATGATGTTACTAAAGTGTTTAACTTAACAGATAGAGAAGAAAATAGAAGAAATATTTTAGCTTCCGATGATTTAGATAATACACTACAACCTAAGATAGGTAATATTTTAGCTTTAGAGTTTTATCAAATTTTATCATCATTACTATTTGACCAAATGTTAACAAGAGCTACTATACATATTTCTAATCATCCTAGATTTATTATGGCTGGTGAAATAGCAAATTGTTTATATTCTGAATCTATGTTTCATAATGTATTTAATTCACCAACAGCAGTTGAAACATTAGATAGTTTCTTAAGAAGAATCATTCTTCCTAAAATAACTAAAGATGACCAAATCTATGTTGACCTTATGGCAGATATTAATATATTAGGAACATCATCTGTTGCTATTACAGTTAACGATGAAGACCCAATGATTTTTAGATATAATAGTAGTATGGATAATATGTTCAATCCTCTTATCTCAACACAACAAAATAAAAATGTACTTACAGATGATATAGCAATAATCATCGATAATGTATTATAAGGAATAGAAATGAAATTGTTAGATTTTTATACGAACATGGTAGAATCAGTTGGTTTTACTGTAAGTGAAGATGGTGGCATCATATCTGGTAATGGTGTTAATATAGAAAATGATTTTCAAATACCAATTATGTTACCGACTAAAGAAAACTTAGATAGTATTTTATCACAAGATGGTAAAGTTCAAAAGATAATGTTTAATCCATTAATCGAAGATGTATTTACTAAAAAGAATAGTAATATATCTTTAGAGAAATGTATTACTTTTAGTAACATGAAGTTAATATATAGTTTATCTAATATTGGTTTATTATTAATACATGCGATTGATGATACTGATAGTAATTTTAAACTAAATGATTTCTACGAAAAAGTAGCAGTAGTTATGAAAAAATTAACTAATGTTAAAAAATTAGTAGATGATAGTACTGAAACTATCTGGAGTCAGGTTATTAGTAATAGTATCATGGATAACGAATATAAAGCTATAATGTTATCACAAGTTAAAAGAGGTAAGATAGGAAAAGAATCTTACAATTATGTAACTTCTATACATTCTCCTTTATTAGATTATATCTTAGAAAAAGAGACAGAGAATGAAAAGATTACTGAACTATTAGGTATTAAAGTTAGACCTAAAGATGTTGGTATTATTAAAGCTATATTAACATTTATGCTTAATGGTATTATGGAAGAAGATGGAAGTAAGTTATCTATTGGTTCTAATAGTGAATATGCTGCATTAGAATCATATCTTACGATATTCATTACTATTGTAGAATACTTTAACGAAGTTACTGAATCTTGTAAAACTATAGATGCAGATTTTTATAAAGAAGCAAAATTAGATTTAAAATTATCACTAAGTGATTTAAAGTTATTACCAGATTTAAAAAGAACAGCTATTACTATTCCTAATGAAAAATCTTTAGATAAAACATCTACATTAAAAGAAAGATTAAATACAACTAGAGATATGCTTTCAGAACCTAGAAGAGATACTAGAGAAGTTAGAGAAGAAAGATATCCTGTTCAAGATGAAAGATATAATGAGGTAGAACCAGTTAAATCTACATTCAATAGTCTTATGGCTAAAATAACAGGAAGAACATTACCTAATGATAATAGAGTTCCAAATAGAGATGATTATAATGGTCCTAGACCTGATTTACATGTTTCTAGAATTTATGATGAAGCACCTAGATATAGACAAAGAGAAGATGTTTATAATCCATCAGGAAGACCGTCTAGATTATCAGATAATGATGTATATGTTCCAGCTTCAGAAAGAAATGTAAGTAGAGGTAGTTCTTTATATAATAGAAATTCTAGAGATACTAGAAGAGATGATAGATACGAAAGTAGATATAGTTCTTCAAGAGAACCAGAATATAGAAGTAGATTTAGATAAAAGAATACTTAGGAACTAACCTAAGTATTCTGATATCATGTCTGAACTAGCAAGTACAATATTGGTTTCACCATTATAATCACTACTAGTATCATAATCGTTTAAAGCGATAATCACATTGACATGTGAAGGAGTAATACCTAAATGTTTTACTAATAAACCTTCCATATCACCTTTGTAACTATGTGCTATAGTTACATCAATACTTTTTGTAGTTATATTATTACTATTCTGTAATATCTTATTAGCTATAGCAAAGTAATCAACCATATTCACAACTCCAATTAAAAAGGTATTTTTCATGGAATACAAACATAAAATATTAGAAGAAGCATTAGACCCAAACAATCTAGCAATTAGAGAAGAGTTTGTAAGTTTATCAGCAATGAATCCATTTAGTAATCATAACTCTGCACCAAGAGGAACAATGATGCTAGGACAATTCTCACAAGCAGTTGCACTTATTAATCCTAAACCCAAAATTATACAAACAGGAATAGAAGCACAACTTGCTGAGAATACATTTAAATGTTTAGTAGAAAAAGATTGTATAGTAAAAGCAATCGTAACTACTAATGATAATTATAACATACAAGATACTGAAATAATATATCTTGTAGTAGAAGATGTAGATGGTAAATTAGATGTTATTGATATTCCATTATATCAAGCGATATCTGAATTTGGTTTTAGATATAAAAGAAATATAGATATTATTTCTGATTTATATGTAGGTAGTAAATTAAAAGCTGGTACAGTTTTAGCAGATTCACCAGGTAATGTTAACGGTGTATATAGTTATGGTATCAATGCAGATATTATGTTAATTACAGACCCAGCTACAGGACAGGATGGTGTTATAGCATCTCAAGAACTTATGGAATCTATGGCTTATAATATTTACCATAAAGTAGAAGCTAACTGGGATGAAAGTAAAATAGCTTTAAATAGTTATGGTAATCTTAATAACTATAAACCATTTCCAGAACCAGGTGATAGTGTTAATGAAGAAGGATATGTATTAGCATTAAGAACTATCGAAGAAGATGATATACCATCTAGTATATATGATTGTATGTTAGCTGACCCAATCTACGATGAATGTTATTATGTAGACCCAACTAAAGTATTAAAATTAAATACAGGTGAAAAAGTTATAAACAATAAAGTTATATCTACTAAAGTATATCGTTCAGAAGTTAAAAAAGATAATACTATATTAGGTAAAGAGTATATTAATCATAATGTACAAAAACTTAAATCAGTTTATAACAAACTTATTAAAGTATATGAAAGTAGTGTTAATAAAAATTTAACTCCCGCATTACATAGATTATTAGTAGATGCTTATGCTATCGCTAATCCAAATAACGATAAAGTAGAATTAAGACATCGGAATGATGCTTTTACTACAAGAGTTGAAATAGTAATAGAGTATACAGTTATACCTGGCATTGGTAGTAAACTTAGTGATAAAATGATGTCACTTAACTTTTCTAATAGCGGGAAGTTCCTTAGAGCTATATAATACCACTTACACACCGAAAGGTAGATAGAGTGTAATACTTACGGAGTAATGTATCCAGTAAGCATGGTAAAAACTTATATAGATTGGATAATCAACGCAACAAAGTTCCTAAGTACTAAGTTATATGGAATAGGTTCAACGACTATCTCGCAAGAGAGTACACCCAAGTGGGAGCGCAAGCTTTAAATGGAAACGGAAAGATGTTAAATAAATTAACATAATATATAGTCTCAACGGTAATAACCGAGTTAGGATGTGTAAACCCTAACTTTCTAGTGAGAGCTAGAGATGCAGGTAAAGCTGCTGGTAAGTAAGAGAGATAACATCAACGATACTTATTGAAGATATTTGAGTCATGGAGCAAAAGGAATCATTGTAGATGTAAGACCAAGAGAAGCTATGGGTTGTGATATTATTATGGACCCAACATCACTACCTGGTCGTATGAATCCTGGAAGAATAATAGAAACGTATTTCAATGGTTCTAGTAGAAACGCTAGAGAAATATTATCTCATTTTTATCACCAACATGGATTAATACCAACATTTACTAAGTTATTAGAATTCCTAAAAATATATCATACAGAGCAATACTTTGTTTATAAAGAAGCTTTAGATAATAATAACATAGTAGACATGGAAAAAGAATTCCATACTATTATGGAAAAAGAGTTATATCTTTATTATAAGATTAGTTCTAGAAAAAAAGCTATATCTATTATTAGAGATTTAGAAAAAACTGAATGGTATTTACCAAAAAGAAAAATTATTATAGATGGTAAAGAAACTAAAAAAGCTATTAATGTTTATCCAGTATATGCATTCCTTATTGCTAAAACTTCTGATAGTTATAATAGTTGTGCTAGTCCTTATCTAAATCACTATGGTCTTCCTGTTAAGCCACCTAATAATATTAAAGCATTAAAACCATGGGCTAATACACCAACTAAAAATATTGGTGAAACTGAGTTCAGGGTACTAGTAACTAATACTGAAGACCCAACATTTGTTGCTGAGTTAGCAGACAGAAGTACTAATATAGAAACACATAAAATGGTGTATGGTAATATATTAAGAAGTGAACAACCTACTAATATTGATAAAATTATAGATAGAGATGTACATCCTTATGGTGAAGGTGCAAGTTTAACATTATTTAACGATATATTAGAGACTATGGGTATCAAGACAGAATATGTTGATGAGGATAAAAAATGAGACATATAAGTAGTATTAAAGTATTGCATAGAGATATTGAATCTTGTGCAATACCAAAAGCTGTTATACTTACACCTAGTAATGTAGGTGAAGATTTTATTAAACATATAGTTAATATTGTTAGTAATAATATTAGACAAGTTGCAGAAGAGATAGTTAAAACTAACTTAATCTTTAGTTATTATCTTACAAAAGATTTTAATTATAGTTATAGTATAATAGATACTAAGATATCTAACACTAGAAATAGTATCAAAAGTAAATCTACTGTTAAATTTCAACTTGGTGAATATAACGCTAAAGATGAGTTATGTGTACATAGTTTAGTTAACCTATTAGTTAAATCTAAAGAAGAAATATTTAAGTTCAGAAATGATGTTAAAAAGAAAATCAAGTTAGTTAATGATATCTTAACACTTACAATACTGTTAGGAGATTTATTAGATATTAATATAGACTTTAAGAATACTGAAATAGTGTTTAATAAAGATTTTAATATTGAAACTATACTTGGTAATGAACTTTTAAACAAGAAGGTAGTGTAACAACTACCTTTTATTTTTAGCGATATATTATTTAAGTAGATAAAAATTAATAGGAGAACCAATGAGTAAAGTAATAGATGTAAAACGTTTATTAGGTTTAGATAAGTTTGATGTATATGATAAAGTTAAATCCTCAGGTGCAATTAGATTTGAAGATAATACTGAAATAGTATATAACTCACATGAGATTAAACTTATTAGATTTTTATTAGACCCTATAGTTAAACTAGGTGTCCATAAAGAAGTTTATTTAGGTAGCTTGTTAGATATCAAAACTATGTATAGTAATGGTGTATATACAAGTAAGACCATAGATAAATTTTTAACTGTTTTAACAGAGTATTTTGTAAGAAGTTATGTAGAAGAAAAAAGAATTCCTAAAAAGATACTTATAGATTTCTATAAACATTGTTATGAAATGATAGATGATGTTTATAATCATATTGTATATGATAATCTAGAATATGTAACTGATATTAATATTGTAGATTTTATTTCTATACAAGATGACCCTGATTTAAAAGAAGCTATGATGATGGCTAAAATTGAAAAATCTCAAGAAGCTGTTAATAATACATATGTTGTATTAGAAAAAGTTATGAGAAAAGAAGAGTTTAGACTTAATCCTATAGCAGAAGGTTATATTGCAGGTACTATGAATCCTAACCAATTAAAACAAATGTTAGGTGCAAGAGGATTTGTAACAGAAATTAATAATCATATCTTTAATGTACCTGTTACATCAAGTTATGTTGAAGGTATGAGTAATATCTATGAATTTGCTATAGATTCTAGAAGTGGAGCTAAAGCATTATATCTAACAGTTGTTGCTGTTGAAAAAGCAGAGTATCTTGCAAGAGAATTACAACTTGTTACAACTATTGTAGAAAAAGTAACTGATAATGATTGTGGAAGTAAAGATTATCTTGATTGGTATGTAAGAACACCAGAAGAGAATAATGGTAATAGTGATTTACCTAAGTTATTAGGTAAATATTATCTAGATGAAGAAACTGGTAAACTTAAATCAATAAGAAAAGGTGATAAACATTTAGAAGGTAAAACTATTAAACTTAGACATGTTATGGGTTGTAAAGAAAAGAACTCTAAACATGTATGTCAAAAATGTTTTGGTGAGATGGGTTATAACCTATTTAGTCATAACAACACAGGATATATATCTACAACACATAGTTCTCATAAAGTTACACAAAACCTTATTTCTACTAAACACTTAACACAAAGTGCTAAAGCAGAAAGTTTACATCTAACAGATGAAGTAAGTAAATACTTTATTACTAAAGCTAATAATTATTATTTTAGAGCTAATGTTAATTTTGGAAAAGGTACACATAAATTAATTATGGAACAATCTGAGTTAAATGGATTAAAGGTTATATCATCTGGTAATTTATCGCCAGATAAAATTAATCCAGCAAGAAGTTCTAAACTTAAAACTGTATTCTTAGAAATTAATAATAAAGCTGGAACAGATTTAGTAGCTATCAATTTACATAATAAAGCATCTTTTGGTGTGTTAAGTAAAGAAGGTATAAAATATATAATGGACAACGATTATGTATTAGATGCTTATGATAGAGTTGTTATTGATTTAGAAAAATGGAATACTAAAGACCCATTATTCTATACACCTGAAGTTGAGTTTAGTTATCTAGATTTAGCTAATGAGATTAAATCAATGTTCAAAGCAATGAAAGAAGATGAAACTCCTGAAAGTTTATTACAGAAGTTCTTTGATGCTGTTAATAATAGATTAAGTATTAACTTATCTTTATTAGAAGTGGTTGTTTATGGATTTACAGTATTTGATTATGAAAATGGTGATTTTAGATTAAGTAGAAATTCTCCTAATCCTTCAGTAAGAAGATTAGATAATATTATTATTAATAGAAGCTTAGGTGTAAGTTACGGTTGGGAAAGATTATTAACTATTATATTTAACCCTAAAGTATATTATGGTAAGAATGCTATATCAACACCAATGGATTTAGTGATAAAACCTAACGAAGTAGTTAAAAGGTATTTGACACACCAAAAATAAGAGAGGTATGTATGTTAGTAAGTACATCAATAAAAGTTGGTAGACAAGCGGTAGAGCTTGTTACCAATGATAACAGGGTTATAATAGAGTTAGATACTTTAAAAAAGAAATTAACACTATTTGAAAAAGAACAAGACCCAAGAACCAAAAGGTTTAGAGATGTTCCTAAGAATCACTTTTATCTATATGAAGAACATGATAATTTTTTTAAGATCATAGTTAGTATTAATTCATTAAGACATGTTATAGATTTAGTTAAGAGAGCAAGAGTTGATCATAAAGTAACTATTGATAGTATACATTATAAACCAAGTAAATCATTATTAACATTAAATGGTGAATATATAGCTAGAGAAGAACAAGAAAAGTTTATATGTGCTTTAACAGAGGATAATGGTGTTCCTGCTTATTTATTAGATCTTCAAACAGGGTACGGAAAATCATTAATTGGTTATCACAGTATGGTAAGAATGAAACAAAAGTTTGCTATCTTAGTAAAACCTACTTTTCTTGATAAATGGGTAGAAGATGCAATTAAATATTCTGATTTAACAGAAAACCAAATTTTTATTATAAAAGGTAGAGATTCACTACTTAAACTTTTTGATATGAAAAGAGAAGAAGTTAAAAAGATAGATGTATTTGTTATAAGCATGAGAACTATTACTAATTATCATTATCTTTGTTTTACAGAAAACTATTATAAAGTTAGACCTGAAAACTTTATGGAATATACAGGTATAACTAATGTTCTTAATGATGAAAGTCATAAAGAGTTTGAAGCTTTATTCAAAGTTATTATGTGGATGAATCCATATAAGTTATTAGGTCTATCTGCAACCATGGATAGTAATAAACCAGGTGAGAATGATTTCTATAATCTTCTATATCCTAAGAAAGATAGATTAAATTCTATGTTTGGTTTAAATAGATATTTAACTTTGATGTTTGTTAATTATAAATTAGCAAGAGGTATTAATCTTCCACATAAAACATTTAAGGGTTATAATCATATTATGTATGAACAAGCTATCATGAAGAATATAAATGTACTTACAGATTATATAGAAATGATATTAGAAATGGTAGCTAAATATTATATAGATTATCAAGAAGAACAAAAGTATGATTTTAAAAACCCTAAATGTTTATTGTTTTTCAGTACAGTAGATATGTGTATGATAATGACTAAAAAGATTAAAGAAGTATATAAACATCTTAAAGTACAAAAGTATACTGCTGAAGATAAGTATGAAGATATGATACAGAGTGACATTATCATTTCGACTAATATGTCACTTTCAACAGGAATAGATATACCTAATCTTATTACTGCAATTCAAACTGTTAGTATAGGCGACCAACAACTTAACATACAAGCTGCTGGTAGATTAAGAGAAATAAAAGGTAAAGATGTACTATATATTTGTCTTCAAACCGATAGTATTCAAAAGCAACAACAACTCAAGTTAAAAAGACTTAACACTTTACGAGATAGAGTTCGTCATATTAGGTATGACAGTTATAATAAGTATATTGGAATAAAAGGAGCAAAGGATGTTGGAATCGACAATAATAAAAAAGTTTATAAAACACCTTTCTTCGGAAAGAAAACTTTTTATAAATCTCCATTTGGTAAAAGTGGCACAAAACAAAAGACTTGGGATAGAAATAAAGGAAGATATAGACCAGCAGCCTAATATCAAGGTTCATGAAAAAACTATAACTACTCTAAGTGAGATATTAGATATATCAGGTATAGTTTCGATTTACGATAATTGTACTTATACATCTATTATTAGAAATGAAAGTTTTACTTATATTAAAAATGATTTACGTATTAAAGCTTTATCTTATACTAGCTTAATTGCTAACCCAAGAGATATTATTATACCTTATAATACCAATAATAAAAGGCAACCCGAATTAGAACAAATAATTATTACACCTCTTTTTGAATTGGAATTAAAAGAAGGTATAATATATGTTACTAAAGTATTAGATAATATAGAAATATTATAACAGATAGTATATACTATCTGTTATATTTTACATCTTTTTTTCTTTTTTATTGATTAATAATATATTAATATTATAAGGAATTTTGTTATGAAACAAAAATTTGATTTATTAGACACGGAATCTGGATTTGTTCTTTCTATTGAAGGACAAACAGAAACTCTAACAAAAGATATTACAATTGTACTACCCGATACTGACAATGCAACTTTAGCAACTACTAAAGAAGTGGAGGATTTAAGAACAAAATTAGTAAATGGTGCTATTACTGTAAGAAGTAGTGATTTTTTAGGAGAACATGCTGCAAGTGAATTTGTATTAAAAACTGAAGCAGGTAATCTTGGTAGTAATGGCGAAATAGTTAAATTTGGTAGTTTTGGTAGTGAACCAATTGCTATTCCTGCTATAAATAGCTTTGTTAATTTTTTATCTTTAGTAGATAATGTTGGTAACCTTACTGGAAAAGTAGATAATACTAAGTTTTTATTAAAAGCTGCACATATGTATAATATCAGAGGTATGGTATCTTCTTTTGATGCTACAAGTGGTAATCTACAATTAACATATAAATTTTATTCTGTTGCAACAGGATTAGAAGTTTATACACCTAATGTAGGTTTATATATGTATAATACACCAACCGGCACTGCAGGTATAAGAAATTTTGAAGCAGATGGTTTTGTTTCTCCAACAGAAGATGTTTATTTAAGGTTAAAAGTAGATGCTAACTCAACAACCGGTGGTTCTGCATTAACTACTAGAACAACGATTACTGAATACGCTTCAAAAGATATTAGTTTAGCTAACTTTAGTATCAATGGTAAGAAATTTGATGTTAATAACAATGTTGATTTAGAAGGTTTAAGTACATTATCTAATTATAACACTGAAGAAGAGTTGACTGAACAAAGATGGATAGATGGAAGACCTATCTATAGAAAAGTTATTAATTTTGGTTCTTTACCAAATAATACAGCAAAAACTATTAACCATAATATTAGTAATATGAATGATTATTGGATGGATATGGAAAATAGTTTTGTTGCATATCAAAATTCAGATAGTAGATTTCCTATAACATTAGGAAGCCCGTTAATGGTTAGTGCTTCTTGGTACCCAACATTAACATTAACAACACTTTCATTTACAACTGGATCAGATAGAACTTTATTTTCAGCTTATGTTGTTATAAAATATACAAAAACATCAGACACAGCTCAATCTCCAGTTAGATTAGTTGGTTCTGGTAACGGTACAGCTGGAATAGTTTCTGAATTACCAGCATTAACTGGTTCTGAAGGTAAACTATTAAGAGTTAATCAAAATGGTCAGTTAGAATGGTTCGATAATGGATTTGTAGGTTGTTCAGTTGTTGCTAATGTAGCAACAACATTACCAGCAGCAACAATAACAAAAGTTAAATTTAATGATAGTGATAACTGTAAAGTATATGATACACATAATGCATTTGACTTCGTTAACAGTAAGTTCATAGCACCAATATCTGGATACTATGAAGTTATAGGAAAAGTTGGGTTGACTTCAAATTCTTATAATAAAACAACATTGTATAAAAATGATGTATTTTATAGAATAGGTATAGATTCTTATTATAATCAATCTATGGTTACCGATATAGTTTATCTAGAAGCAGGTGATAGTATATCGTTATATGTAACTTCAACAGCTGCAAATACTGTTCAAAGTAATCTTAATACTACATATTTTACAATTGCTTTAAAGAAATAATTATAGTACATATTACCCTTAAGGGTAATATGTATTTTTTTTTTTATTTTTAAATGATTAATTTATCTCTATTAGTAAGGAAATAATATGGAAAAGATAGTAGACGAATTAAAAGAAATAAAACTGACTATATTTAATAATTTTTTTGACCAATCTAACACTAACAATGCAGCTTTTAACAAATTGATTTTATTACAAAATCTTGATGATGATTTAAAAGAAACATTGATATTATTACACAGTAATTATGTTACCGAGTTAGAAGTCATAAAGAAAGTTAATTATAAAGCATTAGACCAATTAGTATCTAACAATATAGAAGCATATCATTTTATAAACGAAAAAGATGACCAGCTTTCTAAATTAGTAGAATCTTTAAATAATAAGAAACCAAGATTATCTGTACCAAGAGTTGTTACATTTATATTGGTGTTATTTTCTTTTGCTTGTTTCTTTGGATTTATGTGGTATTTATTCAAGATGGATAAAGAATCTGGTAGAATGGTAATCGAGTTGATTAAAATGTTGTTGGATAAAATTAATCCAGTAGATATGAATACAATAATAAACCCACTTAGTGGTGTTAATAATTAAGATTAAAAGGTAATAAATGTTAAGTGTACTAACTAAAATTATAAGAAAGATTTTCTCTTTCTTATATACTAACCATATAGACACGGAAGAAGTCCTAAAAAATGTTTCTACCATAGTTACATCTAAGCCAGAGACTAAAGTTAGAACTAAAGATGAAATATTAAAAGAGGTAAATCTTGATTCATACCAAGATGAAGTTTATATTAACGAATATAATCCTAATAGAAAAACTATATTAATCATGGATGATTTACCAACAACTGAAGTATTGTATACTGTAGATTTTAAGAATATTAAATTAGAGTTTGGGTATGATGTAAATGATAAATTTAATATCATTATGTTATACGATAGAAAAGTTGGATTTGCTGCTTTAAAATTTATTAAGAAGAATATCAAAATAGATTATGCTATATTAGATATAAATATAGATAGTTTAGAGAAATTCGATGATGGTGACTATTTAGACCTAGATGGTATTGATATTGCTATAGAGTTAGTTAAGATTAATCAAGATGTAAAAATTATATTCTCTTCGGCATATACTTTAAATGCTAGAAATCCATTGATGTATGATTATATTGTTAAATATGAAAATAATTTTAACAAGTCTTTAGTAGAAAATACTATAGATAAAAATTCAATTAGATTTAAAGTAATACATCAATTCTTAAGGAAGTAACATGCCTCCTATAGAAAGAAAATCAATATTTAAAATAACAAGAGATAGTTCTTTAGTTTGTTTATTTCTTTTACTTATACAAGTGTTAACTATATTTGGTATCTATGATGATAACATAAAAGAGAATCATAATCGTATAGATACCATTGTAAAAACAGAAGGTTTTGATTTAAACTTAGTTTGTAATGTTATTTCTTGTAAATATGCTAGTTATGAAGGTAGTAATTTTAAAATAGAAGATGGAATACTTACTGAAACTATGGAAAAGATTAATACTAATAAATACATCTATATATTTAATAGTAATTTTGATACTATTATAACATATGAGAATTCTACATTTATAATAAACAACGATAAGTTTATTAGGATACTTATGATAATATTATCCATAAGTTCTATAGCTATATTTATTATATTCTTTATTATGTCTTTTATATTACATATATCAGAAATTAAAAGAAATATTATGGAAAAATCTATACTTAAAAATAACTTAGAATCTAGATTACAGAGAGATATGACTGAATCGTTACACCATGAGATGGGTGGACCATTAGCAGTTATAAGTACATTGATAGAAGAAATATATAGAATGTTATATCCTTGTAAACACACTAGTAATAAATTATGTAGTTTTAAAACTAGAAATGAAAAAATGAGTTATTGCAATACTTGTGTTATGTACACAGGTGAGAATAGAAAGGTAGATGAAATAGCTACCAAGTATTATGAAAAGATTATCTTATCTATTAATAGTCTTAATGTAATACAAAATACTATCGGTGAAAGTAAACATATTAAATATTCTAATGGAACTGTTAGTTTATTAGAGATTATTACTAATGTTATAAGTAGTAATAATTGTTATAAAGTTTATAAGATAGAAGCTGAGATATCAGATAGAGAATTATTAAATAAATATGCTTGTGGTATAGGTTTACAAAATGGAGAACTTTTATTAGTTCTTAACGCAATGATAAACAATAGTACAGAAGCAAAAGCTAATAAGTTATACATATCTGCTAATCTAACTAAATCAGAAGATAATATAGAAATATATATTAAAGATAATGGTAGAGGTGTTAGAGATAGAGATGATAATATAGTTAATGATATTAATATCTTTAACTATGGTTATAGTACTAAATCTAAAAATGGTGCACCATTACAACCTAAGAAAAAGTTAGAGAAGTTTTTAGATAGTATATTTAATTTTAATAATGTAGATATAACAACAGAACGAGGAGTTGGGTTATCTGTTAATAAAAGAATTTTAAATAAATCTTCTGGTGATATAGATTTAGTTTCTACTAGTAAACAAGGAACATTATTTAAAATAACTATACCGATTAAAATAAGAAGAAAAAAGTGATATTATTTCACTAAGGAAGCGGATATGAAAGTGATTATTAAAAATCATATCTATCTATAAGGGAGCTAGGTATGAAACGTTTAATTTTATTAATGTTATTTGTGTCGTCTATTAATCTTTATGCTAAAGAAAGTTGCGAAGATGTACTTTCACGATTTGAAATAGAGATAAAAACTAAAGGTTATAAAGGTT
>JACCEC010242868.1_pt1 | contig 24754 bp, 25 predicted proteins | sample 7450121 | NCBI WGS metagenome assembly JACCEC01 (sample SAMN15323455, study PRJNA562643) | freshwater metagenome | isolation source: river surface water | place: USA:Blue River Watershed | collected 2017-08-18 | reverse complement strand
GCAATAAAGTCAGCGAAGGACATGCTACTTTCAGTTCTACGACCTTCAACAATACACCCATCGAGCGTGCTTTTAGTTTGGGAACGATGTCAGAATATACGCTCGTTCGAGAAGCTGCTTGCGTAAATATGCACGTCGAAATGCCCTTTTCATCGGCGGCCATTGTGGGCTGTGGAGTCATGACAGGCTACGGTTCCGTAGTAAATGCTGCCAAAGTAAAAGCGGGTACTTCGGTTGTAGTTTTGGGTACGGGAGGTGTGGGTCTGAATGTGATTCAAGGTGCGAGAATTGCAGGGGCAGGAAAAATCATTGCCGTTGATATTAATCCATTAAGGCTCGAAATGGCCAAAGAATACGGAGCAACACATACCGTTTTGGCCGAAAAAAACGATGTAGGACTGACCGAAGCCTCGAAAGTTGTAAAAAGCATGACAAACGGACGTGGGGCTGATTATGCCTTTGAGTGTACTGCCATTCCCGAACTTGGGGCTGCTCCATTGGCCATGGTTCGTAATGCTGGCATGGCCGTACAAGTAAGCGGAATCGAGCAAGAAATTATGATTGACATGAATTTATTTGAATGGGATAAAATCTACATCAATCCACTCTATGGAAAAACTCGACCACAAATTGATTTTCCGATTTTGCAAGCCCTCTACGCCAAAGGCGAACTGATTTTGGACAAAATGGTAACGCGTACTTACGCACTTGATGAGTTATCAAATGCCTTTGCCGATATGCACGCAGGGCGTAACGCAAAAGGAGTTATTGTATTTTAAGAAAAGAAAATGAGTCAGTTTTTCACCACCGAAAAAGCCACCTTTCAAGGCTTAGATTTTATTACGGTCAAGAGTAATGCCTTAAAAAGGCGTACCGACATTACGATTTTTTCGCCACCAAACGCAAGTAAAAATACTCCGCTTGTTATTTTATTACACGGTGTTTATGGAAGCCATTGGGCGTGGGCGATGAAAGGAAATGCCCACACCACCGCCCAAAATTTGATAGAAACTGGGCAAATAAAACCCATGATTTTGGCGATGCCTTCGGATGGACTGTATGCAGATGGCAGTGGCTATGTGCCACATCAATCTGCCAATTATGAACGTTGGATTGTAGAAGATGTGATTGCTGTAATGAAAGAGCAATATCCAGAAATAACCGATAAATCACCGATTTTTATTGCAGGGCTTTCGATGGGTGGATTTGGAGCGTTGCGTTTGGGAGCGAAATATCCAACCATATTTAAGGCTTTTTCGGGGCTTTCATCAATAACTCATTTTAATCAAATCGGTGAATTTGTGGCTGATTTTGAGCAATTAAAGCATGATGCCTTAGAACAAGATGGTGTTTTAGAATGGATTTTGAAAAATAAAAGCACCATCCCTCCTTTCAGGTTCGATTGTGGTGCAGAAGATATTTTAATTGAACACAACCGTCAACTGCACAATGAATTGAAAAACAACGAAATACCTCACATTTACGAAGAATTTTCGGGTGGCCACTCGTGGGAGTATTGGTCGGAGCATCTTGCTAAAACCTTATTATTTTTTAACGAGCAGTTGGGATAAAACAAAAAAAGCAAGAGAAAATCTCCTGCTTTTTCTAACCTAAACCTGTCATGTCCTGAAATAGCGATACAATAAAAAAAGTGACAAAATGGACAGACAAAACATTTATTCCAAGCGAACTCAAAAAGATTATAGTTTACAATTCAAATTGCAAATAGTAAAAGAAGTTGAATTAGGCGAAATATCCGTATCTTCTGCGAGATTAAAATATGGCATTCAAGGGGATAATACAATTAAGAAATGGCTGCAAAAATTCGGTACATTTGACTGGGAAAATCAGACACCATCGCATATGACAAAGATACCAGAGCAACGAATAATGGAACTTGAAGCGAAAGTAAAACTTTTAGAGAAGCAAAAGACTTATTTAGAGCATCAAGTTTCTGTATCGGACAAAAAAGCAATAATTTTTGATATGATGATAGACTTAGCCGAGAAAGAATATCGGATAGATATAAGAAAAAACTCTTCACCCGAACAGTTGAAAAGTTTAGAGCAGTCCATAAAGAAAGTATAGGATTTGCTTGTCAATTGTTCGGGGTTGATAGGCTGGTATATTATCGAAGCGTACAAAGAAGTAAGAGTAAACGAGATAAAGCTCAAAGGGTAGTTGCATTGGTAATAGAACTCCGAAAAAAGATGCCTCGTGTGGGTGGGCGAAAGCTGTATTATCTACTCCAAGCACAATTGAAAGAATTATCTATTGGGAGAGATAAGTTTTTTGCCATTCTTAAGGCAAATCATTTACTGATAAAACCTAAAAGAAGCTATCATGTAACTACAAACTCTATGCATCGATTCAAAAAGCATAGTAATCTGTTGCTAAATATTTCAATTGAAAGACCTAATCAAGTTTGGGTAGCTGATATTACATATATAGGGCGAAGAGAAAATCCTGTTTATCTTAGTTTGATAACAGATGCCTATTCAAAAAAGATAATGGGTTATCATGTGGCTGACAATCTCAACACTGAAAGTAGTATTATGGCTCTAAAAATGGCATTTAAAGAAAGGAAAAACAACAATGAATCTTTGATTCATCATTCAGACAGAGGAATACAGTATTGTGCGGGTCCTTATCAAGAAATATTGCAAAAAAACAAAATTCTATGCAGCATGACACAAAATTCAGACCCTTATGAAAATGCAGTAGCTGAAAGAATAAATGGTATCTTGAAACAAGAATTTATGATTGATAAATTTGAACAGAAGCTCGAAACAATTAAAATATTAGTTAAACAAGCTGTTGAAAGCTATAATGAGATAAGACCTCATTTATCAAATCATCTTTTAACCCCCAATCAAATGCACATGCAGAACAAAATAAAATTTAAAACTTATAAAAAAACAGTAGTAACTCATGCTACTACTGTCTAAATATTGTATTTTTATCTCTAAAATCTTGTATCAGTTTTTTAGGACGACACAACCTAATAAATTCTAATGACAAAACGGAATATTTGATAAATCAATATTCTGCTTAATAATATGTGGGAACGAAATAATTAAGCCTCTAAAAATTAACCACAAACCAATTAGTGAGTAGGTAATCGGAATTAATTTTGGCAGCTTTGCTCCGAAAGTTTTCCTGAGCCACGTTGCCCCCAAACTTACCCCCAACATCATCGGTAATGTACCTACCCCAAAGAAAAACATAAACAACATTCCATCGGTCAAGGCTTCGGTAAGAAATGCTCCACTCAATGCGGCATAGACTAAGCCACAAGGTAAAAAGCCATTCAAAACACCAAAAGAAAATTGGGTAACAAGAGAGTGTTTTTTAAACAATTTTGATAAAGATGCTTTGATGTAATTGGTAAATGTGAATACGTAATTATTCAAGCTTATTTTTTGTTGCCAAGACTTAGGTAAAAACACACCAATCAATATCAATGCCCCCAAAAGAATTGAAAGCGATTTTTGGGACACAAAATAAGTGGTACTTTCGCCGATAAATCCTACAAAAAGCCCCAGAACAGCATAAGTCATTAGTCGCCCGCCATTATATAATATTCTACCCACGATGAATTTCCAGCGTTTGGAAGTATCGGCTGGTAACATCATAGCGATTGGCCCGCACATACCTACGCAGTGCAAACTACCAATAAAGCCCATTATGAATGCTGAGTAAAACACGTCTTTTGAGTTCTAAATTCTGAGTTGAGAGTTCTGAGTGCTGAAAAGAGCATTTTAAACTCCGAATTCAGCACCGCACGGGCGGCCCCGTCAAAACTCAGCACTCTATAAAGTCATTTTTTCTTCTTTGTAATATCCTTTTCCGTCCTTGTTCCAAGTGACTTTCACTACCCACAAACCACGGTCGAGTTTTGAAACGGGTATTGATTGGTTTTCGACACTTGCAATATCTAATTTTACAGCAAAGTCTTTTCGGGCGTCGGACGGTCGATAAAAATTAATCTCACCCGTTGAACCAATCGATTCTTTCGGAAAATTTAAACTTACAAGCTGCTTATCAGTCTGATAATTGAACTTCAATTCTGACGAAAGCTGATTGGTATTATTCATTTTGTCGATATTATCTTGGTATGCTAATTCCTTTTGATAATAATCTTGACTAACCAAATGAATGTCGTCTTGTTGGAGGCATTTCCAAACTAAAAAGCCCATAAAACCGACAAAACTTAAATAAACGATTGCTATTTTTTTCCCCCAGTTCATTTTATTTGAAATTTTGAGTGACTGAATGATAGAATGAATGAATAAAAGAAAAGCTCTATCATTCAATCATTCCGAACGGGCGGCGTTCCGCTTCAAAATTGATTATTTACTCAGCTGGCCCTAAGAAGTTGGTTTTTACGGTTTCCACGAGTGTATTTCCGTTATAAACTTCAATTTTTAGTGGCGTTTTTATTTCTGTAACCTTGTTTTTAGGCATATCTAAGAAAAATACCGCATCGGCTCGGCCTTGCATTGGCACATTGAGTTTTCCGCCTTGAATTCTGATAATACCTTTATTTTCTGCAACTTTGAGCGTTAGTTGTATCGGCTCAGAGGTTTTATTGACAAATTGTACGTTGTACAAATTACTGATAACACCATTAGGTTGCTCTTGATACATTTGCCCTGGTACACGCATAATGGTGGTTTCTACCATCGTTCGGCTTAACAACAAATATGCTTCAACCCCGATTAACAGCAATAACACGACTGAGTAAGCATACGCCCGAATTGACATTTTAAACGGAGTACGTTTTTCGATACTTTCTTGCGAAGCGTATTTGATAAGACCCGTTGGTTTATCAACTTTAATCATTACTTCATCGCAAGCGTCAATACAGGCCGTACAGTTTACACATTCAAGCTGAGTTCCGTTGCGAATATCAATACCTGTTGGACAAACCTGTACACACAAGGCACAATCAATACAATCACCGTGCTTTTGAGTCGTTGTTTTTTCTGGATTTTTAGTCAGTTTTCCTCTTGGTTCGCCACGCACAAAATCGTACATGATTGCCATTGTGCTACGCCCCATCAAAACCCCTTGCAAACGACCGTATGGACAAATGGCAATACAAACCTGCTCACGTAAACGTGTAAAAACGAAATAAAATAAGGCTGTAAAAACAATGATTCCGATGAAACCTGAAAAGTGTTGAGCAGGTGAAACCGTTACGATACTGATGGTTTCTTCGATTCCGATGATGTAGGCCATTGTAAAGTGGGCAATAATCACCGAAAAGAGAATATATATAAAATGCTTGAGAGTCTTCTTTCTGATTTTTTCGGCAGTCCATGGGCCGCTGTCGAGTTTTTGCTGTTGACGAGCATCTCCTTCAATCCAGTATTCGATTTTACGGAAAATCATTTCCAAAAAAACGGTTTGTGGACAAGCCCAACCACACCAAAAACGGCCATAAACTACTGTAAATAAGATGATAAATACAAAAAATGTAATCATCCCTAAGCCAAACAACACAAAATCTTGAGGAAAGAACGCCTGTCCGAAAATCACAAACTTTCTTTCAAAGATATTCATCATTAACAAGGGTTGTCCATTGATTTTGATGAAAGGAACAGAAAAGAATATCGTTAGAAAAACGATAGTGGCAATAATGCGTTTGTTATGAAAACTTCCTTTTGGTTTCTTTGGGTGTAACCAAATTCGCTTTCCATTTTTATCAACTGTTGCAATGGTATCACGGTACTCTTCATCATAAAAGTCCGAAACATTGGGTGTTGTATTCATTGTGTTTATAGAGGTTCGGCAATGCGTTTAAAAGCCGAATAAAGCCCAAGCCCTCCCCAGTCGAGGAAGGCTTGGGAATGTTTTACTTTGTTGCTGTCGAATCAGCCGCTACTTTATCACCTTGTGGAGCTTTTGCATTTGGCGGGTTCGTTCCTTTTATCGACACGATGTAGTTGGCTACATCCTGAATCTCGTTAGGCTTTAAAGTCGCCTTCCAAGCAATCATACCTTTTTCGGGAACACCATTTTTAATCGTTTTGAAAATATCATTGATAGTGCCACCGTGTAACCAGTATTCGTCAGTAAGGTTTGGCCCTACGCCACCTTCACCAGCAGCTCCGTGGCAAGCCACGCATTTCCCTGTGAAGATTTCTTTTCCTTTTGCTACTACTTTCGCATCCGAAGCTAAAAGTTTTACAGTTTTCTCATCAATGCTATTCGCATTTTTAGCTTGAAACTCTTCGATTTGCTTTTGAGCAACTGCCACTTCTTGTGTGTATTCTTCTTCTTGAAGCGGACTCGATGCCCAAACGTGGTAATCAAGCATATAAATCACCGAGAAAACGATTGTAGCATAGAAAAGATATTTCCACCAAGGTGGCAGGTGATTATCCAACTCCCTAATACCATCGTAATTATGGTTCAATAAAATAACTTCTTCTTTTTCAAGTGGTACGGCTCCCGTAAGGCCTTTCCACCATGCGTTGAAGCTGAATGCTTCGATAACTTTTCCACTTCGCTGTGCATCAACTTGTTTTAAGGTACGAAAAATTCCGAACACCACAAATAAGATTACAATTGCGAAAATGACGAGAATTACCAATATCAAGAATAGAATAAGTTCATCTCCTGTTTTGAATGATAAGTTCATTTATGACAATTTTTAAGGATTGATAATTTGTTTTTAGTCGATGGTCCACGGACGATAGTCGATAGTCCAGACCTCTATTCTTGAAAACCTATTTTTCGTTGTCGAAAGGAAGGTTTTCCATGTGTTTTACGTATTTCTTATCGGCTTTAAAAACCCAAACACCAAGTGCCGTAAAAAATACCACAAATACGATAAGCGAAAAGATGGGATAAACCGAAACCCCCTCGATGCTATTTAATGCGTTCTTAAACATAGTTTTATTTGTTTGTTAGTCAATAGTCCGCAGTCCACGGTCAATAGTTTTCTGTCAAATTCTTTACTGTGGACTGCCGTCTATCGACTGTTGACTATCAATTACTTGGCTGCTGTTTGTTCTTTTTTGATATCAGTACCCATGCGTTGCAAGTAAGCAATAAGGGCAATGATTTCACGGTCACCTTTAGTTTTGATTTTCGCATCAGCCAACGATTTTACAATTCCTTCGGCTTGAGCCTCTGCATTTGCAATCGCTTCATCTTCAAAACCTTCTGGGTAAGGCACACCTAACTTACGCATCACACCGATTTTATCAGGAATCAAATTTTTGTTGTACTTGTCTGATAATAACCAAGGATATGTTGGCATAATCGAACCAGGAGACATTGTTTGTGGGTCCATCATGTGGTTGTAGTGCCAGCTATCTGGATATTTACCACCAACACGGTGCAAATCTGGACCTGTACGCTTAGAACCCCATTGGAACGGGTGGTCATAAACGAATTCACCTGCTTTTGAGTATTCACCGTAACGCTCGGTTTCAGAGCGGAATGGACGAATCATCTGAGAGTGACACGTATAACATCCTTCACGAATATAAATGTCACGTCCTTCAAGTTCGAGTGGTGTGTATGGTTTCACCGATGCGATTGTTGGAATATTAGATTCAACCAACCAAGTTGGTACAAACTCAACAATACCACCTATAATTACTGCAACTAAAGACAATATCATGAAGATGACTGGTTTACGCTCAAGAGCTGAGTGCCATCCTTCGCCTGCAATTCTTACATTTTTAACCAATGCTGGAGCTTCATCGTATTCGTCAGCTACAAAACTTCCCTGTCCAGCGGTTTTGATTAAGTTATAAATCATGATAAACGTACCAAGCAAGTAAATCAAACCACCAAACGCACGCATGGCATACAATGGAATCAACTGAGTGACGGTTTCTAAGAAGTTAGGGTAAGCCAAGAAACCTTCTTTTGTAAACTCTTTCCACATCAAACTTTGCGTGAAACCAGCCCAGTACATTGGCAGTGTCCAGAACAAGATACCAAGTGTACCCATCCAGAAGTGCGTATTTGCCAAAGACATTGAGTAGATTTTGGTTTTCCACATTCTTGGTACTAACCAATAAAGCATACCAAAAATCATGAAGCCATTCCAACCTAACCCTCCTACGTGTACGTGAGCGATTGTCCAGTCAGTAAAGTGCGAAATTGCATTTACGTTTTTCAAAGAGAGCAATGGGCCTTCAAATGTAGCCATACCATAAGCAGTAACGGCAACTACGAAGAATTTTAAAACTGGGTCTTCACGAACTCTATCCCAAGCACCACGAAGTGTCAAGAGACCATTCAACATACCACCCCAAGATGGAGCAATGAGCATGATTGAGAATACAGTACCGAGACTTTGAGCCCAATCAGGCAATGACGAATAAAGTAAGTGGTGAGGCCCAGCCCATATATATAGGAAAATAAGTGACCAAAAGTGAATAATAGACAGTTTATAAGAAAAAACTGGTCGATTGGCAGCTTTAGGCATGAAATAATACATTAAACCTAAGAATGGCGTTGTTAAGAAGAATGCAACCGCATTGTGGCCGTACCACCACTGAACAAGAGCATCTTGCACACCTGCATAAATTGAGTAACTCTTTGTCCAAGTAAGGGGTAATTCTAAAGAGTTCACGATGTGAAGCATGGCAACCGTAATGAACGTAGCAATATAAAACCAAACCGCTACATACATGTGGCGTTCACGACGCTTAATGATTGTACCAATCATATTGATACCAAAAACAACCCAAACTAAAGCAATTGCAATATCAATTGGCCATTCGAGTTCGGCATATTCTTTTGATGTTGTGATACCCAGCGGAAGTGTGATTGCCGCCGATAAAATAATTAATTGCCAACCCCAGAAATGAACCCAACTCAATGTTGTGTTAAACATCGGTGTTTTCAACAAGCGTGGCAATGAGTAATAGATACCCCCAAACATGGCATTACCTACAAAAGCAAAGATAATGGCGTTGGTGTGAAGTGGGCGAATACGACCGAATGTAGTAAACGGAATGCCGAGGTTAGCTGATGGCCAAAACAACTGAGTAGCTGCTGTAAGACCCACCAACATACCGACCACTCCGAAGATTACGGAAGCAATCATAAAGGCTTTTACTACTTTATTGTCGTAATAAAACCCTTCTAATGCACCCCCACCCCCTGAATGAGAGTCATTACTAAAAAAAGGTTTGGCAAATAATCGCATAAGATTTGGTTTTTAATGAGTTCTGAATTCTGAGCGACCGTCGCTCGGTGCTGAATTCAGAGTGGTTTTAAATTAGTATTATTCTATTAGGTAATGGTTTTATAATAAGCAATTTAGGCTAATTACAAGGCGATAAGTAATTCAGAACTCAGCACTCAGCACCGAGCGACGGTCGCTCAGAATTCAGAACTCTTTTGTTTTCATAGCGTAAAATTACAAGCAGACCCCAGTCAAAAACATGACTGAGGTCTGAAGAAAACATGATTAAAATCATATAATTAATTGAGCGATTGAGCGGGCTCATAAGTAGCTATAAAATTGCGGAAACGATACTTGGTTTCTCTATAATCTGACTCAAAATATTTCATTTCCTCATTCAAATAGGCTCTGTCTTTTCTTTGTTCACCATCCAAAATATTATCAGCCATTACTCCTTGAGCTATCTCTTTTTCAACGATGGTCAATTCTTCAAGCAAACGTTTGGTTAAGCGTTGATAATGGCGAAACTGCTTCACAAATTCGGCCACAATCAACGAATCGTGCGATTGAGAAATGGTTTTTGTTTTATATTCATCTAAAGTTTTCAAGAAAAAAGTAGCTTCTTGTGCAACTAATTCGAGTTCATTCCGCCAAAGTTTATGCTCAAAATGTGCATGATTCAATTGGTGCATTTTAGAAGTTGTCATAGTATTTTATGTTTAAAAAAGTGAGGTAGATTATGACCTACCTCACTTAATGTTTTGTTGTTAATAAAAATGGGGTTAGGTAATCTTTAGAAAGTAACTATCTCGGCTTCATTGATAAATGGAGCCGCAACTTCATCATAAATACTGAGCAATGGAACTGATGGATGATATGCAAATTTGCGAGTAACACTTCGATTAAAGATAACATCTAAGAAAGAGTGATGACGAGAAACCATTACGAGCAAATCGGCACGATGAATATCCAGAAACTCTTTGATACCTTTCTCTACATCCGAATTTTTAATATAATAATCATTTACCTTTATTTCGTTGAAATAATTATGGTATTCGTATTTGGTTAGACCATCTAATTCGTCAGCCGATTGATTATCTTTCAAAACCGTTAGGAGGGTTAACTGGGCATCTTTACGAGTAAGCAAATCTTTTAGGTTATCAAAAACTTTTAAATCGCTCACTTGATTATAATCAACGGCCATCACCACATTTTTGAGTGGAGTAATGGCTGCATTAGTCGGAATTATGAGTGTATTGGCCGCAACATTACGAACCACATCGGTAGCAACACTTCCAAAAAACAGATTATTCCCTGCCCCACTCGCTCCCAAAACTACCAAATCATATTGATGCGTTTGATTCAAAATCTCAATAGCACTGGCCGCCGAAACTGGCATATATTCAGTCTTGAAAGTATGAAACGATTCATTATCAAATTGCTTCAACCCTTTCAGGAAATTATCCATCAAGTTTTCAGCATTTATTTTAAGGTCGTCCAAAATATACATCGCTATTTCGGGCTGAGTATTGGTTGTGTAGGTATTCAACAACGTAAACTCGCAGGCAGTATCATTAAACATTGCCAAAGCATAATGAATGGCTCTTTCAGAAGCTTTAGAGAAATCGGTTGGAAGCAGAATCTTTTTCATGGTGAATGCTATTTTTAGATTGATGAAACAAATCTAAACCACTCGCATTGCACAAAGCATGACCAACATTTGAAGCCAATATGAGACTTATCAGTTTATGGAACTTTTGCCTAAAAAACCCGCTTAACAATCTCATTAGTAAGGGCTTTTGCAATTTCTTGGGCAGAAAACTCAAGCTTCAAGCCTTTAGGTTGACCGACAACATCTTCAAGAAGATATATCACAATTTTGGCATTTCCTCCTACTTGGTTTTCAATGCCAATTTGGCGGTCGAAAGCCTTCCAATCGGGTATTAGTTTCAAATGCCGTTGAGCAACTTTATCTTCGATTACCTTAAAGAAAAGTTTCTGAGAAACCGCATCTTGCTTAAAAATATCCGATTCGAGAAGAAAGCGTTTTTGTTTCAAATCATAAATTTCCCAATCTTGGGTTTCGCAACAGGGCGTTTCAGAACTTTTACAATTTCCTGCTTTCTGAAAAAAACCAAGAAGGTCGTTTTGAACGGCTGTAATATAAGTCATTTTGTAGAAATAATGAAACGACGCAATATCAAGGCATTCATGGTCGCCATCACACGTCCCGAAAAACGTCATTCCCGAAAGCCAATCATTGACGTAACTTTGAGCCGTAGTATCAGTCAAACCACTAATTACTGCATGACTGGTTTCCCATTTACAGTCAAATTCTTTGTAATACTCGGTATATTTTACATTTTTGACCGATATTGGAGTATTCTTATTCTTGAAAACCTGAATTTCTGGAACATTAAGAAATGCACTGTGCGACTGTGCAGATGTTTGCCAAGAATGAAAAAATAGCACTAACATCATAGTGGTTAGTGCTATCGTGTAAACGCACTTCGAACCTGTTTGTTTCATAAATAACCTTAATTTATGAAACAAAAGTCTTCAAAAGCCGAACAAAATATATTGAGAAATGTCACTGATAAAGATGATATTACTCATCTTTTTTTATTTTCGATTCTGGACTCTGAACAGGATTATCAAACAACATTCTGACCGAGGGAGTATAAGTATCGTCGTACTGTCCATCTTTGGTTGCCCAAATAAATGCTCCTAAAAAACCGCCCGCTACTAAAATTGCGGCTACGGCTAAAAATAAGATAATGCTCATAGTTGTATTTATTGTAGAACAAGTTTCTAAACTTGTTCGTAGTTTGTCCAAACAAGTCAGGAGACTTGTTCTACTAAAGTTTTCTAAAACGTGCAAATAAATGTGTAAGTCCAACCGCAAACAGCACTACTGAAATTGAACTTAAGGGCATAAAAATAGCCGCCAACACAGGCGAAAGTTCGCCAGTAACTGCCCAACCAATACCAATAAAATTATAAACCAACGATAGCACAAAACTTGCTTTCACGATAGTGAGCGAGGTTTTGCTAAACTTCAGAAAATCAGCCAGTTTGTCAAATTTCGAAGCATCAAGAATGGCATCACAAGCAGGTGAAAACACTTTAATATCTTCACTGATGGCAATGCCAACATTACTTTGTCGTAAAGCACCAGCATCGTTTAAGCCATCGCCAATCATTAAAACACGATTACCTTTTTGTTGCTCTTGATTAATAAAATTGAGTTTATCTTGTGGTTTTTGCTTAAAATAAACCGCATTTTCGTTGAAGTAAGGCACAAGTTTTTCTTTATCGGCATCATTATCGCCCGAAAGAATAAACAATTTGAAGCTTTTACTAAGATTTGTCAGAATCGTTTGCCAATTTTTGCGGTAAATCGTTTCTACAACAAAGTATCCAATCAGAATACCATTAATTTCGAGGAATGCATGTGTATGTTTCACTTCCTTTTTAAGTGCCGACTGAATAAAACCAGCTTTACCAAGTCGCACCAAATTTCCCGCAATGCTCGCTTCGAGGCCCTCACCCTGAAACTCTTGAAAATAATCAATCGTCAATGCTTTAAAATCTTTGACTATCAGCGAATCGGCTATCATTTTACTTAAGGGGTGAGCCGATTGCATCGAGAGTGTTTTCACGAGCTTTTGCTCAAACTCACTCAATTCAGAGCCAACAAAATTGACTCTGTCCGAATTACTTTCGGTCAAAGTTCCTGTTTTATCAAAAGCAATTTCGTTTACTTCATTAAGCAGTTGAATTACTCCTTGATTTTTTACGTAAAATTTATTTCGGCCAAAAATCGCCATCGTTGTTGACATCGTAAATGGCATTGAGAGCGTCAAGGCACACGGACACGCTACCATCAGCACGGCCGTTACCGAATTCCAGAACAAACTTGGCTCAAAAAAAGCCCAATAAATGCCCGCAACAGTTGCAATCGTAAACGTTATTGCCGTAAAATATTTGCTAAACAGATTGGCTAATTCGGTTGTAGGCATTGTTTTTTCTTTCATAAATGCCTCATTATTCCACAGTTGAGTTAGGTAACTTTGCGAAACGGGTTTCTGCACAATCAACTCCAAACGTTCGCCTTTTTGGCGGCCACCCGCATAAAGTATATCGCCAACATTTTTGCTAACAGGGTCAGACTCGCCCGTTACGAAGCTATAATCAATCATGCCTTTTCCTTTTGAAATAATGGCATCAGCAGGAATCAACTCTTGGTGGTGAATATATATCGTATCACCTTTTTTGAGTTCCATTACATTCATAAACGACTCTACATTTCCACGTAAAACCTTAACTGCCAACGGAAAATACGATTTATAGTTTCGCTCAAAAGATAGATAATTGTAGGTAATTTGCTGCATCCATTTTCCAACCAACAAAAAGAAAACTAAACCTGCTAAGCTATCGTAATATCCAGCCGAATTGTTGATAAATGTTTCGTAAACACTGCGTCCGTAAAGCGTAATAATTGCTACCGCAATCGGAATATCAACACTAAAAACGTCGGTGGTTTTCTTTAAGTTTTCTTTGATTGAAATCCACGCACCATTCAGATAATCGTAAGCTCCATAAAAGAAAACTGGCAACGAAAGCATGAAATTGAAATACAAAAAAAACTTTTGATAAGTGGCATCAATGCTATTTTTGAGGTCGAGGTGAAAGTACTCAGGAAAACTCATCATCATGATGTTTCCCATACAAAAGCCTACTACCCCAATTTTCAGAATCAAACTTCGTTGTGTGTTGTTGTTTTGTTGTGGTTTATCTGTACTCTCTAAATTGAGTAATGGCTCATAGCCCAACGTAGCCAATAATTCTACGATTTCTTTCAAACTAACTTCCACTGGGTTATAGCTCAATGAAAGCTCTTTCTTGATAAAATTTAGTCGAGATGTGATGACTCCTTTTCTGATTTTATTGAAGTTTTCGAGTAACCAAACGCACGAACTACAATGCACAGCAGGAATATAAAATGTAACCTTACTCAATTCACCCGACTGATAATCAAGCAGTTGAGCCACAATATCTCTTTCACCAAGATAACTATACTTACCTTCAAAGTTTTTAGCTTTTAGGCTAATACCTGCGTTATCATTGAGGTCATAATAGGCACAAAGATTATTATCTTGTAAAATCTCAAATACGGTCTGGCACCCATGACAACAAAAATGTTTATCATCAAGGGTAATCGAATCATCGGGACATTCGTCTCCACAATGATAACACACCAATTTTTCTTCTACTTCTGCTATCTGACTCATATCATTTACTTCTTCTTCAATCAAAGAAGTTTTTGTTTTCTAAACTCTAATTTTTTGTGGCTCGACTTTCATAAAATCGTTCATGTCTTTTCCTAAGCTATTTTGGCGTTCGAGCGACCAATAATTCGTAAACGAAGACTCTAACCAAGTTTTTCCTGATTTTCTAAATATCGAGATTTGAATCCCCATGTTTTCCCAAAACATACTTTCTACCTCCGAAACCTTCATTTCGGGCAAAATCGCAAAGCTTTCCACGGCTTTTCTATGTACAATATCACACAACAAGCAATCATGAGTTGCATCACTCATTTCTTCGCCACGATAATAAATTTCGAGTCGGAGAAATGGATAAATTTCGTTGAACTGCCTTATCAAATCAGTTGCTTTTATATCTGGTTTTACATGAAGTATCATAGGTGTTATATTATTAGAGATTGAAAGTTGGGGAACCACTCCTTCGTTTCACATCAATTACTTTCATTCTTCAATCGCTTTTTTGAGATTCAAGAAATATTAAACAACTGTAAGAATCGGAATCTCTTCATTAAGTACCAAACGCTCGGTATTAGTTTCGAAAAAGAAACGCTCGAAAATATTATGTTTTCTTGGGAATGTAATTATCAAATCTGAATGATTGGCTTTCGAAAAATCTAATACTGCCTTCGGGAAATCGCCACCCTCAACGAGCGTATAAGTGTGCGGTACATTCTTCATAAACTCTCTAATTTTCAATGCACACGCTTTGGCATAATCCGACTGGTCAGCCATCGTGTAAAGATTTACGACTGCATCTAAATCTCTCAAAATACTGATGGCTTTTCCCAAAAGGTTCGTATCAATATCATACCTAAAATCAAGCCCTAAAACTGTATTTTGGAAAGCCGAAAATTTCGCTTTTGGAGGCACTAAAATCATTGGTACATTTGCATGATGAATCATAGAAGTGGCTAAACTACCAAAATACCTACTTCCCAATGGCGAATCGCCCACGCTCCCCATTACCAACAAGTCGGCGTTGGTTTCATCTAAAACCTCGGTCAAAGTATCTACAACTAAACCTTCTTTCACCATTAACTCAATTTCTAAATCAGCTGAAAACTTCTTGATTAACCTTGCTTTCAGACGCTTGAGCATATATAAACTATGTTTTTCTAACTCTTTTGCGGTAAGAGCCAACATACTCATTTCAGAATCATAGGGCATCATAAAACGATACGCATGAAAAAGTATGAGTCTTGCACCAGTTTTGGTAGCGGTTTGAGCCGCCGTTTGGGCTGCTTTCCTTGAACCTCTCGAAAAATCAGTAGCAAACACAATGGTTTTCATAACGTAGGATATTTTAAATATGGATACTATCATTCTTTCTACGCTACAAATTTTGGGGTTTTATGAACCAATTATTATGACATTTATCATACATAAATATGATATTGATAAAACGCTGAACTTCCGAGTAGAAATTTTTATCTTTGAACTCAAGTATTTTTGAAATACTGATAAAAGTCATAGTTTACCAACACACTATTATCCTAACTTGCCCGATGATTGCAACTAATATTTCAATTGCTGAAAACGACATGCTGAATCAGGTAGAAGCTATTTTTCAATTTGCTACTGAAGCTATACTTATTACGGATAACGAAGGAAAAATCATTAAAGTAAATCCAAGCACCGAAATGATGTTTGGCTATAATTCGGAAGAATTTATAGGTCAACCGATTGAAATCCTGATACCTAATCGACTGACTGAAAGGCACATAAAGCATCGACAACAATTTTCTGAATGTCCGCATGCTCGCTCAATGGGTGCCAATTTTGATTTATTTGCAAAGCGAAAAAATGGCTCAGAATTTCCAGTAGAAGTTAGTTTAAGTCCCTATACCAATAGTCAAGGCAGTTTCGTAATTGCGTTTATTATTGATATTAGCATCAGAAAAAAAGCCGAAAATCAGCTCATTGCCTACAAAGCCGAACTCGAAAAAGAAGTCGAAGAACGCACCATGATTTTGAAGGAAGCGATTCAGAAGCTCGAACAAACCAAAGATGAACTCGATAATTCACTAAAACGTGAACGTGAAGTAAATTCAATGAAATCAAGGTTTATTTCGATTGCTTCGCATGAGTTTCGCACACCTTTGGCCACAGTTTTATCTTCACTTTCGTTGGTAGAAAAATATTCTACCCTTCAAGATGAAGAGAAAAGATTGAAGCACATCGGTAGAATCAAATCTTCGGTACGAAATCTGACCGATATTTTAAATGATTTTTTGTCGCTGAATAAACTCGAAGAAGGCAAAGTAATGCTCAATATCGAATCATTTAACTTGCATGAATTAATCGAAAACTTAATGCAAGAATTACAAGGAATTACGAAAAAACAGCAAAAAATCATCCTTTCTTGCTCTAATAGTGGCAATTGCTTAGTGAAACTTGACAAAACGCTTATCCGAAATATTATTATAAATTTAGTATCAAACGCCATCAAATTTTCGCCCGAAAACAGCAATATTAGTATCAATGCCAGTTTATCAGAAAGAGAACTAACACTGAGCGTAGCCGACCAAGGAATCGGTATTCCAGAGGCAGACCAAAAGCATTTGTTTGAGCGTTTCTTTAGGTCGAGTAATGCAGGCGAAATTCAAGGTACGGGCCTTGGCCTGAGTATTGTGGCTCACTACGTATCATTGCTGAAAGGCACCATTAAATTTGAAAGTAAAGAAAACGAAGGCACAACATTTTTTATTAACCTTCCTCGAAATTTTTAAAAACACATGAAGAAGATATTACTCATTGAAGATAATACCGAAATTAGAGAAAATACGGCAGAAATCTTAGAATTAGCCGATTATGAAGTCATTACGGCCGAGAATGGACGTGTAGGAGTTGAAAAAGCCCACGCAGAAAAACCAGATTTGATTATCTGCGATATCATGATGCCCATCATGGACGGTTACAGTGTATTGCATTTGCTATCGAAAACACCCGATACAGCCAATGTCCCGTTTATATTTCTGACTGCTAAAGCCGACCGCTCTGATTTCAGAAAAGGCATGGAAATGGGTGCCGACGACTACATAACCAAACCCTTTGATGACGTAGAATTACTGAATGCCATAGAGAGTAGATTGAAAAAAGTGGAGCTTTTGCAAAAGAACTACACCCAAGATTTAGGTGGTTTAGAAGCCTTAGTAAGTGATGCGGGCGGCGACCAAGAATTAAAAAAACTACTCGAAAGCCGTGAAGTAAGAATCTACAAAAAGAAAAGCGAGATTTACCGTGAAGGTGATTATCCACTTTATTTGTTCTGTGTTATAAAAGGGAAAATCAAAACATTCAAGACCAACGATGACGGTAAAGAACTGATAATCAACATCTACGATAAAAATGATTATTTGGGTTATGTAGATTTACTGCAAGAAAGTAACTACACCGAATCGGCAGCAGCCATGGAAGATTGTGAGATTTGCCTCATACCGAAAAATGATTTTTATAACCTTGTGCATAAAAATCGCCAAGTTGCTCAAAAATTTATTCAATTGCTTTCAAACAACGTAAAAGCCAACGAAGAGCAACTGCTGAAACTCGCCTACAACTCAGTAAGAAAACGTATTTCGGAGGCTTTATTGAAATTTCACAGCCACTTAGTTAAAGAAGGGACTGTCAGCAATAATATGAAAATTAGTCGTGAAGACCTCTCGAATGTAGCAGGTACATCGCTCGAAACGGCCATCCGAACCCTTTCAGATTTCAAAGACGAAAAACTAATAGAAATTGAATCAGGTAAGATTACGATTTTAAATTTGGAGAAATTGAAACGATTGAAGAATTGAGATATCAAGGAAGACTTCGTTGGGCGACATTCGCTTTGAACGAAGTCTTCCTTTTAAAATAATTCTTAAATAACCTTTCCCATTGCAGGGTCTGTGAAGCTTTCTCGGCCAGTTTCTACGTGGCCTGCGTATCTTTTCTCAAAAGTATCATTTCCTTCTACTTTCACCGAAAAATCATACCATTGGTGGCTATTTTGAAGGTTTAAAACCAAGTTTGCCGTTCCGCTTTTTGGTAAATCTATTACCTTTTTACCTGTTTTATACGACAAATCATTGATTTCTACTTTCAAACTCTTACTATCTTTATTTATTAATTCAATCACCACATTGCCTGTCAAACTTTTTTTAGCGGCATCGCTGGCTTGATATTTCAACTTTGTTTCGAGTTGTGGTTGGGATTCGCTACCTTCAAAAGAACGGTAAAATCCATTTGGGCCATACACTTCAACTTTATAATTTCGGTTGACAAACGTTTCTAACGCCCATGTATCAGTAAGCATATCACCGCTCTTAACAGCATAATTACGAGTTTTTAGTTCATTATCCGTAAAATAAGCCACAAATGGGCAGCCTTTTGCTTTCTTGCCAAATACTTTATTATCAACCCCAAAACTCACTTCAACTGTTTTTTTATCTTCGGCCAATCGGGCATCTACATATAATTCATACGGAATTGAGGTGGCTTTACGAATACCCTTTTCTTGTCTCGGAAGCCACTCATAATCAGCATTTTGTGCATTTATACTACTAATTTCATCAGCAGTTAAAGGCTTGAAATTAGAGGGTAATTTCTTGAATTTTGCTTTATGAACACTTTGAATAAATGGTTCTTTGGCCACAAAAGTTGGTAAAGCAATCTTTTCGCCATTGTAAGGTTTAAATGTAGAAGTAAGGTCGCCGCAAACAGTTCTACGCCAATCACTAATATTGGTTTCGGTGATTTCCTTTTTGGTTTTGTGTTTCAAAAACTTTTCCAAAAACTGCAAAATTGAGGTATGGTCAAAGACTTCGGAGCATACATTTCCGCCCCTACTCCACGGCGAGGCAATCACCAATGGCACTCTAAATCCCAAACCAATGGCATCTTCACGAGCGTCTTTTTCTGGGTCTTTGTACCTTCTTTGTTTTTCGTGAGCTAAGTTTACTTGCTCTACTGAAGTATCAATTCCTGCCGAAACTTTACCCGTATTAGGTTTTGTGTGGTGTGGTGGAACAAATGGCGGAACGTGGTCGAAATAGCCATCGTTTTCATCATAAGCCAAAATAAAAATGGTCTTTTTCCAAACTTCTGGGTTTTTCGTCAGTATATCCATCACTTCCGACACATACCAAGCACCGTACCACGGAGCACCAGGGTGGTCAGAGAAGTTTTCGGGAGCAACCAACCACGTAACCATCGGCAGTTGTTTGTTTTCTACATCTTTCCTGAACTGATACAACACATCGCCCTTTGGCACTTCCACTTTTCTTGGCGTGCCATTATCGTCGTATTCGAGCGTGGTCAGTGCATGATAATGTGGGTCGTTACGGTTATTGGTAAACGCTTTACGGTGCAGATTCTTAGTAAAATCGCTTAATTTCTCAAAGTTTTCGGGGGTATATTGAACCAAATCTTCTTTCAAGATTTCATAAGTTGATTTCTTCCGAGCTAAGTCGGCCTTTGCTTTTTCAAGTTCGGCTCCGCTAAGTGATGCAAGATTTTTTTCGAGCGTAGCAATATCCTTCGGCAAAATATCATTCATTTTCTGAATGTATTTATAGTATTCGGGCGAAAACTTCACGGCATACTGCTCAAACCATTCAATCGGATTATCGGTAAAATTGGCGAGCCAACCTTCTTCTTCACCCTCAAAACCTACGGGCAAACTAATTTCGTTTTGGTAGATTTTCCATGAAATGCCATTTTCTTCCAATCGCTCGGGGAAAGTCTTCCATTTTGCCCATTTTCCGTAATCAACGTCGTCGTTTTTTACATTGGCTTTTGTATCAAAATCGGCTTTTTCACGAATTGTACCCGTCCATAGATACAAACGATTGGGCGTTGTACCCGTCAGTGAAGAACAGAAGTTTTGGTCGCATACCGTAAAGGCATCGGCCAGTGCATAATAAAACGGAATATCTTCACGATTATAATACCCCAGCGTCAGTGGCATTTCCTTGTAAGCTTTATTACCCGACTGCTTTACGTGCAACCATTTATCATATTTACCACCGTTTCGGGCATCGACTTGGTTTTCCCATGAGTGTGGCAACGAACTCATCCAAGTAGCGTTTGAATCTTTCAGATTTAGTCTGAATGGTGCAAAAGTTTCTCCTTTGGGGTTCGACTGTAACCAAACTTTATTTTTATTGGGCAAATTTATGGCTCTTGGGTCATTAAAACCACGCACGCCTTGAAGAGTGCCGTAACTGTGGTCGAAAGAGCGATTTTCCTGCATTAAAATAACTACGTGTTCGGCATCCCAAAAGGTACTCCCCTCAGCAGGATTAATGGCCATTGCCTTTTGAATAGATGGAGGTAAAACACCCATCAGGCCAGCTCCGCTGGCCAATAAAGTTGCTTTTTTGATGAAGTCTCTTCTGGATTCCATGTTAGGGTTGAATAGTCTCTGAATTTTTATCGAAAATACTGCTTTATTAAATATTTTTAAAAATAAGAGCATTATTTTTTTGTTAGTAAGCTATTCAACAAAAAAGAGTAGCTTCTCTGAACAGCTACTCTTCTAAAACCTCACAACTAAATCCTTGATTAGTAAGCACTTCAATAATTTGCTTATTGATATTATGCCTACTTTCTGTTCTCAGAATTTTATCGCAATCATTGAGGTCAAAGTTAAAATTTGAAGTTGGAAAACTTTGTTTTAAAGTTTTTATAATGGCTTTTGCCGTCGTTTTATTGTTAATATCAGTTTTAAAAACTTCAACCATTTTTATTACTTTCAAAAATACTGTTTGACATCTGTGACAATCTCGGTCAATGCCTTACGAGGTTTCAGGCTATCACTTTTTTCAAAAGACTGATACCCCTTTCATTAATCTTTAACATTTTGATGAGCTTTCTTTCAAGAAATATGCCCCAATAATTCGGAAATGATACGTTGGAATTCTAATTTTTTAGCCAAAATTTCATTCATATCTTTAAAATATACCATCCGACGGTCTTTATAATCACCTTCTAAAATAGTTGAACTTACTTTCAGAATGGCATCATTATGAAATATCAAATGCACTTTATCTTGCATTCGATGGTTAAATGTCAAGAAATCTTCTTTACAATAATAGCTTGGAGCTTTCCACTTGATTCGCTCTAAAATTCGGACATCCGTCTCTTTGATAATACTACGTAATGCTTCAATTTCAGCTTTTAGTGGATGCTCCAATACTTGCATATAGGCTGTTACTTGCTCAGTATCAGTCATTTTGAGGGTTTAATTTATGATAGTAAATGTACGAAACCGCCAAAATCGCCAAAACTACCAAAGGGAAAAATGTTTGTCCATTAATTCCGTCAACCGCACCATGACTAATTGTTGCAAAAATAAAATCGAATAAAAAACCAGCATAAGCCCATTCTTTTACTCGTTTCGGCACTTGCGGCACAACTATTGCTAAAACGCCCAATACTTTAAACACCACGAGTGCATTGCCAAAGTATTCGGGGTATCCTAAATGTCTGATTCCTTCTTTGGCAAGTTCTGTTTGTGAAGTCAAGGCGGGCATTACACCTTCAAACAATGCAATAATCGTGGTTGCTGTCCAGTAGATAATCTTGTCTTTTTTCATGTCAGTTTAAACGTTTAGGAGTGTTTGAATATCAAATTTTTGCATTTTCATAAAAGCCTGTACAACTCGTGGACCTTTTTCGGGGTCAGAAACCAATTTACCTAAAATTGTAGGTACAATTTGCCACGAAAGTCCGTACTTATCTTTCAACCAACCGCACATACTTTCCTCACCACCTTCGGTAAGTTTTGTCCAATAATAATCAATTTCCTCTTGGTTTTCGCAATTCACCACAAGCGAAGCAGCTTCGTTAAATTTGAATTGAGGGCCACCATTGAGTCCCATCATTTTTCGGCCATTCAGCTCAAAAGTGACCATCATAGGATTTGCGGAAGTAATTTTTGAGTTTGAGAAAATCGAGCAATAAAACTCGGCAGCTTCTTTGGCTTGACCATTGAACCACAGACAAAGTGAAATTTCATTATTCATCATTTTCTATAATTTTGAGTAAAATTTAACTTTTTTTTAGTTCGTAGCAAAGCACCGTAATTCCACAATCAAAACCCTGTACCTGCTTTAAAATGAGGCCTTGTTTAGCTTTTAAATCTTGAAAAATCGGCATTCCACTTCCCAGAATCGAAGGATTTACAAAAAGATGATATTCATCAATCAAGCATTCTTTTATTAAAGAAGAAACAAACGACCCTCCACCATATACGATGATGTCGTTTCCTGTTTGATTTTTTAAGGCATTGATTTCATCGGCGAGGTTGCCTTTTGCCAAAACGGTATTCGCCCAATCAGCCCTTTCGAGTGTTTTCGTAAAAACAACTTTTGGTGTTTCACTCATTTTTTTAGCAAAAACTTGTTCTTCGTTTTCAATTTGTGCCGCACCTGCCCAATGAGGAATAAAACCTTCGGCCAATTTTCGGCCTAAAACGATACAGTCAACATTCATGGTTAGGTCTGAAACATAGTTTTTTAGGGCATCATCCCAGTTCCAAACCATCCAATCCATTTCACCATTTGGGCCTGCAATGAAACCATCAACCGACATTTGTACTTGTAATTTTAGCTTTTTCATAATTTTTGTAAGATTTACTATCACAAAGCTACAGCTATTATTTAGAATTAGAAATATGTAAAAACGACAATTTAGTGGGTTGATTGCGACAAACTTTTTTTATAATTTTACGCCATGAAAAACATCATGATATTAGTTCCCGAAACAGCCATTCCTGCGGCCATCGTTGACCCACGCTATATGTTTTCGGCCATTAATGAGTTCTATAAAAGTATGGAACTCCAACCCGCTTTCAATATAAAATTAGTAGGAATGAGCAAAGAAGTCAAGCTAAGCGATGGTTTGATTTCATTTCACCCTGACTTTCTATTAAATGAAGTTAAGAAAGCTGATTTGATAATTATTCCAGCATTGAGCGGAAATATGGCTCAGGCCATAAAACAAAACGAAGGGCTTATTCCGTGGATTCAAGAGCAACATCGCAAAGGTGCGGAGATTGCCAGCCTATGTGTTGGTGCATTTTTGCTTGCCTCAACTGGGCTTTTAAATGGTAAATCTTGCTCAACCCACTGGCTTTACGCCAATGAATTCAGAACGATGTTTCCAGAAGTATATCTCGCTGATGACAAGGTAATTACCGAACAAAATGGTATTTATTCGAGTGGCGGAGCTACTTCCTACTGGAACTTACTACTTTATTTGGTGGAAAAATATACGAATCGAGAAATGGCAATTATGGCCTCGAAATTCTTTTTGCTCGAAATGGGACGAAATAGCCAATCGCCATTTGTGATGTTTCAAGGGCAAAAAGACCACGAAGACCCACAAATTTTACAAGCACAAGAGTTTATCGAAAAACGCTACCAAACAAAACTTAGTGTTGAAGACTTGGCAGATAGATTTGGCATTGGCCGCAGAACGTTTGAGCGTAGATTCAAAAAGGCAACCTCAAATACTGTGATTGAGTATATCCAGCGAGTAAAGATAGAATCAGCAAAAAAACAACTCGAAAGTGGCCGAAAAACTGTTAATGAGGTAATGTATGATGTTGGTTACACAGATTTGAAGGCTTTCCGTGATGTATTTAGAAAACTGGTAGGGATGTCGCCGATTGAGTATCGAAATAAATATAATTCTTAATTAATAATGGAGAATTAAAAATGAATAATGATTTTCAATTCTGCATTATCAATTATCCATTACTTTGCAATCAATAAGCTTTTTAGTTTAGCAGCATCTAAATATTCTCCATGAGCTACTAAACCATAAATATTTTGTGTAGCGGATATATTGAGTAATGGATTTTCATTAAGCAATAAAATATCAGCCTTTTTACCTTTACTCACACTTCCGTATTTTTCAGATTTATTCAAAAATTCTGGACCATTGATAATTGATGCCTGCAAAGCTTGCAATGGCGTAAGTCCATTTTTGACCATCAACTCCAATTCTTGGTGAAGTCCCAAACCTGGGTAATCAAAACTATTCAAATATCCTGCATCAGTTCCTGCCAAAATCTTCACACCCGAACGCTGCAATAATGGCAACAATGACGCTGCTTTTTCGATAGTTCGGTGACGAATTTCGATAGCTTCTTTTGAATCTTTGGCCGCTCTTTGCACTCGCCAATCGTATGTTTTACGTAAACCTGGCCCAATGTATTTCAAAAACTCGTCGTTCTGGTGGTCGTTTACATCTAAAAATGCTGTTGCATAACTAATGG